>ERZ795030.1500-NODE-1500-length-31314-cov-8.531047_pt1 | contig 31314 bp, 31 predicted proteins | sample MGYA00375122_ERZ795030 | MGnify/ENA primary metagenome ERZ795030 (study PRJEB30165, sample SAMN05720146) | activated sludge metagenome | isolation source: anaerobic digester from wastewater treatment plant | place: Japan | collected 2015-04-20 ... | reverse complement strand
AATGAAGATCAGCGCCTGACCGGCATCATCACGATTGATGATATCGTCGACGTCATGGAGCGAGAAGCGACTGAAGATATGTCGAGGATGGCTTTGGTGACGCCCCTTGAAGACTCTTATAAAGACACCGGCGTCTTAAAGATGGCCATCAAAACAATGCCTTGGCTCATCGTCTTGATGATTCTCGGCGTCTTCTCGTCCGTCGTCCTTTCTTCTTTTCAGGATGTCTTGTCATCGCTTGCCATCCTTTCTGTCTTTATACCCGTCTTGATGGATACCGGCGGAAATTCCGGCGGTCAGACGATTGCCTTGATGATTCGCGGTATCGCTGTCGGCGAGTTTGGCCCGAAGGACTATGGCCATATTTTATGGAAGGAATTTCGCGTGGCTTTGCTCGTCGGCATAATGGTTTCGATCGCAGCTTTCATCATCTTTATCATCGAGATGTACCTCGGTATCGTATTTTACGCGCCCGAAGGAATTGTCGGCACGGCTCTTTTATTCGAAAGAATGAAGATAAGCGGTATGGTTTCGATCACTTTATTTTTCACCATCGTCATCTCTAAAACCCTCGGTGTGACCATTCCGATGATCGTCAAAGCTCTTAAAAAAGACCCCGCCATCATCAGTGCGCCTTTCATCACGACCATCGTCGATGTTTCGGCTTTGCTAATCTACTTCTTTATCTGTACGCAAATTTTCCAATTAGTGTAATTGATATTTGTAAAGTATTTATTTATAATTACTCTCGCTGTCAACAAAGAGTGCGCTGATGGCGGAATGGTAGACGCGTACGTTTGAGGGGCGTATAGGGCAACCTGTGTGAGTTCAAGTCTCATTCAGCGCACCAATCAACCGAAAAGATCTCATGATATGGGGTCTTTTTATTTATGTTATTGCTATTAAGCAAAATGTTGGTGCTATAATACTGACGATAAACGATGAAAACAATTCTTCTTGCCCTCAAACGCAATAAGTTGATGACGGCGCTGGCCGCCTTTCTTCTCGTGGCCGTAATTTTAAGCGCCGCCACCAATTATCTCGTCGCTAATCAGGAGCCCACTTCAGTAATTCAAAGTTTTCAAACTCTCGATTCTCTTCCTGATGGCCAAGGTCAAAAAGTCAAAGTTATTCTCCTCAACGGCCAATCAAATGCCTCGGGTGTCGGAAGCGTCCACTATCTCGAAGAAAAATCGCAGAGCGCTGATTATGCCCGCTTCGAGGATGGATATGACAACGTCATGATTAATTTTTTCAGTGAAAACGGCAATTATTCTTCGCAAGGAGAATTCGTAAAAGCGAAAGTCGGTCAAGGTTGCGCACCTGATTATATCGGCCCTGAACTCGGCCTTGCCGATTCGCTCAGTCAAGTTTTCGCCGATGAACTCGTTATCCTATTGAAATACACATGGGGTGGTTCCAACTTGCATACGCAGTGGCGCGCGCCCTCAATGCCGGGGCCAACCGGGGACCTCTACACCGCCTTCATCAATTTCACATCCGCGCACATGAATTATCTCCTCGACAAAAATTACGATGCCTCAATCGGAGCGATGTGCTGGATGCAGGGTGAATCAGATGCCTATCTTCCCTATGCGAATGACTACAAAGATGGATTAAGCGGTTTTGTCACTGACATCAGAGCCGATCTCGGGGTTTATTCCGGTGATGACGGAATTCATTTTATCGATGCCGGCATTTACGATAGTCCTCTAGTTGATCAATACGAAACGATTAATCAGGCTAAGCGGCATGTCGCGGCTTTATCATCGAAAAACCACTATTTCGACACCATTGAAGCCGGGCTCGAATACGACAAGGAACCCGCTGATAATCCCGATCTTGCTCACTTTGATGCGCTCAGCACCTTGGAACTGGGCCGTCTGTTCGCTAATGAAATCAGCAGCATTTATAGTTAAATCTTTGATTTAAAGAGTTAATTTCTTTACGATAATACAACTGTTGGTTGGTTTCATTTACAACCATCTCTCTAGCAATGCAACCAACAGTCGCTGTTTTTTTCTTATTTTTGCCCCTACAATGAGGGTGCTAAACAAGGAGGACAAAAACCATGGAAGAAAGTTTAGGACAAAGAATCGCGAGATTAAGAAGGAACAAAGGACTCACGCAGGAAGACCTCGGATATAAGGTGGGCGTCTCCTCGCAGGCAGTCTCAAAATGGGAAACCGATTCTTCGGTACCCGATGTGACTCTGCTTGTAAAGATCGCCAACATCTTTGACATCAGCGTCGATGAGCTGCTCGGCAACGACCGCATCAAAGAAACGCCGCAAATCGTTCCTCCGGCAGAAAGAAAGCCAATTGATAAGATGATTTTAAAAATAATCATCGATTCCGACGAAGGAGATAAAGTGCGCGTCAATCTGCCGATCAGCCTCATCAAGATTATGATTGAAGGCGGCGCCAAAATGCCGGAAGTAAATGGCAAGGATGTCTTGAAAAACATCAACTGGGATAATATTTTTGCTTTAATCGAACAGGGAGCGATTGGCAAATTAGTCGAAATTGAAGGTAGCGATGGCGTTCACGTCGACATCGTCGTCGAGTGATGAAAGTACTTGTCAAAAGCCAGGAAGATAACGTCCGCGTCTGGATACCAAACTTGTTAATCAATCCGCGCATCTTGCGCTTCATACTTAGAAAAGCAAATGTTGCGGTCGATGATAATTTAAAGAGAGTCCTGCCAAAACTTTGCCTGACGCTTAAAAAGTTTCGCCGCCATCACAAACGCTTTGTTCTCGTCGAAGTTATCACCCTTAAAAAAGAACACATAAAAATAACTCTTTAGGAAAAGTCATCAAGTTCGTGGTGATAACAAAAAGCGCGATTTCCTCGCGCTTTTTTATTATTCGATAATCAGCGATTTCTCATTCATCTCGCTCGGTTTCTCAAGTCCGAGAAGGTCGAGAATCGTCGGGGCGATATTTGCCAGCTTGCCACCTTTAGGCATCAGTTTTAAGCCTGGTTTCGTGATGCAGAAGGGGACGATATTTTTCGTATGCGAAGTGATGGGACGACCGAAATCGTCAAAGACTTCTTCGGCGTTGCCGTGATCGGCAGTGATGAGCATGACGCCGCCATTATCTTGGGTCCAGTTATAAATTTCGCCGACGCAGGCATCGATGGTTTCGACAGCCTTGACAACCGCCGGGAAAATTGCCGTGTGACCGACCATATCGCAGTTTGCGAAGTTCAATATCACAACATCCAGATCACCCTTGTTCAGCTCTTTGATCAAAGCATCTTTGACTTTGTATGCCGCCATCTCCGGCTGCAGATCATATGTCGCGACTTTTGGCGAATTAATTAAGACGCGCCGTGAATTTGCCAGGGCTGGTTTTTCGACGCCGTCATAATTGACGGTTCCGTCAAAAAAGAAAGTGACATGCGCATATTTTTCGGTTTCGGCGATGCGCAGCTGCGAATAGCCTTTATCGGCGAGATAAGGCCCCAGAACATTGTCGAGGGTCGGAAGGTGAAAAGCGATTTCTCCTTTGACTGATTCGGCGTACTTCATCGTGCAGACATAGAAGAGATTTTTGAGAATGTGCTTAGGCGTATATGGTTTAAAAGCCAAAGTTCCATCTGGTTTCTGAGGGGGGTTTCCGTAGAAATGGGGATTGGTGAATACGGTCGAGATTTCAATCGCGCGATCGGGGCGGAAGTTCATGAAAATAATGGCGTCGTCATCTTTGATGCGCCCATCGACATTGCGATTATAATGCGGCATGACGAATTCGTCGCTGGCATCCATTCCTTTGCTTGGCAAAAAGGCATATTGATCTTTAAAATACTGTTGGTAATCGCCAAACGAAGGTCCTTCGTGATCGACAATAACGCGATAGCTGGCGTCGACGCGATCGAGATTCTTGTCGCGATCCATCGCCCAGTAGCGACCGGAAATATCGGCGATAGCACCAAGTCTCAGCCTATCCATTTCATCTTGGAGTCTTTGAATATATGAAGCTCCGATTTGCGGGTCGACATCGCGACCGTCCATAAAGGCGTGAACAAAGACTTTTTTAAGTCCGTTTTTCTTCGCCATCTGGAGCATTGCAATAAAGTGTTCGATGTGCGAGTGAACGCCGCCATCGCTGACCAATCCGAGGATATGAAGGGCCGAGTTATGCTTTTTGACGTGATCCATCGCTTTAAGATATTTTTCGTTGGCGAAGAAAGTTCCTTCGCGGACTGCCTTATTAATCAATGTCAGCGATTGATAGACGATGCGGCCGGCGCCGATGTTGAGATGGCCGACTTCTGAATTGCCCATCTGTCCGTCAGGAAGGCCGACGGACTCGCCCGAGGTTTCAATTTCGGTGTAGGGATATGATGCAAATATTTTGTCGAGATTCGGCTTTTTAGCGGCAAAGATGGCGTTGCCGGCTTCCGCGTGGCGAATGCCGTATCCGTCCATAATACAGAGGATGACTGGTTTTTTCATAAATGAACCTTTCTATTCAAGGCGCTTTTTTTCGTGAAAGCCAAGCGCTTTTAAAATGCGGCGATAAGACATTAGTTTTATCCAATAATTATAACCATTAATGTCGGCGTTGTAGATAGCAATATGCTGTCTTTTCATTTCGTCAAGCTCTTCGAGTTCCTTGGCGAATTGTGCGAATTCTTCGCTCTTTTTTATCACTTTGTTAGCTTCGGCAATCTCAAAGATTGTTTTCGTTACCTTTTCCAGTTCGGGAGCGTATTCAAAAATTTCGTAGTGATTAAAGAGGCCGATTTCCTTATTGGATAACTCGTTAATCCGATTTGTCACGGCGATTGAAACTTTGATTTTCTGATCGACGATCTTACGATAAAGAGCAAGGGTGATGTCTTTTCTTTGAGCGAGTAAAAGCCGCATGGCCTCCCGCCTTTTTTTAAGACGCTTATTAAAATTGGAGATAAAAAGCAAGACGATAAAGAAAAAGAGGAGATAGAGCAACGCCACTCCTGCGACAGCTATTAAAGTCCATTGCAGCCACTCTTGCATTTTTTTCTTCGCTAACAAATATCATTTGTTGCTAAATCATTCTATCTTACTAACAAGGAGGTTGCAAGGTTAAGAGGCGTAGAAAAGTATCGACAGCAACGCGGTTTTCTCAAGGTGGTAACATTGACATTTATATTATCCAATGATAATATTTTGCCGAGGTGAAAATATGGACGGAAAACCTATCATGGCGATCATCTACGACTTCGATAAAACCCTGACTCCCGAAGACATGCAAAATTACAGTTTTATTCCCGCTCTGGGAATGACTCCGCAAGAGTTCTGGGGCAAGACCGGTGAGTTCTCGGCCAAGACCGGAGTCGAACGCATTTTGTCATATATGTATATGATGATTTGCATGGCCAAAGAAAAAGGCATTAAGATGACGAGCGAGTGGCTCAGATCGCTCGGCAAGGATATCAAGTATTTTGAAGGTGTGACGACATGGTTTAACCGCATCAATGCTTATGGTCTTGATAACGGCGTGAAAGTTGAACATTATCTGACGTCCTCTGGCACCAAAGAAATTATCGATGGATGCAGCATCGCCAAGGAATTTAAAATGATCTATGGCTGCGAATTCCTCTTTGATGACGAAACAGGAGAGCCGATCTGGCCGAAGTTCGCCGTCAACTATACACAAAAAACACAGCATTTATTCCGCATTTCCAAAGGTGTTATCGAAGCGACCGATGATGATCGTTTAAACGAAAAGACGCCGGTCCGCCGCATCCCTTATCGCAATATCGTCTATTTAGGTGATGGGATGACCGACATTCCGATGATGATTCTCGTCAAGCAAAACGGCGGGCGTTCAATCGCTGTCTATCCGCGCGGCAAAAAAGAAAAAGTCGCCAATCTTTTTGATGACGGTCGCGTCAACTACATATGCGTCGCCGACTATTCTTCTAACAGCGAACTAGAAAAAGTGATGAAACTTATCATCGATTCCATCGCGGTGGCCTCGATGCTCGAAAAAAAAGAAAAATCAATTATCACGAAAAAGGAGTAATTATGAATATTGCTATCATTCTCGCCGCTGGCTCGTCACACCGCTTTAATGCTGAGATGCCCAAGCAGTATTATGAGATCGATGGACATCCATTAATTTGGTATACAATTCATAGTTTTCACCGCGTCGAAGCAATTGATCTGATTGTTGTTGTGACCCAAAAAGACCACATCGACTATTTATCAAAGCTGGTTCAGGACAGCAATTTTACTAAGGTAAAACACATAATTTTAGGCGGTAAAACGCGCCAGGAATCAAGTTTTAACGGCGTCAAGTTCGTCAAAACTCTAGCTAAAGATGACGATATCGTCTTAATCCACGATGCCGCCCGTCCGCTGATCAGCGAACGGATTATCACCGACTGCATCGAAGGCGCCAAAAAACATAACGCCGTAACGACCGTCTTACCCTCTGACGATACCACCGTTATTTCATCTGACGGCGAGCAAATCGGTTTCATGCCTGAGCGCAAGAATATCTACCGCGTGCAAACGCCACAGGCCTTTAAGGTCGGGATGATATACATCGCCCACCACTTGTTAAAAAATGAAAACGACAGCACCGATGATGCCGGGCTCATCTTTCGCACGTTTATGCCGGTCCATCTCGTCATGGGAGATAAAAAAGCGATGAAAGTCACATCACTAGAGGATGTTTACTACATTAAAGGTTTGCTCCACGGAGAAAAAATCTGATGCCTGAAGCATTTAAAGTTGGAGATATTATCGAAGGCACGATCACCGAGCTGCGAAAGTTCGGCGCTCTGATGATTTTTGAACACGATGCGACGGGATTACTTCACATCTCGGAAATCAGCGACCGCTTTGTCTATGACATCGCTCGCTATGTCCAGGTCGGACGTAATTTTAATGTTAAAATTCTCGAGATCGATCCAAATAACGGTTTCATGAAAGTATCGCTCCGCAAAGTGACTATTGAAGATCGAATCGACTTCAAGAATTCCAGCAAAAAACGGACGGTTATCGCCGCGGAAGAAATCGACTTTGCACCCCTGCAGGAACAACTTGAAAAATGGACTGACAAACAACTAGAAAATACAACTGAGGAGGAGTCCGATGCTCAAAGTAAATCTCGATAATCTCATTTCGCCAGTCGATTTTGTTTCTTATAAAGAAAAAGTTGCTACCATCGATCGCGCCATCAGCGAAAAAACCGGTGCCGGCAACGATTTTTTAGGATGGGTTGACCTCCCTTTGAACTATGACAAAGACGAATTTGAAAACATTCGAAAATATGCCGCGGAAGTCCGCGCCAATTACGATGTTTTAGTCGTCTGTGGTATCGGCGGTTCCTATCTCGGCGCGCGAGCGGCAATCGATGCTCTGCGCGGCTTAAAAAGCACGGATTCTCTCGAAATTATTTTTATGGGCCAAACTTTCTCCGCCGAATACACTCATGAAATTCTCACTTATCTTAACGACAAGCGTTTTGCCGTCAATGTCATCTCCAAAAGTGGCACGACGACCGAAACCTCGATCGCTTTTCGCCTCCTTCGTAACCTGCTCGAGCAGAAAATCGGCAAAGCAAAGGCCCGCCGCGCCATATTTGCTACAACCGATAAAAACAAGGGGGCTCTTAAGTCACTGAGTGACATCGAGGGTTACCGCACTTTTGTCCTTCCAAGTGATGTCGGAGGCCGCTTTTCGGTTCTCACCGCTGTCGGTTTATTTCCGATCGCCTGCGCCGGAATCGATATTCAAGAATTGATGAATGGAGCTATTGAAGCTCGCAAAATGTATGCAAATCCCGATTTATCAAATAATGGATGCTATCAATACGCCGTCGCCCGCGATCATTTGTACCAACACGGCAAAAAGGTCGAATTATATGTCGTCTACGAGCCAAAACTTCTTCAACTCGGCGAATGGCTCAAGCAACTTTTTGGTGAGTCAGAAGGTAAAAACCAGCGCGGACTCTTTCCGGCTTCGGTCTCGTTTTCAACCGATCTTCACAGCCTCGGCCAGTTCGTTCAAGATGGTTCGCCGATTTTGTTTGAGACAATTCTCTTTGCCGATAAGCCCAAAAACGATGTGCTGATTCCCTCTGATGAAAGCGACCTCGACGGACTTAATTATTTGGCGGGCAAATCGCTCGCTTACGTCAATGAAAAAGCATTCTTGGGGACATTAGAGGCTCACGTGAAAACTGGGGAGGTTAATAACATCCTCCTGAGCGTATCAGAGATTACGCCCTGGACCCTCGGACACCTCTTTTATTTCTTTGAGCGGGCCTGTGCGATGTCGGCCTATCTTTTAGGGGTAAATCCTTTCGACCAGCCCGGGGTGGAAATCTATAAATCGAACATGTTCCGGCTCCTCGGCAAGAAAGGTTACTAAGGCGAATAAACACCACTAAGTGGTGTTTTTTTTATCGTTTTTACCTGATTTGACAGGAGAAATATTTATTGACTTTACAATATATCAAGTGATATATTAGTTTAGCACGCTTATATGGTGTCAAGTGTGGATGTTTAGCTCAGTTGGGAGAGCATCGCCTTTACACGGCGGAGGTCGGGGGTTCAAGCCCCTCAACATCCACCATAATATAATCGTCAGGCTCGTGGAGGAATAGCGAAGTGGCCAAACGCAGCTGACTGTAAATCAGTTCCCACAGGGTTCGGTGGTTCAAATCCGCCTTCCTCCACCATTAAACTTGGGGTGTAGCCAAGTGGTAAGGCAACAGACTTTGACTCTGTCATCTCGCTAGTTCGATCCTAGCCACCCCAGCCAAAAAAATTCTCCCGTTAGCTCAGTTGGTAGAGCACTTGACTTTTAATCAAGGGGTCGGACGTTCGAATCGTCTACGGGAGACCATTCTCAAAATCATGCCCAGGTGGCGAAACAGGTAGACGCACAGGACTTAAAATCCTGCGGGAGATGATCCCGTACCGGTTCAAGTCCGGTCCCGGGCACCAAATTAAGCCCTTTAGGGCTTTTTTATTTGTGATGAATTAAAGTACCTCAGAACAAGCACAAGAAACAATGTAGACAAATTGTGTTCGTTCATTGACATCTATTTTTTAGAAACGAGGTTGAAAGCCAAGCACTAAGATTATATAATCTTTAAAGAATAGTTATATTTTAAGGAGGACCTCGATGAACTTGATAAAAAAATATGGCCCTTACATTTCGATGGGCCTGATTGTCTTGGCACTTGGTTTTTTATTTCTCCCTTATCTAAGGACTGGATATAATAACACGTATTATGCCATTGGCTACGAAGCCATTTTTAACATTAAAGAAAGTTCTATACCTTCCACAGTAAGCAATAAGGGCGGTCCGTCAGTGATGCTCATATTAGCTTTTGTGCTCATGGTTGTTTCGCTCGGCAGTTTGCCGTTTCACCACAAGGACCCTGTCATTTCCTTTTTAGCCGGAATCGCCCTCAGCATTTCGGGTGTCATTTTCTTCCTTGGCCAGGTTGTGATGTTTATTAATCTACGCGGATCTGCCATCAGCGGCACATTCGGTCTTTATCTGGTGGCAACGCTTGTCACTCTCGCCGCCGCCATCAGCCTCTTCGTGGGCATTTCAAATCTCAGAGCGGTTAATCAAAAGAATAACGATAATCGCTATTCCTATATTCGCAAATAATTAAAAAAGATTGCCCTTGACGATAATCTTAAACATGGCAATCTTTTTATTTGAATAAGATAGTTCGACGATCGCTTTTGTTCTTATGTTTATAAACGCGCTTTTTGGCGTATTCAGGAAGGATCAGCGTCGCCATCCCTAAGTCGGTGATTTTAAGAAACTTGACATCGCTATTTTCTTCAAATAAGTATGATAAATATCCTCGTCTGACTAGATTTGTAACCAGCGAAGTAAGCTTGCGGCCGCGATATGAAAGAAGGGTCGCAAAGGTTGATGTTGCTGAAAATTTGCGAGTCTCGCCATCGCTTATTCCATTGAGGATCTTGGCGATGCCTTCGACGCTTGGAAAGGCTTGCTCCCGATTGAGATTGGCGATCGTTTCAAGAACTTTTAAATGGGTTATCGAAATGCGGAAAGAAGAACTTCTTTTTTCCATATAAAAAATATTATCACATAACTTGAAAAGATGACCTAATGTTTCTATAATTACGGACGTTATAAAAATATGGATAAAGAACTGAGAAACCAAATCGAGGCCACCCTCAACAAGATACGACCATTCATTCAACGGGATGGCGGCGATGTTAAATTCGTCGGTTTTGAAGATGGCATTATCTACATCGAAATGGCCGGGGCCTGCGCCGATTGCGCTTTTATCGACAACACGATTTCCGATGGCATTGAGATTATTCTGATGGAAGAAGTGCCGGGCATCATCGCGGTTAAACAAGCCTTCGAGATGCCGGAATCAGCCCGTCTTGAATCCGCTGAAAAGTAAATTACTTAATTAGCAAAAGCCCGCAAATCGGCGGGATTTTTTTCAATTAGTTGGCTTTTTGCTCGTAATTTCGTTATAAAAGAACGTTTTCAATGCGATTGGCGACGACATAGCCTTCGCGGTTATAAACATCATCGCGGTTATAGAGGATGCGCGCGCCGCTCGGCTTGACAAAGACGCCTCCGGCCTCCTCGACGACAATCTGGCTCGCCGCGGTATCCCATTCCTTTGTCCCAGCCGACAACCGATATGTGATCTCGGCAAGACCGCGAGCGATTCGACATGGCTTGATGGCGCTGCCGAATGTCTTGCGATGTTTGATTTTATCCTTATGTCTTTCGATTGTCGCAAGTTCCTTTTCGTTGACATGAAAGCGCGACGTCAGAACCGTCAACCCCCGCGTTTTGCTATTGACGCGAATTATTTTAATGCGATTTTTCTTCTGATAAAAACTGCCATTGCCTTTTGAAGCATAGTAAATCTCGCCCGTGGCCGGCACAAGGACGACACCGACGACGACCTCATGCTTATAGGCTAGGGCAATATTGGTCGTAAACTCATCGTTTTTATCAACAAAGTCTTTTGTTCCGTCAACTGGATCGACAATCCACACATAATCATTTTGAAGACGACTTTTATCGTCGCTTGATTCTTCGGTGAGAAACGCGTGGGTCGGAAAGGCTTGGGCGATAACCTGACGAATAATTTCGTCGGCCATTTTATCGGCCAGCGTCACCGGCGAATTATCCTCTTTGATTTCGACGTCAAAAGGTTTCTTATAAATCTCCATTATTTTGTCGCGAGCCTGAAGAGCGGCGCGAATCGCGACACGAAGTTCATTTTCCCACATAGTCATTATTCTCCTTTGCGAGCAAATCAAGATCTTTGACGATTGCCATCGCTTCCTGATAGCCGCCTTTTTCCATTCTGACTCCGGCCGCATTGGCGTGTCCGCCACCACCGTATTTTACGGCGATATCGCGAATTGGAACGCCGCTGCTGCGGAGTTCGACGCGCAGCCCGCCTTTTTCATTTTGGGTGAAAAGGGCAAAGATAGGTGAACCCTGAATGTTAGCTAGCACATTTACTTGACTGGACGCGTAAGAAAATTCCAATCCGTAAGCTTGATAATCTTTCGGCTCGGCATAACAATAAACCACTTTATTCTCCGTCTTTTGATAATGCGACAAAAGAAAACCCTTGTATTTCAATTGGTTCTCCTGCGTTTGATAGATGACATCATAGATTGGCTTCATCTCCAAACCATAATCAAAAAGACGGCTGATAATATCAAATGTTTCCTTGCGAGTCGGAGCATAAAGAAAGCGCCCGGAATCGGTGACGATGCCCAAAAAGATAGCTTCGGCGGCCCTTTTGCTGAGGAGGATGTTTCTTTGAAAAGCGATGCGGGCGATTAATTCGGCCGTGGCAATCACTTCGTGATCCATAATTTTATCGTAGAGAAAGGGATTGCTTTCGTGATGGTGATCAATCTTGCAATAATCAGGGGCGAGTAAAACGCGCTGGTCCTCGACTAAAGGAAAATCGGAAACATCGACGAGAATGGCTAAGGATTTAGTGATTAGTTCATCGCTTACTATGTCCATTTCGCCAAGGCGCTCAAAAAGGGCGGACAGGCCGCTTCCGATGGCATAGATTTTTTTATGCGGATAGGCCGTTTGAAGAACTTCGCGTAAGGCGATCTGACTTCCGTAGCAATCGCCATCGGGAAGAGAGTGGCCGAAAATAACGATTGAATCGTATTTTTCAATGAGGGAAAAAACTGCTGCTTGCGCTTCGTTCATTAGTTCCTCCTTTTATCAAAAAAGCCCCTCGCGAGGCTTTTTATTAAGCACTTATTCGGCTTTGCCGATACATCCGAAAACTTCGCATTTGGCGCGAACGACTTTACGAATTCCTTTCATGCCGGGGCCGATAATTTTCCGCGGGTCATAAACTTTGCTGTCTAAAGCGATGACTTCGCGGGTGATTTTGGTCCATTCTTGCTGACATTCGGTATTGACGTTGATTTTGCTTGTGCCGCGTTCGATAGCCATCTTAATCTGGAAATCAGGAATGCCCGAACCGCCGTGCAAAACTAAGGGAGTTGTGACGAGTAAGTCGCGAATTTCAGCCATCTCTTTAAAACCGAGTTTCGGCTCGCCTTTGTATGGTCCGTGGACCGAGCCAAGGGCCGGAGCGAGACAATCGATACCCGATTCTTTGACCATGCGCACGCATTCGAAGGGATGGGCATACATGGTCTCGGCCACGACATCGTCTTCCTGACCGCCGACGCGGCCGAGTTCGGCTTCGACCGAAACACCGCGGGCGTGAGCGTAATCGACGACCTTTTTGGTCATCTCGATGTTTTCTTCAAGCGGATGATGCGATGCATCTATCATCACTGAAGTAAAACCGGCATCAATCGCTTTGATGCACATCTCATATGAACTTCCGTGGTCGAGATGAAGGGCGACGGGGACGGTGATGTTGCGGTCTTTGATATAGCCTTTGACCATGCCGACAATCGTGTTAAATCCGCCCATGTATTTGGCGGCGCCTTCGCTGACGCCGAGGATGACCGGGGCTTTGAGCTCCTGGGCCTCTTCGAGGACAGCTGATGTCCATTCGACGTTATTAATATTGAACTGACCGACGGCGTACTTCTCTTTTAATGCCTTTAAAAGCATTTCTTTCATACTGACTAATGCCATAATTTTTTCTCCTTATTTAGATTTTAATACAAATCTTCGATTTTTACTTTTTCTTCGTCTTCGACTTCTTCAACTTCTTCCTCGAGTTCATCCTTATCATCGTCTTTTTCGATTTTCAGATACTCGATTTCTTCCTCGTCGATTTCTTCGGTTTCTTCAACTTCTGAATAGACATCATTCATGTCGATGTGGACTTTGTCAAAAGTGTGGTGTGAGCGAAGATCCCAAAAATTATCAGTCAGGGCCACAAAGCGACCATCAAGTGAGATGTTTGTATAAAAACGGCTGATTTGGGCGCGCATCTCCTCTTTAGTCAGTTCGGCTTTGATGCAGACGGCTTCCCACAACTCATGGAAACTAATCGGCAATTCTTTAGCTTGGGATATGACCTCATAGGCGAGGTCGAGCATTGATTTTTCGGACATGTAATTCTCCTTGTTACATTTGTTCGGGGGCAGTGACGCCGAGGACGTTAAGAGCGTTTCTCATAACGATTTGACTAGCCTTGCAAAGGGCTAAACGCGATTGCGACAACTCTGGATTGTCGCGATCTATCACACGACATTCGGTGTAAAAAGCGTGTGTTAAGCCCGCTAATTTCTGAATGTACGTTGCAACCTTATACGGCTCGCGAGTTTTAGCGCAGCTTTCGATGGTAATCGGAAACTCTTGAAGATGCTTTAACAGATTGATCTCGGAAGACTCGCGAAGATTCTTCGCCGAGATGTCAAGGCCGATATCGGCTCCCATTTCAAGGAGCTTACACAGTCGCGCATGGGCGTATTGAGCATAATAAACAGGATTCGAGGAACTGCGTTCTAACGCTAAATCATAATCGAAGTCAAGATGGCTGGTCGCGGCGCGCGCAACAAAGAAATAGCGCGTCGCATCGACTCCGACTTCTTCGGATAATTCGCGAAGAGTGATGGTCGTGCCGCCTCTTTTTGACATTTTAACCTCGACATCGCCCTTCATCAGACGGACGACTTGTACAAGCTCAAAATCGATAATTTCGGCGGGATACCCTTTCATCATCAGGGCGCTTCGCATGCGGTTTGTGTAGCCGTGGTGATCGGCTCCTAAAACATCGACGAGCAAATCATACCCGCGCGAAAGTTTTTCAAGATGATAGGTGATGTCCGGCATCAAATAAGTGTAAGACCCGTCACTTTTGACGACGGGGCGGTCTTTGTCATCGAGAAAGGCTGATGTCCTTAAGAAAGTCGCGCCGTTATCAAGATAGGTGAATTCGCGATAGTCTTGTAATGTTTTCTCGACCTTGCCGTCTTTTCTGACATCGGTCTCAAAACTGTAAAGATCGAAAGTCACGCGAAAATCAGCGAGATCCTTTTTAATTTTTTCAAGTTCGAGGCGAATGCCTTCTTGTATGAAAGTCTTCATGTTGGCTTCGGTGTCGGCCACGAGTTTGTCACCGTGGATTTCTTTTACCAGTTTAGCGATGTCGACCAAATCAAGGCCGTGATAACCATCTTCCGGGACGCTGGCATCAATGCCGAATTCATTGAGATAACGGGCTCTGAGCGAAGCCCCCATCTTATTTACCTGGGCGCCGGCATCGTTGACGTAAAACTCTCGGGTGATCTCATATCCGGCAAATTCATAAAGACGGCAGATCGAATCGCCGATCGCCGCGCAGCGGGCATGGCCGAGATGGAGATCTCCGGTCGGGTTGGCGCTGACAAATTCGACATTAATCTTTCGTTTTTTTGGCATTCCCCGACCGTAATTACTATCCTGGGAAATAATATCTTCAACGATTGCCTGCAAGGTATTCGAGGCGATGAAAAAATTTAAAAACCCCGGTCCGGCAATTTCAATTTTTACTAAACCGCTGCGATCGATTTCCTCGACAATTTTCGCGGCCAAATCGCGTGGTTTGAGGCCGATTCTTTTGGCGTGTTGCAAGGCGGCATTAGTCGCGTAGTCACCTCTCGTCTCATCTTTAGGGTGCTCCAAAACGACTTCACCCTCTTGAATATCAAGGCCGATTTTTTTAATGGCATGTAAGATTTTATTCTTTAAGAAAGTTTCGATGTTCATATGTTTTTGTCAAAGTAATATTATACTTATACATTAGTATAATTCAATCTTTATCTTGGCTGAGGCGTCTTAGCGTTTCCGCTTTGCCGAGAAATTTAATAATTTCTTCGAGCTCCGGCCCTTTCTCCATGCGTGTTAAAAGGAGGCGCAGGGGCTGATAAAAAGCTTTGCCGGCGATGCCGGTCTTCTTTTGCGTTTCGTCGAGGAGGCTTGCGACATTGGTTAAATCATCATCGCAATTTGCGAGTCTTTCATAAAATGAAGACAGCACACTCTGCGCCTGCGGATTTGAGATGATTTGCTGTTCGCGGGGCGTAAAATCAGGATCTTGCAGCAAAAAAGGTGCGATGAATTCTTCGATTTCGCGGCCGTAGCTGATTTGGTTTTGAAAGACCAATGCCAGTTTTAACAAAAAATCATCGCTATATTCTTCGCTGATAAAAGGTTGAATAAAAGGGCGCATAAAAGCGGTATAGTCAGATGTTTTCATGGTTTTAATAAAAACGGAGTTAATTTTTCTAAGGATTTTTTCATCAAAAAGCTGATGGTCAGTCCGTATATTGTCAATTTCGAAAGAATTGACGATTTGCTCCATATTCATCCGATAATCGGCCTTATTATCATCGACATCAAGACGATATAAGTAGCTGCAAATAGCTTCTGGAAGATAACCGTTTTTCTTAAGGAGGTTCAGGATTTTTTCGTCAAAGTCGCGATTTGTTTTGCCGATCGATATATGAATAAAAGTTGGGAGCTGCCAATTCAAGGCGCGATTTAATGCGACATAGCGACCGAGATTGGGGAGATTAGTCAACTCAAAAACGACATGGGAAATTCCCATCAAATGGTCATCGATTATCGCCGCGAATTCTTCGCTGGGCAATCCGTTACTGCCGGCGATTATCCAATCGTTTAAATTCAGCTTGTCATCGGTGACCTTTCCGATGCGCAGGTCGTTGATTTTAGTTTCGCCAAGAGCCCTCATTTTGAAGTAGGTGGCCGGACGAAAAGCACCGAGAGGAGAGCCTTTTTCTTTGGGTGGAACTCTTTTGTATGCCGCTCCCACGGCGAGCAGCGCATCGATGTATCTCTGATAAATATCGAGGCGTTCATTTTGAACATATGGAGAAAGGCCGGGATTCGGATTTAAGGGTGACTCGTCGGCGATTAAGCCAAGCCAGTCCAAATCCTCGAGAGCAAAAAGATTGGTGGTCATACCATCTTCTTCTGATCGCATGACGTTATCGAGGCGAAAGATAAAAGAGCCCCTCAGTTTTCGGGATATTAAATAAGTGAGAAATGCTTTTCTCAACTGACTTAAATTGAGATGCCCACCATCTTGATGAGCAAACCTCAAGCGCGTCATCACAAACTATTTCCTCTGCAGCATGACGACGGCAACGGCCCGGGCGGCTTCGCCACGCCCCACCGCATCTAGGCCTTCATTCGTCATGGCTTTAATCGAGACATTTCGATCCATAATTCGCAGAGAGCGCGCAAGATTGGCGACCATCTTCGAGAGATAAGGTGAAAGGCGAGGCTTTTCAAGGGCGATTGAAATGTCAATATTTTTCACGGCATAACCGTTTTCTTCGATAAGCCGATTCACTTTATTGAGGAGCTCCATGCTATCAACATTCTTATACTGCTTATCGGTGTCGGGAAAATGCGTGCCGATGTCACCGAGGGAGAGGGCGCCTAAAAGCGCATCCATCAGAGCGTGGATGACAATGTCGGCATCGCTATGTCCAAGCAGTCCTTTTTCAAAAGGTATTTCAACTCCGCCTAAAATCAATTTCCGACCCGCGACGAGGCGGTGAATATCTTCACCATAACCAATTCGATACATAGTATAACCTCCTAAACATTAAATCTAAAAAACATGATATCGCCATCTTTGACGAGATAGTCGCGACCTTCGATGCGAAGTTTTCCGGCTTCTTTGACCGCCAATTCGCTTCCTAAATGGAAAAGATGTTCATAACTATATACTTCGGCTTTGATAAAACCTTTTTGAAAATCGGTATGAATGATGCCGGCGCACTGCGATGCACTGCTGCCGTTTTTGTACGTCCAGGCGCGGCACTCATCGGCACCGACGGTAAAAAAGGTTGCCAAATCAAGAAGGCGATAAGTGGCGCGAATGACTTTATCCAGGCCGGATTCGCTAGCTCCCATCTCCTTTAAGAACTCACGCCTGTCTTCTTTGCTAAGGAGCGAAAGCTGATATTCGATTTCACACGAAATCGGAATGACTTGAGCTTTTTCCTGACCGGCGATGCGGACGACTTCCTGATAATGTTTGGCGATACTCAAGTCAGCATAATCTTCTTCGCTGACATTGGCGACATAGATCAGCGGTTTTAAAGTCAAAAGGTGTAAATTCCTGTTAGCATAGCTAATTTGCTCGCTGTTTAGCGGGGCATTGCGCGCCGAAATGCCACGATTAAGGTTTTCTTTTATAATCGCCAGAATCGCCATTTCATAGACGGCGTCTTTTTCTTTTGCCAGGCGAGCTTTGTTTTCAACTTTGGCAATGCGCTTGTCAACAGTATCTAAATCGGCGAGCGCCAATTCGAAGTTTATCGTTTCGATATCACGTTGGGGATCAATGCTGTTTTCGACGTGGATAATCTCGTTCGATTCAAAGCAGCGGACGACTTGAACGATGGCGTCACACTCACGGATGTGGGCGAGGAATTGATTGCCGAGTCCCTCTCCCTTGGAGGCCCCGCGAACCAAACCGGCGATATCATAAAATTCAAAAGTCGCATGAATCGTCTTCAGCGGCTTAAAAAGATCAGATAGGAAATCGAGCCTCTCATCGGGAACGACCACTACACCAGTATTTGGTTTGATGGTTGCAAAGGGATAATTGGCGGCTTCGACCTGCGAATTGGTAATCGCATTAAAAAGTGTTGATTTACCGACGTTGGGAAGACCGACGATACCGGCTTTTAAAGGCATGGAGAATCACCCGCATTCATAAATAAGCATTGTTATTATATAACAAGCGTCATGAGATAGTAAGAAGAGAAAGAAAAAGCCCTAATTTCTTAGGGCTTACATGTTCAATGACTTAATTTTTAACTTAAATCTTCTTGATGTTCGCGGCTCTTAAGCCACGAGCAGATTCCTCAACATCGAATTCTACTTTTTCGCCGACTTCGGCGGTCTTGTAGTCCTCCATGACTAAGGATGAATAATGGAAAAAGACGTCTGAGCCTTCATCGGTGTGGATGAAGCCATAACCTTTTTCCTTATTGAACATTTTGACTGTTCCCTTCATGAAATCCTAACCTTTCTTATAATAGTATTTGTGAGTCACTTAACTCACCGCCATATAATAGCATTCAAATAAGAATTTATCTATTATTTTTTGCAAAATTCTTTACTTTAATAAATTGCTTTTTAAGCGATGAATACTGTTTTTCGAAGGCGGCATAGCTAGCGGCGACGGCGATCACAACCGACATAGCCAAGATCGCCGCCAGCGGGCGATAGTCGAAGACATAAGGGATGTTCGTGCCCACAAAACCGGCGATGACGTGAGTCACGAAATAATCGAGAATGATGATTTCCAGACCCGATAAGAAAAATGCTAAAGAAGACACAACCAGTCCGCAGACGATGAAAGATCTTCGAATCGCCGATTTCGAAATTCCAAGATAGTCGAGGAGAATGATGTCGCGGCGATTTTCTTCAATCGTGACGAACATGACGATGAAAAAGAGAAAGAGAGAGGTTAAAACCGCGAGGGAGGAAAAAGCAAAAAGAACGACTCTGATGAAGGACATCGTCTCGTCTAGCCCGTCGCTTATCGTCTTCATCGGATCATAGAAATCGAACTCTCCATATTGCTTATTAAGCTTTTCGACTAAAAGCTCGCTATCGCCGTTCTTGTCAATCTCGAAAATAACGTGTTTAGGAATTAATTCGAAAGCGCTGACTCCTCCTTTTAATTGAAAGAAGCCCAGGCTCCAATACGGCCGATGATGAAGGGTGATGCCGCTCCCGCGGATGATGCCGACAATCGTTGTTTCCGTCAATGAATACTGTTTCTCGATGCGGTCATTATCATAGGCGATATTGGCATAATTAGTGGCGATTAGCAGCTTTTTGCCGACCATTTCGACAGGCGAAAGGAACTTATGCGCTAAAGTCTCCGATATCGCGATTTCGTCAAGATTAATGGGCTTGCGGCCATAAATTACTTCTCTTAAATCGCTGGAAAATGACACTCCTCCATCCATGCTCGTTTGAATGTTTCCGGAGAAAACCCCGGGAGGCGGCTCAAAGATCATATTGTCATTTTCCGAGGCGATCAGACTATCGGCGTCGATGGCTTTTTCTATCTGCGTATCGCTCAGCGAGATGAAGATGTTTTTGGCAAAGCCCGCCAGAAAGGAATTTGGATGATAATAATATCCGCCATCCGTCGCATACAAGTGATTTTTTATCTGATGCTCTTTTTTCATCATTCCATCAAGAGCTGAAATATCAATCGTGTCTTTATCGACATGAAAGACGAGGAGGCGTTTTAATAGACACGGGCCGCTCATCGGGCAATGGGTCGGATGGAAGGAAAAGCCCGCCATTTCAAAAACAAAATCGCGCAGTGGCTTCTCGAGTGTGGCCACTTCAAGAAATGTTTCCGGATTCTCTTTCGTCGTCACAAAATAGCTTTTGGCCATCTGCCACGGAAATTCATATTTGCCATCATCAATGGAAGGAATGCGCATTTTTTCCTGAAAGACATACTCGCTCCAAAGGTGATTTGTATGATAGATGGCAGGCGCATCGCTTGGAACAACTCCACTTAAGTGGAAAACTTGCTCGTCTTCATATCCCCAGTCGCCATTGGCGATTCCTAAAGTAACCAGGGGGCGGACACCGCTGATGTATTCGCCAAGAGACGCATAATTTCTTTCAATTCTCAGCGAATAGCAAACGCCGACCATTTCGTTATGCGGAAGGCCGATAACAATCTCGTCATTGTCCATGCTTGCCTGCTGAAAAGGATAAATTTGGTGATTTGATCCAATTTCATCAAGCCATAAAAAATCGTTAATTTGACGCGTTGAAAAGCGCGGCAGAATTATCTTATAAGCAGTTGAAGAGATAAACATTTCGTCGCGATCTTGAAAAAAAGATTCGAAATTGACGGCATATGAGACACCGATACCATTAATCCATGATCCGTAAGTCTCAGCTATTTGACTGACGTTTTCAAAGCTCGCGCTGTAGGCGGTAATCGGTGTCTCATCACCTTTTTTTGACATGACAATCATGCCATCTTTGATGACTTGCGAAAAGCCGGTGACGATTCGCTCCTGAATCGAAAATGACATTATTATCGAAAGGCCGATTCCCAGAAGACCAAGAGACATCATGCTGTTGTTGAGTATGACGCGATATTTGCGCGTTTTGATAATCGAAAGCGCTCTTCTAAGCATCGTTTTAAAAGGCATATGCAGTTTGTTGTTGGCTTTTTTCATCTGCTGAAAAGTTATTTTCTTTTTGATGGCGGTACGTTCAAATTTTTGATGTCCGGTGATCATTCCATCGACAATTGTGACTTTGTCATCGCAGTAGCGAGTCACGAGTTCTTCATCGTGAGAGACGACGATCACGAGCCGCTGGGCTGAAATTGATTTAAGAATGTCCATGACTTTGTTGGCATTGCCTTCGTCGAGCGAACCGGTCGGTTCATCGCAGAGGATGAAGGCCGGATTATTGACCATTGCCCGCGCTATCGCCACCCGCTGTTTTTCGCCGCCGGAGAGCAAGTTCACCGCCACATCTTTTTTGTGGCTTAAACCGACGAGGTCGAGAAGCGACGATACGTGCCGTTTTTTAAACTCCGCTTCATCATTTGACAGCACATCGAGAGGAAGCAGTAAATTATTCATGACCGAATCGTTTTCAAAGAGGCGAAAATCCTGAAAGACATAACCGACATTGAGCAGTCGGAATGCGCTTTTCTGCTCTCGCGTAAGATTATCGACCGACTTGTTTTTGAACAGATAATCGCCCTGATACTTTTCATCGATTCCGGAGAGGATATTTAGCAAGGTTGTCTTGCCGCATCCCGATGGACCGACGATTGCGAGAAATCCCGTCTTGGGAAAGCGAAGAGTTATGCGGTTGAGTACTCTTCTTGTTCCGTATTCTTTGATGATGTGATTTAAGCGAATCATCGTCAGTTTTCTCTAAGCTCGTCCGCAAGGGATAAACCTTTATAAAGGCGCAGTGGCAAATACGTAAAAACAATCGTGATGACATAGCCGGAGGACAACACGATGAATATCAGGAAAAAGGGTCGACCCATAAAAGCGGCTAATGGAATATCGATAAGATTCTTAAACATAAAATGTTTATAGAAGTACTCATTTGCTATTTTCTGAGCAAAAATCGCAAAGGCAAAAGCAGCAATTATGGCAGCGAAAATGATGAATAAACTCTTATAAAGAAAGATGTCGAGAATATCATTTTTCCGCGCTCCTATCGAAGTTAAAATCGCTGATTCCTTCTTTTTCGAAACATAATTGGAGTAGGCGCCTATCGCCATGATTGAACATGTTCCGACGAGGGCGATAACAAGAAAGACGAGCATTGAATAAAAGGCGGCTTTTGTCAGTTCCTGATATGTATTTTTTATGAGCAGTGATGACGATTCCAACGCCAAATTGGAACCGCTGCTCTCGAGTTTTTTTGAAATCTCGGAAACGACAGGTAAATCGTCTTTGGATAGCACGAACACGTTTAAATCGTAATTGGTGAGATAGTGATTGTCGGCGATGATGCGAAAGATGTCCAGACACGAAATGTCTTCGCCCCAGTGATCGCTCATATCTTCCAAATAGTAATTTTCAAGCAATTTCTCAAGAGCGACATGAGAATAGAATATTTTGGGAGTGTTAAGAAAGGATAGTTCTTCAAAAATTCCGCTTATCATCATTTCCTTCTGCCACAGGAAAACATCTTCGATAACGCTGTTGTATTCATCATCGATCGTTATCTTCGTCTTGATATAGATTGTTAATTTTTGTCCGACCAAATTGTGAAAATCAGTTGATAAGATTGTGGCAAACGTCTTATTTATCAACACTTCTTCCATCGTCTCTTGATTGGGAATCATGCCTTCGATCAGGAGCTCGCTTTTCTGGCGCAGATGCAAATAGCTATAGACTGGCGAAAAAACCGGATCGTCGATTCTTTTGTCGTGAAAAAACAAATCGTGGTTACCGGGAAACACTTTCGTGAAGTCGTCGGTCACGATCGCCGAGCTGACAATACCGCTAAGAAAGCTCAGGTCATCGCGTCTTGGCCTAGTTACTTTGATGAGCGAAAGCGGAGCGTCACCACTGCTTATCCGCTCCTTTTTCGTCGCTTTAAAAAGAGCGCTATCGACGATGCGCTCCTGTGTCGTATCCACGACTTGATTCGCCCCGTAATAAAACCCGACAGAAAGCAATAACGAAGCAAAACTAATTAACGTAGAAAGGAACAATATAATATTTTTGCTGGCATCGCCCCAAATATACGAGCGAGCTATCTTCTCTTTCCAATTCGAAATAATCACGATTGTTCAGGAAAGGAGACATCGGAGACAATCTGGCCGTCTTTTACTTCAATGTGCCGCGTCGCATAGGCTAAAGCCAAATCGAGATTATGCGAGACGACGATGACGAGGCGCTCTTTTGATATCGCTTTAAGCATCTCCAACGTCTTTATGGCGTTTTCCCGATCGAGTGCGCCGGTCGGCTCATCGGCCAAGACGATGGCGGGATCATTAATAATGGCCCTTAAAATGGCGACGCGTTGCTTCTCGCCACCCGAGAGTTTTCCGACTTCCACATCATGCATTGAATCGAGCTTATATGCACCCAGAAGTTTTCTTCCCGTCTCATACGATTTACTGATTCCGCGCCCATCGATTAGCAGGGGTAAAACAACATTGAAGAGCACGCTCTGTTTATCAAATAAATTGTACTGTTGAAAAACGAAACCGATTTCGCGATTGCGATAAGCGCAGATGTGCTTTTCATTCATCCCATCAATCGTTTTGTTCTTGTAGAGCACGTGTCCGTGCGAAGGCTTCAAAATGCCGGCGATAAGATTTAAAAGGGTGGACTTGCCCGATCCTGATTTCCCGGACAAAAGGACAAAGCCCCTTTCTTCAAAGGCTAAATCAATGTTTTGCAAAACAGGATAGTCCTGCCCTCCAAGCGAAAAGACGCGGCTTAAGTTGTCGATTTTTAAAATTGGTGTTTCCATAGTTACCAATATATAAGGGTAGAAAACGCCAAAAGTATCAGTTATTTTTTATGACAATCGCCTTTTCTTCGTGAGCGATGACTTTGCGAAGGCGCTTATTGAAGTCATAGCGCGTCAGCATAATGATATTTCCACAACCCAGACACATCATCTTGATATCGGCGCCGACCCGAACGATCTGGAATCGTTTCGTCCGTGCCGAGCAAGGATGTTCTTTCTTCATTTCGACAATGTCGAATAATTGGTAATCGAGCACTTTCATATTAATATGGTAAATCTTCCATTAAGACCGCCGACGGAACTTTTGGAAGTCCCGGCATCGTCAAAATGTTTCCGGTCAGAGCAACGACAAAGCCCGCCCCGGCCGATAAACCCAATTCACGGATGGTGATTGTGTATCCTTCGGGCGCGCCGATGACTTCAGGATTGTCGCTTAGCGAAAGCGGTGTTTTTGCCATACAGACAGGCAGAGCGCCATAGCCCAGCTGATTGAATTTTGCAATCTGCTCGCGTGCAAACTTCGAATATTCGACTTTTCCCGCGCGGTAAATCTGTTTACAAATCTTTTCAATTTTCTCTTCAATCGGTAAATCTAATTTATATAAAGGCTTATAATGCGAAGGCTCGGTATCGAGCATCTTGACGACTTTTTGCGCCAAGTCGACGGCTCCTTCGCCACCTTTTAAATAACCGTCGAGGAAACTGACGACATAGCCTTTTTCTTCACACCATTTCTCCAGAGCTTCGATTTCGCTTTGATGATCGCTGGCAAAGTGGTTGATGGCCACGACGGACGGAACGCCGAATTTTTTAATGTTTTCAAGATGAACGCGAAGATTATTGACGCCTTTAAGCAAAGCTTCGACGTTTTCTTCACTGATTTTTTCAAGGAGCTGGCCGCCATGCATTTTTAAAGCCCGCAAGGTGGCGACCATCACGACGCCATCCGGTTTCATCTCGCCGTAGCGACAGGCGATGTCAAAGAACTTCTCGGCTCCCAGATCGGAGCCAAAACCAGCTTCGGTAATAGCGATTGGGGCTAATTTGCGGGATAGTTTTAAAGCGATTAAAGAGTTGCAGCCATGAGCAATATTGGCAAACGGTCCGCCATGTATCAAAACCGGATTGTTTTCAATCGTCTGGACGAGATTTGGTTTAAGCGCATCTTTCATCAGCTTCATGATCGCGTGCGAAATCTTTAAATCCCGCACTCGGATCGGTTCTTCGTCAACATTAAAAGCGACGATGATTTTCTGAACGCGTTCGCGAAAATCCTCTTCATCCTTAGCAAGGCAAAGAATGGCCATCAATTCCGAAGCGACGGTAATCACAAAACCGTCCTGGCGCTCAATGCCATTTTTTTCACCGCGGCCGATGATGATGTCGCGCAAAGCGCGATCATTCATATCCATCGCCCGTCTCCAGACGATGCGCTGAGGATTAATCCTTAACTCGTTTCCCTGATAAAGATGGTTATCGATGACGGCGGCGATAAGATTGATGCTCGAAGTAAGGGCGTGCATATCACCCGTAAAATGGAGGTTGATATCATCGCGGGGATCGATGGAAGCAAGTCCGCCGCCGGTCGCTCCGCCTTTGATGCCAAAGACAGGACCGAGTGAGGGTTCTCTTAAAGAGAGTATGGCTTTCTGATTGATCTTCGCCATTCCTTCCGCCAAAGCGATGGATGTTGTCGTCTTGCCTTCGCCGGCCTTCGTCGGCGTGATGGCGGTGACGAGGACAAGTTTGCCATCGGGAACATCCTTTAAGACGTCAAAAATACTAGTGTCGATCTTCGCTTTAAATTTGCCATAAGGTTCGATATAGGTAAGCGGTATGCCGGCAATCTTGGCAATTTCATCAATTTGTAAAAGGGGCATTTTCTTACCTCCGTTTTCTTATATATAGAATATAACTTAATAAACCTTACTTTTGTATCTTTTCTAAGCAGTAAGATGATAGGGCGAGACCTGCCGCAGAAGGAACATTCATCACCGAGGCGAGCAACGAACCCTTGCAAAGAGGCTTTTCAAGTGAATAGACGACCGGAATATCCGCTAAATCAATCTGCTCTCTGCGCATCAGCATCCGCATTTTCTTGGCGAGGGGATCAGTATCGGTTTTTGCTAGATTAGCGATGCGAACCGCGGTGGGATCAAGGCGGTTGGCCATACCCATCGATGAAATAAAAAGCAGATTGTTCGCCAAGCAGTGTTTAATCAATTGGACTTTCGCTTCGGGGGCATCGATTGCATCGATGACAAAATCGAATTTGCGGCCGCTGATTCGAGTCAAAAAATTATCATCCACTCGGCAGTCAAATGCCGTGACAATAATGGATTCGTCGATTGTTTGAACACGTTCTCTAGCCGCTTCAACTTTTGGCTTACCAGCATCCTTATTTGTGAAAAGAATCTGCCGATTTAAATTTGATATCTCGACGACATCGTAATCGACGATGGTAAAATGGCCGATGCCAGAGCGGGCGAGGCTTTCAAGCGCCGTGCCACCGACGCCGCCCAAACCACAGATGAGGACATTTTTATCCTTTAAAGCCTTAACTTTATCTTCACCGACCAAGGCGGCAAATCGTTCAAGACGTTTTTCCATGGCTGATCTCGATAATGTCATCGACACTTTTTATCCAATGCATTTTGAACTGGTGACGCGCAAACGTCATCTGTCGCTTTACATAATGACGGGTATTCGTAATGATATCATTGATTGACTGCTCTCGACTCGTTTTACCTAAAAGGTAACTGATGGGTTCCTTATATCCGATGGCGTGAAAAGCTTGCTGTTTAACTCCGTATTCATTGATTAAATTGCGGACTTCTTCAAAGAGTCCGTTTTCAACCATGCGGCTGACGCGCTCGACAATGCGAAGATACAAATCGGCACGTTCAAACTCAATCCCGAAAAAGAGCGTTTCATAGAGTGGCTCAGAATCCTTTTTAAGAGGAATTTCAGATTTTTTTATGCCTTGCGACCGATAAATTTGTAGAGCCCTTAAAACGCGGCGCCGATTATTGAAGTGAATCGTTTCGGCGGCTTTGGCATCAATGACTTTTAAGGCGTTATGGAGCGCCTGATTATCTAATGAATCATATTGTGATAAATCGACCTCCGCCTCTTCTTTAAATCGATAATCAAAAAGGGCGGCTTTGATGTAAAGGCCGCTTCCACCAAGCATAATCACCGGTATATTTTTCGATAAGAGATCGTCGATGATCACCCGCGCTTCTTTTTGATAGCGGGCAATAGAATAATTCTCGTCGACATCAACGATCGCAAAAAGGTGATGGCGAACGCCTTGGAAATCTTCTTCTTTAGGCTTGTTGGTGCCGATGTGAAGCTGGCGGTAAACATGAAAAGCATCGGCGTTGATGATCTCCCCGCCCAGGCGCTTGGCAAGTTCTATGGCAATCCGGTCTTTGCCGGTATTAGTCGGACCGGTAATAACGTAAATCATAATTTAATTATAGGGCAGAACGATGAAAAAACATCGCTAATCAAGCAAATCGGCGATATTTTTCAGAAAATTGTGCACTTCAGACTGGATGCTTGTGAAGTTGGCCACAAGCGGATGATTATCATAAACAGCTAACAAATTCTCATATTCAGCCTTCTTAAGAGCGTGTTCTTGTTCATCGGCCATACTCAATGACAGGGCGACTTGGGCGGCATTGACTTTAATTTTGAGCGCTTTCAGTTCTTCATTTTCGCCAATTAATGCGCGGAGGCGAAAATATTCTTTAATAAGTTCGCTATTCATGATTTCACGTTCGAGATTATCAAGGGCGTTTTCAATATTATTCATCGACGAGTTCTCCAATTAATGAATAGGTGTGGGATTCAAGGATGCGGACGCGGACAATTTTACCGATGTGCGAGGCCTCGCCGCGAAAATGGACGAGTTTGTTTGTTTCACTGTAGCCGGAGAGTACAGATTTGTCTTTTTTACTCCAGCCATCGACGAGAATTTCGTAAATATTACCGACCATGCCATATGACGATTCTGCAATCGTCTCTTCGAGAGCTTTTGTCAGAATTTTAAAGCGCGCCGCCTTTTCTTTTTTGCTCACGTTGTCAACGAGTTTGGCGGCCGGCGTCCCTTTACGGGGTGAGTAGATAAAAGTAAACGCGCTCTCGTATTTCACTTCTTTAATAAGTGAGACGGTTTCCATAAATTGTTCTTCGGATTCATTAGGAAAACCGACGATGATATCGGTGCTGAGGGCAATGCCCGGAAGTTGATCGCGAAGTTTTTGGACAATTGCCAAATATTGTTCACGGGTGTATCTTCGCCCCATTGAGTGAAGAATCTCGTTGTTGCCACTTTGGACGGGTAGATGCACATATTTCATTAAGTTCTCATGCCTTTTCATCACTTCGATAATATCGTCGCTGAAATCAAAAGGATGCGAGGTCAAAAAGCGCAAGCGCGGAATGCCTAAAAGCGCAACTGCCTCGAGAAGAGTCGCAAAGGTGACATTACGATTTTTAAAGTCTTTCCCATAAGAATTGACATTTTGGCCGAGCAAGGTGATTTCTTGATAGCCTCGTTCGACGAGATGACGACATTCGGCAACAATCTCATCAAAGGGGCGGCTTCGCTCCTGACCGCGCGTGTAAGGCACGATGCAATATGTGCAAAATTTATCGCAACCATAGGAGATGTTGACAAATGCCTTGTGTTGCGCCTTGCGTGTCGATGGCAGCTTTTCAACGATTTCCTGCGGTCGGGCCAAAACATCGACAACGCGGCAAGACTCGCGGAGATGAATGTCGATTAACTCAATTATTTTATGAATGTTGTGCGTGCCGAGAATAAGGTCGACCTGCGGATACTTTTCAAGGAGCAAGTCAATGATGTGTTCCTGCTGGCTCATACAGCCCGAGACGGCGATAATAAGGTCCTTGTTTGCGCTTTTTAAAGCTTTAAGCGTGCCGAGTTCACCGAGGACTTTGTCTTCGGCATTCTCGCGAACCGCGCATGTGTTGAGCATGATAAAATCCGCGGACTTTGCGCTTGCTGCTCTGACAAATCCGGCTCTTTCAAGGATTGCGGAAATAACTTCCTCATCGCGGATGTTGGCTTGACAGCCGTAGGTGCGAATATAATAGCGTTTGTTTTTTGCGAAATCTCGAACTAAATCACTGACAAACGGTTCATAAAGATGAACTGGCATCAATTTCTGGCGAATTCTTAATTCGTCGAGATCGGGCTTCGAAAGAATCTTGGGTTTAGCCATCGTTACGACCGCTTTCGACAATATATATCGGGAAAATTTCCTTGGCCTGGCGCGTAAAATTATCAATGTCGAGGACAACCGCCGACAGAAGTGACTGATCGCCTTCGTCAAGTTGGAAAATGTCATCTTTACCAAAAAGTGTGCGATTGATTACTTCTTCTTTTTTAAAACCAATGACACCGTTATAAGCTCCACACATGCCGACATCACTTATAAAAGCCGTCTTGTTGGGAAGGAGTCGGTAATCTCGCGTCTGGACATGCGTGTGCGTTCCGATAATGGCGCTGACTTGTCCGTCAAAAGCAAAAGCAAAGGCGATTTTTTCAGCCGTTGCTTCGCCATGAAAATCAACGATGTGAATTTCATCTTCAGGCGTTTCGGCGAGGAGATCCTTTAAAGCGTAATATGGATGGTTTACTTCTTCCTTCATGAAAGCCGTACCCAAGAGATTGGTGACGCGAATCTTGACGCCTTCGACATCAAAAACGATGCTTCCTGACCCTCCGATTGGTTTTAAAATATTCAGGGGTCGAATCAAGCACTCGGCCTCGTCAATGTAGCGACGAATATCGCTTTTAGTCGCGTAGTGATTACCTAAGGTAATCGCATCGATTCCGGCATCGATCAGTTCATGATAATGCTTCTCGATTAAGCCTTTGCCGTGAGTGGCGTTTTCGCCGTTGGCAATGACAAAATCAATCCGATACTTATCGATGAGTTGGCCGAGATGTCGTTTGACGACTTGCCGGCCGTTGCGACCGACAATGTCGCCGAAAAAGAGAATTCTCATGAGTTTAGGTGCTTTCTGTTCCGCCTTTATTTTGCGGTTTCAACAGCCCGATATTCACGGATGACCGAAACTTTAATCTGACCCGGATAGGTGAGCTCGTTTTCGATTTTCTCGCGTATGTCGCGAGCGAGTTTATAAGCGGCTAGATCATCAATTTTGTCGGGGATGACCATGACGCGGACTTCGCGGCCGGACTGCATGGCGTATGATTGATAAACACCATCGTATGATTTGCAAAGACTTTCGAGTTTTTCAATGCGCTTAATGTAATTTTCGACCGTTTCGCTGCGCGCGCCGGGACGGGCGGCTGATAAAGTGTCGGCGGCGGCCACGAGGTGGGAGATGACGAATTTTGGTTCGACGTCGCCATGGTGGCTTTCAATCGAATTGATGACGACTTCTGGTTCGCCGTACTTTTTGGCGAGGCGAACTCCGATTTCGACGTGGGAACCATCGATTTCAAAGTCCATCGATTTACCGATATCGTGAAGTAACCCGGCGCGTTTCGCCAGGTTTTGATCAAGGCCCAGTTCAACCGCCATGATGCCTGCTAAATAGGCGACTTCCATGGCGTGGTCGTAAGCGTTCTGACCGTAACTGGTGCGGTATTTCAGTCTTCCGACATAAGTTAGTAATTCTTTATTAATGCGCGGCAGTCCAAGCTTGAAGGCGGCATCTTCGCCGGCTTTGCGAATTGACTCATCGACTTCGACTTTAACTTTTTCAACGACTTCCTCGATGCGCCCCGGCTGAATGCGACCATCTTTAATGAGTCGTTCGAGCGTCAACTTGGCGATTTCGCGGCGAATCGGATCAAAGCATGAAACGGTGATGACTTCAGGCGTGTCGTCGATGATGAGGTCGACACCGAGGAGCTGCTCGAGCGAGCGAATATTGCGTCCTTCGCGGCCGATGATGCGGCCTTTCATTTCATCGCTGGGAAGGGAGACGGCTGAGACGGTTCTCTCCGTCGTGACTTCTTGCGCGTATTTGTTGATGGCAAGGCCGATTAACTCGCGAGCTTTCTCCTGCGCGGTTTCTTTGGCTTCGTCTTCTTTATTTTTAATAAAAGCGGAAATTTCTTTTGATAATTTGCTTTCAACGCGCTGGAAAATTTCTTCGCGCGCTTCATTGATTGAAAGCTGGGCAACTTTTTCTAATTCCTGTATGATCGAATCAATTTTCTGCTGAAGGACTTCTTCCTTGCGCTCAGCCTCTTTAAGGCGGCGATTCAATGTTTCGGTTTTTTCTTCCAGGACGTTTTCCTTGGTGATTAACTGCGCATCGCGACGGTCGATATTAGCTTCGCGCTGCGAGAGTTTGTTGTCTAAGACGAGATACTCGGCCTTTCTCTCTTTGAGTTCTTTTTCGGTTTCGAGTTTCATTTCGTAGGCGACTTGTTTGGCGTCGATCTGAGCAGACTTGACGGTGTGCTCGGCTTTAATTTCGGCGTCCCTGATTATTTTTTCAGCTTTTTTGCTGGCGCTTTTAGCTTTTAAGGCCGGAATGATAAAGACGAGCATAATGCCGAGTCCCAGTCCGACGAGAGCGGCGACGACAATCAAAATAATGTCTAATGGCGATCCCATAACTTTTTTACCTCCTTGGTTGGTGTTTGTTGATTAGGGAATGTTTCCTATGGAAAGATAGGAAAAAAACGATCTAAAATGGCTATTATTACCTAAAACGAGGCATGGCATACGCCGATTCGTTTATTTAATAACGGATACTATCCGATAAGAGAGACTACAAAGAATCTATGGTAATAAGTATCTTTCGATACAAGTGTATTTTAGCAAA
>ERZ795030.1490-NODE-1490-length-31430-cov-14.713147_pt1 | contig 31430 bp, 33 predicted proteins | sample MGYA00375122_ERZ795030 | MGnify/ENA primary metagenome ERZ795030 (study PRJEB30165, sample SAMN05720146) | activated sludge metagenome | isolation source: anaerobic digester from wastewater treatment plant | place: Japan | collected 2015-04-20 ... | reverse complement strand
TCGAGGAGCGGAGCGACGAGAACTACCGACCGCTGACGCTGCAACTCACCCCAGTAGTTCTCACTTCGTTCGAACAGTAAAGAGGCAGTGGTCGTCATTTTTTATCGTTCGAGGTGTAATCGCCGAGAACTTCTAAGCGTTGATATTGAAACCGACCCGGGTAGTTCTCGCTCCCGCTCGAACAGCAAAGGGTGCCGTTTAGTTGTTAGCTATCTTCTCTCCTTGCAACAGATCTCTCGTTTATATAATTCTTGCCTACTGGGATTGGGGTAAAATTAATTTTTTGTGCTACAATAAAGTTGTTACAAGGAGGCATACTGAACGACAGGCAACGAGCAATGCTTGGTATTGTGGCGGTTTTTGCCCTTGCGGGAGTGGCGACGCTTTCTCTTTTCTTTGCAAATACCGATGTAGTTGTTGTAGCCGATGCGCCGTCAGTTATTGCTCCCCGCCAACCTCTTCGTTGCCCTCACACCCCCGAAGTAAACGGAGCAGATTTTAATCTACGGCTTACGCGTGATGAAATCAGTTTAGAAAACATCGCTCCATCTCCCTTAACTAATTTAAGAGTAGCGTTTTACGATGTTTTAAATCCTAGCGTTAAAAGTGAGGAAGGGGAGCTAGCGCAACCTCTTGTAACCAAAAATGGCTATGTTTTTACAATCAAACTAGGGGAAAACAGTGGGCGAATAACAAGAAATCTTCCTTATACCTTTATAAAAAATGGCAACAATCCCTGTGTTAAAGTAGAGGTGAGTACCGATGGTGTCGCCTATCATAATGCAGTAGCATCTTTACCGTTAAATAATTAAATAAAACAAATACTAAAAAGAAAAAGGGAAAAAATGAAAAAGAAAATCATATTAACACTAACCGCTTGTTTTTTTCTGGTTGCCTCCCCTGCTCTAGCAAGTGATAGTCCACCTGCTCTTCCTACTCTTCCACCCGATGAACCAACAGTTGGCGATAGGGGAAGCGATGATGGCGGTAGTAGTGATACAACAGCAAAAGTTTCCTCTACAGCATCAACAAAAACCGCTACTTCTTCTGCTGCTAAAACTGCTACCTCTGGCCCGGTAGAAACTATTGCCCTAATAGGGTTAGCCATAGTTGCTTTTCTTTCTATTAAACAATATTACCAAGTAAAGAAATATAAGCTATAAGTAATTATATATGCCCCAGAAAAACAAAGTTTACATTGGCTTAGCTACGGTTGCTGTGTTGGCGGTGGCGACTGTTTTTGTTTTTTATTGGGCGCGTAGTCAGTTTAGTGTTTCGGCGAGCACACTACCCCTTGTTGCAGAACCGCCAAAGCTTACGCTGGTAGTAGGGCAAAAGAGCACACTAAACATTAGCGGGGGGCACCTGCCTTATGGTGGTTATATTACCAATAACTCCGATGTGGCGACAGTTGACTCTTGGCATAATCAAAGTGTGGTAAGCGCTGATGCCAAACCGCCTTTTATCTTGAATGTTGGTGCGCTTGCCCCGGGGCAAACAACAATAAAAGTGTGGGACGGTGTGGGAGCTATGGTCGAGGTGCCTATATTAGTAGAATTTTCTGCGGATATTACTGCTAGTGCAGAAGAGGGAGAAAAGCGGTTACCGCTAGTGAGCACAACAACCGAGGCAGTGTTTGTGCCTGAGCTGGTGCAACTAAAAGTGGGTGAAGAGCAAGAGGCTACAGTTGCCCTTGGCGAACTAAGCGCACAGTTTAGTGGTATAATCAATAGTAACTCGGCGATAGCAAGTACAGTATGGTTCGGAGCAACCGAGTCCGAAGGTGTAGTAAGCCTTACGTTAAAGGTAAAAGCGGTGGGTAAAGGAAGCGCACAATTAGCACTTATCCATAAGGGCGGGGAGCAGTTAGTTCTACCAGTCTATGTTGAGTAAGTATGGCATTGGATTTATAAATAAAATAGATTTTTCAAACAAAGGAAGGGATAAATTATGAAAAAATTACTTGTAGGCGTTTATATGTTTCTTTTTATGGCGTTTGCCTCCCCCGCTCTAGCAAGTGATAGTCCACCTGCTCTTCCTACTCTTCCACCCGATGAACCAACAGTTGGCGATAGGGGAAGCGATGATGGCGGTAGTAGTGATACAACAGCAAAAGTTTCCTCTACAGCATCAACAAAAACCGCTACTTCTTCTGCTGCTAAAACTGCTACCTCTGGCCCGGTAGAAACTATTGCCCTAATAGGGTTAGCCATAGTTGCTTTTCTTTCTATTAAACAATATTACCAAGTAAAGAAATATAAGCTATAGAGGTACTATGATACAAAATAGTATAAAAAAATGGGTCTCCCGTTATTCTAAAAAACAAAAACTAATTTTAGCTCTACTTGGAGCAACAACACTAGCGTTAGTTGCCCTTTTAGTCTGGCTTGGTGTAACGGGTCGCCTTGGTATTGGTGCTTCGACGGGCAACGACCGCGTGTATTTTACTGTGGATAGTAAAGACCCTAATACCAAGATACCGACGCAATGGCGCAATTCGACGGCTCGCAAGATAGTTAATATTAGTGAAGATGAATTTCTAAAAATCAGTTACAATCAGCGACCAACCGGCAAAAATAGCGACTATTACAGACCTTATTTCGATAAAGTGGAATTTGCGTGGCATATTCCTATGATACCTATGAACAAAAACAATATATGCAGGTACAACAGTTCAGGGGCGAAAGCTAACCCCAGTTGCGGATACTTTGTGATGCAGTCTCTCGACCGTGATAAAAAGGTACTTAATCAACTTCGCAACCAGTATCCAGCTTGGCAGTACGACGTTGTCGACTTCCCCGTGGTAAGAGGGGCGAAGTACGCCCGTGCTCAATTTTTTTACGAAAGTGCAAATGGTTATGAAAAAATCACCTGGGAAATAGATGTTACTAAGTTTGGGGTAGTTGAGAATACAAATCTAAAAGCAGTTACTGTAGATAGTACCGGTAGGTGTTTCCCCGGTCAGGGGCAAATAGCAGTTTTTAACCACGCCGAATATAAAACCCACGATAGAACCAGACCATACGGACACTACACGCTTGCCTGTGAGATTATACCAGCAGGCGCTTATAAAGACCTAATAATGATACCTGGTGCTTTTGCTTTGGTTAGCGACGGGGGTGTGTATAGCTCTTCGGTCTACAGTAGTTCGGTAGATGTTGGTGGCGACGGTATATCATCTATAATTGTCAATAACGCCGAGGTAACAGTGTATAAAGAAAGAAATCTAAAAGGAGGATCTCGGGTTATTAAGGAAGATGTATCCAATTTTGCTGGAACGGGTTGGAATGACGAGATCAGATCACTTAGAGTAAAATCAACGGCGCCTGCGCCATCTCCGACTGCTCAGTGCAAACTTCAAAGTGGGGCACAGTCGGGAATAACAATTAAACAAGGCGAATCGGGAAGGGTGGCGATAACCGCAAAAGACGGTACGTTGCCTAGCAAGATTAATATAGAAAAGTATTCTGGGTCTACGGGTCAGAATAAAACGTCGGCGATAACCGCAAGTTCTGCACGCGATGGTAGTAAATATATTATAACTATTGGTGTAGCCTCTAGTACCCCAGCTGTTGGTTACAGGGTAGAGATAACGGACCCGTCTAATAGTTGCGAGAAAGTAGTGGTCCCCATTACGGTTACGGCGAAGTGTCAATTTACTGTTGCGCCATCAGATATTACACTTAAAAGTCTTGGCACAGAGCAAGTAACGCTATCTGCTAATAATGCTACTGCCTTGCGGGAAGTGGAAGTTTTTGTGCAACACAAAGAAGAAGATGGGAGCAAATATCTTAATGTTGCTCCCGGGATCCAAGGATCGTATAACGTGCAAGCTCGAGCAGGGGCAGAGGGTAAGCAGTTTACTGTTAGCTTTAAATCTCTTCAGGCTGGTTGCCCACTAGCAACACTTAAAGTTACTGTTGCGCCGGGAGATCTTACTATTTCGCCCCTGTCGGTAAACGATAAAGCCAATATTAAAGGTAAAGAACTTTACACTGTTAAGGGGGTAATCGATGGCGGGAAAACCAGCGTAAGACTTGAAGACGCAGAGTTAGCCAGTGTAGCTATTGTCTATGTGCCAAACGATCAAAGCACCTGGAAGTTAAAAATTACCGGCAAGAATAAGGCGGGTAGTACCAAGGTTATTGTAAGTGACACAAAAAGAGAGGCGCGGGCCACATTAAACCTTGTGTGCCCCGAAGGTCAACAACCAGATACTAGTGGCAAATGTAGTGCTCCCGCCCCAGCCCCAAAACAGGTGCTAAAAATCGACGAATTTAAGGCGGACCCAACAGAGCTAGAGAAGGGCGAAACAACGACCTTATCGTGGTTAATTAAAGGTGTAACCGATAACACAACTTGTAGTATAAATGACGAAGGAATAGAAAACACTGAGATCGAAAAAGGTCATAGAGAAAAGCAACCAGTTATTAGTACCGTTTATACTCTAACTTGTAACGATGGAGATTACCAGGTAAGCAAGAGTGTAAATGTTACGGTGCGTAACGATGAGTTATGTGCTCCCGGCGAGCTTGCTATTCACGCCCCCTCTGGAGTGTGGGAGATCGCAACACTGTGGAAAGGTGCTCAAACCGAGGGACTTACCTTAAATGAGTTTTATGGGCGCGGAATATTGAATTATTTCTTTAACGATTTCGGCAATCCCTACGGTACGGGCGATGAAGGTCTGGCAGAAGATTTCACTGGTGGGCGTGGTCACTGGCGCAGAAACGATACTGGTAAGGAGCATATCTGTGTAGTGGACGACGGTACGACTCCCACGGAACGTGTAGAGCAAGAACTGCCGTTTAAGGCGCTTAATATGATTAGCAATCCCCTTGCTGTGAGTGTGCCATTTAATAGTATTAAGTTTAAATTCAGTTCTACCGGTAATAGGGAAATGAGTTGGAACGAAGCTAAAAGCAGTGGATTGCTGAAAGCAATGTTTCTCTGGGACCATCCCACTAACTCCTACTTGTCTTTTGCTAATCTAGAGAGGTATCCAGGATTAGCTGATTACGGTTATCATGATTTTTCAGTACTCGACGAGAGTAATACCGATATCGCTATAAGAAGAGGAATGTGGATCTCGACTCGTTCTACCGATACCGTTAAAGTTATTTTTGGATCGTCCTAGTAACATTTTCCACCTTGCGCGCTGTACTCTGTACTGGTAAATTAGTAATTAATGGCAAATAGATATATTACGACTCCCGTTTACTATGTTAACGCACGTCCCCATATTGGCCATGCCTATACTACCGTTATGGCCGATATACTCGCCCGCTATTTTAAGGCAAAGGGAGAAGATGTCTTTTTTCTTACTGGCACCGATGAACATGGGGCAAAAAATGCGCAAGCCGCGGAGCGTGTAAAAAAAACACCCAAGCAGTATGTGAATGAGCTTGCAAGTGAGTTCCGTATTGCCTGGCAGGGTCTTAATATTGACTATTCGCAATTTATTCGTACCAGCGACCCAAAGCACGAAAAAGTTGTGGTAGACTTCGTGCAAAAACTCAAGAACGCCGGCTTTGTTGATAAAAGGCGCTATAGTGGTCTTTATTGTATTGCCTGTGAAAGATACCTTACGCCAAAGGAGCTAGAAAGCGGTCTTTGCCCTGACCATAAAACCAAACCCGTTCTCCAAACAGAAGAAAATTACTTCTTTGCTCTTTCGCGTTTCCAGGAGAAACTAATTCGGACTATCGAGCGCGATGAATTGCTTATCACACCGGCTACAAGGCGCAATGAGGTTTTGGGCAAGTTAAGAGCGGGGCTAGAGGACGTTAGTATTTCTCGTGCTAATGTAGTATGGGGTATCCCCTTCCCCAATGACCCGAGCCAGACTATTTATGTTTGGGTTGATGCCTTGATCAATTATTATTCTGCTACCGAGATGTATGATAGTTTAGGCGGTTGGGCGGAACATCCTGCCGACATCCATTTAATTGGTAAGGATATTTTATGGTTTCATGCTGTTATTTGGCCGGCTATGCTTTTGGCATTGAAGTTGCCTCTACCGAAAACAATCGCTACTCACGGGTTTTTCACAATAGGAGGAGAAAAGATGAGTAAAACACGGGGTAACGTACTCGATCCTCTCGAGCTCGTCGAAAAATATGGGGTAGATACAATACGTTATGCGCTAGTGAGTGCTTTCCCTTTTGGCACCGATGGTGATTTTTCGGAAGAAATCATTAAGCAAAAGTACGAAAGTGAACTTGCCAATGAATTGGGCAATCTCTTACAGAGGGTGTTGGTTATGATGAAAAAATACAACCTTTGCTCTCTAGCAAAGAAATGGCAAGGCGCAAAGCGTAATAAGGTAAGTAGTAAGAGTAGAAAAGAACTTTTAGCAGTAGGGGAAGACATAGAAAAATACCGTTTCGATCCTGCCCTTAGCGCAATTTGGGATATCGTAAGGCAGGGTAACGAAGCGATAGAGCGCGCTAAACCCTGGGAGCTTGCAAAAAATAACAAAGCCAAGCTCGAAGACGTTATAAGTAACGAGTATGAACGTCTCCTGCTTATTGCGCGCCTAATTAAACCTTTTATGCCGGCAACAAGTAGCGCAATGGAGGAGCAGCTACAAAGCTGTGTGCCAGAACCACTTTTCCCTAAAATAGACAGATAAAATGCTCATAGACACCCACGCCCACCTTAACTTTGAGGCATTTCAAGAGGACTGGCAAGAGGTTGCCCAACGTGCTCTTGATGGTGGTGTTGTATCTATTATTAACGTTGGTAGCAACTTGGAAACAAGTAAAAAAGCAGTGGCTATTGCTGGCAAGAATATGTTTGCAGCAGTTGGTCTTCACCCGATTCACGTTGGCGAGGAGAGGTTCCCAAAGGTGGCGTTCAACGAGCTCGCAAAGAATAAAAAAGTAGTCGCGATTGGCGAAACAGGTATTGATCTTTTTCGTAATGTTGGCACTCTTGCAAAACAAAAAGAAGTCTTTCTTAAATCTATCGCTCTGGCTAATGATAGGAAGCTACCAGTTATTGTTCATTGTCGTAACGCCAAGGAGGAGGTGCGGGCATTGCTACAAAATAATATGCCGAGCTATGGCGCGGTGCTACACTGTTTTAGCGAGGATTGGTCTTTCGCACAACAACTTTTAAAGCTTGGTTTGTATATTTCGTTTACAGCTCATATTACGCTAAACAATATTTCCCCTGCCACGCTAGAGGCACTAAAAAATATCCCACTTAGTAGAATTATGATAGAAACAGATTCTCCTTATATTTTGCCACGGAAGCAAAAAAACAAAAAAATAAAACGCAACGAACCACTTTTTGTAAGCGAGGTGGCGCATAAAATTGCACAAGTAAAAAATATTAGTTTCGAACAGGTTGCGAAGCAGACGACAAAAAACGCTATTGGCTTTTTTGGTCTTAGAAAATAATATTGTTTAGAACAGGCTCTCTTGTTTTGTACGAGCAATAATTACTTCTTCGTTTTTTTCTTTTGTATTATTTTTCTCGTTACTCTTTGGCACTTCTTTTTTTGTATTGTTTGGTTTTGGCCAGCCACGAGCACTAAATGCACGAGCGTATGCGGGGCAGATTTCTTTATAATCGCACCATGGGCAAAGGTTGTTTATCCTGGGGTCAAAATTTTCTTTTTCTATGTCGCCGATTGTTTTATAGACTTGCTCACTCATTCTTTTAACATGGCTCTCGTCGCGCAGTGTTGATTGACGAACGGCAGGCTCTAAGAAATAAAGCGTAAGTTTAATGTCTTTAATATCGGGAAAACGTGATCTTATGGCATGATAATAGAAGGTAAGTTGCAGATTATCGTGAATATATTTTTGTGATTGCACTTTGCCCGTTTTGTAATCTATAACCTCTAGCATTTTGTTGCCTGTGTTGTCGGTTACTCGATCGAGCCGATCAATAATGCCGGAGAGTTCATGCTCGCCTAGGGGAACCTTAAAATAGTCTTCAGTGACCAATACTTCTTGTGCCTTGGGGTCGAACTTTTTGTAGAAATTAGTAACAATGTTTTCCCCCTTGAGCTTCCATATTTTGGGATCTTCCTTGTTTTCTATAAAAGTATTATCTTGCCAATTACGATTGTAGAAATCTATAAGCTCTGGCAGGGGCTTGGTGTCGATGTCTTTAAGCATAAAGTGCAATGTTTCATGGACGAGATTGCCAAAATATAAATGATGAGAGTCCTTTTTAGGAATCTTGTCGACGTAGGTATACTTGTACTGCAGTGGACACTGGTTATATGTAGAAAAAGCAGAATAAGATATTTTCATAATTTATACAATACACGAAAAAGACAAATGAATAAACATTAACCATTTTACCGTTTTAGGCGCGAAGCGCCGAGAACCCCGTCCGTAAATTTTTATTGTTCGAGGGACCGCACGTAGTGTCATCTCGAGAACTACTAACCGCTGATACTACACCTCGCGCTGTAGTTCTCGCTTCCGCTCGAACAGTAATGAATATGACGTGAAGTTCTCACTGCGCTCGAACAGTAAAGGGGGGGCAACGGTCGCCATTCTTATCGTTCGAGGTGTACCCACCGAGAACTATCGATCGTTAGTATCAAAACTCACGCAAATAGTTCTCATCGTTCCGCCTACGGCGGATACTCTTCGAACAGTAAAAAAAGTTCTCGCTACCGCTCGAACAGTAAAGGGTATGACGGGTAGTTCTCGCTTCCGCTCGAACAGTAACGAAGATCATGAAACCCTCATTACCCTTAACTGTCTGCAGTTTGAGCGGTGGTGGTTAGGGTTGTGTCTATCAGGTATAAATGTTATAATTTTGAGCATGAAGAAAGAGGTTTATTTAGATCACGCCTCCACCACCCCTATTGACCCCTTGGTGCTTAGGGCAATGCTACCCTACTTAAAAAGCCACTATGGCAATGCCAGTGCTATTTATAAAATTGGCCGAGAGGCAAAGAACGCCCTTGTCAGTGCGCGAAAATCGGTAGCTAATGTTTTTGGCGCGCGCGAAAATGAAGTTGTTTTTACTGGCGGAGGTAGCGAAAGCATCAGCCTTGCTCTGCTCGGCTATGCAAGAGCAAACGCCTTAAAGGGGGAGAATAAGGGTCATATTATTACTACTAATGCCGAGCACAGCGCAGTTTTACAGGCCTGCGAACAGTTGCAAAAAGAAGGATATAAAGTAACCTATCTTCCTGTTGACAACGAGGGGCTTGTTACTCCGGCACAGGTAGTAAAGGCAGTCAACAAGAACACTATTTTGGTTTCGGTGATATATGCAAACAATGAAATCGGTACTATTGCACCAATTGGCGCAATCGGTAGAGAAATTGCAAAAATAAACATTGGGCGTGCCCACAAAATCGCTTTTCACACCGACGCTTGCCAGGCGGCAGAGTATCTTAATTTGCACGCCAACGATCTTAAGGCTGATCTTATTAGTATTAACGCCTCAAAACTTTATGGCCCTAAAGGGGTAGGGGTGCTGTATGTTCGTGACGGCAAAAAATTACAGCCTATTATTTTTGGTGGTATGCAAGAAATGAGTAAAAGAGCAGGTACTGAAAATATTGCTGGTATTGTTGGCTTAAAGGTCGCGCTTGAGCTTGCGTTAAAGCGTAGGTTAGCCGAGACAAAAAGACTAACAAAAATGCGCGATTACTTTGTTGAGCAAATAATAAAAACAATCCCCGACGCTAGGCTTAATGGACATCCGCTAAAACGGCTACCCAACAATGTTAACGTTTCGTTTAGTGGCATAGAGGGGGAGTCGGCGGTGTTGTATTTAGACGCGGCTGGTATTGCTTGCTCCACGGGTTCTGCTTGCAACTCTACCGTGCAAAAGCCTTCGCACGTTATCCTTGCGCTTGGCATAAGCAAAAGCGACGCCCACAGTGCTGTGCGCTTTACCCTTGGCAGAGGTACCACAATGAAAGATTTAGAATATACCCTCTTACACTTGCAAGAGGTAGTGATGAAGTTAAGAGCAATATCGGCGGTAAAATGAAAAAATATGCTTACGATGTAAAAGACACAAATGATAGAAAATGGCTTTATTCCGAGACGATAAAAGACCACTTTTTTAACCCGCGCAATTTTTTAGCCGAGGAGCCCAAAAACGAGGAGTTCGATGCACTGGGGGTGGTTGATCATTCGATGTGCGGTGATGTAATGAAGATGTGGATAAAGGTCGATAAAAAAAACAATAAAATTAAAAAAGTTGGCTGGAAAACATTTGGTTGTGCCCCCGCTATTGCGGCTACCAGTATGCTTAGCGTAATGATTAGTGAAAAAGGTGGAATGACACTAGAAGAAGCCTACAAGATCACGCCAAGCGCTATAACAAAAAGAATGGGTGGTCTACCGTTGCGCAAAGTGCATTGCAGTGTGCTTGGCGATCAAGCATTACGCAAGGCAATCGATAATTACAAAAAAAACCAATCGGCAGATTAGCAATGAAATACTTAAAAGGCTCTCTAGTAGCCCAAGAAATTTTAGAGGAAGTAGGTAGGCAAGCAAGGCAAGTTCACGCTCGTGGAGTTACACCTACGGTGGCTGTGGTTTTGGTGGGTGAAAATCCTTCGAGTAAGTTTTATGTGCAAAAGAAGAAAGAGGTTGCGAAAAAAGCAGGCATCGATTTTTTACTTTACGAACTCCCCTCCCATATCGCGCAAAAAGATGTTGAAGAGTTGTTAACCATACTTTACCTAGATAAAACCGTACATGGTGTTGTTTTGCAACTCCCTTTGCCTAAACATTTTATCTTTAACGAACTAGTAAAATTTATTGCCCCAGAAAAAGACGTGGATCATTTTCACAAAAATTCACCATATTCCCCTCCCACCGCTTCGGCCGTTTTAAGGCTTCTACGTTTTTATAAAATCGAAATTAAAAATAAAAAAATCGCTATTATAGGTGATGGCTTTCTCGTGGGGAGACCGCTAAGTAAAATCCTCAAAAGCAGTGGAGCGCAAGTTAACGTTTACACCGAAAAAAGCAAAAATGTTGCCCCCAAAACAGCCGAAGCCGATATATTAATTAGCGCTACCGGGCACGCGCATTTAATTACAAAAAACTTTACTAACTCAAAGCAAATTATTATCGATGTAGGGAGCGCGCGTGATAAAAAAACAAACGCTCTTGTAGGCGATGTTAATCGCCGGTCGGTGGGCAAGAATATCAAAGCCATAACCCCGAGGGTGGGTGGCGTAGGTCCCATTACTATTGCCCTACTTTTGCAAAACGTCATATTGGCTACCAAGAAAACGTTGTAATTTTTCCAAACATTAAACAATGAAAGCAAATAAAAAAACAGTTTACTTGGGTATGTCGGGCGGAGTTGATTCGTCTGTGGCGGCCGTATTGCTTAAAGAGCAAGGTTATAACGTAGTTGCTGTGTTTATGAAAAATTGGCACTCCGACGATAGCCGTTTTGCCGATGTTTGTCCGTGGGAGCAGGACTTGCGCGATGCAAAAACTGTCGCTGCCGCCCTAGGTATTCCCCTTAAAGTGTGGAATTTTGAAGAAGAATACCATAGAAAAGTAATCTCTTATTTTTTTAGCGAATACAAGGCGGGGCGCACCCCTAACCCCGATGTTATGTGTAATTCTTATATTAAATTTAAGGCGTTTTACGAGAAAGCATTGGCGCAAGGGGCGAATTTTATTGCCACGGGTCATTATGCGCGAGTTAAAAAGTGCTCTTCGGATGCTAAGTCTGCGAACCAATATTGCCTTTTTCGGGGTACCGATTGCAATAAAGATCAATCTTATTTTTTGTGGAATATCGATATTAGTGTTTTGCCGAAAATTTTGTTTCCCATTGGAGAGCTTACAAAAGACAGGGTAAGACAAATAGCAAAAAAACATAAGCTTGTTAATGCGCACAAAAAAGACAGCCAGGGAATTTGTTTTATTGGCAAAATCAATGTAAGAGAATATCTTAAAACAAAGCTACCTTTAAAGCAGGGAGATGTAGTAACAGTATCTGGAGAAAAGGTAGGCACGCACGAGGGGGCGTGGTTTTATACCCAGGGTCAGAGAAAGGGAACTGGTTCGCGGGGGGGCGGAGTGCCCTATTATGTGGTGCAAAAAGACGTTAAAAAAAATATTCTTGTTGTAGATAATCGTGCAAGCCACCATTTATTTGCTAACGGTCTTGTGGCGGAGAACCTAAATTGGCTTGTGGAAAACCCGGTACAGTTACTCTCTTCTTCTCTGCTCAAAGCTAGAATGCGTTATCGCCAAGAATTGGTGTCAGTTAATGTGGTGTTTAAGGGTAATGAGTTAGTGGTTAATTTTTCCTCCCCTCAGAGGGCGATAACAGAGGGACAATCTGTTGTTTTCTATATAAAGGATAAGGTTTTAGGTGGTGGCGTCATTAAAAAAGCTCTGATATAATTTAGGGGTGAAAACAAAGAAGAAGAATTCTCGCTTTAGCGGACGTTTAGGCGTTGTTGTCCTTTTGTTGGTAGCTTTTTCCTTTGGCTACCTCTTTGGTCATGGCAATATGAAGCTTGACCAGCGCTATATCCCCCGCCTTGTAAATACTGACTTTGGCAAGCCAGAAGATGTCGATTTTGGTTTATTCTGGCAGGTTTATGACGAACTAAGTAGAAATTATCTGCGGACAATGGATGCAGAAAAAGCATTGTATGGCGCGATTAATGGCCTTGTACTTTCTCTCGAGGACCCCTATAGCTCCTTCTTAACTCCTGAAGAGTCTAAAACTTTTCAAGAAGAACTCAGTGGCAAGCTAGAGGGGATCGGGGCAGAGATCGGTCGTCGTAACGGTGTTCCTACTATTATTACCCCCCTTAAAAATTCACCGGCAGAAAAAGCGGGTCTAGAGCCTGGCGACCAAATTTTGGCGGTGGACAGCGAATACACAGACAAGCTCTCGCTTGATGCAGTGATTGCTAAAATTAGAGGAAAGCGCGGTACAGAGGTGGTGCTAACAATTGTGCGTAACAGTACAGAGCCTAAGGAATACAAAATTATTCGCGAGGCAATTAACGTGCAAGATGTTACATGGGAACGAGAAGACGATGTCGCAGTTATTACAATGCGTCAATTTGGTGATAACTCTACCGCGCAGCTTAGCCAAGCAGCGAGTGAAATTAAAAATGCCGGTATTAGTCGCATTATTCTCGATTTACGTAATAATCCGGGTGGATTGCTTGATAAAGCAGTAGAGGTGGCGGGTTTCTTTTTGCCTGCGGGTTCGGTTGTGGTAAAAGAGCAACTAAAAGATGGCGAAATAAGTACAATCACCACAGAGGGTGAACCCACGTTTGCACGAGAGCCGTTGGTTGTAATGGTCAATAAAGGCTCAGCCTCTGCCAGTGAGATAGTAGCAGGAGCAATGCGAGAGTATAAGCGTGGCCTGGTCCTGGGTGAAAAAACTTACGGCAAGGGAACAGTGCAGATATTTAAAGACTTAAAACTGGGCGCTGCCCTTAAACTTACTATTGCTCAATGGCTTACTCCACAGGGTCACCACATAGAGAAAAATGGTATTGAGCCAGATATCGTGGTGGAGTATAAAGATGGCGAAGTGGAAGAAGGAGGGGATCCGCAATTAGAGAAGGCACTAAGCGAAATTCGTAAGCGATAATGTAGTATAATGGAATTGAGGAAAAGGAGGAGAAAATGACCCAGCAGGATTATTTTAGTAATAATGTTTCGCCAGATGGTGTGAGTGCTCCACCGGGCAGTGGTGGTAATTATACTTCCATTGACCCCGCGACCCCTGGTGTATCTTCCTTTTCACCCCCTCCCGCGCAAACACCTCCTCCCGCCCCGCCGGCCCCGCCGGCCCCTAGCTATACGGATACCTTTTTAGGGGGTGGTAGTAGTATTAAGCCACCATTGCCTACTACTTTACCTTCGAGTAACCCTGGTGGCGTTGACCATAATATGTCGTCTGCATCTGTGTCGCCTACACCTAATCCGTATGGCGAAGCACCATCTGTACCACCTCCTCCGCAAGGACAAGCAGCCACTCCTCAACCTATGGCTTCTCCTCTAGGGAGTGAGCAAACTGTTGTTCCCCCTTCTAATCAATACGGTGTACCACCGGTTGCTCAAGCACCAACTCCTTCGCCACATAACACCACTGGGTGGGCACAGCAAAACTCTCCCGCCGCTCAACAAACAAAGAGTAAAAGTGGGCTCTACCTTTTTGGTATAATTTTCTTGCTTATTGTGGGCGCTGGCGCTATTTATTTTTTCTTTTTACTTCCTGCGGAACAGAGTATGGTGAAAACACCGGTAATTAAAGTGAATGACTCTGGCGCGTCGACTGTGTCTGTGGCGGAAAGTCGCGACAGTGCACGCAAAAAAGATTTGGCTAACATACAAACCGCGCTCGAGCAGTACTATATTAAAAATGGTCTTTATCCTCTTTCGCCAGATACAAGTCCTACTCAAGATAGTGCCACCCCCCTTGCCGCACTTGTCCCCGATTTTTTACCCGCCCTGCCTGTTGACCCCGACGCGCCAGAAGTTTATTATGGTTACAAGAGTGCCGACGGAAAAGAATATACTTTAACTGCCTTTTTTGATACAGAGCCAGCAAACATACAATCAACCAAAACAGAGTCTGGGAGTTTCGAGGTGGTTTTGTCGGCCGGGGTTAATATAACGGCGAATTAAAAGATAAAGCAAATAATAGAGGAGCAATATGATTATCGTTTGGGTTTTAGTAGGAGTACTAGTCCTTGTCTTGCTGTGGGTGGTTGCTGCCTATAACTCGTTGGTGGGTTTAAGAATGCGAGCAAAAGAGGCGCTAAGTGATATTACTGTACAAAGCAAGCGACGCTATGACCTTATTCCTAATTTAGTGGCTACTGTTAAAGGTTATGCGAAGCATGAAAGTAAGGTTTTTGCCGATGTTGCAAAAGCGCGCTCAACAGCAATGCAGGCGAAAGGGCTTAGCAACAAGGCTCAAGCAGAGGATGCCTTAACGGACACCCTTAAATCACTCTTTGCGGTGGCGGAAAACTATCCTGCCTTGCGCGCAACGGAAAACTTTAGCAAGTTGCAAGATGAACTTTCTGAAACGGAAAATAAAATCGAGGCTTCACGCCGGTATTACAACGGTAGTGTGCGTGATCTTAATGTCAAAATGCAGGTATTTCCTACCAACCTTATCGCGACCAAGCTTGGCTTTAAAGAGATGGATTTATTCGATGTCGAAGAAAGCGAAAAAGAAAAAGTAAAACAGGCACCCAAGGTCGATATTGAAAATTAAAAACATTAATAGGAGGTCAATTATGGCAGAGGAAAAAAAGACAAAAAGCGGTGGTGAAGTTGAAGAGGGAAAGTTGTATGCAATAGTGGGTTATTTGGGAATTCTGTTTTTAGTTCCCTTGCTCGCTTTGCCCAAAAATAAATTTGCCCAGTACCACGCTCGCCAAGGAATGGTCTTATTTCTTATAACGCTTGCCGTTTATGTTGCAACAGGGTTTTTTGCAGTGGGGACCCTTGGTATTGGGGTGTTTCTTTACCCCATATTGTCTATTGTTGTGGTAATATGGTCTATTTTAGGTATTATTAATGCGACTAACGGCGAAATGAAGCCCCTTCCCTTAATCGGTGGTCTTGCGAATAAACTAGGGGGCAAAAAGTAATTAGTCGAGGAGATTAGGAGGGGAATGCTTAAAAAGCCAAGTCTTAGTGCGCGCCTTTTGTTTGGTCTTGCTTACTTTAGCGTTGTTTTTTTAGTGCCGCTCGCTCTTGTAAAGCAAGATGATCAGTTCGGGGCTTTCCATGTGCGCAACGGCTTTATGATTTTTGTGGTTACGATTTTGGGCAGTGTTTTGTTGCTATTTCTTGATGAGCTTACGGGGGGTAATGTTTACCCTTATGTAGGGAAGCTGTTCAACCTCGTGGTGGTAATTGCTAGTGTCTACGGCCTTATTAGCGCTCTTCGTGGACGTATGGATCCTATATGGGGAGTTCACCAACTAGTGAACGCTAGTAGAATATGAGGGCATTGTTTTTTGTGTAGGTGCCACAAGCGCCCTGCAATGCTTGTTACTGTTCGAGCGGAAGCGAGAACTCTCCGTTGTCTCCCTTTACTGTTCGAACGTAGTGAGAACTACAGCGCGAGGTGTAGTGTCAGCGGTTAGTAGTTCTCGAGATGGCACTACGCGCAATTCTCTCGAACAATAAAAAGTGACGGCTGGGAGCTTGCCCCGCCCGGTCTCGGCGTGGTTCTCGGCGATTACACCTCGAACGATAAGAACTTGCGATCTTTAGTTCTCGGCGCTTCGCGCCTCGAACGATAATCCTGTTACTGTTCGAGCGGAAGCGAGAACTATCGGGACAGGTGTAATATCGGCTCTAGTAGTTCTCGAGATGGCGCTACGCGCAATTCTCTCGAACAATAAAAATGACAGTGAGAGCTTGCCCCGTCCGGTCTCGGCGGGGTTCTCGGCGAGTACACCTCGAACGATAAGAACTTGCGATCTTTAGTTCTCGGGCAGTAGCCCTCGAACAATAAAAAGTGGCGGCTTTCCTTGGTGTTTGCTTATCAGATTTTGAGATAACTACGTGCTTACAATCAGCGCAAACCCTTGTTAATAGCTTATCGGTAGTTGTAAAATAGGGTTATGGCAACAAAAATTCCACAAGAAGTTCTTTTGCGCGCTAAAAGGCTAAAGGCAGAAATTAGCAAGCATCGTTATCGTTATCATGTACTCGATAAGCCCACAATGAGCGACGAAGTTCTTGATTCGTTAAAGCACGAGTTGCAAGAACTGGAAAGAAAGTACCCTTCTTTGGTAACAGCCGATTCCCCCACCCAGGTTGTAGGGGGAAAGCCACTCGAGAAATTTACTAAAGTTTCCCATAAAACAAGAATGCTTTCCTTGGTCGATGTTTTTTCTCCCGACGAACTCTATAGTTGGGAGGAAAGAATTGCGAAGTTAGTGGGGAAGAGAGAGCTTGTCGATGGTTATTTTGCCGAATTAAAAATGGACGGTCTTGCTATATCGTTAGTTTATAAAAAGGGAATATTACAAAGAGCGGCAACGAGAGGCGATGGCTGGGTAGGAGAAGATGTTACTGCGAATATCAAAACAATCTCCTCTATCCCGTTAAAACTAAATACAAAATCACCCTATTTTGAACGCGCATCGCAGAGTGCGTTTGAAGTAAGAGGTGAAGTTTATATGACCAAGGAAGATTTAGAAAGAATTAACGCCAGACAAAAGAGGGCGGGTCTTACCCCTTTTGCGAATCCCCGCAATGCCGCTGCGGGAGCGGTGCGTCAGCTTGATCCTAAAATCACTGCCTCTCGCAACCTAAAATTTGCCGTTTATGAATTGGTTTCTGAATTAGGACAAAAAACACACAGTGAGGAGCACGCTATTGCTCAATCTTTAGGACTTCCTATTATCGAGTACAATCGCTTGTGCAAAACCAGCGAAGAGTTGGTGCGCTTTCATAGTGTATGGGAGAAAAAGAAAGAGAAGTTGCCCTATATGGTCGACGGCGTGGTGGTGGTAGTAGAAAATGAAAAAGTGCGCGCCAAACTTGGAGTGGTAGGGAAAGCGCCACGAGGTATGGTAGCGTTTAAGTTTTCTCCGGAGCAGGCAACAACAGAAATAACTGATATTAAGGTGCAAGTAGGAAGAACAGGTACGTTGACGCCCGTTGCCCTTTTAAAACCCGTGCTCTTGGCGGGCTCAACGGTTTCCAAAGCGACACTCCACAACCAAGATGAAATAGACCGTAAAGACATTAGGATTGGCGACACTGTCGTTATCCACAAAGCGGGTGATATTATTCCGGCAGTGGTTAATGTTATTAAAAGTCTTCGCCCAAAGGGAGCAAAGCGCTGGCAAATGCCCCGTACTTTCGAAGGGGTAAAGGTTACGCGCAAAAGTGGTGAAGTTGCCTTTAGGGTAAGCGATAGTACCTTGGCGTCTGTAAAATTGCGCCAATTACAGTATTTTGTTTCTAAGTCTTGTTTTGATATTGTTGGCCTCGGTCCTAAAATATTAAAACAACTTTACAGAGAGGGGCTGGTTAAAGACTACGCCGATATTTTTAAGCTTACTACCAAAGATTTAAGACACCTGGAAAGGTTTGGTGAAAAATCAGCGGAAAATATTGTTAAATCAATCGAGAACGCAAAGACAGTTAGCCTTCATAGCTTTATCAATGCGCTTAGTATTCCAACAGTAGGAGAGGAAACTGCCTTTGATCTAGCACAATATTTCGGTAACCTGCAAAGCCTAGCAAATGCAACTTTAGAGGAGCTGAATAGTGTTTATGGTATTGGCCTACCCTCGGCCCAGACGATCGCGAATTTTTTTGCAAAAGAGGAAAATAAAAAAATCATTGCAGACCTTTTGTCATGCGGCATTAAAATAACTAATCCCTCTAAGGCAATAACTAGTGGACCACTGAAGGATAAAACTTTTGTTTTTACGGGGGGGTTAAAGACTATGACGCGAGGGGAGGCGGAGGGGAGAGTGCGCCAGTTAGGAGGAAGTACTTCTTCCTCTGTGAGTAAAGCAACAAGCTATGTTGTGGCTGGAGAAGAAGCGGGTTCAAAGCTAATCAAGGCGCAAACTTTAAATATAAAAATTATTTCCGAAGAGCAGTTTATTGATCTTATTAAAAAATAACCTGCCTTTTGCGGGTGTTGAGGTTAAGTGTAATCTTGCCTTTGTGATGCAATATTGCGCAAAGAGGTAGTATTTGGTGGTCCCGCCGGAGAATCGGACGGAGCAAGCTATAACGTCAGTTCCAGTATCAACGGTCGGGAGTTCTCGGTGAGTACACCTCGAACGATAAAATGGCACCGTTACCTCCCTTTACTGTTCGAGCGGAAGCGAGAACTCTCCGTTACCCTCTTTACTATTCGAACGCAGTGAGAACTGTCACGTTAGTCCCTTTACCGTTCGAGCGGGAGCGAGAACTATCGGGTCAGGTGTAATATTGGCTCTAGTAGTTCTCGAGATGGCACTACGTGCGTTCTCTCGAACGATAAGGGTGACGACCGTGGCGATTACGCCTCGAACGATAAAAATAAACCTCTCGCTACTTTATATTATGGTGCATTTACTTCGATACTGGGAAGTATCGAAGTAAATGCAGAAAACACTATTACGATACATTATTAATACATTTATGAGCTCACAAAAGTCCAATATGTTATGGACCGTAACACTTTCTTGCGTGGTCTGGTAATCTACGATAAGATATATTTATGACAAAGAAGATCTCGCAAAACGAAGTGGAGCGTATTGCGTGTTTGGCGCATCTCTCTTTGAATAGTGCGCAAAAAAATAATTTCGCTCATCAATTAGGCGACGTTCTATTGTACGTAAAGCAACTAACAGAAAAAGAACTTAACACCGTAAAAAAGGAAGAAAAAAATTCCCCCACAAGAGAGGATAAGGTAGAGGGTTCTCCGATCGGGGTGGAGAAGTTACTAGAAAACGTTCCACAAAAAATTGAAACAAATATTAAGGTGCCAGCAGTTTTAGGGGGCGAAGATGGCTAGGTATACCTTAGTGCAACTAAAAGAAGAGCTGTCCACTGGCAAAATAAACGCCCGTGAATTAATAGGCGCATATATTAAGCGTGCAAAACAAAGCAATCTAAATGCCTATATCACACTTAACGAAGACGAAGCGCTAAAAGAAGCAAAGAGAGCTGAGCAGTTAATAAAAACAGGAAAGGCTCACCCGTTAACCGGTATTCCTATGGGGATAAAGGATGCAATCTCGACAAAGGGTCTGCGTACAACAGCCGGTTCCAAAATTCTTGAAAATTACACTCCTCCGTTCGATGCAACGGTTGTGGAGAAGTTGCGTAGCAGCGGTGCGGTAATTGTTGGCAAGAACAATATGGATGAATTTGCTATGGGTTCTAGCACCGAGACATCGGGTTATGGTCCAACGCTTAATCCTTACAACAAAGAATGTGTTCCTGGCGGTAGTAGTGGCGGTAGCGCAGCGGCGGTAGCTGCAGGGCTTTGTGTCGCCTCGCTTGGCTCTGATACTGGCGGTTCAATCCGGCAGCCGGCTTCTTTTTGCGGGGTCGTCGGTTTTAAGCCAACTTACGGGCGTGTTTCTCGTTACGGTCTTATTGCGATGGCGTCGAGCCTAGATCAAATCGGCCCTATTACCAACAATGTCGCCGATAGTAAAATTATCTTTAAAACAATTGCTGGCTACGACAAGAAAGATGCTACCAGCCTTAAATCTCTTCCTCCTGTGGGTAAAGCAAAAAAAAGAGTAGGAATAATTAGGGAGCACTTAGCAAGCAACGCACTTGCGCCCAGTGTCAAAAAAGCAGTAAAGAATAAAATTGCCGAAATCGAAAAAGCTGGTTTTGAGATAGTAGAGCTAAACATACCACTTGTCGAACAGTCTCTAGCAATCTATTACATTATTATGCCGGTGGAAGTGGCGAGTAACCTGGCACGCTTTGACGGCGTTAAATACGGTGTATCGGCAAAAGAAGAACGAACACTCAAGCAGCTTTACACCAAAACCCGTTCGCAATTTTTAGGTAACGAAGCACAGCGACGCATTATTTTAGGTTCTTTTGTTTCAAGTGCGGGTTATTTTGATACTTACTACAAAAAAGCAATTGTTGCACAAAATAATCTAAGGCAATCTTTTAAAAACGCCTTTAACAAGGTTGATTTTATTGTGGGACCTACTACCCCAACTACTGCTTTTAAGCTAGGGGAAAAACTAGACCCAATGGAAATGTACTTAAACGATATTTTTACCGTGCCTGCCAACATTGCTGGTCTGCCTGCTATTTCCCTACCTATCGGCAACGATGAAAGTGGCTTACCGGTTGGCTTTCAAGTTATTGGTGCATTCGGAGAAGATGAAAAGCTACTGGATTTCGCGCAGTTAGTAGAAGATATACAGATAAATAAATAAAATTTCATTATGGTAAAAGAAACACTAGAAACAAAAATTATCTTTGCCCTTCCCCGCTTATTAAAGCGTCTCTTTAAGAAGAGAGGTGGAGTCCGCACAAAAAAAGGAAGCCTCGATCGTGAATCAGTGCGTAGGGATTGGCAGCAAATCGAAGAAAAAATGTCGCTTAATAACCCCAGTGCCTTTCAGTCGGCGGTTCTTTCTGCCGATAAACTGCTCGATTATTGCCTAAAAGAGTTAGGCGCAAGTGGCGAAACTATGGGGGAAAGACTAAAAAATGGCCAATCATTATTTGTTGACGACGGTAGTTACCAGGCTGCTTGGGAAGGGCATAAGCAGCGCAATCGTCTTGTACATGAGCATAATGCTGACTTTATGCATTACGAAGCGCGTGACGCCATTAGTAAATTCAAAGAAGCTCTTAAAGGATTATCGGCACTATGAAACTAATACCTACAATTGGCTTAGAGGTCCACGTTCAGCTTAATACAAAAAGCAAAATGTTTTGTTCTTGCGATAACAACGCGCAAGACAAAAAGCCCAATACCACAGTTTGCCCTATTTGCTTGGGGATGCCTGGAACATTACCTACGCCCAACAAAGGAGCAATAAAATACGCCATTATGCTAGGCAAGTATCTAGGGGGAGAAATTGCACAACGTACCAAGTTTGATCGCAAACATTATTTTTATCCAGACTTGCCCAAGGGTTATCAAATTAGCCAGTATGACGAGCCGGTAGTCAAAGGAGGCAGGGTTAGTGTTGGCGATCTAAGTGTCAGTTTAGAAAGAATTCATCTCGAGGAGGACGCTGGTAAACTTACTCACCCTAAGGGGAAGGGATACTCTTTGGTTGACTTAAACCGTGCCGGGACACCATTGGTAGAAATTGTTACTAAACCAGAAATCACCTCTCCCGCGCAGGCGAAAGAGTTTTTGCAACATTTAAGGCTTATTGTCCGCTATTTAGGGATCTCCAACGGAGATATGGAAAAAGGGCACTTGCGGTGTGATGCTAATGTGAGTGTGAGAGCGCTACAAAACCCACAATCCTCCAGTGCACCAGTGGGCGAGTTAGGGACACCGGTGGAAATAAAAAACCTCAATTCCTTTTTAATGGTTGAAAGAGCATTGAATTATGAAATTAAAAGACAGAGCGTTCTTTTGCAAAACGGGGAAAAAGTAACTAAGGAAACTAGAGGCTGGGACGACGACAAGGGTGTAACTTTTAGCCAAAGAACAAAAGAATTTGCCCCAGATTATCGTTATTTTCCTGAGCCAGACATTCCTTGTTTGTATAATTTGGAAAAGAACTTTAAGGTTACCCTACCAGAAAGTATGGAGGCAAAGCTTAACCGCGCTCGTAAATGTAACGTTGCCCAAAACGATCTAGAGGTTATTTTTCGCGACGATGAACTGCTTAAGCTCTTCGATAAAATTTCTTTAGAAAAAAATAACAAAGCCTGTGTTGCGAAAGCAATGAATATATTTATTAATATTCCTGCGGCGCGTGCGTTAAAGTCTGGCTTTGTTTTGGATTTAGCGCGTTCTTTGATAAGTGGTAAAATAGGGGCTCATAATACCAAGCCAATTATCAACGAGGGGTTAAGCACACATTCTTCATTTGCTAAAATTATAGAAGATGGTGGCTATGGTGTAGCGATAGAGGAAGAGAACCTGGATGCTACCATAAGAAGCGTGATCGAGAAGAATGCAAAGGTGGTAGCAGATTATCGTGCAGGCAAAAAAGAAGCTTTGCAGTACTTGTTAGGGCAGGTAATGCGCGAAACTAAAGGCAAAGCGGATCCCCGAGTTATCCACAATCTATTGCAGAAAGCGCTATAATAAATAGGTATGAGGAAAAATGGCAATCAATCCTGATGACATAAAAATTATCGACAGTGGCGGTGCCGAACACCCACTAATGAAAGAGCGTAAAGCAAACTATGCGGGTCTTATTGGCTTTGTTTTGATCTTCGGCTTTGTAATGGGTATTTTTGGTGGGGTGGCGGGGATGGTGCTTGCCTCGAGCTTGCCAGAAGACGTACAGCAAAAACTTGGCCTTGCTCAGGTAAAAAACCTTGTTTCTGATGTTGTTCGTACAGAAAAGGTGACCGTCGATGAAGAATCTGCCACGATTGAAGTGGTGGGTAAAGTATCGCCTGCGGTGGTAAGTATTCTTTTTACAAAAAGTGTTACTGTCTCTGACCCCTTCGACCTCTTTGGTCAAGGGCAAAGAGTTATCGAAGAGCAAGGAGGGGGTACTGGTTTTATAATTACTGCCGATGGGCTTATTGTAACCAATAAACATGTTGTCTCCGACAGTAGCGCAAAGTACACTGTGGTTTTGTCCGACGGCAAAACATACGAGGCAAAAGTTGCCGCACTCGATCCAACGCTAGATCTCGCTATAGTTAAAATAGAGGCAACGGGTCTTCCCGTAGTGCAATTAGGGAGCTCCGATGGGCTCAAGGTGGGACAGAGGGTTATTGCTATTGGCAATGCCCTTAGCGAGTTTCAAAACACTGTAACAACGGGTGTTTTGTCGGCAACCGGTCGCTCCTTGGTTGCTTCCGATGCAAGTGGCGGCAGGAGCGAGTCGCTTGAAGGATTGTTACAAACCGATGCTGCCATTAACCTCGGTAACTCAGGAGGACCATTAGTTAACTTACGGGGGTATGTTATTGGTATTAACACAGTAACCGCCTCTGGTGCGGAGGGTTTGGGTTTTGCTATCCCAATCGACGAGGCAAAGGTAGCGATTGATTCGTTTACAAGAACCGGAAAAATTATTAGGGCGTATTTAGGTGTCAATACAATTCAAATAACTAAAGAGCTTGCTCAGAAGCGCAGTTTACCGGTGGAGGATGGATTTTGGGTTATTGGCGATCAGTACCAGGGCGTTCCTGCTATTTCGCCTGGGAGCCCAGCCGATAAAGCAGGGATAAGAGAGGGCGATATTATTGTGGCGATTGGCAGTGAGGTGGTTGGGAAAAACAACTCTCTTATTGCCGCTCTTCGTCGTTTCTCGCCTGGCGAACAAGCTGATGTTAAATTTTATAGAGAGGGGAGCGAAAAAACTGTCAAAGTCCGCCTCGGAGAGCGTTCCGATTAGTACTCTATTGTAATAAGTCGATTATAGCCTGCAAGGTCATTTTTACTTGTAATTTTTGCTTTTGGGAAAAGAGTTCTAGCGTAATTTTTAATTACCCTAGCTTGATTGTGACCAATTTCTAAAAAGACAACTCTGGTTTTCTTGTCGTATTTTTTTTCTTTAATTTGTTCCAAGAGGTTAAGGATTAATTCATAACCGTTTTTCCCGCCCACTAGCGCTAGTTTGGGATCGGCCAAGCCACGAGCGTTTTTTTCTTTGACGTAGGGAAGGTTGGCGACAATGATATGCGGTACCTTGTCGATGTTTGCTAATAAATTAGAACGTACGATCGTAATTCTACTTAACAACTCATGGGTGACAATATTTTTTCTTGCTACATTTAAGGCTTGCGGGGAGATATCGCTTGCTAATACATTAATATTTTTTTTTGTTTTTTTGCAAATAGCAATCGCAATTGCGCCACTGCCAGTACCAATGTCGAGCAAAAGGTGTTTTTTTGGTGCAAGACATTTTTTATTACAATAATCGGAGGCGCGATTGACAATAATTTCGCTTTCCGCTCTTGGAATTAAAACATTTTTATTAATGTGTAAATCATTATTACAAAAAGTAGCCTTTTTAAAAATATATTGTAGTGGCGTGCCAAGAAGGCGCCGGGTAACGATTTTCTTTATTGATTTAAGTTTTTGCGCGCCTAGGGTGTGGTCGCGATATGCGACAATATCACAGTTTTTGATTTTGAGAGTATGCTCTAAGATCAGCTCTGCTTCTTTTTGCGCATTGCTGATTGTTTTATTTTTTTCTAGTTCAGCTGTGGTCGAAGCCAGAACTTCCTTGAGCTTGTAACCTTTGGAGGGCTTCTTGGTATTTAATCTCGATATCATAATTTTGTAGCGATTCTAGTATTGGCTCTAGTTGACCATTGAGAATTCTTTCTATTTTACCCCATGATTGGTTGATGCGGTGATCGGTAATACGATCTTGAGGAAAATTATAGGTTCTAATTTTTTCACTGCGGTCTCCACTGCCAATTTGGCTTTTACGTGCTTGCGACCTTTCCGCTTGTTTTTTTTGCTCCTCCATTTCATAGAGGCGCGCACGTAAAACCGAAAGGGCTTTTTCACGGTTTTTTAATTGTGATTTTTCATCTTGACACGTTGTGGTAATGCCTGTTGGAATATGTGTTATGCGTACCGCGCTATCGGTGGTGTTTACACTTTGTCCTCCGTGGCCACTGGAGCGAAAAACATCTACTCTTAGCTCTTCGGGTTTTAACTCTATCTCTGTGGCGGGCACCTCGGGTAACACAGCAACGGTGGCGGCAGATGTGTGTATGCGACCAGATTTTTCGGTTTGGGGAACTCTTTGCACGCGGTGAACACCGCTTTCATACTGGAGCTTGGTGTAGGCTTCCTCGTTTTTAATTTCTGCGGTGAAATCCCTATAGCCACCAAGTGAAGTAATGGCGCTGTTGAGGAGGTTTACTTTCCAGCCATTGTGCTCACAAAAACGGAGATACATTCGCGCTAAGTCGCCCGCAAAAAGCTCTGCTTCTTCGCCACCGGTGCCCGCTCTTATTTCTAGAATTACTGCATTAAAACTAGGTGCTGTAGATAAAGCCAGCTTTTGTTTTAAGAGGCGAATGTCTTCAGTAGCTAACTTTTTTAGCTCTTCGTCGTTAGTACTTGCCGCAAGTGCTTCACTGTCGACAATCTGTTTAATTAGTGCTTCGTCGACCTTTGCCATATTTATATACTTGCTTTTTTCGCCTTGGTTTTTTTATCTTTTTTGATTTTGGGGGCGGTTGCCGCACGCATTTTCGCGCCCTTTTCTAGGCGTTGCTGATAACGAGTTACACGACCAGCGCTGTCAATAAATTTCTGATTGCCAGTATAGAAGGAATGACAGTTACTACAAACTTCTACCTCAATTTTGGCAACCGTGGCGCCTGTTTCGAACTTGTTGCCACAAGAACAGGTAATCTGTGCTTTCTCAAACCACTTTGGGTGTATATTTTTTTTCATATTTTTTTCCGTTAATACGGTAGTATTCTAGCATATTTGTTATGTTTTTCAAGACTCGATATTGCTTGCCACAGCAGTTACATCGTCAAGGTCATCAAGGGCAGAAAGCAGATTAAACACTTTCTCTTCTTCTTTGTCCAGGGAAACGGTTTGTTTTGCATGCCAGGCGATTCTTGCATCTTCGATATTGTATCCTTTTTCTTCGAACCATTTTTTAACACTGGCGGTTTTTTCGGGAGCGGTAAGAATTAAATATTGATTACCTTCTTTTTCATAGTCATCGGCTCCGCTTTCGATAATATCCATTTCCGTTTCGCCCTCGTTTTTTTCTTCGATAATGATTTCTCCTTTTTGGTCGAAAAGATATTGCACAGCACCAGCAGCAGCAAGTTTGCCACCAAATTTATTTAAAACGGCTTTGATCGATGCAATAGTGCGATTACGATTATCGGTGGCTACTGCAATAAGAATTGCTACTCCCTGCGCACCGTAAGCTTCGTAGAGAATTTCCTCGATGTTTTGCGCACTCCCCCCCTGGGCTCGCGCAATCGCTCTTTCGATATTGGCGGCAGGCATATTATTGGCACGTGCTCTATCTATGGCAAGACGAAGTTGAAAGTTAAGCGCGGGATCCGCGCCGTTACGAGCAGCGACGGTAACGGCATTAGCAAGCTTAGTAAACAAATTACTGCGCTTTGCATCTGCAGCACCTTTTTGTCTTTTAATTGTAGACCATTTAGAATGACCGGACATATTTTTAGCTTAAATAATGGATACAGCAGTATATATTCTATAACAAAAGAGGGAAAAATCAATAATCCAAGCTACACGTAAGTTTTGATATTATCGACTGGGAGCTTGCCCGTCCGATTTTCTGGCGCAGCCCGCCCCGCCCGACTGGGCGGGGTTCTCGGTGGGTACACCTCGAACGATAAGAGCGACGACCGCGGCATCCCTTACCGTTCGAGCGTGAGCGAGAACTCTCCGTTGTCTCCCTTTACCGTTCGAACGTAGTGAGAACTATCAAATGAGGTGCAATATCAACGGCTAGGAGCTTGCCCCGCCCGACTGGGCGGGGGGGGTTCTCGTCGCTCCGCCCCTCGAACGATAATCTTGTTACTGTTCGAGCGGAAGCGAGAACTCTTGCGCTAGTTCCAGTATCAGAGGTTCAGAGTTCTCGTCGCTCTGCGCCTCGAACGGTAAAATAAACCCCTTGCCGCTTTATATTATGGTGCATTTACTTCGATACTAGGAAGTATCGAAGTAAATGCAGAAAACACTATTACGATACATTATTAATACATTTATTATAAGCTCCTAAAAGTCCAATATGTTATGGACCGTAACATTAGGTTGATTTTTTTGCCCTGTTACTATAGAGTATAACTTATGAATATTGAATATCGCGATAAAAAACAAAGTCGCAAACTCATAAAGGTAATGTTTTCTGCCTATGAAATGAAGCGCATCTTCGACCGCGTTTATAAAAATATGGCAGCAGACGTGAACATTGCCGGCTTTCGTCCCGGCAAGGCGCCGAGAAAAATGATTATCGAAACTATTGGCACGCAAAAGCTTGCTAATATGGCGATTCAAGAAGCGTTGCGTGAGGGATACTTAGAGGCTATTAGAAAAAAATCCATTAGCCCCCTTGGTAATCCCAGTATTAAGGTCAATAAACAACCTTCTTTTATTGAGGGGGATAAAGACGGTCTAGAATTCGAGCTAGAAGTTGATGTGATCCCCGAGGTTACTTTTACTAAAGACTATACTCGCATAAAACTACCTCATAGCAAGGAGGACGCTGTTGTTACGAAAAAAGAGCTAGATGTCGCAATGGAGGTGCTTGCTCAAAGGAAGGCGGATCTTAGGCCCGTAAAAAGAGGGGCAAAATTTGGCGATAAAGTAGAGATTACTTTCCAAGGGTACGAAAGGCATGTTGCGCTCGAGAAGCTTGCAAGTAAAAACCACCCGCTAATTTTGGGTAGTAAAACATTAATCCCCGGCTTCGAGGAGGAAATCGTTGGTCTTAAGAAAGGCGAGAAAAAAGAGTTTAAAATTCAATTCCCCAAAAATTATCACGCTAAGGATGTGGCGGGTAAAAAATATCTTTTCAAAGTAACCGTGGACAATGTAGAGGAAATAATAATACCAAAAATAAACGAGGAGTTTGCAAAAAGTCTTGGCGCAAAATCGTTAGTTAATTTACGGTCGTTAATTAAGAAGAACCTAGAAATAGAAAAAAGAAATAGAGATTTTCAAGCGCTAGAAGACGCGCTTGTCCGTGAGTTGGCAAAGATTGCACGGGCGGAACTCCCCCGAACCCTCGTTACGGCAGAAGAACGACGCCTGCGCAAGCTGGTTGAGGAAGTGGCACAAAACCAGGGTATTAGTTTTGAACAGTACCTCAAAAATATCGAAACAACATCGGAAAAATTTTCTGCCGATATTGTAAGGCAGGCGGCTACCAATGTGTTGATCGGTTTATCTCTAAGAGCAATTGCACAAAAAGAAAAGATCAAGCTAAGTGAAAATGATTCCTTGAAAAAGGTTGTTACTTGGCTTATCGATAAAGTAAAAAAATAAATATGACATACCTTGTACCTAGTGTAATTGAAAAAAGCCAGTTTGGAGAGAGAGCTTACGATATTTACTCTCGACTTTTAAAGGATAGGGTGGTCTTTATTGGGGGAGCGATTAACGATGAGGTTGCAAATCTTATTATTGCGCAAATTCTTTTTTTGCAATCCGAAGATGAAAAAGACGATATTCGCCTATATATAAACTCTCCGGGTGGAGCGGTGACTGCCGCGCTGGCGATCTATGACACCATGCAACATGTTAAGCCCGATATAGAAACAATTTGCGTTGGCCAAGCGGCGAGCGCGGCTGCTGTTTTGCTTAGTGCGGGGGAAAAGGGAAAGCGTTTTGCCTTGCCAAACTCCCGTATTATGATTCACCAACCAATGGGCGGGGCGGAGGGACAGGCAAGTGATATTGCAATTGCAGCTAAAGAAATTCTGCGCGTTAAAAAAACTTTGAACGAAATATTAGCTCAACATACCGGTAAAAGTAAAACTCGGATTGAGCAAGATTCTGAGCGCGATCGTTTTATGACTTCTCTCGAGGCTCAGAAGTATGGCATTATCGATAAGGTTGTAAAGTAATTCTTAATAAGAAACAGGCTGGGACGTGTTCTATGTCCCAGCCTGTGGTATTAACTCAGTCGCTATCTGTGGTGTAGGCCGATCTAAACCGAGTGTTCTTGTCGGCGTTGGTCTCGAGCGAGCTTCTCAGGCCCGCATCGACCCGCTTTATGAGGTCCAAGACCTCTTTGGAGGTCGCATCGCCGTCCTCATAAAGCCTGATGGCGGACTCGACGATACTTCTGAGCTTTTGCCCGGCTGACTTGTTGTGCCGGGTCAGTGCCTGGTTGAGCTCAGAAATTCCCAGGCGCCCCTTGTCGCCGTGCTGCTTACCACCCAGGCGCTCTTGAAGAGTCGCCGGATTAACGCCGAAGAGCCTTGCGGCTTCTTCGACGGTAGCGTTTTGGCTGACAACAGCGCTGACAGCCTCCGACAGCCTCCGTCGAGCGTCCTTCGCCTTCACCGAGCCTACATACCGCCGTGTGATGCTCGGCGGCAAGCCGAGCAAGGTGGCGATCTTCTTCATACTCGCGCCACTGCCGACGAGGAGCTTGATGGTATGCTCGGTGTCGGCGGGTGTCGGTGGTAGAGAACCACCGATATTGGCGCGGTAGGCTTCGGCGATGAGCGAGGTCTTGTCTCGCACCTCGACCAACACTGCCTTGGTCTTGTCGAGGCCATTGAGCTTGTAGGCCTCGATGCGGTGCCTTCCGTCCACCACAAGCATATCGCTTGTGATATTGATGGGCGGTAACTCCGTACCCGCCTCTATCAGTTCTGCCAGGTGCAGAACATGATCTTCGTTTAGACCGGTTCGGACAAACCAGTCTACTCTCAGATCTCTTAGATCGACCTCAATGACCTTCATCTTGTTGCCCCTCTCTACTCATCGGACGGTCTCAGATACCGCCCGTGCTGAGCACGCCATCCAGCGCGCTTTTTACGTAGGTCGTACAGGACGACCCACGTTCCTGTCTCGGGATAGCTCTTCTCTTGCCAGACGCTCGGCAAAAGAGAGAAAGTGACCATCCCGAGATCCTCGGATCGAGCTACTGCGTATGGACCGTGCTTTCCATTCAGAATAACACGATCCACGATAGCGCGATGTACCTCCTTTCTCATCACGCATCTTCCTCCTGGTTTTTTTGCTCTGGCACCAGTGGTGCTAGAGCGACAACCAGCTTGATAAGCTCTTCGTTGCGCGTTAGGTCGTTGCGCGCTGCATCCTCTACCAAGAGGAGAAGAGCCTCTGCGATGTTGGAGATTATCCTGCTCTCCAACGTATCCGGGGAGCGCCTTGGGATGTGTTGCCGTAGTAGGGACTTGGCGCCCTCCTTTCGATTCTTGAGCTGGTCCTGGTAGTCTATGCCAATCGCCCATATCCGATTGGCCTTCTCTTGGCTTGCCCCTTCGGCACCCCGAAGTACTTTGTAGAGTGTCGTTGGGGTTTTGTAGCCGACCAACTCGGCGATCTCCTGACCGGTCAGAATGCTGTAACCGATCAGTTCGGCGGCGAAACGCATGCCGCCTTGATGAATTCTGTCCGCCTCGACTACGTCGTACCCTGCTGCGTCCAGGCAACAGAGAAGGCGAAAATACTGATCGCCTACGGGTAGATGTTTGGCATCTACCCATCGAGCAACCGTCTGCACCTGTACGCCACAAAACCGAGCAACCTCCTTTCGCGCTGCCGCAGTCTCGCGCCGCTTGCCTTGCCTAAGATTTTTGTCGAGATGTGCGAGGCACTCCTCGACATGACCTCTATAGACGATGTTGCCGTCGGTAGTCATTCTCTCCCCCCTTTCCGTTTTGTTAAAGATCTGTTGTCCAAACGGACCCTGGATTATATCGAATTATGTGAATTTGTCAAGCACCTGCGCTGGAAAGAACTGAAATCATGCGATTGTTGGCAAACAACTACCATTGCGATACATTATTAATATATTTATTATGAGCTTCCAAAAGTCCAATATGTTGTGGACCGTAACACATTGTTGACTTTTGTTTTTTTATCAGTTAAAATTAATATTGTTAATGCCATAAATAAATGGCAGTAGTGTTTTTTGACAATCAGTCGCTATGCGAGTAACTACATAACATCGGTTTTTATGTGGTTGCAAGAATACAGGGTTGTCAATCCCTGTATCAAAATTGAGCCCTAAGTCGCACAATTTAATTTGTGCGCAAAAACTATATTAAGAGTTTGATCCTGGCTCAGGATGAACGCTGGCGGCGTGCCTAACACATGCAAGT
>ERZ795030.1484-NODE-1484-length-31514-cov-6.297943_pt1 | contig 31514 bp, 30 predicted proteins | sample MGYA00375122_ERZ795030 | MGnify/ENA primary metagenome ERZ795030 (study PRJEB30165, sample SAMN05720146) | activated sludge metagenome | isolation source: anaerobic digester from wastewater treatment plant | place: Japan | collected 2015-04-20 ... | reverse complement strand
CTGGTCCGCTCTGTGACAGAGAGCCTGCAGGAGGCTCCTCCCGGAGCATTCAGGCAGGAGGCCCTTCTTTTAATGAGACTTGGCCGAAGGGGTGAAACTGAGACAGCTCTTGACAGATACCAGGAGGCACTGGAAAGGGAAGAGATGAAATACAGTCAGAGGCCCGGCGACTGGTCCGAGGTGCTCAGCTACCTGGCATCGGAGAAGGAGTGGGTGGCCAGAACAAGAACAAGGTAAAATATAAACCCCGCACTGACGTTTTAATATTCCAGATATACATTCATCATGTCAGTTAAAGATTATAATCCTGCTATGCATACTGCCGAGCATATCCTGAACTCGGTGATGGACAAGATGTACCATTGCGGGAGATCATTCAACAGTCACATTGAGAGCAAAAAGAGCAAATGCGATTATCGCATCAGGAAAGCATTGTCTGATAAGGAGATTCGGGCAGTTGAAAGAACAGTAAATGAGATAATTAAGCTTGACATACCGGTGGGAGAGGAGCTTGTCAGCAGGAGGGAGGCTGACGAAAAGTACTTTACGGGGAAGCTTCCTGAAGATGCAGGAGAAACAATCCGGATCATCACTATCGGGAATTTCGATGCATGCCCGTGCATCGGGCAACATGTGAAAAGCACATCTGAAATTGGCACATTTTCAATAACATCGGCAGATTTCAATGAAGGTGTCCTGAGAATCCGCTTCAGGATCCGCCGGGAAGAGCCTCAATCCGGCCTCCGGTTGCGGGCCTGACAGGTATAACAGAGCTGGTATAAAGAGCTCTCATTGGAATCATAAAAGCCGCCTCACGGTTTCTGAATGCGGATATGAAATGTAACCGTAAAGCCGATATCATGAAGGTCTCTGGAATCATAAAAGCCGCCTCAATTATCTTATGAGACGGCTTCTGATCTGTCATGAAGGTAGTTCCTATTCTTTTGTGAGTTTGACAATCATTTCAATGATGCCCGGTATGTCAGCATCGGCAATCTTGCCTTTGTATATACCCCTGACAATTCGGTTCTTGTCAATAATCACAACCGAATAGCTGTCTTTGGGCAAGCCCCATGACTCATGCAGAACTCCTTTGGAATCAAACAGAATAGTAGTGTTGTACCTTTTTGCCTTCCTGCCGGCAATTGCACGTACCAGACCGTCTGGAAGCCTGGTCGACTGGAGGTCAACTATCCCGAATCCCTTGTAGGCATTCTGGTCAATAATCTTGTCAATGTCAATGGCCTTTTCAACGGCATCATTGAATGTATCATTAAGGTCCTCATTATCAGGATCAACGTAGTTTATCTGAAGAACTTTACCCGGCCAGGAGTTCATGGTGAATTCCTGTTTGGAAGCATCGGGCAGAGCCCATTCCGGAGCTTTTTTCCCAACCTCAAGCTTGCCCTGGGCTGCAGCAAACGGCAGTATAAAAGCTGCAAGGAGAAGAGTAAACAACAATTTTTTCATTTTCACAGTTTCTTAAATTTTGCTGAAAGTTAATATTTTTTACTGTTCATGCACATTATGACGAAAAATGTGAATGCAAACGTGGTACATATTATCTGCCCGTTGTAAGGAAGTCGTTCAGCGGTTTCATTGCCCTGAAAGCACCTGTAACCACTTCGAAAAAACCGGGATCTACCACCTCACTGTCAGTGAGTGGTTTTTCAGTCAGAAAGCTTTTCATCTTAATCAGCTCGATATGAGGATGATCTTTTGAGAATCCGCGGGGAGGCAGTTTCAGTTTTTCTCCCTCAAGTCCATTGAAATACTTCCTGAATTCCCTGCTGTTCAGAATCTTCACAAGGTTGTCGCCTTCTATGGCAATTCTCTCGCGGATTGCTTTCAGCCAGGGCGCAGGAGGTATGTATGATCCTCCTGAAATAAACGACAGGCCTGGTTCTATATGAAGGTAATAACCGGGAAACCTGTCGCCATTCTTTTTTCCGCCACGGACCATGAATGCTCCGAAATTAGTCTTATATATGGTCTTGTCAATTGTGAACCGGATGTCACGGTTGATCCTGTAAATACAGCTTTTTGCCTCAAGCCCTTTGAAAATCGGATCGAATTTAACTATATCATCAATGACAGCCTGTACAAAGAGATACAAATTTTCGCGGGCTGCTTCATAGCGGGAACGGTTTTCTGCAAACCACAGCCTGTCATTATGCCGGCGCAGGTCAGCAAGGAACTTAAGAGTGGAACGGTCAATAGTGATCATATTATTATCCGGTTAATCTGACAAAGTTATGTAATTACTTTTTTCCCCAGGCTACTACAGACAGAATCAAAAACGATGCCGGTATACTCCTTGATATCCATAGATGATACAATGCCAACCGTGCAAAAGTGTTTACGCAATTTTTACTGACCATCTGCAAATAATGCCGCAAATTGCTTTGGCTTGGCGACGCTAAAGTGTGGCCGCAAATTGCTTTGGCTTGGCGCCGCTAAAGTGTGGCCGCAAATTGCTTTGACATAATATCGGTGCCGATATGGTCCTTGCGGCCCATATCTGATATTATGCCAACCACGCAGAGGCGTGGACGCAATTTGCTTTATATTTGCCTATAATTAATATTATGTTAAATAGAGGCAGGAATATCAGCACAAAATGGCAAAATCCGGCTGCCGGTGGCAAAATAGCCCCCCTGCCCCCGCTGCAACCCTGGAAAATTCTGATATTATGCCAACCACGTACAGTAAAGGCAAAAAAAGAAGGCACATCAACGTGTGCCTTCTCCATATTGTTCATACAACGATTTATTACATGTTCTCAACCTTTGCCTTGTATTCCTCGAATTCAGGCATCATCTTAAGCTTGAGATAGATCTCACGAAGGAACTCCAATGTAGGAACTGAAGTCGGATTTACCTTTTCTGCTTCCAGCAAGTAAGGAATTGCCTTCTTCATTTCTTCAAATGCCTTGTCCCGTGCAATCTCATACTCCCTGTTGTCATCAATCATATTGGCCTCGTTCAGCATATTGTTTGTAATTGAAACGTAGCACAGACCGATGTTGTAGTTGCTTTCAAACTGTGTCGGGTTCTTTTCCAGTGATATCTTCAGGCTCTCAATAGCTTTTTCGTAGTCTTCAAGCTTCATATAGAGGCTTCCTTCAACCAGGTAAAGGATATGATTATCCGGATCCATCTCCATGGCCTTGTGAACGAATTCAAATGCCTTGGGTGAATTGTCGGAGTCAAGATAGAACTGGGTTGCCTGGAGAATGATATCCAGCGTGTCAGGATATGCTTTGTACCCTTCCATCAGAACAGCTTCGGCTCTGACGGTATCATTCATCTTCATGTAGCAGTCGCTCATGAATATATAAGGCTTCGTATCCTCGGTACCCGACTCGGTGCAGGTACGGAAATGTGCAATTGCTTCAGGATACATCTCACCGTTGTAGGCTGCCAGACCGGCATTGAAGATAACCAGCGTGTCTACCATGCCTACATAGAGATCGCTGGCAGAAATTGTCACATTCCTTTCAAACGATTCCATGGCTCCCTTGAAGTTTCTGTCATTGAACTTATTGATTGCGTCATTCAGGAATGAGTTGCCAAGGAGCGCATATGCGTTGTCCCTGATAATGGTGTTCTTCATCTTGGGATCAAGCTGAATGGCTTTCTCGAAGTTATTGTAGGCTTCCATGAGGATATCAGGATAAAGATCGGCAAACTTCGGATCGCCTGAATCAAACGCAGCCTGGCAAAGCTTTCCCTTAACGTAGTAAGTCTTTGCAAGGCCCATTGACTTCGGGTGAGCGATGGCTGTCTCAATGGCTTCCTTAGCCTTGTCGAAAGCACCATCCCTGATAAAAGTTTCGGCAGCGGTAATCTTTCCCTTCTGAGCCATGGCTCCTGCTGAAATGATCAGTGCCAGTAGTAACAATGTAATCTTCTTCATGTCTGGATAATTTGCTTTTAATATTGGTCCAAAAATAAAACTTTAGAATCTATTCTTCAAATAATTTGCCAAATTACTCAGCACTCTCGGCCGACTCTTCCCCGATTTCGTTGTCAGTCTCGTTATCATCCTCACTTACTTCTACATAAGCTACTGAGGCAATTGAGTCATTTTCCTTGATATCGATGAGTTTCACACCCTGAGTTGCCCTGCCCATCACTCTCAGTTCGTTCACCGGCGTCCTCAGGATGTTACCGTTCTGCGTAATAATCAGCAGATCATACTGGTCGCTCACATCCTTGAGGGCTATCAGTTTTCCGGTCTTGTCAGTGATGTTTATTGTCTTCACCCCTTTCCCGCCGCGGTTCGTGAGGCGGTAATCACTTATGGCCGACCTCTTTCCGAAGCCGTTCTCCGAGACTACCAGTACATCTGCAGCTTCGTTCTCAACGGTAATCATGCCCACTACAACATCGTCATCGCCTGAGAGGGTTATCCCGCGCACACCTGATGCAGTCCGGCCCATTGGCCTGACGGTGGATTCTTTGAACCTGACGGCACGGCCTGATCTCACTGCAAGCATTATCTCATGGCTGCCGTTGGTCATCCTGGCTTCAAGAAGCTCATCCCCTTCCCTCACAGTGATGGCATTGATCCCGTTTACCCTGGGGCGGGAATAGGCTTCGAGCGACGTCTTCTTGATGACTCCCTTGCAGGTGCAGAGGACAATGTAGTTATTGTTGATATAGTCACTGTCATCAAGAGTCTTTACATTGATGAATGCTCTGACGCTGTCATCAGGCTCAATGTTGATAACATTCTGAATTGCCCTTCCCTTGCTGTTGCGCGTACCCTCGGGCAGGTCATAGACCTTCTGCCAGTAGCACTTGCCCTTGCTGGTAAAGAAGAGCATGGTGTTATGCATTGTTGCCACATACATATGCTCAATGAAATCCTCTTCCCGGGTGGTGCTCCCCCTCTTGCCTGTCCCTCCCCTGTTCTGACGGCGGAACTCGGTCAGGGGCGTCCGCTTGATGTAGCCCATATGTGAAATGGTAATAACCATCTCATCATCAGCATAGAAATCTTCAGGATTGAATTCGCCTGCGGCGGGAACAATCTGAGTCCGTCGTTTGTCTCCGTATTTGTCCTTAACCTCGAGAAGCTCATCCTTGATAATCTGCATCTGGAGCCTCTCGTCTGCAAGAACCTGATTCAGGTGGTCAATGAGTCTTTTAAGCTCCTCGTATTCAGCATGCAGCTTATCCTGTTCCAGCCCTGTGAGCTGCCTCAGGCGCATATCCACGATGGCCCTTGCCTGAATATCAGTAAGCCCGAACCTCTCCATCAGACGTTCACGAGCAATGTCAGTATTCTGCGATGACCTGATGATAGCTATTACCTCATCGATATTGTCACTGGCAATGATCAGACCTTCAAGTATATGAGCTCTCTTCTCAGCCTGGTCAAGATCATATTTCGTCCTGCGAACAACGATATCATGCCTGTGACTCACGAAATTGCCTATTATCTCCTTCAGGGTAAGGGTCCTGGGACGGCCCTTGACAAGCGCTATGTTATTGACATTGAATGATGTCTGAAGCTGTGTTTGTTTGTAGAGACGGTTCAGGACAATGTTGGCAGGCATCTCCTTCTTGAGAATTATCACAATCCGCATCCCTGTTCTGTCAGACTCGTCATTGATGTAGGAGATTCCTTCCAGTTTCTTATCGTTGATAAGGTCAGCTATCTTCCTGATCATATCAGCCTTGTTGACCATGTAGGGAATTTCGGTGATGACTATACACTCTCTTCCCGAATGGGTCAGTTCAACCTCCGTTTTGGCCCTGACAACTATCCTTCCCCTGCCGGTTTCATAAGCCTCCCTTATCCCCTGCTCGCCATAGATTATACCCCCTGTCGGAAAGTCAGGCCCCTTGATATGGTGCATCAGCCCCTCGGTGGTGATTTCCGGGTCATCAATGTAAGCTACAATGGCATCAACTGCTTCAGAGAGGTTGTGCGGAGGCATGTTGGTTGCCATACCCACGGCAATACCTGCTGCTCCATTGACCAGAAGGGTTGGTATCCTGGTGGGCAACACTGTAGGCTCCTGCAGCGTGTCATCAAAATTGGGCTGGAAGTCAACAGTCTCCTTTTCAATGTCAGAGAGAGTCTCTTCTGCTATCCGCTTGAGCTTAGCCTCTGTATATCGCATTGCGGCAGGACTGTCACCGTCTATTGATCCGAAGTTTCCCTGCCCGTCAACGAGCGGGTACCGTAGCGACCAGTCCTGAGCCATCCTTACCATGGCATCATAAACCGACGTGTCTCCATGCGGGTGATACTTACCCAGAACCTCCCCCACTATCCTTGCTGATTTCTTGAATGGCCTGTTTGACAGCACTCCAAGCTCTGACATACCAAAGAGAACCCTCCTGTGCACCGGTTTCAAGCCGTCACGCACATCAGGTAATGCCCTTGACACAATGACTGACATCGAATAATCGATGTAAGCCGACTTCATCTCCTCCTCGATATTAACTTTTACTATTCTTGCATGATCTGACATATCAGATTGATAATTAATAAGTTATAAATGTATTTTTATCATTTGGGATTAATCCACGAAAATAATCAAAATGGCTCATTTTTTAACCTTTTAAAGCCTCTATTTGTTAACATCTGATGTTAAAAATTGGGCACAATTCTTGCCGATACATTCTTACAATAGAATTAACTTTGCAATCTGGCGTTTTATGTATTAATGGCAGTTTAACTGACACAATTTCATGAAACCTGTAACGAAAAAGTAATGGACGCATATTTCTCACAGAGAGTCAATGATATCCTTGGTTACAGCAAAGAGGAGGCAATCAGGCTTGGCAACAGCCATATAAGCCCGGAACACCTCTTTCTTGGCATACTCCGCGAGGGCGAAGGAGTTGCGGTTGATATACTGCTGAACAACGGAGTGGACCTGCTGATGCTCAAGGGATCCATTGAGAAGAGTATCAAGGCTGACAGGCCGGTGGCGATGGCAGACAATGACATCCTGCCGCTGCTGAAAAGCACCGAACGGGTTCTCAGGCTTGTTCATATAGAAGCCAAGGCCTTGAAGACCAGGGTTATAGATACTGAACACCTTCTGATGGCCATCCTGCGCGACGAGAGTAACCTTGTCACCCGGTTCCTGACAGAACTTGACATAGATTATTCTCTTGTCAAAAAGGCAGTCGAAGCCAATAATCCTGCTGCCCAGACAGATTATCCCCGTGATGAGGACGATGAAGGTATCTTTTCCAATCCCGGACCATCCGGAAGACAGCAGCAAGGCGGACAGCAGGCACAGCAGAGGAGCTCGTCCGAGACTCCGGTGCTTGACAACTTCGGTATCGACCTTACCAAGGCTGCCGAGGAAGGGAGGCTTGACCCGGTGGTTGGCCGTGAACGTGAAATAGAGCGGTTGGCGCAGATACTGTCAAGACGCAAGAAGAACAACCCGGTGCTGATTGGTGAACCCGGAGTAGGAAAATCAGCAATTGCAGAAGGACTGGCGCTGAGGATCACCAAGAGAAATGTCTCGAGGGTACTCTTCAACAAAAGAGTTGTGGCACTGGACCTGGCATCGATTGTTGCCGGCACGAAATACCGCGGACAATTTGAAGAGAGAATGAAGGCTATTCTCAATGAGCTGGCAAAAAATGAAAATATCATTCTCTTTATTGATGAGATACATACCATTGTGGGTGCAGGCGGAGCCAGCGGCTCGCTTGATGCCGCAAACATGCTCAAGCCGGCACTGGCACGAGGTGAGATTCAGTGCATTGGCGCTACAACCCTTGACGAGTACCGCCAGCATATCGAGAAGGATGGCGCACTGGAACGCCGTTTCCAGAAGGTGCTCGTTGACCCCACAACAATCGAAGAGACAATAGAAATCCTCAATAACATTAAGGAACGCTACGAAGAGCACCACAATGTCTCCTACACACCCGGGGCAATAGAAGCCTGCGTTCGCCTCACCAACAGATACATCAGTGACAGGAACCTGCCTGACAAGGCAATAGATGCACTTGATGAATCTGGTTCGAGGGTCCATATCTCAAATATTATTGTCCCGGATAAGATTCTTGCTCTTGAGAAGCAGCTCGAGGATACCAAAAAGGAAAAGAGCAACGCCGTCAGGAACCAGAATTATGAACGTGCCGCCAGCTTTCGCGATAAGGAACGTGATATCCTTGACCTGATAGAGGCAGAGAAAAAGCGGTGGGAAAAGGAACTTGCGCTGAACCGCGAAGTGGTTGATGAAGACAAGGTTGCCGAGGTGGTTGCAATGATGACCGGTGTGCCCGTGCAGAGGATAGCACAGACGGAAGGGACACGCCTGCTTCAGATGGCCGAAGAGTTGAAGACCAGCATCGTGGGACAGGATGAAGCCATTGCGAGGATAGTCAAATCAATCCAGCGCAACAGGGCCGGACTGAAGGACCCGAACAAGCCGATAGGCACGTTTATTTTCCTTGGTCCTACCGGGGTGGGAAAGACACAGCTTGCAAAGGTGCTTGCAAAGTTCCTCTTTGATTCCGCTGATAACCTGATAAGGGTTGACATGAGCGAGTATATGGAGAAGTTTTCGGTGTCACGCCTTGTTGGTGCGCCTCCCGGATATGTAGGTTACGAAGAGGGTGGCCAGCTGACTGAAAAGGTGAGGCGAAAGCCGTACTCGGTTGTGCTGCTTGATGAGATAGAGAAAGCGCACCCGGATGTGTTTCACATCCTGCTGCAGGTGCTCGACGAGGGTCAGCTTACTGACAGCCTTGGACGAAGGGTCGATTTTCGCAATGCCATCGTGATAATGACTTCGAACATAGGTACCCGTCAGCTTACTGAATTTGGCTCAGGTGTCGGGTTTGATACTGCGGCAAAGCGAACCTCCCGCAATGAGCATAACAAGAGCATCCTGCAGAAAGCGCTGCAAAAGACTTTCGCTCCCGAGTTCCTGAACAGGATTGACGATGTCATCATATTCAATCAGCTGACCAGGGCGGATATTGACAAGATTATCGATATAGAACTCAAGGGACTTTTCGACAGGGTATCAGCCCTGGGATACAGGATAAAGCTGAGTCCGCAGGCACGCGATTTCATTGCGGACCGTGGTTTTGACGTCCAGTATGGCGCAAGGCCGCTGAACCGGGCTATTCAGAAATATCTGGAAGATCCTCTGGCTGAGGTTATTATCAAAACTGCCGTGGCCGAGGGCGAAGTTATCAGCGTCGGTTATTCAAAGGGTAAGGAGGAGCTGACCTTCAGGGTTGGCGGAAAAAAGAACGACGGTGAGCTTCCTGAAGGCAATCAGGTGAAGGGATAAGCCAATTTGCGATTTGCCTGGTTACGAATCACTGAGGTATTGTTGCCGGCATGCTTTTATAATGGCCTGATGCCCTGCCGGTACCTGTTGTCTGCATTACTGCATGATTTAACAATGGCCTGATGCCCTGCCGGCATCTGTCGTCAACTTTACTGCAATAGTTCCGCATACAGATCGTACTCGGTTGACCCGGTTATCTTCACATCTGCGAAGGTGCCGGGCTCAATCTTTCCGGCGGCTCTGACAAGTATCTCCTGGTCCACTTCGGGAGAGTCATGCTGGCTGCGCCCCACATGAAACAGACCTTCTCTCCTGTCGATGATCACCTTTATAACCTTCCCGGTCATGGAGGCATTCCGTGCAGCCGATATCTCCTGCTGCAGCTTCATTATGCCGGCCACCCTCCTCTCCTTCGTCCTTTCGGGGATTGTGTCCTTATAATTCAGCGCTCCGTGAGTGTTCTCCTCATGCGAGTAACGGAATGCACCGAGCCTGTCAAACCTGTACTCACCGATGAATTCAAGCAGCTCCCTGTATTCTTTCTCCGTTTCGCCGGGATGACCGGCAATCACGGTGGTGCGCACCGCTGCGTCAGGCAATATCCGGCGGATATCAGCCAGCAGCCTCTTCGTTCCCGCACTGTCATGCTCGCGGCGCATCATCTTCAGAACCTTGTCGGAAATATGCTGGACAGGGATATCAATATACCTGCAAATCTTCGGATTCTCCTGCATGATCTCAAGTATCTCCATCGGGAAGCCTGCAGGGTAGAGATAGTGCAGCCTGATCCATTCAAGAGAGTCAATCTCAGCCAGCCTCCGGACAAGTCCGGGAAGCATCTGCCTGCCATACAGGTCAGTGCCATACAGAGTCAGGTCCTGAGCAATAAGTATCAGTTCCTTAACACCTTGTGATGCAAGCAGGCGTGCCTCCTCCACCAGTTTTTCCAGCGGGGCCGAGATGTATCTCCCGCGTATGTCGGGTATTACACAGAAGGCGCAGGTTCGTTCACACCCTTCTGACACCTTGAGGTATGCGTAATGTGCGGGTCCGGTAATAACTCTTTCACCCGTCAGCTCCTCCCTGTAAGCGAGGCCCAGTCGTGAGATAATCTCCTGCGGCCTGTTCACCCCGAACCACCCGTCCACCTCAGGAAGCTCATGTTGCAACTCATTCCGGTACCTCTCCACCAGGCATCCCATCACGAACAGCCTGCCATGGCCCTCCCTGCGGATGGCTTCGGCATACCTGATGATGGTATCCACACTCTCTTCCTTTGCATCATTGATGAACCCGCATGTATTGATGATCACAATGTCGGCAGGATCGGCTGACCCGGCTGTGACACTGTATCCGCCAGCCGCAAGCTGGCGCATCAGTTTCTGTGAGTCAACGGTATTCTTTGAGCAGCCCAGGGTGACAATATTGACCCTGTTACGTTTCATCAGGTGCGGTCGCTGAAGAGTGAATCGACAAAGGCATAGCGGTTGAAGATCCTCAGGTCATCCATCTTCTCACCCACCCCGATGTATTTGACCGGTATTCTGAACTGGTCTGAAATCCCAATCACCACCCCGCCTTTTGCAGTGCCATCCAGCTTGGTGATTGCCAGTGCATTGACTTCGGTGGCAGCAGTGAACTGCCTGGCCTGCTCAAAAGCATTCTGACCTGTTGATCCGTCAAGGACGAGCAACACTTCATGAGGTGCGAAGGGTATCACCTTCTCCATCACCCTCCGTATCTTCGACAGCTCGTTCATCAGTCCAATCTTGTTGTGAAGACGTCCGGCAGTATCAATCAGCACTATATCAGTTTCTGAAGCCACTGCCGACTTCAGGGTATCATAGGCCACTGAAGCAGGGTCGGCTCCCATCTGCTGGCTCACCATCGGCACTCCGGCACGCTCTGCCCATATTTTAAGCTGTTCTATTGCGGCAGCACGGAAAGTGTCGGCTGCCCCGAGAAGCACACTGCGTCCCGCTTTCCTGAAATTGTATGCCAGTTTGGCGATGGTTGTGGTCTTGCCCACACCGTTGACGCCAACAACGAGGATCACGTATGGCTTTGCCGGCAGAGGTGCATCAAATCCTGAGGATACATCATGCGTCACCTTGTTCTCTTCGAGCAGACCGGCAATCTCTTCCCGCAGGATGGCATTGAGCTCAGTAGTGTTCAGGTACTTGTCACGTGCAACGCGCTTTGAAACCCTGTCAATTATACGGAGGGTTGTCTCCACCCCCACATCGGAAGTGACCAGTACCTCCTCAAGGTTGTCAAGAACCTCATCGTCAATTTTCGATTTGCCGGCCACAGCCCTGGTGAGCTTCGAAAAGACACTGTCACGTGTCTTGCTCAGGCCACGGTCAAGTATCTCCTTCTCTTCCTTTTTAAACAATCCGAACAATGCCATTCTTCTGCTGTTAATACCCCAAATGTAAAAAAAGAGACGCACTTACCGGCGTCTCCCTGTATAACTGATCAGAAAAACTGATCTTACTTCCTGGTGAAAAAGTCATTAATATTTTCGTTATTAACTACTTCTTCCTTGAACTGATATGCGCCGGTCTTCTCTGATTTCACCACCTTGATGCACTTGGTGAATGCTTTGCCGGTTCCTGCCTTAAGTGTTGCAACAGCTTTCTTTGCCATATCTCACTGAATTATTTAATCTCCCTGTGAACTGTGACCTTCTTGAGGATGGGATTGTATTTCCTTCTCTCAATACGGTCAGGAGTGTTCTTACGGTTTTTGGTTGTAATATACCTTGAGGTGCCCGGCTGCCCGGATTCCTTGTGCTCAGTGCATTCAAGGATAACCTGCACCCTGTTGCCTTTGGTCTTCTTAGCCATCTCTTTTCCGGTTTAATTTAGTTGATAATGTAACCTTTTTCCTTTGCTTCCTTAAGCACCGATGAAAGTCCGTTCTTGTTGATTTTCCTCATTCCTGCGGCTGATACCTTAAGGGTGATCCACCTGTTCTCCTCGGCAAGGAAATACCTCTTTTTGAACAGGTTGACCATAAATTTTCTCTTGGTCCTCCTCTTCGAGTGGGAAACATTGTTTCCAACCATCGCTCTCTTCCCGGTGACCTGACAAACCTTTGACATTACTATCCTTTTTACTTGTTCTGAAAACTCCAAAAATCGGTTCGCAAAATTCGTGATATTTATTCTATTAACCAAATTTATTATGCATTTTTTTCCGGCAGAGCCGCTTTCACGAGGGTTACCTGCTGATTATATGCTTTCTGAGCAGGTTGAGGGCGTTGGTTGCAGACCTGAAAATGTTGATCTGCCGGTCATCTGCAAACAGGTGTTTCTCAGCTACTACGCCTGCTGCTGAGGCGACTGCAATCCAGACGGTCCCGACAGGTTTTTCAGGAGTCCCTCCGGTGGGTCCGGCTATACCCGTCACTGCAACAGCATAGTCAGTTTCTGCTATTGACCGCATACGCTCAGCCATGGCCCTCACCGTCTCCTCACTTACCGCACCGTACCTGCTAATAATGCCAGGGTCTATCCCCAGCACCCCGGCCTTGATGTTGTTGTCATAAGCTACCACTGATCCCCTGTACCAGGCAGAACTGCCGGGCACTGAGGTGATCATCGAAGCAATCTTCCCGCCGGTACAGCTCTCAGCAGTTGATACTGTCTGATTATTGTCAAGCAATAACTTGCCTACAATCTCCTCAAGCGTTATTTCATCTTCACCGTAGATAACATCAGGTATGATGGAGTATAGTTTCCGCACCTGCTCCTCCTCCGTCCTGCGCACCAGTTCAGGGTCATCTCCGCTGCCGGTCAGCCGGAGCTTGATGACACCGTGTGAAGGCAGGTAAGCAAGCTTCACCATGGCAGGCAGTTCCTTTTCAAAACCCTCCAGCCTCTCGGCGAGCTTCGCCTCGAAAGTGCCGAAAGTCATTATGTTCCTGTGAATGATGGTATGACCGCCAGTCATGGAAGATATCATCGGCAGAACATGTTCATGCATGATGTGCTTCATCTCCGAGGGCACCCCGGGCATTGACACAATGATCCTTCCCTCCTTTTCAAACAGCATGGCCGGAGCCGTGCCCGCGTGGTTCGCAAGTACCCTGCAGCTCTCAGGCACCATCGCCTGACGCCTGTTGTTCTCATTCATCTCCAGGTTCCTCCGCGTGATCCTGTTGGTGACTTCATCAAGAACTTCCTGGCTCATTACCAGCTTCGTCCCGAAATACTCTGCCAGTGTCTCCTTCGTGATATCATCACTGGTAGGCCCGAGTCCCCCCGTAATCAGAACAAGCGGCACCCTGCGCAGCGACTCATCGAGAGCTGCAATGATCTCTTCCCTCATGTCAGAGATCGAGGTAATCCGGTTAACCTGTATGCCCCTAATACTGAGCTGCATGCCCATCCATGCCGAGTTGGTGTCAACGGTCTGTCCTATCAGCAATTCATCGCCTATCGTGATAATCTCTGCGCTGTTCATATCTTGTTTGTGAGATTTGGTCAGCGTGGCAAAATTATCAATATTTTGAGTCACTAATTATTTTGTTGCTTATGAAAGATGAGAAGTCAGTCATCGGTGAGGTAATCAGCTTCGTGAAGCAGGTTATGTCGGAGCATGAAAGCGGCCACGGATGGTCTCACATCGAAAGGGTTGTCAGAATGGCCCTGCATATCCGTGAAAGTGAGGGCCGTGGAGAGAGGCTGACAGTAGAACTGGGCGCTCTTTTGCACGATGTGGGCGACCATAAGTTCAGGGCTCACGACGGGCCTGCAGAGATACGAAGGCTGCTGGAGCGCCTTGGCGTAGACAGCAAGGTAACAGATGAAGTTGTCAGAATCAATGAGAATATCTCATTCTCAAAAGGCAGGAGACCTGACAGCGCCGGCATAGAGTTCCGGATAGTTCAGGATGCTGACAGGCTCGACGCCATCGGAGCTATCGGCATTGCCAGGGCATTCAGTTACGGGGGGTTCAGTGGGAATGAAATATATGATCCCCGCATAAGCATAGCTGACCCGCCCCTGCTGGCCGGAACCGGTTCAAAATCGGCGTCGACCATTCATCACTTCTATGACAAACTCCTGCTCCTGAAAGACCTTATGAATACTCCCACGGGCCGCAGGCTTGCTGAAGAGAGACATGATTACATGGTCAGGTACCTCGAACGGTTCTTCATGGAATGGAATACGGGGAGCATGTAACATGAGTTTATCTTCCGAAGACCCGGGTAGTTAGCCTGACAAGTGGTACTACGCGACATGGAGAGGCTTAAAATAAGTACAGGCACATCTCTGAAAACCTGTCAGAATAGTTATTAATGTGTTATTTTTGGAAACAAATAAAAACCAGTGAAATGTTCTATGCATTGTTGATTATCATTGTGGTTCTGGCCCTTCTGGCAGTGAGCCTGTACAACCGCCTCGTACGCCTCAGGAACAACAGGGAAAACGCCTTCGCTGATATCGATGTACAGCTGAAGCAGAGGCTTGACCTGATACCGCAGCTGGTTGAAGCGGTGAAGGCTTATATGAAACACGAAAGCACTGTGCTTGTCGAAATCACCAAAGCCCGTGCCGGTGCTATCGAGGCAAAGGGAATTGATGAGAAGATTGCAGCTGATGGCAAACTCTCTTCAGCCCTGCAGGGATTGAGGATTGCCGTGGAGGCTTATCCGGAGCTGAAGGCAAGCACCAACTTCATGCAGTTGCAGGAGGAGATTTCTGACATTGAGAATAAGCTTGCTGCAGCACGCCGGTTCTTCAACTCCGCCACGAAGGAACTGAACAATGCCGTTGAGGTATTCCCCTCAAACCTTATTGCAGGGATGTTCGGCTTCAAACGCGAAGCAATGTATGATCTTGCTGATAACAGGGCACAGGCAGAGGAGACTCCCAGGCTGAACTTCTGACCGGAATGAAGTATATCGGGCTTAACCGGCAGATATGGAGTAATAACTTCAAATCTGTCATCTTGCTCATTCTCTTTCCCGTTGTCATACTGGGGTTGGTGTGGCTCTTTGTTTTCCTTGTACAGCCCCTGAATGAGTACAGGATTGAACGGGCCAACCAGCTCTTTCTCACCTCATTGCCATGGGTGCTTGCAGGCGTTGGAGTGTGGTTTGTCATTGCATGGTTCTCCCATACGGGGATGATCGAAAGGGCAACCGGCTCCAGACCCCTCAGCAGGAAGGAGAATAAGAGGATTTACAACCTGGTTGAGAACCTGTGCATTGCCGGCGGCATGCCAATGCCAAAGGTCAATATAATCGATGATGACTCGCTTAATGCCTTCGCCAGCGGAATTAACACCTCTACTTTTACCGTCTCCTTATCACGGGGGATTGTCGACAAACTTGATGATGCCGAGCTTGAAGCCGTGATTGCCCATGAGCTGACTCATATCCGCAACCGCGATGTCAGGCTCCTGATCGTTTCCATAATTTTCGTCGGAATCTTTGCTTTTCTTACCGAGGCACTGGTCCGTTCGGTTCGCTTCAGCGGGGGCAGCAACAAAAAAGACGGCAGGGTGGTTATTATCGCCCTTTTGCTTGCCGCTATCGGGTACTTCCTCTCGTCGATCTTCCGGTTTGCCATTTCGCGTCAGCGCGAATACATGGCAGATGCCGGTTCGGCAATGATGACCAAAAATCCTCTTGCACTTGCATCAGCGCTTGAAAAGATATCTGTTGATTCGCAGATAGAGGCAGTCAAGCGAAATGATGTCGCACAGATGTTCATTGACAACCCAAGGGACAAGAAAGTAAGGCCGGTATCATTTTCAATCGGTACCCTGTTTATGACCCACCCTCCCATCGAAAAACGAATTGCATTGCTCAGGCAGTTCTGATGATGATTCACCACCCTACTCTTCCAGCCCGAATACATTCTCCGCATCCTGATGCCTGAAAAACAGGAGAATGAATTCTCAGTTTTTATGGAATCATTCAAGCAATGCATAAGGCTGATTTCGTATATTTGTATAAATCAGTCGGTATTCCGGGCTTGCTGTAAACACAAAAACTCAGGCTATGAAGAAAATAGGTTGCTTATTCGTTTCTTTGATCCTGATATCTGTTAACTCCGGAGGTCAGGATAAAATGGGTGTCAGAGTTGGCATGACAAGTGAACAGAACCTGCAGGCGCTTACTGATCCCTCACTCTACAGCACAATATCAGGTTTTGATGATAGATATCAGGGAGTCAGGGGCTCACCCAGAATGCTTGATACCCTTCTTCCTTCCACGGTAAAACTTAAAGGTGAACCGGAACTTTTTGAGGTGAAAATCGACATTGATGTTGTCAGAAATACAATGTTGTTCGTATTGTCATCTTCCGGTGATCTTCTTGAAGTTGCCTCCTCGTGGATTGAGGAATTGATTATTCATGACGGAGAGAGTGACCTGCTGTTCAGAACTACTGATGGACTTAAATTTGACCGGGAACTCAGAGGAAACAGGTTTTATCAGGTTTTATACGAGGGTCCGCATCTATTCATCAAAATTCCTGACAGGGATTTCCTTGAGGCCAGCTTTACAGGTTTATACAATCCTGACAAACGGTATGATGAGTATGTCCCGAATGACAAGTACTACCTGATGGGCAGCGACTCCATACTACACAGGGTTCAGCTCAACAGGAAATCGCTCTCCAGATTGTTCCCGTCATGGTCAAAACAGATCAACAGCGTTTTCAGGGAAAATTCGGAGGATCCTGAGCAGCAGGTTATCAGGCTGCTGGAGGAGGTGCAATAGCTGGCTCCATGCCATTCAAAAAGAGATGCGGATACGCGCAATGAAAGATGGCTACAGGCCATCCGGAATTGCTGCCACGTGTGACTCTGCACATATGCCGGCGAATAGGGTTCTGATACTATTGTTTCAGGCTGGAAGAGGTTTTAACAAACTAACGGTGTCTGGTTAGAATTTATCTCTTTGCCAGACAATCTTAATCATTTTGCCATTTTTCTGGAAATCATCAATATTATCTGGTGTCAATACCTCATCTCCTGCATAATTATAGAATTCGCACATCATACAGGATGATATAGGTATGGATATCCAATAATAGAAGGCAGAATGCCATTCGTATAAAAATACTTTCGTACCGTAATAATAATCAACCGTTTCCATATGGGCAATTCTGGCATTTAACCAGGCAGGATTATCAGGATATTCATCATAATGATTTTTGCAGGATATAATGATGAATGAGAGAAGACATACAAATGCTATCTTTTTCATGGCATCAGGTTTAGTATTAATATTTTCACATCAAAAATAAATCCAATTAATACCAAAGTTCGACAAATTTTTCATATTAATAAACAAAAATCAGGAGCTTGCCCCGTTACACGGCTAAACTCCTGATTGTCAACGAGCGGGAAACGGGATTCGAACCCGCGGCCCTCAGCTTGGGAAGCTGATGCTCTACCGACTGAGCTATTCCCGCCTATTATTCCTTATCCCCTTCCAATTCCTTCTCTCTGAGCCTCGCATGGAAGTTGAAACTTTCATGGTTCGTGAGCTCTTCATCCAACTCCCTCTCTCTGAGCCTCCCATGGGAGTTGAACCCACGACCTGCTCATTACGAGTGAGCTGCTCTACCACTGAGCTAAGGAGGCATGCGTACAATAAAAAAAAGCAGGGCGCATAAGAAATAAGTGTGGAATAATTATGTCTCGCTGCATTTCCTCGTGCTTGAGGGAATAGCGCCCTGCCGGTGCAAATATAACAAATTACTTAACTGCTTGATAAAAATTTACAGCATTGGTTAAAATATCCTCTGTCAAAATGTAAATGAGCTTTCAGGGGATTTTTAAATGACTTTTTCTGGAAGCAGGTCATGCCTCTCTGGTCTGCGTAAATCTATCAAAATGCAACAGTCAGGTTTTACGATTGTGGAGCTTCCTGGAGCCCCGGTCTGCATTGATCTGTCAGGATGCAGCTATTACATCGCCATACCGCCACAGACACTGATGACCTGGCCGGAAACATATGAAGAGAGATCAGAAGCCAGGAAAAGAGCCACATTCGCCACATCCCCGGTCTGTCCGCCACGCTTCAGGGGAATCTTTGCTATCCAGTCGTTCTTTACATCTTCCGGAAGCTTGTTCGTCATCTCCGTAAGTATAAAGCCCGGTGCAATGGCGTTACACCTTATATTGCGCGAACCAAGCTCCTTGGCAACACTCTTGGTGAACCCGATGATACCTGCCTTGGAGGCTGAATAGTTTGCCTGTCCTGCATTGCCGCTGACACCTACTACTGAGCTCATATTGATGATTGCACCGTTCCTTTGCTTCATCATCGGCCTGATTACAGCCTTGGTGAGATTGAAGACCGATTTAAGGTTCACTTTCAGCACCAGGTCCCACTGCTCCTCTGTCATCCTCATCAGGAGAGTATCACGTGTTATCCCGGCATTGTTTACAAGGATGTCAACAGTGCCAAAATCCTTAACTATCTCTTCAATCACTTTTTCTGCATCAAGAAAAAGTGAAGCATCTGATATATAACCCTTAGCCTTTACACCGTGAGCGGATATCTCCCTGATAGTAGTGGCAAATTCTTCATTGTCAACTATATCGGTAATAGCAATATTGGCTCCCTCGGTAGCGAAGCGCAATGCTATCTCCTTGCCTATGCCTCTTGATCCACCTGTGATCACTGCTGTTTTTCCTTCGAGTAATTTCATTTCTGTAAAATTTTGGGGACAAATATATGATTTTATTTGAATAGCACCCGTGCAACTGTTGAACCAATATCATCAGGTGATCTCACCAGATGTATGCCACACCCGGCTACGGTTTTCATCCTGGTTCCGGCAGTGTCACCGGAACCGTCTGTTATTGCGGCATGACCCGTGCGCCTCCCTTTCAGTGCGGTCTGACCGGCATGAAATGTTCCCTCCCTGCCGGTGAAACGCTGAACGATCACCTTCAACTACGGGTTAACCGGGATACTCAAATTGTGGTCTTCTTTACCTGCCTCCTATCTCAAAAATAAGGTATTTTTTAATCCTTTTGTTAATTTCGCTGCATATTCCAGCAGATATGAATTTCATCGAACCAGTATTATATATAGGAATAACGCAATCGTTTTTTGCCGGACTTCTTCTTGCGACTCGAAGACCGTTTACAACAGCCAGCAGGATAATAACAGCGTGGGTGTTCCTCTTTTGTATAGAGATGATCTTTGCCCTTGTAAACCGCACGGTCCTGGATATGTATTCATTCCCTTTCCTGGCCTTTACCTACGGACCTCTGCTCTGGCTGTACATCCGGCACATGACAAGGCCCGGATTGAAATTCTCTCCATGGAATGCACTCCACTTCATTCCCTTTATTGTCTTCTTCGCAGTCTCGGTTATATTTCGCGAAGAGCCAATCCTGGATGACCTGAGCGGATTCCTGGTGAGAGACAGATTCATCCCGCTGAGAATTGTTTACAGCATCTGTTTCTTCCTCTCTGTGACAGTCTACAGCGTGCTCTCGTTCCTGGAGATACGAAATCACCAGAAGCGACTCCGCGATATGATCTCATATACATCGGCCAAACTGTCACTGAACTGGATGAAAATCCTCTCTATAACATTTTATACCATCTATGTGCTTGTCTTTATACTGGGCGGAATAAAGATCTTTTCCGGAATACTTCCCTTTGATCCTTATGTGCTTACATTCTTCTTCATCGCATTCTTCTCCTTCGTATTCAGCTTTTATGCAATCCGGCAGCCTGAAATACTCGATTATCCGGCAATGAGCCCTGAAGAAGAGAACATAAACGCTGCCAACGGCACAGCCAGGTATGCCAGAAGCGGACTGCGCGACGAACAGGCCGAAGAGTACCTGAACACCCTGCTCATGTTTATGGACCAGGAGAAGCCTTATCTTAACGGTGACCTTACAATCACTGATCTTTCAAGAAAAACCGGGATACCCAGACATTACATTACCGAAGTCCTGAATGAAAAGCATGGAAGGAATTTCTTCACCTTTGTGAATGAGTACAGGGTCAGGGAGGTAATCAGCAGACTCGGTGACCCCAGGTACCAGCACTATACAATTCTTGCAATAGCCTTCGACTCAGGGTTCAACTCGAAATCAACCTTCAACACCTTTTTTAAAGCCTATACAGGCAAGACACCCAGCGATTTCCGGCAGCAGATGGAAAAAGCATAGAGACGTCTTGTCCGCTCGGTTCGAACCTCTTCCGCCGCCATGACAGGTTCGGTCCGCATGGAATGGACGACCGGCACACTATAGCAGGCCATCTTTGTCATAAAAAAAACTATGGCAAGGAAATTTTTGTCTGCATTTTTGGTTTTACATCTCTGTTTTTCCCTGTCAGCACAGGAGAAGAGTTTCACAGTCGGAGGATTTGTCAGAGGTGGAGGATATTTCAGCACCGGTGATTATCAGCATGACATCAATGCCGCCTTTGGCGATGTCGCTCTCAATCTTAACGCAACAGACAACCTGAGTTTCAAGGGTTTCGGTGATCTTCGGGTGCGGAGGGGACAGCAATTCGGCGAGAACATCAGCACTTTTGATGTGAGGGAAGCCTGGGGCATGTACTACAACAACTTCATGAGCATCTCCCTCGGGAAAAAGATTGTCAAGTGGGGGAAAACTGATATCTTTACCCCTCTGTCGAGATTTAACCCGGTTGACTATACATTCCGGTCACCTGATTTTGAGGATGCAGAACTGGGAAACCTTCTGGGCGAACTGATTATTACCCCTGCCCCATTCTTCAGGTTATCTCTCGTAGCATCACCTTTCTGGAATCCGTCAGTCTTGATTATCAAGCCAATCACGCTTCCCCCGTCAATGGAGGTGACACTACCCGAGGGACTCAGGACAGGCAACGGATACTACTCCTGGGGCGTAAGGGGTGACTTCACTTTCAGTGCATTTGATGCAGGCCTGCAGTATTATCACGGCCCGGAACTGATGCCCGGGCTCTCGCTTGTCAGTGCTGATTACACAAATCCGCTCCAGCCAGCCATCTCGGTTGAGGGCGTGCCATATATAATCAGCAGTACAGGGTTCGATTTTGAGACAACAGTTTCTCCGTTTGTGTTGCGGGGCGCCGCTGCCATCACCACTCCAGCTGAAGAAAAGAGAGGCAATGAGGAGATACCATTCCGACAGGTTGAATGGGTCGCAGGGCTGGACTGGACTCCTGGCGCACTAAGGATAACGGCAGAGTACTCAGGCAAAAAGGTAATGGATTTTTACGAGGCACCTTATGACCCTATTATTGGCGTGGAGCCTGACATGCAGAAGCTGATGGCACTCTTCAACACACCCGGATTCGACCCGGTTGAGTTTACCCGGCTGCAGATTGAGGCATTCAACAGACTGTATAACAACCAGCTGCATGAATACTACCACTCTGCCGGACTGAGAATTGAGGCTGATCTTCTCAATGGAAGATTCTTTCCTTCTGTTACGACGGTTTACAACTTCACATCAAAGGACTTTACAATTCGTCCGGTAATCAAATACAAACCCTCTGACGGGGTGACACTCAGCGCCGGATATGAGCATTACAGTGGAGCCACGGGCGGTATGTACGATATCGTTGACGACTTTATGAAAGTATTATACTTCGCAATCAGGGTAGATTTTTAAGATACTATGACTGACTTTATAATTAAATACAGATGGATTATAGTAGCCGTCTCGTTTACACTGGCAATCGGAATAGGCCTTCTCATACCATCATCGGAAACAGATCCTGACATCAGGAATTATATCCCTGAGCACATGGATTCCAGGGTCACCAATGACTCCATTGAAAAGGAATTCGGTGTCCAGGATATGATCATGGTATTATTTACAGACACTACAATTCTCAAGCCTGGTGACCTGAGGCAGGTCAGGGAGATTGACAGGGCTTTCTCGCGGATGGATGGGATAGGTACGGTCAACTCAGTCTTTACGGCAAGGAAGATTGAAGGCATTGATGGAATGATGGTGGTTGATCCGCTCATTGACAGAATACCCGAATCGGCCGAAGGCCTGGAAAGCCTCAAACAGGACATACTCGCGAATGACTTTGCCCGTGATATTGTCATATCATCAGACATGACTTCGGCAGCCATCACAGGAACCATCAACACAAATGTATCTGAATACGAAACTCTCACCAAGGTTGATTCAGTCATTGCAGCCAGCAGCGGGGATGCACAGATCCTGACAGGCGGATTGCCATACATAAGGAAATACATTACATCGGATGTGAATCATGATGCAGTGATCCTGATACCCCTGGCTCTGATAATCATGCTGACGGTGCTGAAACTCTCCCTGGGAGAGTGGAGAAGTGTCTTCATTCCCTTCACGGTTGTGATACTCTCAACACTTGTGACAATGGGCATGATTCCACTGTGTGGATGGAAATTCTCCATAATCATGTGCCTTGCCCCTATCATTCTGATCTCAGTCGCAAATAATTACGGCATATACATTGTATCCAGGCATCAGGAACTCAGAAGGTCTGGCACACCCATGACAGGCAGGGAGACAGTCAGGGCAATAATAGGCACACTTAATATGCCCATCCTGTTCAGCGGACTGACCACAGTTGCCGGATTGCTTGGCCTCCTTGCACATTCAATAATTCCGGCCAGGTATGTTGGCGTACTGTCAGCAACGGGCGTCAGCCTGGCACTGGCAATGAGTCTGCTGCTGATACCTGTTCTGATCTATTTCCAGCATTCTCCGGGAATGAAACCACCGCCACCGCTGCGTCAACGAAACGATTTGATTTCCCGTGCAATTGCAAGAATCTCGTCAGTAGTCGTCAAGCGTCCGGGAAGAGTATTGCTCGTGTCAATAGGATTGACACTCCTTGTGGGCATCGGTGCATTTTTCCTTAGAATTGAAACAAATCAGGAGAGTTTCTTTCCGCAAAAACATCCGGTGAGAAAGGCGGCAGGAATAATCAATACAAAATTCGGCGGATCACAGACCATCTCGGTGATGATAAGCGGTGATATAAAGGATCCTGTCGTAATGAATGGGATTGATGATCTTACCGGTTACCTGAAGGGTCTGGAAGGTGTCGGCAGCGTCTTCTCCATCTCGGATGTTGTAAGGGAGATGAGCAAGGCACTTTATGAGCCGGAGGAAGAGGAATATGACATGATACCTTCATCCGGCGAGGCCATCGCTCAGATGTTCGAGCTGTATAACATGAGCGGAGATCCGGACGATTTCAAGCAGCTGATGAACTTTGAAAACACAAAGGCCCACCTGCTGGTTCGCCTGTCACAGACAGACAATGAGACCGTCAGAAATCTTAAAGATGAAATAAAAAGCTATACTGAAAATTTCCCTGCAAAAGTGACTATCGGAGGGTATGCATTCATCATGAATGATTTTGCTCAGAAGATTATTAACGGGCAGGTCTCATCGCTTGTCTTTGCCCTGATAACAGTGATGATTCTTCTTGCAATAATCTTCAGGTCTGTCAGGGGCGGGCTTACAGGATCAATCCCCCTGGCAGCTTCAATAATAATCCAGTTTGGTGTAATGGGTTACACAGGCATTCCAATTGACGCTGCCACTGCCCTCCTCTCCTCAATAATGATTGGTGTCGGAATCGACTTTACAATCCAGTTCCTGTGGAGATACAAGATTGAACTGGCAAATGATGCTTCTCATACTGAAGCTATAATTACCACCTTCAGGACTACCGGAAGGAGTATAGTTATCAACGCGCTGACCGTGATGGCCGGATTCTCGGCTACATTTATCTCCGGTTTCCTGTCAATAAGATATTTCGGTTACCTGACTATCGTCTCTATAGCTTCATGCCTTATCTATGCCGTTATAGTCATGCCGGCATTCATGCTTTATTTCAAGCCTTCATTCATTGAGGCAAATAAGAAACCAAACATTATAAAACAATAGTAAGAATGAAAAAGATGTTATTCCTCTTAACAGCAATATCGGTGCTGTCACTGCAGGCCATGCTGGCACAGCAGTCAGATCCCGTGCAACTGATGGATAAAAGCCGTGACCTGACTATGTCAGGAAATATTCAGTCAACGGTTGCACTCACAATCACCGAAAAGAACGGTGCCGTCAGAAACCGGAAGCTCACTATGTACACCAAATCATACGATGACGGAACGATCAAGAGAATGGTTAAGTTCCTCGACCCGGCCGATGTGCGGGGAACGGCAATGCTCATTGTTGACAAAAAGGCAAGCCAGGACGACATGTGGATTTATCTTCCGGCGCTGAAAAGGACCCGGCGTATTGTCAGCACTGAAAAAGGAAAGAGTTTCATGAGCTCAGAGTTCTCAAATGCAGACATGTCAAGCGGAAACAATTCCGACTTCAGAGTGAAGCACATGCCTGAATCAGGAAAGGCCGGCACATGGGTAATAGAGAGCGTACCAATAAGTGACGACAAAGCTGACGAATACGGTTATTCAAGAAAGGTTACTTTTCTTGAGATGAGCAGCCTCATTACAAAGAAGATCGATTTCTATAATTTTGACAATGAACTGTTCAAAACAATCGAGATACTGGCCACCCAGCCTATAGCCGGCAAAGAGGGTTATGTGATGACTGACATGATAGCCAAAAACCATCTCAATGGGCGAAGCTCCAGAGTCAAATTTGACCAGGTTAACACCTCTGCAACCATTGCTGACAATGTTTTTACGGTTGAGAACCTGGCGAGGTGAGTTGCCTGTCATTAATCGCTGATTAACAATAATTTAACTAATTACGAAGCCCCGCTCACAAATATTAAGTAACGGGGCTTCGCAATGTCTTTCCGTATCTTTCGGCCTCATAGAGGCACCCAATGGTCAGGGTGGCTTACAGAGGTTGCAGAACCAGGTTTTTCCATTGCACCTTTATGCCTCCCCCATCATGAATCTGTAGTGCAATCCTGCCATTGGCCTTTCCGATAGCAGGGTCATTGAGCCGTGTCATTTCCGTATCATTGAGCCATACGGTCACATCAGGGCCGACAACTTTAATCCTCATTCTGTTCCATTCACCGGGGATAAGAATATTCTCCTTCTCGTCAGGGATCTGTACAAGCCACCCTCTTCCGTATGACTCATAAATACCGCCTGTATCATAACCCTGTGGAGCTACCTCTACCTGCCAGCCCGAGATAATTGTTCCGTCAATAACTGACCTGAAGAAGACTCCGCTGTTACCGTCTGAAACCTGGCGGAAATCGAGCGAGAGATCGAAATCCTTATAGTACATGTCCGTGGCAAGGTATCCGTAACCCTTATCCGGACCGCTTTCACACACGAGCAGGCTGTCCTCTACATACCACTTCTCAGTTCCGTACTGTGTCCAGCCGGTGAGGTCAGAGCCATTGAAAAGGTTGATCGGGCCGGTTTCCCTTGAAGGCAGTTCCTTGATTTTAATGTTCCTGAACCATGTTCTGGAACCATGATCCTGAAGGCTGAGGTAACCAACGGTTGCAAGTCCGTATTCGGGTGCTCCTGCCCATTTGCCACTGTTCTTGAGGGCAAACCACTCAGGAGTCCAGGCTTCAAACTCAACTATCTTCTCTCCGTTCAGCCAGTATTCCACATGGCCGTTGTCAAACAGAATTCTTGAACTGTTCCATTGGCCCGGTTCATTGAGTATTTTTTTTGAGGTATCAGGCAGGTACATCGCGTAATCGGCACCGGTTTTCTGCCACTCTTCCAGTTCTTCGGGCCAGCCGGTGTCATCTATCAGCTGGTACTCAGGACCTGTCAGATAGGGTGTTCTGAACCTGTCAGATTCAACCACATGATACATTACTCCGCTGTTGCCTTCGGGCTCAATCTTCCACTCAAACTTCAGATCAAAACTGGCATATTCCTTTTTGCTTATTATATAACCTGTGCTGTCGCTGCCGGTACCGTCAGCAGCCAGGCATCCGTTTTCAACACCCCACGAGCCGGTGCCTTCGCCGTTATATAATCTCCAATGATCCAGGCTTTTGCCGTCAAACAGCAGTTCCCAGCCCTGCTCAATTTCCTCAGAAGTCAGCTTGTTGTGGTTACCGGTGCATCCTGTCAGGAAAATCAGACCGGCGATAATTGTTACACTAGTCAATGTTCTCATAGTTATTATATGTTAGTCAAGCTTCTAAATTAGCATATAATAACTTATCTTCAATCATTATCTTTGCCGGGACGCAAAAAAAATGCCGATGAATCTACAGAGAGACACAACGATAGCAGCGCCGGCAACCGGTATTGGCGGAGCCATTGGTATAATCCGTGTCAGCGGTCCCGGCACATTTAAAATGGTTGACTCATTGTTTTTCCCGGCAGGCGACAGGGAGATTCTCTCAGCCTCTGGTTATACTGTCCATTTCGGAAGTATCAGAAAAGGTGATGAGTTCATTGATGAGGTTCTGCTGACGTTGTTCAGGGCTCCTGCCTCTTATACCGGAGAAGACTCTGCTGAGATAAGCCATCATGCATCACCTTACATCCAGCACAGGATCATGGAGTTGCTTATTGATCTGGGTGTGAAGCCTGCCATGCCGGGTGAGTTTACCCGGAGGGCTTTCATGAACGGCAGGATGGATCTCTCGCAGGCCGAGGCGGTAGCTGATCTGATTGCTGCCGATTCGGCGGCGTCACACCGTCTTGCAGCAACACAGTTGCGGGGAGGCTTCTCTGAAGGAATAGAAAAACTGAGGAAGGAACTGATAACCTTTGCTTCCCTGATTGAGCTTGAGCTCGATTTCAGCGAGGAGGACGTGCAGTTTGCAGACCGGTTTGCAATGACCGAGACAGTCATTAAGATCAAAAAGATGGTTGACAGGCTGATCTCCTCATTCAGGCTTGGCAACGCAATCAGGAAAGGCATCCCGGTGGTAATTGCCGGCAGACCGAATGTGGGCAAGTCGTCGCTGCTCAACATACTGCTTGAGGAGGAGCGTGCAATTGTGTCGGATATCCCCGGCACAACGCGTGATACGGTTGAAGAGGTATTGCACGTGGAAGGACTTCTCTTCCGGTTCATTGACACTGCCGGGCTGAGGCAAGGAGGTGATGAGATTGAGGAACTGGGAATGGAGCGTACGCTGAATAAACTGAAGGCAGCAGAGATTGTTCTGGCAGTGACGGAAGCCACTGACAGCGCTGGTGAGATATCCGACTTTGCCGCTTCAGTCAGTGAGATGACAGGTAATACAGAAGCCAGGATAATATTGATCATCAACAAGTCTGACCTTATTACACGAAATATTGCTTCATCACTGAAGAAGGAACTGGAGGGACTCTGCCCCTTCCCTGTGCTCTTCGTTTCAGCAAAGTATTCAGATGGTTTCGATGCTCTGAAGAAGCAGCTGACAGCCTCAGTCGAGACCGGCAGGCTCGACAATCCTCAGTACATCGTTACAAATGCAAGACATTATGATGCTCTCAGAAATGTTTCAGAGAGTCTTCAGAGGGTGCTTGACGGATTCCGCGACGGGGTACCCACGGTTCTTATAGCCACTGATGTAAGACAGGCAATCTATTACCTCGGGTTGATAACAGGAAAGATATTACCCGAGGATATACTTGGAGAGATCTTTGCGAGGTTTTGTATTGGAAAGTAATTATCTTTCTCATTTTTTCCAACAGCTTGTTTTTATTAGCAATTAAGTAATTTATTTTCTTTTATTTGTTGCCCAATTTCCTTTATTTTACCTATCTTTGTTGCCAGATTGTTGCCCAAGAAAAATAATATAGTTGCCGGGCAACAAACAGGCGAAATGATGTCACTTTAAGACACATTTAGTCGCTTATAGGCAACTAAAGACGTAAAAGGACATTATGAGCAGCAACCTAACTTTTAAGAAAATTTGCGAGTACTGCGGTAAAGAATTTGAAGCTAAAACTCTTTACACTCGCTATTGTAATCACACCTGTAACAGCCGGCATTACAAGAAAATGAAACGGGACGAAAAAATTCAATCCGTTTTACAACCTCAGCAAGTCGAGCCGGAACATCAAAAATTTGATTCTGCTATTCAGCAAAAAGAATTTTTAAGCGTTGATGAAGCTGCCACCCTATTAGGAGCAAGCAAAAGAACAATTCAAAGAATGATTGCAAAAGGTGCATTGAAAGTCGGAAAGCTCGGTCGCAGAACCATAGTAAAACGAAAAGAAATTGATAAACTCTTTATATAATAATGTATGAATGTTACACTCCGTCAAAGATTAAAAGGCGATAAAGTCAGTCTGTACCTCGATTACTACCATCAGGGTAAGCGACAATATGAATATTTGCAGCTTTACCTCATCCCTGAACCCAAAAAAGGAAAGCTGACAAAGGAGCAAAAGGATGAAAACCGGAAAACCCTTGCATTGGCTGAATCAATCCGTTCTAAACGACATCTGGAAATTCAAAACGGCATTTATGGTTTTCAGGATCAGGGTAAAATGAAAGGTAGTTTTCTCAGGTACTTTGAATATCTTGCCGAGAAGCGAAAAGACAGCGAAGGCAATTACGGTAATTGGGACAGCACATTGAAGCACCTCCGCAAGTTTGTGAAGTTTGATGTAACCTTTGCCCAGATTGATAAACGCTGGTTAATAGATTTTAAAGAATATCTACAGAAAGATGCTCGTACACCTGCCAAACAGCCACTTTCTCAAAATTCTGCATCATCCTATTATAATAAGGTAAGAGCAGCTTTAAGAGAAGCATACAAAGAGGGCATCATTCAGCGTAATCCTGCCGATGAAACCGAAGGCATAAAGCCTGGTGAACCGGAACGGCAATTTCTTACACTTGAAGAATTACAAGCCATTGCTAAAGAAGAATGTGAGATTCCAATTCTCAAACGTGCTTTTCTTTTCAGTGCCTTAACGGGTTTGCGATGGTCGGATGTTCAAAAAATGACTTGGTCAGAAGTACAATTTTCAAATGAAATCGGGCATTACATCCGTTTCAGACAAAAGAAAACCAAAGGTGCAGAAACACAGCCAATATCAGAACAGGCATTTGAATTATTAGGTGAACGAACCATTCCCGATGAACGTGTTTTTGTCGGTTTAAAATATAGTGCCTGGCACAATCTGAAATTGCAACAATGGGTTATGAAAGCCGGTATCAGCAAAACGATTACTTTTCATTGTGCAAGGCACACATACGCCACATTGCAATTAACTTTGGGAACCGACATTTATACCGTTTCAAAATTGTTAGGTCATAAGGACCTTAAAACAACCCAGATATATGCAAAAATCATTGATGAACGTAAAAAAGAAGCAGCAAATAAAATAAAACTTTAACTTATGATAGTAAAGCCAATAATATTCGACAATATCCTTTTCGGAGAATTAGCTCCCTGGCAGCAAGAAAACAACGCTGAAACAAAGTTTAGAGATATTCTGAACAATCAGGTGCGAGTAAACAAGGACAAGCCTGAACAGTTTTTTAAAGCATTGCTTAACTCATTAAAAGATTATTCAATTAACCTCAAGGTTGACCATTTACCAAATACGGAAAGAATTGCAAACCTTGCAAAGTTTGCAGAAATGCAAACCGATTTCAGTATGCTTTCGATCCCAACCTTTTTTAATAAGGCATCGGAATTTTACAATTACCTTATCCAAAACGAAAATATCCGTATTCGTGCTGCCATTGCAACAAATCTTAAAAAGACCAAGACGGCAATAGACTCAGAATATCAAATTGTCAGCTTGCTTAAAAACCTTGATTACACTATTGAGCAAGTCGCACAGAAAAAATATAATGACAAGCTCAGTACCTACGTTTTAAATGCCGTTAAGATTTCGCTTTTCCGGCTTTATGAAGAAATAAAATCTGTGTACCCTTTATTCATTGGCTCAGAAGCATTATCCGAATTTGAGATAATAAATTTTATTGCTCCCGAATTTGAAACAGAGAAAACAACTCAGAACACCATTTCATTTCAAATAAACCAGTTTTTAAATGCTAAACAGGCAACACCAGTCATTGAAGAAAACGCAGGTAGCAGAAAACCTCAACCCGTTGAAATTGCTTATTGTTCTTTTACATATAAACATTTAAGCACTCAACCGGAATACATCAAAGATTTGTACGATTCTCTGAAAAGCAACAATTTCATTGATAAAACAACCATTTACACAGACTTTAAGAAATTGTTTGTTGGTGATCAGGTTGTAAAACCTGTAATCTGGACTGGCAACATCAGCGAGCTTCATTATTTCATCAAACTTATTCATAACATTAACAAATCGGTTGTTGATTTGAAGCAGCATCAATGGGAAGTTGCCTGCAAATGCTTTTTAAAGCCTGACGGTTCAACTTTTGACCGGGCACAACTCAAAGAACAGAAAAAGCCAAAAGCCACAGCAGACTTAATCGAAAAGGTTGCGAAGCAATTACAGTAACTCCACACTACACGCTTGTAAATTATTTTCATTTTCTTATTTGCAGTTGTTTTCTTAATCATCTGCTATACTTCTTTTGTTATAATCACTCCGCACTCCACGCTCCACTCCACCCCTTGCAAACCCCTATAAAATAAGGCGTTTTCTTAAAGTAATTTTGGCTTGTCTTTGATAATCAAAGATGACTTTTGGCCAGAAGTCCATTTTCTAATTTTAATTTTTAGTCAAATGGACGAAATTATTTTAAAAGAATTGAATGAGTTAAAAAGACTCATCAGTGAACAGAATTTGCTTAAAAAGGATGTACTGAATTTTTCAGAGGCTTGCCAGTACCTCGACATCAGCGAAAGCCACTTGTACAAACTTACCAGTCGTAAGCAGATCCCGCATTTCTGCCCTCAGGGAAAGAAATTGTATTTCAATCGTCAGGAATTAGACCGTTGGTTACAGCAGAACCGACAGGACACTAATGATGAAATAGAAAAGGAAGCCACTGATTACATACTGCAAAACAGGAGGAGGTAATCATGGATGAATGTAAGAAATGCCGTGAACCTCTTGAAAATATTCAGGAACGGCTTAACAAAATGATGTTGTTGCTCGAAGCAAAGCAACGCACCAACCCCGAACAGGTATTTTTCGACAATCAGGAATTTATTCAGGTAATGAATATCAGCAAACGCACGGCTCAGGCATGGCGTGATACAGGGATGATTGCCTTTTCACAGGTAGGCAGCAAAATGTATTATCGTTTGTCCGACATCCTGAAAATGCTCGAAAAATATCATAAACCCTCTAAATCCTGATATTATGGCATGTTCGACAATTTTTTCAGGATTTAATCAGACG
>ERZ795030.1481-NODE-1481-length-31547-cov-18.926489_pt1 | contig 31547 bp, 27 predicted proteins | sample MGYA00375122_ERZ795030 | MGnify/ENA primary metagenome ERZ795030 (study PRJEB30165, sample SAMN05720146) | activated sludge metagenome | isolation source: anaerobic digester from wastewater treatment plant | place: Japan | collected 2015-04-20 ... | reverse complement strand
TGTGATCGTGCACGTGGAGCCGGAGGGCAACGCCGAGGATGAGTGCTACGGCGTGAGGCCAGAGGAGGGCTAATCGTGGCTGGGCTCGCCGTTTTTTGCGGGCGAATTTTGCGGTTCTGGCTTTGGCGGATGTTGCCGCAGATGAACCAACCAATTCGGCCAGATATTGAGCGGATGGTTGGGATCACGCCGCCAGATCTCAACCTCGCTGCGCCAAGGTGGACAGTCTGTGCTAATGAATGCTGTTGCCCGGTAGTCGAGTAGACCTCCGAGTGCCGCGGAGGCCGAAAATAGCGCGGCGAGCACCACTGTCTTGCGCGCGGTCTTCTGCTCTTTCCAAAAGGTAAAGCATGATAGAATGCAGAGGCATTCGATGACGTTGGTTGCGTAAGAATAGCGCGCAGCCGCTTCTGCGGATACGGCGTCCCATTTGGGCGAGAGCATGGACAGAAAGCTCATGCCGGAGAGCAGCACGAGGCCCCCGGCAAAGACCACTCGCGACCGGCGGGGAAGTTGTGCGATCCAAAACGACCAGAACAGTATTATGACCAGAAGTAATGCGGTCCCTATGAGGTTCTGAACGCCGAGGCTTTGTGTTTCCTTGATGTGGGTGAGGTACTCCGCCGTTTTCTGTGCGCCAGAAATCCCGATAAACGGGAGGGCCAGGTTTTTCGTACAGAGGATGGCTGCATAGGTGAAAGCCGACAGTCCGCTAAAGCGGTTGCCGATCATCGGGCCGCTTAGGACAATGGCCATTTGCATGATGGCACAGGCTGTTAGGATTCCGCATTGGACCCAGCGCTCACGATCCTTATCCCTGAATGCCAGGTAGTAGAAAATTGGCCCGAGGAAGATCGAGGTCACTCCAGTCGTCCCACAGAGCAGAAGGATTATTCTGTATATCCATCGGCGCTGAGGGGTCGCATCAGCTGCAGGTTCCATTAATAGAAGAAATGCAGCCAGTGATAGATGGAACTGTGAGGTGATTGTGTTGAGCCAGATCTCACCCGAGAGGCGAGTGAATAGGATGAACGCCACCGCGAGGATTTTCGCCGAGGGCTTTCTCCAGAATTCGGAGCCACTGAAGCAAATGATTCCTATTGGAATGAGTTGTGCCATCAGGGACGCAAACATCGTGCCCGCCGGAGCCCATTCGAGTGGGAGTAAATAGGCCGAGGCGGTTGCAGCCAGATTTGCCCACGCTGCATAATAACCAAGGCCATATGTGCCTGTTAAGCCCTCGATGAAGCCGTTGTTCCATGCTCCCGCGAAATAGATGCTCCCCTCTTCGGCCCAGAATCTTGGTTGGCAGATTGTTGCCGGGACTCGCAACAGGATGAATCCTGCTGCTGTAAGCAGGAGAATAAATGGTAGTATAAGTGACTTTAGCGACATTGGCGTAGCTGGCGCCCTCGTTGTCGCATTGTGCGAACGGGTCATTTTTCGAAAAAAACAGTGCTCAATGATATGTCAGGTTTATTCGTTAACATGAGGGGCTTCGCATCATGTCGCGATTGAAATTGAGGCGAGGACACTCCTCCTCGATGACTTTGGTTTATGGCACAGGAAACGTACCACTCTATGGAGCCGGTTTTGTCGGTTGAGCGTCTGCGCGACTGCAAGAGCTCCGGCTATGCCTATAGTGAGTCTCTTTGGGTGCGGTCGTTCCCCGAGAGCGAGCGACGTGAAGCCGCCGAGCAGCGAGCACTGTTGCAGAGCGAGCCGCGGTTCGCGCTGTGGGCGCTCGGCTGCGAGGGCGCTCCGGTGGGGGTGATGACCACGTGGGATTTGGGCGGGTTTACCTTCATGGAGCACCTGGCTCTCGATCCGGTTTGGCAAAGCCGGGGGCTGGGCCGGCAGGCCGTCGGCTGGGCCATGGAGCACTTGGCGCGTCCGCTTGTGCTCGAAGTGGAGCTGCCGGTGGATGCGACGAGCCGTCGGCGGATCGCGTTTTACGAGCGGCTCGGATTTCGGACGTTTCCGGAGACCTACGTGCAGCCGCCGTATCGAGTAGGCGGGGCATTTGTCCCGATGCGGTTGTTGCAGGGGACGCTCGACGGTGGCGCTGGTCTGGAGTTTGAGGCGGTGCGGGAGATTTTGCGCCGTGAGGTGTACCGCTGCGTGGATGCCTGAGCCGCAATCGCGCGCCTGACGCCGCCTATGATTCGTGGCGGGTGGGGAATTTTGCTCAGTGGCATGTTTGTCGTGGCGCGGCCCCGGTGGGCTTTTCAAGCTGTGGCATGTTTCCGCAAATCGTTACCCTTTTGGGGCGTCCGGCTGCCACGATGGCGGCTTTGCTGGGCGCGTTTTTCGTTCCGTTGGCATCCTCGCTGGCTGTGGAGTCTTCGCCTCGTGTGATCGAGGCCGATGTCTCGGCCTCGAAGGGCCAGATGAACCGCATGTACAACTTCTGTGTGGGCGCCGGGCGTGCCAACGAGGGCCTGCGTGCCGACTGGCAGCGTCAGCTCCGCCGGGTGCGCGCGGAGTGCGGTTTCCGCTACATCCGTTTCCATGGCCTGTTCTGCGACGACATGGGCGTGTACCAGGAGGACAAGCAGGGCCGCCCGATCTACAACTGGCAATATGTGGATGAGCTGTTCGATTTCATTCAGAGCATCGGCATGAAGCCCTTCATCGAGCTGGGGTTCATGCCCTCGGCGATGGCGAGCGGCTCGCAGACGATCTTCTGGTGGCGCGGCAACGTCACCCCGCCGAAGGACTACGCAAAATGGGAGGCGTTTATCGCGGCCTTCACCCGCCACGTCACCGAGCGCTACGGCGCCGACGAGGTGCGCTCCTGGTATTTCGAGGTCTGGAACGAGCCCAACCTCGATGGCTTCTGGATGGGGAATCCCGAGAAGAAGTCCCACGACGAGTGGACGCTCGGCGCCCGCGCCGAGTACTATAAACTCTACGCCACTTCCGCGCGTGCCGTGAAATCGGTGGACGCCACCTACCGCGTGGGCGGTCCCGCCACGGCCGGCAGCGGCTGGATCGACGAGACGCTCGCCTACTGCGCGCAGGACAAGCAGCCCTTGGATTTCGTCACCACTCACGAATATGCCACGATGAGTGGCTACCTCGATGAGAACGGCAGCGCCGGCACGGTGCTCTCGCCGGATCGCGACGCCATTACGCGCTCGGTGCGCAGCACCCGCGAAAAGATCGCTCGCTCGCCCTTCGCCAAGGCGGAGCTGCATTACACCGAGTGGAGCAGCTCGTACACGCCCTCCGACCCGATGCACGACAGCTATCACAGCGCCGCCTTCATCCTCGATAAGATGAAGAACATCGGGGCGACCGCGACCTCCATGTCGTACTGGACGTTCACGGACATCTTCGAGGAGGCCGGCCCGCGCATGACGCCGCTCCACGGCGGCTTCGGACTGCTCAACTACCAGGACCTGCCCAAGGCTGCTTACTACGCGTACCAGTTCCTGAACCGCCTCGGTGACACCGAGCTGAGCTGTGCCGATCCGGCGGCGTTTGTCTGCCGCGACGCCCAGGGCGCGGTGCAGGCGCTTTTCTGGGACTTCACGATCACGCATCCTGGCCCGTCGGTCATTAACCAGGAGTACTACGTTGCCGACAATCCCTCGAAGTCGGCCGGTGGCGCCGAGCTGCGCCTCGCCGGTCTGAAGCCGGGCAAGTACGCGCTCCGGGCGACGCTTGTGGGCTACAAGTCCAACGATCTCCAGTCCGCCTGGCGCGACATGGGCTCGCCCTCGCAGCTCACCCGTGCCCAGGTGGCGACGCTGCGCAAGGCCTCCGACGGCAGTCCCGCGCTCGCGGAGACGGTGCAGGTGGGTGCTGACGGACGTTTTGCCAAGCCTTTCGCGATGCGCGAAAACGACGTGTGGCTCGTCGAGCTCAGCCCGCTTTGAGCACTGGCGCGCCGTTCCCGCATGACTGACTCCAGAAGGCCCCGGCAAACCGGGGCCTTTTTCATGTGCGTCAGGGATGACTCGCTGGCGCGCCCGGTGCGCGCTCGATGCGGACGGACCAATCGGCACCGCAGGCGATGGCATGGGCTTCGGCGAAGCTGCCGAGGTTGAGCGCGAACGAGACGCACATCAGGCCGTTGAGATAGAGGAGTGGCTGCCCCTCGGGCACGTCGCCGAAGGTGCGCACGTACGAGAGCTCGCCGTTGAACACCGGTTTGCCTGCGCGCGAAATGGTGACGTTGAAACGTTCGCCGAGCTGCGGGTGGAGGGCGGCGAAAAGCGTTTCGTCGATGTCGGTCCAGACGTTGCCGTAGCGGACGTCGAGCGCGGGGATGCCGCCGACGAGAGTCTCGCCTTCGATGCGCGCTTTCTCATGCGGCAGGCGCACGAGGTCGCCGGTCAGTTCGGGACCGATGTCGGCAAAGGTAATCGCGCCGGAGGCGAGGCGGGCGCCGGTGTAGGCGAAGAGGTCGCGTCCGTGAAACGTGGCGCTGCGCTCCGAGCCGGGCAGGCGGTGGTTTTTTATGTCGATCTCGCGCACGGCGGACACGCCGAGCAGCTCGGCGACGAGGGTGAGCGTGCCGTTGTCGGGCGACACGAAGAAGTGGCCGGACTTGGTTTGCAGGACGATGGCCTTGCGCTCGGTGCCGACGCCCGGATCGACGACTGAGACGAACACCGTGCCGGTCGGCCAGTAGGGTGCCGTTTGGCGGAGTCGGTACGCGGCTTCCCAGATGTCGTAGGGGGTGTTTTCGTGGCTGAGGTCGTAGATGGGGAGCCTGGCATCGATGCCTACGGCCACGCCTTTCATGGCCGCCACGGCGCCATCGCGGGTGCCAAAATCGGTTTGGATCACGAGCGGGCTGGCGAGGCAAAGGCTGGCGGTGGCGCAGAGGATGAGTGCCCAGATGGAGAGACGGGGGCAGGGGTTTTTCATAAGAGGCAGGGACTGGGCCGCGGCCGAGGTTGGAGCGGCGCGCGGGCGTGGTTACTCGCCGCCGATCAATGCCTGGAGCATGCTGCCCATATCCACCTGGCGGAAACCGGGTGGGGCTTGAAACACGTCGGCTGTCAGCGGCTTGGGGGCAATTGCGAGGATCTCGAAACGCGAGGCGACGGAGCCATCGGCCTCGCGCGTGACGACGCGCAAGGGAAAGAGCGCCTTGTCCTTGAGCACGGACTCCCATTGCGCGCCGGCCTGCCCTTGGCGGTGGGTGAGCTGAGAGAGCAGGCTGAGGCTGACGAAGTTGCCTAGATCGCCCGCGGCCCAGATCTCCGTGACCTGCGAGCTGCGGGTTTTTACGAGGTATTTGGTGCAGGCGTGCCCCAGGATTTTTTCGACCACGCGGGTGTCTTCGAGGGTGGCGCCATCGGCGTCGGCCACAGCCTGGGTGGCGGCGTTTTTCAGAGGGAGCACCATGTGCATCTGCGCTGCGGGCATGAGCAGGCTGGCCTCCATTTTCTTGAGATCGACGATGGCGGAGACCGCCATGCCGCGGGCTTCGGTGTCGAGGCGGAGCAGGCCGGTCTTGAGGGAGCAGACGCCCTCGTAGCTGGAGTCGCCCTTGGTGAAACGCACCTGGAGTGTGCCTTCGAAATCGGTGGCCTGTGCGCGCACTGGTGCCAAAAGGAGGGCGAGGCAGGCGACGGCGAGGAAGAGCGTTTTCATGACAAGGGCCGGAGCTCAGTCGCTGGCGAGCCAGGGGGCAATAGTTTGATGAAAACCCGTTGCCGAGGAGGGCGTTTTGGCTACCTGTACCGCATGGCTCTCTTCGGATCTATCCCCACTTTGCGCGCGCAGCTGGCTTCCAATCCGGCCATCGCGGCGGCGCTGACCTATGTCGACGAGATTTTCCAGCCGGATTCTCCCGTGATGGCGCGTATCAAGTCCGTGCCCGTCGGCGAGCCGCTGCGCATCGATCTGGCTCACGGAGTCTATGCGATGGAACAGGCCTACCTGACCAAGGCAAGGGCGGCGGCCAGGTTGGAGTCGCATCTGCAATACATCGATATCCAGGTGATTGTGGAGGGCGACGAGCAGATGGCGGTGACCGATGTCAAATACTGCGCGGTCGTCGAGAATCTGACGCCTTCGAAGGATTTGATATTCTACCGCGACGTGCCGGATGCGTCGTTGCTGCGATTGCGCGCCGGTGAGGCAGCCGTGTATTTCCCTGTCGATGCGCACATGCCTTGTCTGCTCGTGGACAAGCCTGCGATTGTGCGCAAGACGGTCGTGAAGGTGCCGGTCCTCTAGTTGCGCGCGGGCTCTGCGCTTGCGCGGGGCGCAGGCCTCCGACTGGCTAGACGAAAATGAACTACCGCCATCATTTCCATGCGGGCAATTTCGCCGATGTGTTCAAGCATGCCCTGCTGCTGCAACTCATCTGGGCGATGCAGCGCAAGGAGAAGGGCTTTCTCTATCTCGACACCCATGCCGGACGCGCCCTGTACGATCTGACGGAGGCCGCGCAGGGCGACTCGCTCGCGAGGAAGGCGGAGTGGCCCGACGGGATCGGCCGCCTGCTCGGTGCGACCGATCTGCCCACTCCGCTCGCGGAGTACCTGGAGGAGGTGCGCGAATTTGACTGGCAACATGGCAATGCCGATACCACGCCGCGGTTTTATCCCGGCTCGCCGGCCCTCGCGCAACGGCAGGCGCGCGAGCAGGATCGGCTAGCGCTGTGCGAGTTGCACCCGGACGAGTTTCTGGCCTTGCGGCGTGCGCTCGGCGTGTTTGACCGCGTGGGCATGCACGAGATCGACGGCTACACGGCGCTGCGCGCCATGTTGCCTGCCCCGGAAAAGCGTGCGCTCGTCCTCATCGATCCGCCTTTTGAGGCGCAGGATGAGTTTGCCCAAATGGCCGAGGCGTTGCGCGAGGGGTTGCGCCGTGCGCCGCAGGCGACCTTTGCGATCTGGTACCCGCTGACCGCGCGGGCGCGTGTGGATGCGTTTTTCGACGAGCTGCTTGGCGTGCGCCTGCCTCCCACTTGGGTGGCGGAGCTCGAAGTCGCCGGCGAGAATAGCGGCGTGAAGATGCGCGGCTGTGGCCTGGTGACGATCAATCCACCTTGGCAGCTCGACCGCGAGATTACGCAGTGGCTGCCGTACCTGGCGCAGTGCCTGGCACAGGGACCGGGTGCCACCGCGAGCTTGCGGTGGCTGGTCCCGGAGTGAGGCCCGGGCTCAGTCGGAGATCTTGGTCGGCTGCGCCTTCCCCCGGACGTGTTCGTAGAACGGGACCTCGCTGTATTGGAGGTTCAGCGTCGGAAGCGGCGGAAGCGCAAGGGCGGCCTGTTTTTTCCGCCGGCCCTTTTGCGGGAGCAGTCGGAGGGTTTCGGCAAGGCGGCCGTCGCGCGTCGGGGTGAGGTTGAGGAAGAGGGCTGAAAGAGGCATGAGAGAAAGCGTTTTCCTGAGTATCGGCACGCCCTGGCGGGCGCTGAGGACGAATGGCGTTTTTGTGGCTGAAATTTAAAGACGCGCCCGAGAGGGCCCGGACGCGCCTGTTACAGACTGAAGACGGGGATCACGCCGCGCGCGGCATGCGATCGAGGGCGCTCTCCGCGGCGAGCTTGGGGAGCGTGATGGTGAGGATGCCGTCGGCGACTTCGGCGGAGAGGTTCGCGTAGTCGAGGCCGTAGCCGAGGCGCAGGTTCAACTCGTAGTCGCGCGACACCTTTTCGAGGTGCAGAGCGGTCCAGTTGGGGCGCACGTAGCGGGCCTTGCGCGCGACCACCTTCAGGTCGGGGCCGTGCGCGGTGATCTCGATGCCGGAGGCCGTCGTGCCTGGCACGTACACGACGAGCGTCAGGGCATCGATTTTCTCCCTGCAGTCGTAGTTGGGACTGCGGAGCTCGCTCTTGGATCGAGTCGAGGCGCCGGCGGAGCGGCGCGAGTCTGGGAGGTGGCGGATGATCGTAGGCATGGGAAAAATGAAAAAGGGTTGGGTGCGGTGCAGGGCGGTACGTTCCTGAGGCTTCTTGCCTCTGGGCTCTCTCGGTTTGCTAACCGGGTATCTAAACGTGACCGCTATGCGGGGGAGTTTAGAGGCGAGAGCCCATGTCGGTCTGCTGGTGTTTATGCCAGGAGGCGACGATCGGACACGTCTGCGTACGGCACGTGTTCGCCATGGCCTTCGTAATCGAAGTGCCGGCGATGCCGTCGAGATGTTTGAGGGTCCGATTCATGAGTGAGCGTGCTGACCATGCTCAATGCAGGCCGCGTGCCAAGTGGGAAATGAATTTTCTCCGTGACGTTTTTATGGCGAAGAGGGGCCGCTGCGGTTCTGCGTCGCCAAAGAGGCGTTGGGTTGGCATGCGTTGGGACAACCATTTACCGCGCATGTCTGCCACCGATGCCACGACCACGCTCGCCGAGCTAAAAAAACGCATCCTCGCCTTCTCCCACGAACGCGAGTGGGAGCAGTTTCACGCCCCGAAGAATCTGAGCATGGCGCTGGCCGCCGAGGCGGGAGAGCTGATGGAGCACTTTCTTTGGGCGACCTCCGAGGCGTCGCGCACGACTGTGCAGGATCCCGCCAAGCGCGCCAAAATCGAGGAGGAGCTCGCCGATGTGATCATCTACGCGCTGGAGTTTGCCAACATGACCGGCATCGATGCGGCGGCTGCGATCGAGCGCAAGATGGCCGCCAACGCGAAGAAGTACCCGGTCGAGAAGGCGCGCGGCCGCTCCGATAAATACACCGAACTCTGAGTGACTCAGCGCCGGGCCGTGGCGCGCGCCCTCACGGGCGCAGCACGGCCTTCGGCGGCGGATCGTAGCGCCGGAATGTCACGCTGTCGCCCGTACGGAGTGACGCGCTGACCGCGGCATTGCCGCCATGGCGCGCCAGGCAGATCGTGCCGTTGGCATCGGGAAACGCGACCCACTCGCCCCGTTTCACGCTGTCGAAATCGCGTCCCATGGCTACGCGGATGGTGCGCTCGCCGGCGCGCATCTCGACGTAGCTTTTCCGGCCGAGACCGAGCTGGTTGAAATCCTCCGGGCGGATATCGAGCGTGACGTGGCCGGAGTAGGGGGCGACTTCGAGTACGCACGCGGTGAAGCTGCGGCGGTTGTCGGCCCAGACGACGGTCGAGGGCCCGGGGCGGGGCGTGCAGGTGATGTCGAGATCGGGGGATTTCTCAATGGCGCGCCAAGGGGTCGAGTAGCCCGCCAGACTGCGGTTCTCAGGCGAGGCGTAAGCTTCCCGACCCTGGTCCATCCATGCATGCAGGAGGCGCAGGGCGACGAGACGCTCGGCGTCGTTAATGTTCGTGCGGCCGGTACGGTCGACGCGCGCGATTTGCGGGCGGACCAGCTGGTCGTCGAGGGCGACGGGCACGCGTTGCGTATACTGGAGTATGGGCTGGTAACTGGTGCGTGTGGCGACGAGCAGCAGCGGAATGTGCGGGCTGTGTGTGATGCCGGTCATCGAGTTGGGCTCGCTCATGTCAAACGCGGGCACGAGCGCGAGCGCCCCCGTGTAGCGTTCGCGCAGGCGCTCTGCCATGATTGTGACAATGGTGCCACCCAGTCCTTCGCCGACGAGCAGGGCCTGGCTCGGGCGCCCATGGGCTTCGATCAACACGTCACGGAGCGCGTCGAGATCCTCAATCGCATCGCGGACGACGATGCCGTTGCGCCGGAAACTCGTGCTCGCGACCATCCAGCCGTCCTGAATGAGCGGGCCGTAGACCGGGTCGTCGAGCCGCAGATCGGCTTGGAGCGGCGCGGATTCCGGCCGGTAGTCGTGGGCGACCAGCAGCAAGGTGTGGTTCCACTTGGCCGGTATCGCCACGGCGTAGCGGGCGCCGGCGATCTCGCCGGTCTCGATATGCGGACGGGCCGGGGCGGCGCACAGGCCCGCGCCGAAGAGCAGCCCGCAGAGGGCAAAAATACACCGGCGAAACGAAAGCATGGTCACAGGGCTAAACGGACTTTCATTCATGTCGAATCCCGTTCATTCGTGAGCACGATGAAACTCGAGTCTTTGGTCAACCCCTCCGTCCTGACGCAGCCGGTGTACGAGCCGGGCAAGCCCATCGAAGATGTGGCGCGCGAGCTCGGTCTCGATCCTGCGAGCATCGACAAACTGGCCTCCAATGAAAACGCCTTCGGGCCGTCGCCCAAGGCCATCGAGGCCGCCAAGCGCGCCCTCGCCGAGGGCCAGCTCTATCCGGACGGCGGCTGCGTCGTGCTCCGCCAGAAACTCGCCGCCCGTCACGGGCTCACCCCGGCGCAGATCACCGTCGGCAACGGCTCCAACGAGCTGCTCGAACTCGTCGGCCACGTTTTCCTCCGCCCCGGCGACGAGGTCGTCATGGGCCTGCCCGCCTTCGCCGTGTATAAACTGGTGACGCTGCTCTTCGGCGCCAAACCCGTCGAGGTGCCGCTCGCGAATCAGCGCCACGACCTCGATGCGATGCTGCGCGCGATCACGCCGCGCACGCGGATCGTCTTCATCGCCAGCCCCAACAACCCGACCGGCACGGCCAACACCGAGGCCGAGCTCCTGCGCTTCGTGCGCGCGCTGCCGCCGCACGTCGTCGCCGTGTACGACGAGGCCTACGCCGAGTACCTCGACAACCCGCCCGACCTGCGCCCGCTCATCGCCGAGGGTCGCCCCGTGCTGTGCCTGCGCACGTTCTCCAAGATTTTCGGCCTTGCGGCCCTGCGCGTCGGCTACGGCTACGCGAGCGCGGAGATGACCGCGCTGCTCAACCGCGTGCGCCAGCCCTTTAACGTCAACGCCATCGCGCAGGCGGCGGCGTGCGCGGCGCTCGAAGACACCGAGTTTGCCACCCACGCCCGCGTGGAAAACAAGACCGGCCTCGCCCAGCTCGAGAGCGGCTTCCGCAAGCTTGGCCTCGATTTCGTCCCGAGCGTGGCCAACTTCATCCTCGTGAAGGTCGGCGACGGCGCCAAGACCTTCGACGCCCTGCAACGCCGCGGCGTGATCGTGCGCCCCGTAAAGGGCTACGGCCTGCCCGAGTGGCTGCGCGTCACCGTGGGCACGGCCAAGCAAAACGACCGCCTGCTCCGCGAGCTCAAGTCTGTCCTCGCACTCTGATCGATGAACCCCGCCGCCGCGCAACGCCTGCTCCAGCAGGCGGTCGCCTTGCAGCAGGCGGGGCGTCTGGCCGAGGCGGCCCAGGCGCTCGCGCAGGCGCGTGCCCTCGCGCCGCGCAGCGTGGACGTCTGGCAACTGAGCGGCGGCGTGGCGCTCCTCTCCGGCAAACCCGCCGAGGCCGCGCAATTCTACGGGCAGGCGCTCCGGCTCGACGCCCGCTCGTTGCCCTGCCTGCTCGGACTCGGCGTGGCGAAACTCGCCTCGGGCGACGCCGCTGGCGCCGAGGCGATGATCCGCGCCGCGCTGCGTCTCCAGCCGAAAAATGCCGACGCGTGGGGCCAGCTCGCGCATGCGCAGGCGATTTCCGGGCGCACCGCCGAGGCGCTGGAGAGCCACAAAAAAGCCGTGGAGTGCAACCCGAAGTCGGCGCAGGCGTGGCAGGGCTACGGCCTGAGCCTCTCGCAGCAACGTCGCTCGGCCGAGGCGCTCGTCTGTTTCCAAAAAGCGCTCGCGCTCGATCCGAAAAGCGCCGCCGCGCGGCACGGCCTGGCCGTCGCCATGCAAGAGAGCCACCGCATCCCCGATGCGTTGCGCGAGTTCGACGCGCTGCTGGCGCACGGGCCGCGTTCCCTCGAAGTCATGAGCCACCGGCTGATGACGCTGAACTATCTGCCTGAGTGGACACGCGAGCGGCTGTTTGCCGAGCACGTGGCGTACGGCGCGGCGGCGGAGGCCGAGGCGCGCGCGTGGCCATCGCCCGTGTTTTCCGGGCAACGCGATCCCGAGCGGCGTCTGCGCGTGGTCTTCATCTCGGCGGATTTTCGCGAGCACTCCGTGGCGTATTTTTTCGAGCCGATCCTGCGGCACCTCGACCGCGCGGCGTTTGAGCCGTGGCTGTACAACGACCGCACGCCGCCCGATGCGATGACCGGACGTTTCCGCGAGCTGGCCGCCGGCTGGCGCGACATCGCGGGGCAGGTCCACGGCGTGGTCGCGGAGAAACTGCGCGCCGATGCGCCGGATATCATCGTCGATCTGTCTGGGCACACGGGGGCGACGCGCCTGCCGCTGCTCGCCGCGCGCATGGCGCCGGTGCAGGTGACGTACCTCGGCTATCCCAACACGACGGGTCTGCGCGCCATGGATTACCGCTTCGTCGATGCGATCACGGACCCGGAGGGCGATTCGGACGCGTGGCACACGGAGAAGCTCGTGCGCTTCGCACCGACGGCCTGGGTGTACGCGCCGCCGGCGGATGCGCCGGAGCCTGCGCCCGCGCCGAGCGTGGCGGCCGGGCGCGTGGTGTTTGGCTCGTTCAACAATTTCTCAAAGGTCACCGATGCGATGCTGCGCGAGTGGGCCGCGATCCTTGGCGAGGTGCCGGAGTCGCGCCTGCTGATCAAGTCGCCCGGCCTGGCCGATCCGGCGGTGGCGGCGCAGGTGCGCGGACGCCTGCGTGCGGCGGGCTGCGACGAGGCGCGCGTGGAGCTGCTCGATGTGGCGGCGCGCACGGCGGAGCATCTGGCGATGTATGCGCGCATCGACGTGGCGCTCGATCCGTTTCCCTACAATGGCACGACGACGACGTGCGAGGCGCTCTGGATGGGCGTCCCGGTCGTCACGCTGTGCGGCGACCGGCATGCGGCGCGCGTGGGCGCGAGTTTGCTTCAGACCGTGGGGCACCCGGAGTGGGTGGCCACGGATGTGGCGGGCTACCGGCGGATCGCCGTCGGTCTGGCGCGCGATGAAGCCGCGCGGGTGGCGTGGCGTGCCGGGGCACGGGATACGCTGCGGCGCTCGGTGCTCTTCGATCAGGCGGGGCAGGCGGCTCGGTTTGGCGCGGCGTTGCGCGAGTGCTGGCGCGCGTGGTGCCGGCAGGGCTGAACCGGCACGATTCGCAGTTGACCCGTGGAAACGGCGCGCCTCGCTCGTCCCATGGCCCACGTTGTCCTCGAAAACCTCGTCAAAACCTACCCGGAAAAGTCCGGGCCGGGCGCGACGGTGGTGCACGGCATCAATCTGGAGATTCGCGACCGCGAGTTCATGGTGCTGGTGGGGCCGTCGGGCTGCGGCAAATCGACGACGTTGCGCATGATTGCTGGGTTAGAGTCGGTCAGCGGCGGCACGCTCCGCATCGACGGACGCGTGGTCAACGACGTCGCCCCGAAGGACCGCGACATCGCGATGGTTTTCCAAAACTACGCGCTCTACCCGCACATGACGGTGTACGAGAACATGGCGTTTGGGCTGAAGATGCGGAAGCTGCCGAAGTCGGAGATCGACGCGCGGGTGCGCGAAGCTTCCGCGATGCTCGGGCTCGACGAGTACCTGCAACGCCGGCCCAAGGCGCTCTCCGGCGGCCAGCGGCAGCGCGTGGCGGTGGGCCGCGCGATCGTGCGCAAGCCCAAGGTGTTTCTCTTCGACGAACCGCTCTCGAATCTCGACGCGAAGATGCGCGTGACCATGCGCACGGAGATCGCGCGCCTGCACGCCCGGCTGGGCGTCACCATGATCTACGTGACGCACGACCAGGTGGAGGCGATGACGATGGGCGACCGGATTTGCACGATGAAGGACGGGCGCATCATGCAGGTGGACGAGCCGCTGCGCCTCTACAACGCGCCGGCCAATCTGTTTGTCGCGGGCTTCATCGGCAGTCCGCCGATGAACCTGATCCGCGGTCGCATCGAGCGCGACGGCGCCGGGCTGCGTTTCGTGGCGGCGGGTGAGGCGGGGCTTTCGCTGGCGCTCGACGCCGGACTGGCTCGCCGGGCGGCGGCGCATGCCGGACGCGCGGTGGTGTTTGGCATCCGCCCGGAAGATCTGGCCGACGCGGCGACGCTGGCGGGCCCGGTGGCGTCTGCGCTGGAGGCGACGGTGGAGGTGGCCGAGCCGATGGGCGCGGAGACGTATCTTTATCTGCGGGCGGGCGCCTCGGAGCTGGTGGCGCGTGTGAAGCCGACGGAGCGGTACACGGTCGGCCAGCGCGTGCGTGTGGCGCCCGATCTGTCGCGCGCGCACCTCTTCGACGCCGAGACGGACGCCGCGCTGGTTTAGCCGAGCGGCGGGACGCGTGAGCGCTGAGGCCATCTGGCCCGGTGGCGCGCGTTTGACTTTGCCGGGGGAGGGCGTCGCAATCGGCGCACTTCCCCATGTTCGACGCCTACGCCGAAGTCTTTGCCCAGTTTCCGTGGTTTCTGCCCGTGGTGGTGACCGTGTTTGGCACCATGATCGGGAGCTTTCTCAACGTGTGCATCTACCGCATCCCGGCGGGAAAGTCGGTGGTGCGTCCCGGCTCGCACTGCGCGTGCGGCAAACCCATCGCGTGGTACGATAACATTCCGGTGCTCTCGTGGCTGATCCTGCGCGGGCGCGCGCGGTGCTGCGGTGGAAAATTCTCGGTGCGTTACCCGGCGGTGGAGCTGTTGACGGGACTCTTGTTTCTCGCGTGCTGGCTGCTGCTGCCGCCGGCGCGTGCGGCGGGCGGTATGGTGCTGATGAGTGCGCTTGTGGCGGCGACGTTCATCGATCTTGACCACATGATCATCCCGGATGTGTTTTCCATCGGGCTGGGCGTGGTGGGCGTGCTGTTGTCGTTTCTCATGCCGGCGATGCAGGGCGAGTGCAGCGGGGTGTTCGTCGTGGACAGTCTGCGGGCGGTGGTGACTTCGCTGCTCGGGCTGCTGGTTGGCTCGGGGCTCGTGCTGTGGATCGCGCTGGTGGCCGAGGCGGTGTTGAAGAAGGAGGCCATGGGCTTCGGCGACGTGAAACTGGTGGGCGCGATTGGGGCTTTCACGGGCTGGCAGGGCACGGTGACGGCGATTTTTGGGGGCGCGGTCGTGGGCTGCGTGTGGTTCATCGTGGCAATGATCTGGCAGAAGGCGGCGGGTGAAAACGCGCCGGAGCTGCTGAAGGCCGAGACGGCGGAGGGCGAGAAGACGGAGGTCGCGCTGGGGGCGCAGGTGCCGTACGGGCCGATGCTGGCCATCGCTGGCGCGGCGCATTTCCTGTGGTTGCACAAACCGGTCGCGGTCTATTTCGCCCAGATTCAGGAGCTGCTGGTGCGCTGAGCGACGTGCCGGAGCGCGTTCAGTTCTCGTCGAGGACGGCTTGGATGGTGCGCGAAAATTCGCCGATTTCGTAGGGTTTGGCGACCATACCGCGGAAGCCGAAACTGCGGAAATCGCCGAGAACAGGGTCGCCCGAGTAGCCGCTGGAAACGATGGCTTTCACGCCGGGATCGAGCTCGCGGAGCTTCTGGATCGCCTCGCGTCCACCCATGCCGCCGGGGACGGTGAGGTCCATGATGACGAGGTCGAACGGGGCTCCTTGCGCACGGGCTGTCTGGTATTTTTTGATGGCGTCGTAGCCATCGTAGGCGATTTCGACGGAGCAGCCGATGCGCTCGAGGATTTTTGAGGCGATGGCAACGATGGAGGATTCATCGTCCATGAAGAGGACTTTGGCGTGGCCCGGAGCGGCGGCGAGTCGGGACCCGGCAGTCGGTGTGGTCGTGGTGGCGGTGGTCTGGAGTGCGGGGAGCCACACGGTGAAGGTGGCGCCCTTGCCAATCGTGGAGGCGACCTCGATGTGCCCGCGGTGTTTTTTGACGATTGAGTAAACGGTGGCGAGGCCGAGGCCGTGGCCCTGACGTTTCGTGGTGAAATAGGGGTCGAAGATTTTGGGCAGATTCTTGGGCGGAATGCCGGCGCCGGAGTCTGCGACGGTGAGCCGGATGTAGTCGCCTGGGATGAGCGGGAGGTCAGTGCCGGTGTGAATGGTTTCGTTGCAGGCGGCGAGACGGAGGATGCCGCCGCCTGGCATGGCTTGGGCGGCGTTGAGAACGAGGTTTTGCACGACCTGGGCGATCTGCCCCCTGTCGGCATGGGCGGGCCAGAGGTCGTGGGACAGCTCGAATTCGACTTTGGTGGGAAGTCCCGAGAGGGTGAATGCAGTGACTTCCGAGATGACCTGCTGGAGGGCGACGGCGCCGAGGATGGGATCGCCGCCCTTGGCGAAGGTGAGGAGCCGGTGGGTGAGGTCTCGTGCGCGGTTGCTGGCGAGCTCGGCTTCCTGGAGGCAGCGGGCGAGCTCGGGGCGGTCTTGCGCGTCTTCCTGCGCGAGGGAGAGGTTGCCGAGGATGGCGGTGAGGATGTTGTTGAAATCGTGGGCGATGCCGCCGGCGAGTACGCCGATGGATTCGAGTTTGTTGGCGCGCTGCATCTGCTCTTCGAGGCGGTGGCGCTCGGTGACATCGCGCAGGACGAGGACGGCGCCGGTGATTTTTCCGGAGGCGTCTTTGACAGGGGCGCAGCCGCCTTCGACGAGGAGGGTGCGGTGGGCGCTGAGGGTGAGCCGGGTGTATCCGGGAAGCGCCAGCGGGGTGCCGGCGTGGAGGACTTTCTGGAGGCGCGGAGCGACAGGCGATCCGTCTTCGTCGAGCAGGGCGCAGACGGCGTCGAGTGGTTGTCCGACGATGCCGGCTTCGTCGCGGTGGAGGAGTTGGGCGGCGGCCTGGTTGATGAAGCGCACGATGCCGGTCTCATCGAGCGTGAGCACGCTCTCGGACATGGTACGTAGGGTGACGGCGAGGCGCTCCTTCTCGGCGGCGAGGGCGAGCTGGGTCTCGCGACGGTCGGTCATGTCGGTGATGACACCGACGAGTGTCCAGGTATCGGGCGAGGTTGGGGTGATGGAGACCTGTTCGTGGAGGCAGAAGGTTTTCCCAGGGCGGCGGAGGTGGAAGTCCTGCTCGTAGCCGGAGCGCCTCTGGTCGATGGCATCGATGCAACGGCGGAGCATCTCGTCGTATTCGGGGATGTTGTCGTTGGCGGAATCCCAGAGGTAGGTGCGGTCCGGGGCGGGGTCGTCGCCGAAGAGTTTTCTGAAGAGGAGGGAGGGGGGGACGAATATCTGCCAGAGCTGCTGTCCGTCGGAAGCTCGCACGACCTGCCCGCGCCAGAGGAGGCAGTCCGCGCCCTCCATGATCTGGCGCAGTTGGGATTCGGCGGCGGCGCGTGCAGTTTCGGCCTCGTGCCGCGGGGTGGTGTCGATGGTGAATCCGATGAGTTGCCACTGCCTGGCTGAGATGCGCGTGATGGAGACGCGTTCGTGCAGCCAGAAGGTGGTGCCATCAGGTTTCACGAGAGGGAATTCCTGCTCGTAGCCGGGGGCTCCGTCTCGGATGGCCTGCGTGCCGCAGGCGTTCATCTGCGAGAGCATGGGCATCTTGAAATCGGCGTAGATCGTCTTGGTCTTGATGGCGGTGTCGCCGCCGAAAATTCGTTTCTGCAGCCCGGATTGGGGGATGTCGAAGAACCAGTCGAACTTCTCGCCGAGGTCGGTGACGGTGGCCTGCCAGACCATGCAGTCGAGGCGGGTGAGGATTTGTTGAAGCTGGAGGGCGCTGTGGGCCTTGGCCTCTTCGGCTTCGTGGTGCTTGGTGACATCGGAGGCGATGCCAACGAGGCTCCACTGGCCTTCACCGAGTTTCTGGATGGCGGTTTCCTCCCGGATCCAGTGCATGCGGTCTGGGCCGAGGACGCGAAATTCGTGTTCGTAGTGGGTGGCGCCACCGAGGACGGCGGCTTCGGCTTCGGCGAGGATGCGTTCGGCGTCGGGCAGGCGGGCGTTGTCCCAGAGGCCGCCGACATCAATGGCGCTGGCGAGGCGGGATATCTCACTTTTGGTCGCCTGGGGCGGAACGTCGAATTTCCAGCGGAGCCGGCCGTTTTCGCGGTACACCTTGGCCCACCAGAGCAGGAGATTGGCGCCGACGAGGATGTCCCGGAGCTGTTCGTGGTCGGCGAGGTGCGCGGCGATCGCAGTTTTCGTGACGGTGAGATCGACGATGAGGAGGCGGGCGCGGGCGAGGTCCTGCAGGGCGCCGCGGATGAGGCAGACGCGCTGCTTGTTGTGGATGTCGCGATATTCGTACTCACCTTCGATGAGCCAGCGGCGTTCCCATATGCCATCAAGGATGAGCGGGAACGCGTCCCAATAGGGGGGGCACAGGGCGAGGGCGAAGTGCGTCTGGAGTTCGTGGAGGTCTCCGTAGTCGGCCGCACTGATCGCGGCGCGGTTGGCATCGGCGATGCGGATGAGGTGGAAGGCGTGCTCGCCCACATCCGGGTGGTCACGGAGGTGCTGGCGGAGATCGGAGACACCAGAGGTGCGGAGGTTTGCGAGGTATTGCCCGACCGCGGTGAGGTCCATCACCAGGACGGGCGCGGGAATCTCTTCGATCTCCGAAAGTGAAGCGGCGGTTGGGCTGGAAACGGCGGGCCTGCGATGGGCAAACCAAGTGGCTGCGAGGGCTCCGGCCATCGCGCCGATACCGAGGAGTCCGCCCCATGCGAGAGGGCTTTCGAATGCGAGGGGTGCCGCATCGGTGGGCGCGCCCCAAGCGCTCGAGCAGGAGGCGGCAATGCCGGCGCACAGTGTCGTGGTGCGCGGGAGTCGGTGGAAGACCGGTTGCAATGGCGCCATGGCTGGTGGGGTGGCTGACGTTTGGCTACGCAAGCCTGCATAGCTCCTGCCCGTGTAGAGGCGAGCCTAAGCACCAAAATTCTAACGTACGAGGAGTGTGCCCCGTGAGTGCAGGCGTGTGGCGATAATGGAGCCGCGCCTGCCTCGGTGGAGTCGGTCAGGCCGACGGTTTGCCGATGCCGCAGGCGCGGAATCCGAGGGCGCGCAGTTTATTCAGGTCGAGAATATTGCGTCCGTCGAAGATGTAGGCGGGCTTGGCCATTGATTCGAAGATGCGTGCGTAATCGAGGGTCTTGAACTCGTCCCATTCGGTCAGGATGGCGACGGCGTGGGCTCCCTGCACGGCCTCCACTGGGGAGGCTGCGACGGTCAGCCGCGGTTCGGTTTTGCCAGCGCCGAGCACCTCTTGTTGTACGAGGCTGGCTGGGACGCGGGGGTCGTACACGACGACGCTGGCTTGCTCGGCGAGCAGGTCGCGGCAGACGGAGATGGCGGGCGTCTCGCGGGTGTCGTTGGTGTCTTTTTTGAAGGCGAAGCCGAGCACGGCGATTTTCTTGCCGGCCACGGAGCCGTAGAGCGTGCTGACGATTTTTGCGGCGAAGCGCTGCTTCTGCCAGTCGTTGATGCGGACGACGCTTTCCCAGTAGGCTGCGACCTCTTTCAGGCCGAATTTCTCGCAGAGATAGACGAGGTTGAGGATGTCTTTCTGGAAGCAGGAGCCGCCGAAGCCGACGGAGGCCTTGAGGAATTTCGGGGCGATGCGGGAATCTTTGCCGATGGCGAAGGCTACCTCATCGACATCGGCGCCGGTGGCTTCGCAGAGCGCGGAGATCGAGTTGATCGAGGAAATGCGTTGGGCGAGGAATGCGTTGGCAACGAGTTTGGAGAGCTCGGCGGACCAGAGGTTGGCGGTGATGATGCGTTCGCGCGGGACCCAGCGGGCGTAAACGCTGGCGAGCGTGGCCATGGCGGCTTCGCCTTCGGGAGTGCGCTCGCCTCCGATCAGCACGCGGTCGGGGGCGAGGAGATCCTGGACGGCGGTGCCTTCGGCGAGGAACTCGGGGTTGGAGAGCACCTGGAGTTTCTGGCCGTGGCCGGTGGCCGCAAAGATGTCTTTGATCGTCTCGGAAGTTTTGACGGGGATGGTCGATTTCTCGACGACGATCTTGGGGCCGTTGGCGACCTCGGCGATGGTGCGCGCGACGGACTCGATGTAGCGAAGGTCGGCGGCACGGCCGGCACCGACGCCGTAGGTTTTGGTCGGCGTGTTGACGGCGACGAAGATGATGTCGGCCTTTTCGATGCCGCCACGGACATCGGTGGAAAAGTGCAGGTTGCGGCCGCGGGCGGTTTTGACGATCTCGTCGAGGCCGGGCTCGTAGATGGGGAGGGTGTCGGAGTGCCACTCGGCGATGCGGGCGGCGTTCATGTCGACGACGGTGACCTGGATGTCCGGCGCCTTGTGCGCGATCACGGCCATGGTGGGGCCTCCGACAAAACCGGCTCCGATGCAACAGATGTTCATACGTGGTTGCGACTTTGCCGGAGTCCGCGCGTCGGCCAAGTGCAAAGAGTCATGAAAAGAACGATTTAACGTTTAGACCCACTCGGGCGGATTTTGGAGCTGGGGCTTGAGCACGCCGATGCAGGGGAGGTTTCGGTAGCGCTCGGCAAAATCGAGTCCGTAGCCGACGGCAAATTTGTCGGGGATTTCGAAGCCGACGAAATCGGCGGAGAAGGGGACTTCACGGCGCCCGCGCTTATCGAGGAGGACGCAGGTGCGCAGGGTCGCTGGGTGTAGTTTCTGAAGCATGCCGACGACCATCGCGATGGTTTTGCCGGTATCGAGGATGTCGTCGATGAGCAGCACGTGACGGTTGGTGATGTCGAGGGTGAGGTTATGAATGAGCTGCGGGGTGCCGATCGACTTGGTGTCGTTCCGATAACTGGAGATGCGGATACAGTCGAGGCGGACCGGGTTGTCGATCTGGCGCAGAAGGTCGGCGGTGAAGAGGATGGCGCCGTTGATGATGGTGATGACGGTGATTTCCTCCTGGCCGTAGGCTCGCATGATGTCGGCGCCGAGCCGTTTGATGCGGCGTTTGATGTCTGCCTCGGTGATGAGGATGGACTCGAGGGCGGGATGTGCGGGCGGTGTTTTCTTGGAGGGCATCGGAGTGGCGAGATGGGGCTCAGTAGCCTGTGCCTGGCGTGGCAATGGTGGCCTTGAGTGTCAGGAGGTGCGTTTGCCCATCGTTTCGGCGAGGGCGGTCAGGAAGGCGTGATCGCCGGGCAGGCTGCGCAACGCGGCGACGGCGGCGGCGGTTTGTTCGTGGGCGAGGGACCGGGCTTTTTCGAGGCCGTGGAGTTTTACGTAGGTGGTTTTATCGGCGCGTGCGTCTTTGCCGGCGGTTTTGCCCAGGGTGGCGGTGTCGCTGGTGGCATCGAGGACATCGTCGACGATCTGGAATGCGAGGCCGAGGTGCCGGCCTGCGGTGCGCAGCGTCTCAGCCTGGGTGGGCGTGGCACCGCCGCAGAGTCCGCCCATGACAAGCGAGGCTTCGATCATGGCGGCGGTTTTGTTCAGGTGGATGTACTCCAACTCGGCCTGGGTGGCGTCGGCTTTTTTCTCGGAAAGGAGGTCCTGCATCTGGCCGCCGATGAGGTGCTGGCTGCCGGCGGCGTCGCCGAGCGTGCGGACGAGGGCGGTGGCGAGGATGGGCTCGGTGGCGTAGGCGGTGGCGAGGAGCGTAAAGGCGTGGGTGAGCAGGGCGTCGCCGGCGAGCAGCGCGGTGGGTTCGTCGAAGGCCCGGTGGGCGGTGGGGCGGCCGCGGCGCAGGTCGTCGTTGTCCATACATGGCAGGTCGTCGTGGACGAGCGAGTAGGTGTGGACGCATTCGAGGGCGATGGCGGCGGGGAGGGCGTCGTGGGCGTCGCCAAGTTGCTCCGCGGCGGCGAGTGCGAGGACGGGACGGAGGCGTTTGCCTCCGGCCTCGATGCTGTAGCGCATGGCGGAGTGGAGGCGGCTGGGGGCGGTGGCGGCGGCGGGCAGGTAGCGGTCGAGACCGAGCTCGGTCCGTGCGAGGTGGCGCTGAAATTGTTGGGCGAAGTCCATGCGGGGCACTGATCATGGGGGCGGTGGACGGGACGGGCAAGCGGGGAGGTGGATGAAAGAGACTCGCCAACGTCGCGCGGGTTTTTCATACCGCCTGTTTTGCTATGCCGACCTACGAGTACGAATGTTCCAAGTGTGGTAAGGAGTTTGAGGTCTTCCAATCGATGAAGGACGACCCGCTCAAAGAGTGCACCTGTGGCAAGAAGGGAAAGGTCCACCGGAAGATCGGTGGCGGTGCCGGACTGCTTTTCAAGGGCAGCGGCTTTTACATCACCGACTATAAGAAGTCGGGCTCGTCGTCTTCGGGTGGTGGCGAGAAAAAGGCCTAGCCAACGGCTGTCGTTGAGTTAAAACATCTTTCAAAAACCGCCGGCGGGGATTTCCTCTTTGCGCCGGTGGTGCATTTTGAGAAGCCTTTCCAACCTCAACTACTCCCATGGCCCTTTTCTCCATCAACAGTCGCACTCCGTACGAGCCCAGTTGGGCGGAAATTGTTTTGGGCGCTCTGCTCAGCCTGATTCTGGGCGCGTTTGTCGCCATCCTTTATCTGGCGGTGCAACCGGTGGAGTGTGTGGCGGAGATGCCTGCGGAGCCGGATGAGAAGGTGCAGTATTTTGTGCAGGGGAAATGCGTCTTGGAAAACGCCCGCAACTGGGAGGCCAAGCAGGCGGATTTTGTGGCTGGTCGTTCCGTGGTCGTTTCCGAGGACGAGCTCAACGTGGCCGTCGCGGCGCTCGCGGGGCAGCCCATTCAGCCCGCCGCTGCACCGGCCAAGGCCCCGCAGAAAAAAGACCCGAAGGCCGACTCCGCCAAACCCGCCGAGGGCGAAGCCGCCCCCCTGCCGCCCGCCGATCTGCTCACGCCCCAACCGGCCAATTTCCGCATCGTCGATGGAAAACTCCAGGTCGGTCTGCCGGTGATCCTCAACATGTACGATCTGGCCCAGACGACGATCCTGGTCCAGGCGACGGGTGTGTTTCAGAAGGTGGGCGAACGTTTTGTCTTTGTACCGGAGAACTTCTCGATCGGCACCTGCCCCATGCATGATCTGCCGAAAGTGGGCGATCTCGTTTGGGATCAGCTCAAGGCCAAGGTCGTCTTCCCTGAGGAGCTTCAAGGTGCTTGGGACAAACTGGCTGACGTGAAGATCGAGGGGAACGCCCTCCATCTCATCGCCGCCGCTCCGGTGCCTGCGCAATAAGACTGCCGCCCCGTTGCCTCTCGGCTCTCGCAAAACCCGCGCCTTCCGGACGCGGGTTTTTTATGGCTGGCACCTTTTGCGTGGTGGCTCGCTGACACGGCACGGACGCGCGCCGTCGCCTGCGCGACGTTTTGATTCAGTGACTTGTCAGTTGTGAAGGGTGGGCTTCGTTCCGCCGTCCCTCATCTGGATCGATTGAATACTCACCCATGAAAACACCTCTTCGTTTTGGCGGCTGGATCACCCTTCTCTTATTTGCGCTCGGCGGCGTGCTGGCCTGCGCACAGCCGATGGATCGCGCCGGGACCTTTGAATTCGCGGCAGGCTACAGCCACACGGAGGCTTCTGACCTAAAAGATGCCGGGCAAGGGGCGAAGGTCGATGTCGACTCTTTTAACCTGGGCCTACGTGCGAGCGCGTCCCTCGGCGAACAGACACGTTTGCTGTACGGCGTGGAATGGACACGGCACGACCTCGCCGGCACCCACTGGCTCCCTGATGATCTCTCATCCGTTGCGGCACCGCTCGGTGTGTCTCACGCGTTTGACGACATGTGGCGCTTGCTCGTCAGCGTGACACCTCGGCTGGCTGGCGCCGATGGCGGGCTGTCCTCTGCACGTCTGGATGTCCCCGTGCTGGCAGTGGCCAGTTACACGGTCAGCCCCGAGCTTACCTGGAGTTTCGGTCTTCGCTATGGGCCGCGATCAGATACCGCCTTGTTGCCGATCGCAGGTGTCGTGTGGCAGTTTGCCCCTGATTGGAATCTCAAGGTCGGCTGGCCCGAATCGGGTGTGAGCTGGCGTGCCACCCGGCATCTCACCTTGCGCGCGGTCGCGACAATCCATGGTGGGGACTATCGTCTTGATGCCGATCCACGCTCCGTGGCGGACCGCGTCGGCCCGTCGCTTGGTGATACTTGGCTCGAATATCGTGAGATCCGTGTGGGACTCGCCGCCGAGTACGCGCTCGGCAGGACGCTGAGCCTGCGGGCTGACGTGGGGCAGGTGGTGGATCAGCGCTTTGAGTATACGGATCGAAATGTGACATTGGACGGGGATACCCCTCTTTATTTTGGGGGCAGCGTGGTTGTCCGGTTTTGAACTGAGCCGGTATTGTGCCGGTATTCATGCGGCACTGGCACCGCGATGTGGGACTGAGGGCGGTCGGTTCAAATGGTTGGAAACTTGCCTTCTGTTTGAAACATCGCATGCTCCTAACCCATCCGCCCCTCATGACCCCTAGCGTGATCTCCGGCACTGTGCTTGGCGGCCTTATCGGCCTGGCCTTGGGCGTCTGCGGCTACACGTTCATCTACGCGCGAGGGTATTCCTATCTGTCCAACGACCCGCAGGCGTGCGCCAACTGCCATGCGATGAACGACCAGTACTCGGGCTGGCTCAAGTCGAGTCACCACTCCGTGGCGACCTGCAACGACTGCCACACTCCGCACAACCTCGTCGGCAAGTACGCGACCAAGGCCGAAAACGGCTTCTGGCACTCCTTCTATTTCACCACTGGCTGGTACCCGGAAAACATCCAGATTCGCGAGAGGAGCCGTCGCATCACCGAGGACGCCTGCCGCCGGTGCCACGCGGACATCGCCGAGGATGTGCGCACCGTGCACAGCGCCGCCGCCGACCTCTCGTGCGTCCAGTGTCACGGCCACGTCGGCCATATGAAGTGACGCCCCATTTATCCCCCTCGCTTTCTTAACACGCCCCACTGCCCACGTCGTTGCCCGCCATGAACACCCCGAATCCAACCCCGAGCACCTCCCGCATGAACGTGCGGTTTTTCCTCGCCGCGATCGCCTCCTCGCTCGTTGCCGTGGGCGCGCTCGTCCTGCTGATGAATATTTTCGAGCGCAAGCAGGAGGCGAAAAATCCGTTCTTCCGCGTCGTCGATCTCACCGACGAGACGACCGATCCTGCGGTCTGGGGTAAAAACTTTCCGATGCAGTACGATGACTACCGCCGCACGGTGGACATGGTGCGCACCCGCCACGGCGGCAGCGATGCCCTCCCTCGCACGCCCACACAGGCCGATCCTCGCAGCATCGTGTCGCAGTCGAAGATCGAGGAGGACACCCGCTTGAAACGCATGTGGGCCGGTTATGCCTTTGCGGCGGATTTCCGCGAGGAGCGCGGGCACGCCTACATGCTCGAAGATCAGGCCTACACCGAGCGCCAGCGGGTCGCGAAGCAGCCCGGCGCCTGCCTCAACTGCCACGCCTCCATGTACACCGCCTATCGCAAGGTCGGCGACGGCGACCCCTTCGCCGGTTTCGCGAAACTCTGCGCCATGCCCTATGCGGAGGCGGCCAAACACGTCGAACACCCGATTTCGTGCATCGACTGCCATGATCCCGCCACGATGGCTCTGCGCGTTTCACGGCCCGCCTTCATCGAGGGCATGCGCAACCTCAAGGCCTCTCAGGGCGTGAAGGACTACGACGTCAACCGCGACGCCACCCGCCAGGAGATGCGCAGCTTCGTCTGCGGCCAGTGCCACGTGGAGTACTATTTCAAAGGCTCCGAGAAGCGCCTCACCTATCCCTGGCACAACGGCCTGAAGGTCGAGCAGATCGCCGCCTACTACGACAACGCCGGCTTCAAGGACTGGACGCACGCCGACACCGGCGCGCCCGCGCTCAAGGCCCAGCATCCCGAATTTGAAATGTGGAACCAGGGCATCCACGCGCGCAGCGGTGTGGCCTGTGCCGATTGCCATATGCCGTATAAACGCGAGGGCGCCCACAAGATCAGCACCCACCACGTCCGCAGCCCGCTCCTCGATATCAACCGCTCCTGCCAGACCTGCCACAAATGGCCGGAGCAGGAGCTGCGCGCGCGCGTCGAGACGATCCAGGATCGCACCTACAAACTGCGCAACGTCGCCATGGATGCCCTCATGGAGCTCATCGACGATCTGAAGGCGGCCAAGGCCGCCGGCGCCGGTGACGAGCAACTGAAGGTTGCGCGCGAGGCCCAGCGCCACGCTCAGTTCTACCTCGATTTCGTGGAGGCGGAAAACTCGACCGGCTTCCACGCGCCCGACGAGTCCGCGCGCATCCTCGGCGAATCGATCGATTTCAGCCGCCGCGGCCAGAATTCCCTGCGGCGGCTCCCGGCCTTCACGCCGGCGACTGCGGCGCCCGCGGTCCAGTGACGCCGCTCAGGGCCGCGCCGCTCTGCCACCACCGCAGCGGCAGCCGCCCGAGCGCGATCACTGCCAGTTGCGAGAGCCAGAAGGCCACGAGCCAGGCGAGCGCCGAGTCCATGAACCCGTAGCTGTGCAGGCCCACGCCGAGCATGTTCACGCCGAACCAGCTCGCCGCGGTGATGCAGTTGCCAAAAACGGTCAGGCCCATGATCCCACGCGGCCCGGCGAGGCCCGCCCAGCGCGCGTGGAGGATCGCGGCGTTCCAAAGCACGATCACGAGCGCGCCGTTTTCCTTCGGGTCCCAGCCCCAGAAACGGCCCCACGCCTGGTCGGCCCAGATCCCGCCCGTCACCGTGCCGATCAGGCTGAACAGCGTCGCGAAACACAGCGTGCCGTACACCATCCGCGAGAGCGAATCGGCCGTCTCGCGGTCCAGCGAACGCGTGAGCGTGCCGCGCAGGATGTACACCAGCGCCAGCGCGCCCGCGACAAAGCCCGCGCCGTAGCCCATCGTGATCGTGACGACGTGCACGCTCAGCCAGAAGTTGGAGTCGAGCACCGCGCGCATCATTTCCATCGTGTCGCCGGCAAACGAGAGGTGGTGCGCCACCACCAGCGAGAGAAACCCGAGCGCCCCGGCGACGACACTGCCGATGCCATTGCGCCCGAGTCGCTCCATGAGCAATGCGAGGCCCGCGCCCACCCAGCCGACAAACAGGGCCGAGGAGTAGAGGTTGGTCACGGGCGGCCGGCTTTCCACGATCATGCGAGCCACGATGCCCGCGCTCGTGAGCAGCCAGGCGGCGCATCCGATCGAGAGCGCGCAGCGCGAGAGCAGGCCCGGCCACACCAGCCAGGAGACAAATGCGAGCAGCAGCGCCAGCACGTAGAGCGCCGCCGCCCAGTAGAAGGGCTCGGCTTGGTTGAAGATAAACTCGAGGCCGAGCCGGAGGCGTTGCCCCGCGCTGGTTTTCTCGGACGCTGCGCCGAGAGCCGCCACGGTTTGGTTAAACCCAGCGGCATCTCCGGCGCGCCAGGCTTTGCCGAGCGCCACGTACTCGCGCACCGCCGGCGCGAGCTGCCCGGCGTGAAACGCGCCCACGAGGGCGTCGCCCATCGTCTGCCACGCACCGGGGCGTGCGTCGCTGGCGGGCGGCACGACAAGCAGGCTCGCGTGGTCGCGGAGCACCTGGAACTGCGCGAGCGTCGAGGCGAGTTCACGCAGGACCGCGGTGTCGGCCTGACGCCCGTCTATGTGCGCCTGCGTGGTGGTGTGCGCGGTGGGGAGTAGTTGCTCGAAGCGCCCGACCAGCGCCGCGAAATCCGGGTGCAGCGGAATCTGGAAACTGCAACGCAGGCCGAGGTAGCGCGCGAGACGGCCTCGCAGCTTGAGCAGCTCGCGTTCGTAGGGACTGCGTTGCGCCGGCTCGATCTGCTCCGCGCGCGCGGCGTGCTCGGCGATGGCAGACAGGTGCGGTTCGAGTTGGCGGAAGGAAAACCGGACACCGTGGTCGCCGTCGCTCGCGGCGAGCCGGAGCAGCGCGAGCACCTGATCGTTGTCGATTCGGAAGACTGCGTAGGTGTCGGCGCGCTCCGGGCGGAAGCAGACGTCGAGCAGCCACTGGCGCGGGGTGAGCGTGGCGCCTTCGGGCGTGCGCACGCGTTGGCGGTTCTGAATCAGGAGCAGCCCGGTGCGCGCGATGGTATCGAGCGGTTTCACGCGGCCGTCGTGCAACACGGGCAGGCGGCCAAAATCGGCCGTGGCAAATCCGGCCGCCTCGCGGCGCGGGATCGCCGCGGTCACGACGAGCAGCAGCGCGAGCGCCGCCGCGAGGGCTGGCAGGTAGCGCAGTGCGCGCGGCGAGCCCGGCGCCGGTTGTCCCGTGTTTGGTGCGGTGGCTGCCTCCGTGCGGGCTGCGGCACGGCGCGCGAGATGCCGGGTGAGCATGAGCGCAAAGTGGTAGAGCAGGCCAAGGCCGAGGAGGCCGCTCGCGACGTAGGGGATCAGGCGGCCTGGGTTTTGTACGACCTGGTAGGTGACCGCGCCGGGCTCAAAGCTGCTTTGGTAGAAAGCGAGCCCGCGGTGCCGCAGCGGGCGGTTCATCCGGATGTCGACTTCGCGCTCCGCGCCGCCCGCCGGGGCGAGCCGGAGCCGGCTGGAGTAGTCGCGGACGATCTCCGTGCCCGGATAGGTCTCGCTGTGCATGGAGAGCAGGGTGAGGGAAAAGTCGTGATAGCGGTGCGTTTCGCCGGGGCGCAGGGTGAGCCGGCCTTCGGCGGAGACGAGGCCCGAGAGGAGTTCGCCGACGAGCAGCAGCGCGAGCCCCGCGTGCGCCAGATGCAGGCCGAGCTGCCGCCACGTCGGCGAGAGCCGGCGAAACTGCGCGCACAGGAGGTTGGCCAGGAGCGCGCCGCCCACGAGGTAGCCACCCGGAAACACGGGTATCTGAGCCGTGGAGCCGGCGGGCGTGAGGGTGACGACGAAGGTTCGCAGGTATTTTTGTTGGGCCGCCCAGACGCCGAGGTTGATCTGATCGAGCGTGGCGAGGACGACGAGGACGCTGGCCAGCACGAGCAGGGCGACGGTGAGGCGCAGCGAGGCGAGGGACGCGACGATGTCGCGGAGGAGGGCACGCGGGGTAATCATGCGGGGGACTCGCAGTAAGTCGCGCTCCGGGCAGTTTTCAACCGGCAATGGGGCTCGAGTCGGGTCCGCGTTTATCGCCGAGGCGCACGACACTGGGGTGGCGGTAGGCGTACATGAGCACGAGGGCGATCAGACTGAGCGCGGCGCAGACGTGAAAGACGGTGCGATGGCCAAACCCGGTGGCGAGCGTGCCAAAGAGCAGGTACCCGATCGTCGAGCCGATGCGAGAGGCGTTGCTATAGAGGTTGGTCGCGGTGCCCGGCAGGTCGGGCAGGTAGCTTTGAAAGAAGGTGATCGCGACGCCCATCGTCACCGCCGTGATGGCGGCACTGAGGATTTGCAGCGGATAGACCTGCCACGGCGCACCGACGAGTGTGAGCAGCGCATAGTACACGACAGCGAGGGTGACGCCTGTGCGGATGATGCGCGCCTGATCGCCCTTCGATGCGAGCATGCCGAAGAAAAACATGAACGGGAGTTCGAAGACTGGGGCGACGCAGTAGGCGATGCCCACCTGTTGTTCGGAGCCGCCGAGGGTTTTAAGGATGAGCAACGGCAGGTTCATCATTCCCATGGTTGCCGCCGCATAGACGAGAGTGAATCCCGCGAAGTATGCGAGCAGGTCGGCGCGGGCGAGGGCTTGCCGCAGGGGAATCCGCGCCGCCGCCTGCGCTGCCGGGGCCGGCGGCAGTGCCGGAATGTAGCGCAGCACGGCGAGGAGAAACACCAGATACACGCCTGCGGCCGCCAGAAACATGCCCCGATAAGAATAGCGGACCATGATCCATGCACCGATCGCCGGGCCGATGGTCCATGCCAGTGCGATGAACATGCGAAACACGTTCATGTAAAGCGGGGTGTCCTCCTGGGGCACATCTGCCCGGCGGATGACTTCGCGGGCGTGGGCGAAGAGTTGCGAAAAGGTGATCGACGAGATTCCGAGCACGGTGGCGCCGATGACGGTGAGCCACAGGGGATCGCGCAGAAAGGCAAACGCCGTGTAGCCGGCCACGCCGCAGAGGCTGCCCAGGATCAGGATTGCCCGCCGCGAGCAGCGCGTATCGGACCAGTGGGCGAGGGCGGTGCTCAGCGCCACGGCCCCGAGCGAGTTGGTCATCATGAACACGCCGAAAAGGAGCGGAGACATCCCGACTTCGATCGTGCCGAACATCGAGAAAAACGGGCCGACGAAGGAGAACGCGAGCCCGAGCAGGAGGTTGCAGACCAACAGGACTCGGAAGTCGCGCTGGCGGAGAATGATTCGGCAGGGTGCCAGAATGCGTTGCATGAGGGGCCGGCTCGCGACCGGTGTGGATTAACGGCAACAACCAGTTGTTGCGGGCAGGATTCTTTGGTGCGTGACCATCCTGACCGGTTGCCGGTGATACCGCTCCGGCGCAAGGTGGCGGCCGGTCTTACATGTGCCAGACTATCGCGACAAACGCCACAAGCGGGCGATCATTCGTCGCATGCGGCGTGTGGTGGGCGGCCTCATCGCGCCGTCCGGAGACTGCCGATTAGTCGGCGTGTTTCGCGCCAGCGGCCTTCGTGTACGCAAACTTTCCGTCGAACTCCTGCGTTGCCAGGCGTGTGGCCTCTTCGGCGCTCTTGCCGGAGAGGACGAGATCGGCGGCGCGCTTTTCGATCCACCGCGCCTTGAAACTGGTCTCCAGCTCCGAGACTGCATACGAGGGCTTGGCGGGCTTGTTTTTCTTTTTCCAAAACATGCAACCGGAGGCGGACACCGCCACAGTGGCGGCCAGAAGGAAGAAAACAGCGCGAGGCATCATGGTGGGTAGATGAGGCGAGGAGTGTGGGGTTGGTTTGGCGTACGGCGAGCCCATCTTTTTGTTTTAAGTTGGAACAAAAAGCGCTTTTCTCACGCCCACATGAGTGAAGAGCCCAAGCTTCCGTCGCTGAAACTCAAACCCCGAGTCTCTTTGCCCACCGAGCCTGAGGCGTTGCCCACGCCAGCCACCGAGCCCGCCCCGCCACCGCCGGCTGGCGCGTCCAAGTGGAAGTTGCGCGTCGGCGATTCTTTGCCGCCGCCGCCCGAGCCCGGAGTTCAATCCTCGCTCCCCGAGCCGACCGAACCACCGCGACTACGCGTCAAACCGAGGTTTCCGATGCCTTCGGAGCCACCCGCTCCCGATGAATCGGCTGCTCCCAGCGAGCTATCGATGACTGAAGCCCCTGTGGTCTCCGCGTCTTTCCCCGAGCCGGGTGCCGTGGACGAGCCGCCTGTGCTGGAAGGCGCCGCGCCGCCCCTGGAGGACATGCCTCCGCCTGTGGAGCCGGTTGTGGCCGCCGAAGAGGTGCCGCCTCCGCCGCCTCCGTTGCCCGATACCATCCCGTTCCCTCCAGAACCGGCGGCCACAGTGCCGCCTATGCCCCGACTCACGATCAGCCCCAAGGTGGTGCCGCACATTCGGGCTGTGCCCACGGAGCCGCCGCCAGGCGAGGCCGAGGTGCCTCCGATGCACCGCCGCAGTTTCAAGATCGGCGTGCTGATTGCCGTTGCCGGAGTGGCGCTCCTGCTGATCGTTGGCGCCTTGGTCGTTTGGAAAATGCTCGGGTCGGATAGCTCCGCACTTGTCGTGGCGGATAATCCGCCTGCGCCCGTCGAAACGCCTGCCGCGCCTGCGAAGGCACCGGAGGGCCCCACGCCTTCGGCCACGTTGAACGAGGTGGCAGCCATGCCGAAAAAGACGATCGACCATGCCAAGTCGGTGATCGACCAGCGGACCGCGCAGGAAGAGTCGCGCGCGGAAGAGGCCTTTGCGTTGGAAAACTCCACCGCGCCCCAGCCTCCTCCGCCTGCGCCCGCAACCGTGGCGCAGCCTGCCAAACCCGAGACGGTGCCCGTCGTGGTGCCCAAGGCGAGCAATGCCTTCAAGGCCTTCGTCTCGGAGGCG
>ERZ795030.1474-NODE-1474-length-31630-cov-6.873951_pt1 | contig 31630 bp, 29 predicted proteins | sample MGYA00375122_ERZ795030 | MGnify/ENA primary metagenome ERZ795030 (study PRJEB30165, sample SAMN05720146) | activated sludge metagenome | isolation source: anaerobic digester from wastewater treatment plant | place: Japan | collected 2015-04-20 ... | reverse complement strand
CTTGCACCACGCTCCCTCTGGGTTTCTGCCCCTACCTGATGGCATGGAAAGCCGGCCTCAATGAGCCTCAAATCATCGTATTCCATCTGAGCGCGTATGTCCTTCTCTCTACTGATAGCTGAGTCTGAGCTGCTCGAGCATACTCTCGATAGCCTTGTCGTTGGATTGCCCTGCCAGCATGATCCGCATTCCGGATATGGCCCAGCGGTTTGCGTCCGGCCCAAAGGAGGTTATTCGAGAAAACCAGTACCCTGCCTCCTCACGGGTGAAACGATCGACCCTGCGCGCCAGAAGCTCCACCCGATCAAGCTCGATGATCCTCTCCTGGAGCTTGAAGATCAGGGCAATCTTCCACCCTGCCTCATCGTCTAATGGAAGATTGCCTCGAAAGGTAACCCGGCTGCCCGACATGAACTGGCGAAGCTCCAGAGGAATTCCCGCATGATCCTGTACCCTCGCAACAATCGTTCGAAGGATGGGGAGGCAGCGAAGGAGCTGCTGCCCGTAGAGAAGCCCTCGTTCTTTCATCACGCTCCGGGGTGCGATCAGATTACCGGCATCTTCACGCTGCCCGGGCGGGATCTTCTCTTTAATGATGAAGATTGCTCCCTGTTTGTCATTATGATCAGTGATGCGCAGCACCCAGGGCGCCTTTGCCAACTCGCGCTTTACCCTGGTTTCATAGTGAACCTTGATACCTTGCATCGCTTTCTTTCCCTGAGCAGGTTTTTCTTTGTCCATTGTTTCTCTTCCTACTTTTCTTTCAGCCCATTCTGAATCTCTTGCACAAAGGGGCACTTGTCCTTCGGATCATCAATAGTCAGGTAGGCTTCGGCCCTCTCATCCTTAGTGATTATGCCATCAATCACCTCAAAAAGTTCTCCCAGTGCCTTTAACGTTTCCGGAGGCACATTCGTCAGGGTGATCCTGAGAGAGCCGCCCTTGGTGAGGGTGAGATCGGTGAGGTCCAGGGTATTGACGGTGGACGCCCCGCCCCTTGCATACAGTGAACCGATGCGCCTCAGAAGAGGTAGGAGAACCTTTGCGCCATTTTTGCCTTCCAGGTCTATACCACGCGCTCCTTTGACGAGCCATCCTTTCTCGGATGCATGAGCTCTCGTGATGAGGACATCTTTTCCCTCCGGGTGAAAAAACATGGCATCAGCGCCCGAAATGATGTTTGCGGGGGTTTCTTCCTGGTCTACCCTGCCCTTATAGGTCATGAGCTTACTGTCCTGAACGAATTGGACAACACTGTCGAAAATGGTATTGGAGGCTACATCGCCATGTTTCTCGACAATTTTTTCCTTGAGCCCGGACACCGTGATCGCCGGTGCCTCGCCCATGATCTGGCGAATCCAGTCTTTCACGGTACCGATATCCGGCCCTGCGTCTTTTCCCCAGCCGCGTTTACGAGCGCCCTCAGGAGTGACCAGCGAGTATTCGCTGGAAAGATCGATATGGAAAGGTATGCCTCCCGTATCTCTGCTGAAAAATTCATCTGGCATCGTGCTCTCGGTGTTCTTCATCCTGAAAACGCACCACACGCCACGATCGACACCGGAACGCACAAGCTCTGCCAGTAGTGCAGGCTGTTCGAGAATGGGCCAGGTGCGGATACAGCAGAAATTCTCTTTTATCTTGGGGATGGATATCGTTTCCGATTTTGAAAAAAAGAGCTTCCTTAAGCTCTGGAGATGCGCCAGGGTATTGTGCTGCGCTGTGACGAGCTCGCCCTCGTCCAGGAGCACCTTGTGTATCTGCTCGATTATGCTCGCCCCGCTTTCACCGCCACCGGTACGGATCTCCTTCCTGATAATCTGTCCTGTGGTCGAGGGGAACCATAGCGATTTGTATACGCGAGTAACCGCTGTCTCAAGGGCCTTCTCCCGCTCGGTGGAGCGCTGTTTGAAAGATTCCTGATCAAGCATCTTCGGGTTGATGCCATAGTCATACGGTTGTGATTTGAGCTTTCGGATGGCCAAGACCCATCTTGCAAGCTCTCGAAGCTTGTCGTACACCTCGGTGGATGATGACATGGATGATCCAAAAAGCGAATCATCCTGCTGCCCCTCATGATGTACGCCCACCGTATCAGGGGCGAGAAGAAAGACGAGATTCTGCTCAACGCGAGGGGTGTTGGAGCCAGCTTTTGTCACACATTCTGCCGGGTCGATCCGGCCTGCCGAGAGCGACACCAATGCCAGAACAGGCTTGCCTCCCTTGTCAGGTATGTGCTCCGGCGCAGAGACATCATGGCAAACCGTAAAGGTCCGTATTTCACCACTGACTACCTTTCTGGCAAAAATCTCCAGAAGCTGATCTGGCTCAGGTCCTTTCAGGGTGCTACGTATTCGTGCCAGAGCGATGTTGATTGAAGGCTCGAGAGATGCATAGTACCGTCCCTGCTCATGCCTGAGGTAATAGGCAGAATTTGAAATTTCTTTTAGGGCTTCGAGAATCTGCGGCGGGGTGAGCCCCGGGAAGGTGGTATTTAGGAGTGCATCCTGCTCGGTTAGTCCGAATATGTTCGACCCCAGCCCTTGTGACCGGCCAACCAGGCTATGGAGGAATACGGTCTTCCAGACAAGCTCATACATGGGCCACCCTTCCGGATGTGGATTTTTGCTATCCGCAAGCTCGGCGTTGCTCTTGCCGCCCTCCAATCCTTCGGTATCAACGCCTCCAATGTCTGCATTGAGTACCGGTAGAAGATCACCGGAGCCCGTGCGCCCGATGAGCTCGTTCACAATCTTATCCAGGCGGAGGTCGAGGTGACAGGCGTGCATCATGGGTATAGCGAGCTTATTCTGCCAGATACTCCTGATTGCCAGTGTCAAAACCCGCAAGACACCTCGTGTCCCTTGGAAGTCTTCTGCTGTTGAGAGCTTGTTGTTGAGATAATCGATCAAAGTTGGGTGAAAGGGGTAGTATGAGATTATCCGGTCCTTATAATCCACCTTTGTTGCCTGATCGGGGAGGAGGGATGCATGCCTGGCATACAGGGCCGCGTATGTGTTGGCTGTTTCCTTCGCAGTTCCCTTGTTGATTGAGGTGAACAACCGTTTGCTGAGCACCAGAGAAATCTCTGCTGCCTGAACAGGCACCACAGTGCTGGCATCGCGTGCGACAACGCTGGTAACACCTTTGAGCGCTTCCTGGCCTACCCCAAGGGCATCATCTCTGCTTACCTTCTGCCCTGTCACCTGCGAAATAAGCCTTGCAAGGCGTTCGGTCTGGTTGGCGAATGCATCGGTGGAGCTTGCAAGCGTGAGGATAACGGCAATACCCTCATGTGTGCGGGCATACCCATGGAGGGACATGAGGAATGCTGCCAGCTGATCTGCTCCATCAGGTTTGATGGCCACCAGACGGGCAGCGTACTGGGCCAGTTCGTCCAACATGATGACGACTTTCTGGTTCATGAACACTGTATCGAAATAATGCCTCCCTGGCGCTGCATAGGAGGCGGCATCCTGCTCCACTTGTTGATACAAGTTCTCACCACCGAGCTGATAGGCGATTTCTCCCCAGAGGGTATAGGGAATCAACCTGGCTCCCATGGGCTTGTGGACAGGAATTTCGTCTCCGGCTATGCCTATTACCTTCACCGTTCCGGGATCGGGAAGGAGGGTAGAGTCGATAATATCATCCGTCACACCAGCTAGCTCTTTTCCTTTGTAAGCGATATGGGTGCAGGCGATAAGGGTATGGGTTTTGCCCCCTCCAAAAGCGGTTTCAAGTCTGTGTATTGCCGGCACAGAGCTGTCTCCTGCAATCCGGCTGAATACTTCAGACAAAACGGTTTTCATTCCTCTGGTCGGGTAGGTGGCTTCGCTGAAAAAAAGACGCGCATCGGTATAGAGCGGATGAATGCCTGTGCTCTCTGCCTTGTAATAACGAATGACCTCACTCAAAGAAGCAGTGAAGATCTCTGGGTTGAAGGTACCTGCCAGAATATCTTGCCTCGGCTTACAGGCCTCGAGAATGCTCATCGTGCTTGCTCCTCTAGTAATTTCGGGCACCATGACAAAAGTCAAATAAGTTTTATGTGTTACATTACCAGAAATGATTTCATACTACAATAATACAAAGGGAACATTGCCACACGCGAGTCTATTCTCTCCTCTGCTTTCGGATAACCCACATTAATATTCACATATTGTGTCATAAAAGCACCGATTGACTTGGATTCTCATTGCTTTCCAATGATAACAGCATGGATGAAAGATGCATGATCTTATGGTTCATTGACAAGATCTCAAGCCAAGGACCTGGGATGGCAGATATTCCATAAAACGCCCCCGCCATCTGCCCGCAGACAGCCGCCGTGGTATCGGCATCGTCACCGAGGTTTGCCGCCTTAAGCACGGCATCGCGGAAGGAATCGGTGGCGTAAAAGCACCAGAGCGCCGCCTCCAGGCTCTTGACCACATACCCGCTCCCCTGGATCCGGTCTTCGGTTTTGTCCCGGTATACGCCGCCTGCTATCTCTCGGATGGCTGGCGACTGTACGATATTCATGTCATGATCGAAGAGCATCCGCTCCTTGTCCATGCCCGAGAAGGCGTTGAAGAGGATGGACGCGAAGAGGCGGCAGGCGTCGATGCACGTCTGGGATCCGTGGGTGGTGCGGGAGCTCTCGCCTGCGTAAAAAATCATGGCATCTCTATCGGGGAAGAAGAACATGGGCACCGGCGCCAGGCGCATGAGCGATCCGTTGCCGGAGCTGCGGGGGTCGGTGGGCCCGCTGAAGGGCTCTCCGGTCTTTTGGAAGGCATCGAGCGCCGCCCTGGTCGTCCCTCCTATGTCAAAAGCGTACCCGGTGCTGCTCAGGTAGCCGGTGCGGTACCAGAGCAGATACTTCTTCATCTGGTCGTACGGGTCGAAGCCGTTCTTTTCGATGAGACTCTCCGCAAGGCACATCGCCATCGAGGTGTCGTCGGTCCACTGGCCCGGCTCCAGGTCGAAGCACCCGCCGCCCACCAGGTCGTCTATGGGCTCGAAGGTGCCTCTGGGCTTGAACTCCAGAGTTGTTCCCAGGGCATCGCCCACGGCAAGGCCGAGCAGGCAGCCCTGGTATCGTTCCATCAGGTCCATGGCTATTATCTCTCCTCTTACAATACGCTATGTCCGATTATCCGTTAATCACCCGCGCGGATCATGAGGGTCGCGGCAAGGTCCTGCCCTGCCAGCTGCTGGGCGCTGTTCAGTGGCAGGCGAGGAAGCAGCCTGCGACATTCCCGATTCTGCCCCTGCATAACCCTTTCCGAGTACAACCCAGCGGGGCCGGGTAAAAGGTTTATTTTTCGCTTTTCCCTGCGGTGAATTAACCGTATCTCACAACTTTGCGCGTTGCTATCATCCTGCCGTACTCTTCCGATGCCGGGAAAAATCGCCGGTCGGACCAAGCCCCCCGGTACGGCAAGACATTTGACCTTCCTTCACGACCCTCTTGATCAAGGCTCTTTTCTATCAGGCTCCTCGTAACCACATGGGTTAAGTCCACGGTTATGTACCGTAATGAAAGAATTATAAACTTATGTTCAGCCCGAAGTTGAAATAAAAGCCCTTCATCTCAAATTCTTCGATATCTATTCCAAACCAGTCGGCATCGCCTTTTGATATGTCAAACTGGTACCCAAAGCCAAGTGACAGCCCCATTCCATCAGAGAGGGGGAAGCCAAATTCTGCGCCGAGTATCCCAACCACGCTGTTTTCGATATCCAGCTCGCCTTCGGCGTAGTAATAAAAGTCTGTTGCGGCAAGATCCACATTCGAATCGACCACCACATACCGCAAGCCGCCTTCCAGAGTCAGCTCGAACGGGGCATCAGCCGGCATGGGCCTGAGAAGCACTGATGCGCCCAGGGGGATCACAAGGGCAGAGCCGTCCAATTGTGCCGCCAAGCCCTCTTCAAAAAACACATCGTCGTTGGCTTTCCATGTGGCCAACCCTCCAGAAAGGGCAATGCCCATGTTGGGATTCGTCCAGAAAACATATCGAGCATCTACGCCCAACGCATAGTCCCAATAATCATCCTGCCCAGGGATCAGATAATACGGCCGAAGCCGCAATTCCGCATCAGCGGCGTAACATACCGAAGAAACGACCAGGATACCAAAGACCAACAGCCCACATACTCTTTTCATTCTATACCCTCCATTGTAATTTATTTTTTCATTGATACAGCTTTAAAATCTTTCTCTTGCAGCCTGTTCCATGAGAACCTCTTCAATGCTCATGCGATCGATTTTATCTGGGTGGTTTTTCCTGCGATTTCTCTTTCAAATATCGTATGAACGAATTCCGGTCCTTTACCTTGAGGGCCTTCAGGAGAACCTGGATTATGTCATCGAGGCTCACCCCATACCTGGACAGCCGCTTGTGGGCCTTCAGAGCATTGGAGCCGATCTCTTCCATAATTGTGTCGTAGACGCCCCCAAGCCCTGAACTCTGTATCTGATCGATCGTATATGCTTCCAGAATCAGGCTTCGTATCCTGCCTTCGTTCGCATCCACAGGTATCTCATAGGCAAGATTGCTCGAGGGCCCTTCCTTGATGTCGGGGTTTTTTAACTTGATATGGCCGAACAGGATATATCCGCTGCCGGCCTCGATGGTAACATATTCGCCCGTCAATGACCGGCTCAGGGTCGTTACCAGTTTCGACCACGTCCGAAAGGGCAACATTATCGTCCCCCACTTCAAGGGCTTGCAGGGAATGTCATGCTGAATACCAAAACCCGTCACCCTGAATACTTCGGAAACACAAAGGGTGATTTCCGATGCTGCGGCGAGTTTGGCGGATTTTGGCTTCGCCGAAGAAAGAAATTTCATGTGCTCCTGCAGTTCTTGTATGCTCACGCTGGCTTTCATGCCCTATATTTCTCCATACACGGCACGCCGGCCCGCCGCTTCTCAGCTGGGATCATGCCCGGGCAGCGGGCGTACCGATTCTGCGGATCTTTTTCGTTCAGGTTCGATCCAAAGGCAACATATCCGCTTATGACCCTACTATTCTTCATGCCTCGATGTTTTCCCCGTGACATCACAACTGACAATCCATGCGAAGCCTTATTGTTCTTCAATAATTATCTGATTTCTTAAACCCGGCTCTCCTCCGGTATCCCGACATCCTGCTCCGCTCCTTCCCGGGCCTTTGGGCCTGCGAAGCGAAGAAAGCCAGGTGGACTGCACCACTCCGGTATTCAAGGGCAGAGCCGAAGAGGTTTTCGCCTTCGAACCGCACATCCCACCCGTGGCCCACGGATTTATACCGGGTCATTGTGCATTCGCCGATGCCGTTGATGAAAGCGTGGGTTTGAGCCTTGTCAGCGCCTCTGGTCTTACCGCCTCGATGTATGATCGCATCCATGACATAGCTCTGCACGAGCTTCTCATGGAGGAGCGCATAGGCCTGCGGATAGGTGACCACATCCATGCCCACCACCTCTTGTCCGATGGCGACCAGGATTCCCTGCTGGCCCGGCACCAGGGGAAAGCGCCTGCCATAGTCGATGATGTCTTCTCTGCGATTCTCGTGCACGTCCCGCATGGCGCTGGTTGGGGAGCTCACCGATGCATGGTCCGCCTGATCGCGGATACCGTCCCAGATGGCGCACTGGTCCGAGCGAAACTCCCGGGTCGTGCGCAGGGATTCCTGCACGGACCTGTTCTTCATCTCTCTGAGCCTGGGTGACATGATGATGCCTGACTCGGTGAAGGTCTTGGACTCGTAGTGCCACCTGCCCTGCTCGGTGCAGCTCACCGGGATGATGGTGACAGAATGCTTTCCGAGCAGCACCGTGGTGTTGAGCGCCCGGTTCTGCTTGGCGCCGAAAAGCTCTTCGCCGTCCAGGATGAGCACAGGGGCGCTTGCATTGCTGGTCACTTTGAGCTGCGGTACGTGTCCCCTCTCGTTCACCTCGCCGATGGTGATAAGGCCCTGTTCCATTGCTTCTTTCAGGACAAGATGCTTCACCGGCGGCTTAAACCTGCAGAAGAGCGGGAACACTGTCACATTCCGGTACCGCTGCATGTCTCCCGGCTGGATATTCATGATCTTCTCTTTGATCGTGCTCTCCAAGACCCTCTCCTTCCCGCCCGAATTCAGGCGTCAATTGAAATGAAAGAAGATATCTTTACTCCTGTTATTCGTTGGTTGAAAGGCCTCAGCGACAGAGGTGTGTCGCAAAATCGTGTTTCGGGTGTTTACTCGGCCGGTCGTTGTGCCGTAAAGTCATCTCATGAAATCTCATGAAATAGAGAGGAGTTTTTCATGGTCGACAATTCACACAGGGCGGTGACACGGCGGCTCATGAGGCTCGGGCGCATCCTGAGAATCTTCCTGGAGAGGGAGTCGGCGAGCACCTCGTGGATAAGCCAAGACCTGGGGGTGAACGCCCGCACCATCCAGCGCGATCTGAAAGCGCTCAAGTGCGCCGGCATCCCGGTGAACGAGGAAAAGAAGGGGCTCTACCGGCTGGATAAAAACCTGCTGAAGGATCTCGAGGTATTCGACGACGCCGAGCTCGCTTTGATCGTGGCGCTCAAAGACCTGGTCTCGCATCTGGGCAGGCCCTTCGAGCGAGCTGCCGACGGCCTGCTGGGCAGGATATGCGACTACACCGCCTGCAGGCCGGTGTACATCAAGGTGAAAAGCGATGTGCCCTTGAGCGGCAAGACCATGAGCCGGATCATCAAGGCCATCCAGGGCGGCAGGCAGATCTCCTTTTATTACGAGGGGCGCTCCTCCCACGGCGTGACGGCCGAGCCCTACCGCATCGCATACTTCGACGGCGTGTGGTACCTGGTGGCCCGCGACACCAATGACCGCATCATCAAGAAATATGTGCTGAGCAACATGAGCGACATCCGCGTGCTCAGGGCGGCATCCAGGGGCATGCCCAAAGATCTGGACGAGACGCTGGAGGGGAGCGTGAACATCTGGTTTTCCGGGGAGCGCACCATGGAGGTGCTCATCGAGGTGGACGCGGCCTGGGCCCACTACTTCCAGCGCCGATGGATCCTGCCATTGCAGGAGATCTGTGAGACCAGGGACGACGGCTCGATTCTGGTCCGATTCTTCGCCTGCTCGCTCGAGGAGATCATGATGTGCCTGAAGCCCTGGCTTCCGCATGTGCGGGTGATCAGCCCTCCCGAGGTTGCCGGGCAGGTGCTGGAGGATTTCCGGACGTGGGTTGCCTGGCAGGGGGAGACGTGGAATTGCTGATGAATCGGCAATCTCTTTGCCGTCAGGTACCGACAGCACGTTGTCAAAGAGCTCGTGGAACCTGTCCGGCCGAAACGTGTGAACAGGAGCGATCTTCCGCGGCCGGAACTCCCTGACCACGCGCTGAAGCGTCCGGATGCCGGCATGGCCGCCGGTGTGGATCTCGACGAGCCGCATCCTGTGACCGGCCATGAATTTCAGCACGGCCTTCAAGGATTCCTCTTTAAGATGGCCCTTCCACATCGGAGTTCTTTTATTCGGTCATTCCCAATCCAGAAATACAATATGCCTCGGCAACAAAAAACAGCCGAAAAAACGCTCACGCTGCATCGGGCTGGACGAATACGCCGGGCAGGATCTGTCAGACTTAAGAACACAGTGCCATTCGAGATCGCGACAGCTGCCGGGGAGAGCATGAAGGCATGTGTCGTGCCCCTCAACAGGGCGGGAAAGTCGAGGCATGAATCCGCTGAACAATCGATGCTGCCTGCCGAAGGAGGCGCCCGCAGCGCTTCGATTCTCCTGATCACAAAACAAAAAGCCCGGCACTTTGCACGCCGGGCTTTGCATTTTTTATGGAGGTGGGGGGGATCGAACCCCCGACCTCAGCATTGCGAACGCTGCGCTCTCCCAACTGAGCTACACCCCCGGGGATATCAGGATTCTGTCTACATGAGGAAAGACCGTTCGTCAACTGTTTGATTGACCGGTGTTTCTTTCGGAGAGCCTCCGGGCGGCGAAGGCCGTTGCCTCCGAGAAGTCTCTGATCTCGCCGTTGAGGCCCTTGTCGCGGATGAGCTTGAGAGTGTCGCCCAGGAACTTGCCCTTCTCGAAGCCCATGGCGATCAGGTCCTTGCCGCTGACCGGCGGCTTGTACGAGCGCCACGTGGTGATGTAGGTGGAGATCATCTCCCTGACCTCCGGGCTTTTTGTCTTGGACATGGCGAAGAGGATCTCCTCCAGCCGTGCGCCCTCCATGATCCTCACCACGTCGGACGGCCTGATGGGCTTGGTCGACACCAGGTCCCTGAGGATGGCGTGCACCTTTGCCTGCGAGGAGAGGATGGCCCGCACCTCCTCGTCGGTGAGCCCCAGGCGCTGGCATATCTCGATGATCCTCCGGGGCTTCATCTGATCAACGACGGCGAGCAGATAGACGAACCACGAACGGTAGGGCTCGTGAGTGAAGAGCATGTTGAACCACAACAGGGTCTCTTTGACCCGCACGAAATACTCCCTCACCTGAGGGCCGAAGGAGAGCCCGGGGTGGATGGCGGTGAGCACGCCCAGGTCCTTGAGCCGCTCCATGCCCCGGATGGGGTGGTCCTCGGAGAGCATCTGCCTGATCTCGTGGGAGATGCGCCTTCCCGGCACGCTGCGGAGCAGCCCCGACCGCACCGCCGCGTGCACCAGCGAGCTCGTCTGCTTGCCCAGGGTAAAGCCGTATCGCTGCTCGAACCGCACCGCCCGCAGGATGCGCGAAGGGTCTTCCACAAAGCTCATGGCGTGCAGCACCCGGATGCGCTTTTCCTTGATGTCGCGCTGCGCCCCGAAGAAGTCGATGAGCTCGCCGAAGCGCTGCGGGCTCAGGCTCACGGCCATGGTGTTGATGGTGAAGTCCCTGCGGTAGAGGTCGAGCTTCAGGGTCGACTGCTCCACGATGGGAAAGGCCCCCGGGGTCTTGTAATACTCGAGCCGTGCCGTGGCCACGTCGATGCGGCTGCCGCCGGGCAGCGTGATGACCGCTGTCTTGTACTTGTCATGGGCGGCATAGCGGGCGCCGATGGAGCGGGAGAACGCCCGGGCGAAGGCGATCCCGTCGCCTTCCACCACGAGGTCCACGTCGAGGTTGTTGATCCTGAGAATCATGTCCCGCACGATCCCGCCCACCAGGTAGATGTTGTATCCCATGGAAGACGCAAACGATCCGGCCTGCCTGAGCAGATCGACAAGCTCGCGGGGCAGCCTCTCTTCCAGGAGGTTCTTCAGGTTCTTGGTCTGAGCCGCCCTGGGCTCGGTCCCTTCGGCCTGCACCATCTTCTCGTGCAGGATCATCATGAGATCGGTTCTGGTGATCACGCCGACGATCCGCTTGTCTTCCACCACGGGGAGGAGCCGCTGGTTCCCGTCGATGATGAGCGTGCGTATCTCCCACACCGGGGCGTCCGGGCCCACCTGCCTGATGTCGCGGATCATGTAGTCCTTGACCTTTGCCTTGCCCAGCCCGTGGCCCTGGGCGCGTGTCACGACCTGGCGGGTGATGATGCCCATCGGCCGCTCGTCCCTGGTCTGCACCACCGCGGCGTTGATGTTGTAGCGGTTGAGGATGGAGCTCGCCTCGTCGATCGTAGAGCTCAAGCCCAGCGTGATGACCGGGAAGGTCATGATGTCCCGGGCCGTGATCCGCGGCTTGGCCTCTTTCTTGACGAAGTTGACGAGCCTGCTCTCTACCAGATCGAGCGACGTCTCCCGGATGGAGGCCGCCGAGGCGGTGGGGTGTCCTCCGCCCCCGAAATGGGCGGCGATGTCTGCCGCGTTGATCTGCGGCAGGGTGCTCCGCGCCACCAGGTAGATGCGCTCTCCCATGAGCCCGAGCGCGAACATGGCGTCCGTGTCGAACATGCCCCTCAGCTTGTGGACGAGCATGGCGAAGTCTTCTATGTAGGCCGGCGATTCCGACCGGGTGAAGAGCACGTCGATCCCCGAGATGTGGAGGATGTAGGCGTTCTTGATGAGCTGGTCGAGCACGTCCACCTGCTCGGCGGCCAGTTCGCGCATGATCGCGTGCGAGACCTGCTTGAGGTTCGCGCCCCACGAGATGAGATCGGCCAGCGCCCGGCAGTCTTCTGGCGTGGTGGAAGGGAAGAGCAGGGAGCCGGTGTCCTCGTAGATGCCCATGGCCATCACGGTCGCCTGCGAGGGGCTTGGGACAATCCCCTTTTCCTTGATCATGCCTGTCATGACTGCGGCGTTCGAGCCGAGCTCGATGCACACCTCCCGGTCTGCAGGGATGTCTTCCCCGGAGCACGGATGGTGGTCGTAGACGATCACCTCCACGCCCGGCTTGCCGATGATCCGGGAAAAATCGCCGATCCGCGAGATCTGCCGGTTGTCCACGATGATGAGCCTGGTGACCTTGTCCAGGTCGATGTCCTTCATCCTGACAATGGGGGCGGTGATGTCCGGAGGCGCCTCCGCGAGGTAATCGCGCAGGTTCTTTTCCTGAGCCCCGGGAAACACGAGCACGGCATCGGGATAAAGCAGCCTCGCCGCGACCATGGATGCGAACGCGTCGAAATCCGCCTGGATGTGGGAGGTGATTACCTCCATGCTCTATCCCCTCGGATGAAACCGTTCATGGATCTCCTTGAGCCGCGAGGCGTTGACGTGGGTGTAGATCTGCGTGGTCGAGATGTCCGAGTGGCCGAGCATCATCTGGACCGAGCGCAGATCGGCCCCGCCGGCCAGCAGGTGAGTCGCGAACGAGTGCCTGAGCACGTGGGGCGAGATGCTCTTCATGATGCCCGCGGCGGCCGCGTAGCGCTTGATCATATACCAGAAGTTCTGCCGGGTCATGGCGGCGCCCCTCTTCGAGCAGAACAGGGTGTGTGACGAAGGCTTCGCCAGCATGGGCCTGACAGCCGACAGGTAGTCGCCCACCCACCTGAGCGCCGACTCGCCGATGGGCACCAGGCGCTCCTTGCCGCCCTTGCCTCTGCACAGGAGATATCCCACGGAGAGATTCACCATGTGCACCTCGATCCCCACCAGCTCGCTCACCCGCAACCCTGTGGCGTAGAGGAGCTCGATCATGGCCTTGTCCCGGACGCCCAGGGGCGTGGTGACGTCCGGGGCGTCCAGAAGCCTGTCCACCTCTTCGGTGCTCAGCACCGCAGGCAGATACCTGCCCCGTTTCGGACGCGACATGTCACGGGTCGGGTCCTTCTGAACACAGCCTTCCTCCAGGAGAAACCGGTAGAACTGCCGGATGGTCGACAGCCTTCGGCTGATGCTTGTAGATTTCATGCCGCGGTCTTTGCAGGCTGAAGAAAAGGCTGCCAGATCGCCGGGCTCGAGTGTATGGATGTCTCTGTTCTGCTGCTGTAGCCAGGCGGAAAAGTGCTTCAGGTCGTTCTGATAGGCGGTGATGGTGTTCCCGGGTGCGGATCGCTCGACGATGAGGTATTCGATGAAAGAATCTATGAATGCATGGCTCATCTCTTCTTGAGAGCGGGACTGTACCCCAGGGCGTTCAAGTCGCTGACGGCCGGCGCCGCGCTCTTTTCGTCAGGATAGGCTCCTGCGAGAAGGCGGAACAGGGAGTCGCTCTCCTTGACAATATAGGGCACGATACCCTGATCGATCAACTCCTGAGCTTCCTCCTTTGCCTCCTGCATGCTTTCGTAGGCGCCGATCTCGATGGCGAACGCCACCTCGCCGCCCACAAAAGCGCCCTTGTCGATGATATTCTTGGCTTTGAGCTCACGGAGCCTTGCCACGGCCTCTTTGATGGTGGGGAAGAGACCGTAGTCGATGCGGTACCAGAGGCCGGACGCGCCGAGATCTATCTTGGTGAGGTAGACCGGATCCAGCCTGGAGCGCATCTTCTCGATCTGGCGGGTCGCTTCCTTCTGGTCCTGCCAGGAAGAGAGATGGATGGTGTAGGGGTAGTACGTCGTCTTGGCCGGTGCCGCAGCCGGCGCCGCGGTCTGACCCGCGGGCCGGTCGGCCTGCTCGACCGGGATTTCCTCGATCACGGGGCCCCGGTGGATTTCCTTTTTCACCACATTGCTCAGGCCATAGCCCGCCCAGAGCGGCAGCGCAACCAGAACCAGCACGCACGACAGAACACAACGCCTCATTTACTCCTCCCCGAGTAAGCATAGGTTGTGTTCATTATATAGTTATTTATCCCCTTTGCAATACCGTCTACGAGGGCCTCCTGGTATGCGCGGCGCTTCATCAGCCCCAGGTCATTGGAATTGGTCATGAAACCCAGCTCCAGGAGGATGGAGGGCATCTGCGCTCCCAGGAGCACATAGAAGGGGGCCTGGCGGACGCCCAGGTTCCTGCCTTCGTACCCCACGCTGACAGCGGACGATATGATGCCGGTGTGCACGCAGTTGGCGAATTTCGAAGATTCATTGATCTTGGAATTGAGCATGAGGTCGTTGATGATGAGCTGCAGATCGCTTATGGACTTCTGCGTGGTGGCGTTTTCCCTGGCCGCAACCTCGATGGCCGTGGCATCGGTGGTGAGATTCAGGAAATAGGTCTCGATGCCCCGGACGCTTTTGTCGTTGTTCGAATTCGCATGCAGCGAGACGAACAGGTCGGCCCGCTTGCTGTTGGCGAAGTTGGTCCGCTCCTCCAAGGTCAGGAACACATCGCTTGTCCGGGTGAGGAATACCTCGAACCCTTCCATCTTGAGCCGTTTGGCGAGCAGCTTCCCGATCTCGAGGACAAGGTCCTTTTCCTTCACGCCGTTCGGGCTGACGGCGCCGGGGTCCTTGCCTCCATGCCCGGGGTCGATGACGATCCGGGAGACCTTGAGGCAGAGCTGCGTGGCGATGGAGGGAACATCATCCTTCATCTGCGAGGGCGTATGCGAGCGCACCTTCTTCACCTTGCTCTGGTAGGACGCGACCTCCCGAATGGACGAGACGTCGTTGCTCACGTCGATCACGATGCGGGAAGGGTCCTCCAGGTTGAAGGTGTTGTACTGGAGTTTGTCTTTGAGGTCGAGAACCACCCTGACCGTATCGCGATCGTGCTGCGACACGCGGACATCGGATACGAGCCGGTTGTCGACTGTGTGTTTGTAGGGGAAACCGGGCGGCGTTGCAGCGCCTTTGAGGTCGATGACCAGCCGGTGAGGCAGCTGGTTTTTCTTGTCTTCGGGAACCGTGAAGGCCTTGAATGTGACGTTCTTCTCCAGGTCGATCACGACCCGGGTCGAGCCGGGATTTGTCCACCGGCGGATATTGCGGACCTGCGAAAGAGAGGAGGATTGGCCTCTCGCGGATGTTTTGCCTGCAGTCATTACCGGAGACGGCTTCGCCTCCGGAATCTTGCCTTTTATCTTTTTTCGGGCGGCTTCGGCCATGTCCCCACTGGAAAAATCGCTGACGATGCGCCGGTAGAGCTCCTGCGCCCCCGCCTTGTTTCCCAGCCTGTCCTCGATCTTTCCGGCATTGAGCAGGGCGTCGTCGGCGAGGCTGCTGTCCGGGTAGTCCCGCGCCACCTGCTGGTACACTGTGGACGCCTTCTGTAGATCGCTCTTCTTTCCTGCATAGTCATAGAGCTGCGCGTAGAGTTTCGCGCTCTTATAGAGCGCGTTGGGGGCAAAGGGCGAATCAGGGTATTTCTCGGCTATGCCCGTATACTCGCCGATCACCTCCAGCCAGTACTGCCGGTATTTTTTCTTGGCAGGATCCCTGAAGAGCTCAACACTGGATTTGTTGGCTCTCTGAAAAGACAGGGCCGCGCTGTCGGCAGCATATGCAGCAGTGCCGAAACCCAGAAAAAACGCACAGCACAGGAGGGCGCACACGGCAAGTTTTAGCTTATCATCGATGTAGTCCATTACGTATTCTTTTCGTAATCCCTTACTTCGCTGTCACGGACTTTGACGAAAACCCTTCGCAAGCAGGTTATCGGCAAACCGCCGGCGAAATCTTTAAGAGTTTTTCCCCTGGAGCTGATAAACGATGGACAAGCCTTTTACCATGAGATGTTCATCCCGGATATATTCCCGGGGCAGCCGGTCTCCCACTACGGGGAGAAGGCCGCCCGTAACCACTACCAGCGGTTGGGGCCTGCGCCCGCGGGCCATAAGAGAGGCCATCCCCTGCACCATGGCCGCATGGCCGGCGATCACTCCCGAGCGGATGCAGTCCCTGGTCGTGGTTGCGATGACGCCCTCCACCGGGGAGATTTCGATCTCGGGCAGCTCCGGAGCGGCTGAGAGCAGGCCCCGGCATGCGCTGACCAGCCCCGGCGCGATGGCTCCCCCGAGAAACTTCCCGCTTTTCGTGTAATAGTCGATGGTGGTTGCGGTGCCCATATCGATGACGATCCCCGGCCTTTGCCCTCTGGTGTAGAGGTGGTGGCAGGCGGCGATGTTCACGAGCCTGTCCGTGCCCAGGGTGGCCTTTGTCCGGTAACGGTTGGTGATGCCCATGAACGTGCCGCCGGTGACCACACAGGGTGTTTTGCCGAACCGTTCCTCGCACTCGCGGGTGATGAGCTCGGTCACCTCCCTCCTCACGCTCGAGAGCACAAACTCGCCGCCTGTCTGAGGGATGTCCTCCTCCATGTGATGGAAGAATTTTCCGCTCTGCAGGCATGAGGCAGTGGAAAGCCGCCGGACGAACCTGACCTCCACTCCCTCCATGAACGCACTGGTTATGTGGGTGTTGCCCACATCGATAGCGAGCATGCCTCTTTTCTAGCCCACATCGCTTTTGATCTTCAAGGCTTTTTTCTCTGGTCTGGTGAATTCGCGGGAGAAACAGCCGGGCCCCTTGCTTTCTCCTGTTCCGCCGTCGCTCCCGGGAAATCCGGCGGTTTTGCCGGGAGGGGGGGAGAAGGTGTCTCTCTCCGTCCGAGCCTCAGCCGGTGATCTCGGCGACCGCCCGGATCCATCCCGCGCTTGCCCCCTTTATCTTGATGGGGAAGCAGTAGAAGGTGAATCCCGTGGGGGGAAGCTTGTCGAGATTCGTGAGCTTCTCGATCTGGAAGTAGCCTTTCTCGATTCCGGCAAAGTGCCCTTCCCAGATGAGGGAGGGGTTGCGGGTGCGCTCGAAATCCTTCGCCTGGAACGGAAGCGGGCGGTCCCAGCTCCATGCGTCGGTCCCGACCACATGGACTCCCTGATCGATGAGCCACAGCGTGGCCTCCCTGCCGAACCCGGACCCCCTCACCAGGTATTCCGGGGTTCCCCAATATGCGTCCGCGCCCGTCATGGCAAGGAAAATGTCCCCTTCCTTCAGTCGGCAGCCCATGGCGTCGAGCTTTTCCCGGATGTCGTCCGGGGTGATGTTGTATCCGTCCGGTTTGTCGGTGAAGTCGACCCGCACCCCGTTGCCGACGGCCCATTCCAGGGGAAACTCATCGATGGTGAGCGCCGGCTTCCCTCCGTCCTGGCTCGGATGGTAGTGCCACGGGGCGTCCATGTGGGTGCCGGCGTGAGTGGAGAGCTCGAGGAGCTCCAGCGCCCATCCCAGCCCGCCCGGCAGGTCTTTTTCCGTAACGCCCGGGTAGAAGAGCTTCATGGTCTCCGCGCCCAGCTTGTGGTCCAGATACGTGATCTTGGGGATCATGATGGGCGGGTCGCTGGGCAGGCCGTTTTCGATGGCAATGGAAAGATCGATGAGCTTCCGGGGCATGGCGGTACCTCCCTTGTTTTTCATGCACCGCTGCCGTTCGGCAAGCGGCCCCGGACATAACCTGCCGACTTTGAGCATCCCCCGGTCCGGGTTCCGGCACCCGGCCCTTCGGATCACCCTCGGGAGGAAAATGTCCGGATTCCATGGTAATAGGCGCCTCCGCCCTTGTCAACAAACATCATCTCTCGATTGACACACCATGCTTTTTCCGTATTATGGGATGGTATGGAATTCAACTTTCAAGACCTCATGAAGCAAGTCCAGAAGATGCAGGAACAGGCGAAGAGAATCCAGGAAGACCTCGCCCGCAGGACCGTGACCGCCTCTTCGGGAGGGGGCATGGTCAGCGTCACAGTAAACGGCAGGCAGGAGATCACGGAAGTCAAGATAGACCCCGTAGTAGTGGACGGCAAAGATATACCCATGCTGGAAGATCTGGTCCTGGCCGCGGTGAACCAGGGAATGCGCAAGTCCCGGGAGCTCATGGCCGAGGAGATGAAACAGCTCACCGGCGGGTTGCCGCTGCCTTTCGATATCGTCTGAGATGGATCCATACCCGAAACCACTGAGAGACCTCATCTTCCAGCTCAAGCGGCTTCCGGGCGTGGGAGAGAAGACCGCTACCAGGCTGGCCCTGTTCATTCTGGCGGACAGGGAGGATTTCGCCGGCGAGCTCGCCGGCGCGCTCACCGCGGTCCGGGATGCCATTCGGCTCTGCTCCGTGTGCTATAACCTCGCCGATATGCCCAAGTGCTCCATCTGCCAGGATCCCAGTCGGGATCATTCCATGATCTGCGTGGTCGAGGAGCCCAGCGATGTGCTCGCCCTGGAATCCGCCCATGCCTACAAGGGGCTCTATCATGTCCTGCACGGCCTCATCTCTCCCATGAACGGCGTCGGCCCGCAGGACATCCGGCTGCCCGAACTCATGGAGCGGCTCTCGAAGACACAGGTCTCCGAGGTCATCGTGGCCACCAATCCCTCGGTGGAGGGGGAGGGCACGTTCCACTATATCGCGAAGCTCATCGAAGAAAGAAACTACCCTGTCCGGGTGAGCCGGATCGCCTCGGGGATCCCCATGGGGGCGGAGGTGAAGTACATGGATCAGGTCACCCTTGCCAGCGCGCTGCGCTACAGGAGAAATGTCAAAGACCGGTAGGACCGGGGGGCGGTGCACATGAAATCGTTTGCCGTGAGGGGAGGATACATCGTAAAAGGCCCGAAGGACGTCGTGCGCGACAGCTACGTCATCGTGGAGGGGACTGCGATCAGGGAGATAACCCCGCAGCTGCCCGAAGGGATAACCGAGGTGCTCGGGGGCCCGGACGATATCGTCATGCCCGGCCTCGTCAATACCCATACCCATGCCGCCATGACCCTGTTCCGCGGCTATGCAGACGATCTTCCCCTCATGACCTGGCTGCAGGACTACATCTTTCCGGCCGAAGCCAGGTTCGTGGACAAGGAGTTCGTCTATCTGGGCACGCTGCTCGCCGCGTGGGAGATGACCCGATCGGGGACCACGGCGTTCTGCGACGGCTACTTCTTCGAAGACCAGGTGGGCAGGGCCGCGAAAGAGGTCGGCATCAGGGCGTGGCTCGGAGAGGGCATACTCCAGTTTCCATCGCCCTCGCTCCAGGACCCCGCCCGCACTATCGAGCACTCACGGAAATTCATCGGCCGCTGGCTGGACGACCCGCTCGTGCGGCCGACGGTGTTCCCCCATGCCGTGTACACCTGCAGCACGGAGCTGCTTCAGCAGGCGTACGCCCTGGCGGAGGAGTTCGACCTGGTCTTCCAGATACACCTGAGCGAGACCGCCGCCGAGGTCGAGCAGATCCGAGAAAAGTTCGGCATGACGCCGGTGCGCCTCCTGGAGTCTCTCGGCTGCCTTTCCGGGAGGACCCTGGCGGCCCACTGCGTGCACCTCGACGACGAGGAGATCGCCCTGCTGGCGCGCACCGGAGTGTCGGTCGCCCACAACGCCGAGAGCAACATGAAGCTCGCTTCCGGCATCGCGCCCGTCCCGGCCATGATCGCCGCAGGGGTAAACGTCACCGTGGGCACGGACGGATGTGCGAGCAACAACAACCTCGACATGATCTCAGAGCTCTCGACCGTGGCAAAGCTCCACAAGGTGAGCACCATGGACCCGACCGCCCTCGACGACTGCACGGCCCTGGCGCTCGCGACCGAAAACGCCGCCAGGGCGCTCAAGTTTATGGGGGGAAGGATCGAGGCGGGCAGGCCCGCCGATATCATCACGCTCGACGGCCGCGCCCCGAACCTCGTGCCGATCTATAACCCGGTGTCTCATGTCGTCTACGCGGCGAACGGCTCCAACGTCAGGGACGTGGTGATAAACGGCAGGATCGTGGTGAAGGATTTCACCTCGCTCACCGTGGACGAGGAAGCGCTCGTTCGCGAGTGCCGCAAGATCCGCAAAAGGATCGCGGGAGACTGAGTAAGGAAAAGAGTTCCCCTCTTAAGAGGCATTCTTTTCCCCCACAAGAGCTTTTCCCCCGTGGTCCCTCCTCTTTTTCCCATCCTGGCAGAATCGTTGCAAAGAGATAAAGCACGAAATGACCGATGCCGATAGGATAGGAATATGAGAGTAAGCAACCGATTTCTCTATTACCAGATCGTCAAGGATCTCGGGAAGAGCACCGAGAAGCTCTTCACGCTCAACAACCAGATCTCTTCGGGCAAGCGCGTGACAAAGCCCTCTGATGACCCTCTTGGCCTCGCGCAGGTCCTCATCTACCGCACCGAGCTCAATGGCTTCGAGCAGTTCCAAAAAACCATCAACTTTGCTGACGGCTGGCTTACGCGCATGGACTCCATCTGCACCGGCGTGGACGATCAGCTGGGGCGGGCAAGCGAGCTTGCTGTGCAGCAGGCTTCGGCCACGGCGGACGCCGATACCCGGGCGGGGGCGGCCGCGGAGATCAAAACGATCAGGCAGACCATTCTCAGCCAGGGCAATGCGAAGTACGGCGACAAGTACATTTTTGGCGGGACCATGACCCAGAACCCACCGTTTCTGTGGGCCAACGCCGAGCTCCTGCAGGACGATGTGGACACGCTTGCCGCAGACCATGCCGGAGCGATAGCCAACCTCGGCGGGGCCGTGTCCGCCGGAGATCGCTACATTAATACCACGGATGGAAACATCTACGAATACGACGGCGCCGCCTGGCAGGTGAGTGCCGCTGCGAGCGAGGGATTTTCCGCTGTTGTGAACGATCAGGGCGGGCTTTATATATATTCTGACGGGCAGTGGGTTTCTCAGTACCGGGGCAACGACTCCATCTTTTCCGTGAAGATCGGCAAAGAGGACACCGTGGAGATCAACATACCGGGCAAAGAGCTGTTCATGAATCCGGGCGGGGATGTTTTCATGACCCTGATGCGGCTGGAGCGGGCGCTTCTGGACAACGACCAGCAGGGGATACAGAACGCGCTGGCCGACATCGAGAACTCGAGCAAGACGGTCATGAACAAGCTCGCCAAGGTCGGCGCAATAGCGAACAGGCTCGACAATACGAAGGCGACCATACGGCGCTCCGATGTGGATGTGAAAGAGCGGGTCTCCAATATCGAAGACCTCGATTACGCGGACGCCTACACCCAGCTGAAAAACCAGCAGACAATCTACGAGGCGTCGCTGCAGAGCACGGCGCTGATCACGAGCATGAGTCTCATCGATTTCATATAGGAGGAGAATCTTGGAGATAACCACCGTTCGGTTCGGAACCATCCCTGTCCAAGAAGACAAGGTGATCCTGTTTCCCAAAGGCATTCTGGGGTTCTCCCGGAACAAGAGATATGTTCTCTTCCCGCACGGTCAGGGGTCTCCTTTTTACTGGCTGCAGAGCGTGGAGGACGGGGCTGTCGCCTTCGTCGTCATGAACCCCAGGCTGGTCAAGTCGGATTACACGGTCGACATCCAGGAAGCCCTTCTTCAGGAGCTGGGCGCCGGCGATGTTTCGGACCTCGAGGTGATGTGCATTGTAACCATTCCGCCGAACCGGCCCGAGAACATGACGATCAACCTCCTGGGGCCGATCGTCATCAATGTGAAGAAACGCTGCGCGACCCAGATCATAACGTCCGAGGAGAAATATTCACACCGGCATCCCATCCTGGCGGATGCGCAAACGGAACTCTCCGGGCAGTGAGGACATTCCCTTCCCCGGTCGCCTGCCGGCATTTCCCCCAGGAAGTGCCGGGCGCGCCTGTTTCATGACGTCCCGGATGTTTACAAAACAGGCGATCTCTGTCATAGAATAGCCCCATCCGGCACCAGGACCAAGCGCACAGGGGAGTCGAAGATGAAAAGAAGAAAAGAAGCCGGCAACGGCGCAAAGTATACGAACGTTGTATCTGTCGTGGCCAAAGGCACGAAAAGCGGGAAGACCTTTCTCATGGAACAGCTGATCGGCGAGTTCAAGAAACGCGGCATGAAGGTCGCGGCGGTCAAGCACAGCGTACATCTCAAAGGGGTGGACAAGGAAGGGAAGGACACATACAAGTTCGCACAGAAAGGAGCGGACCGCATTGTGCTCTTCTCCGACAACGCCCTGATGCTCTACGAGTTCACCCCGCCCGAGCCGGACTATCTGATCGATCTTGCGGCCAAAAACATGGATCTCGTTTTAGTGGAGGGGTACAAGGAAGGGCCCTTTCGGAAGATCGAGGTGTTCAATCCCTCCCTGTATGACACACCGCTGTGCGCGGAAAACCCCGGCGGAGGGTTTATAGCGATCGTAAGCAGGGAGCGCATCGACGCAGGATTGCCCTGGTATTCGTTCGATGACGTGGAAGGGCTCTGTACCTTTATCGAGGAGCATGTCATCCGGTGAGAACCAGAGGCCGGCGCCTCGAGATCCTGCCCCAATCCTTGAAGATTATTAACCTGTAGCGTGTGCAGAAAAACTGTGGTAAAGGCACAACTCTATGCTTATCGTCCAGCTGAAGCCCAAGAAGGAAACACCGATCATCAAGGGACATCCATGGGTGTTTTCCGGCGCGGTTGACAAGGTGCAGGGTTCCCCCGAAGAAACGAGCCTCTGCAGGGTCCTGGACGCCAGAGGGAGATTTATCTGCCAGGGATTCTACAATCCCTATTCGCAGATCGCCATCCGGGTGCTCACCCGGGGCAGGGAAGCAGTCGACCGGGCCTTCTTCTCAAAGCGCATTCATGATGCTCTCAGGATGAGGAAATCACTGATATCCCCGGATACCACCTGCTATCGGCTCATCCACGGGGAGGGCGACGGGCTCCCGGGACTCACGGTGGACATTTACGATACGGTCCTGGTGATGCAGTTCATCAGCACCGGCGTGGAAGAGTACAAGGAGGATATCGTCTCCATTTTTCACGAGCTCTACCCGCGGCATGCGATCCATGAGCGGTCCGATGTGAAGTCACGGGCTGCCGAAGGGCTCCGCCCTGTGAGCGGCCCGCTTTCCGGCAGCATAGACAAGGGAGGCGTCCGCGTGCAGGAGTCCGGCATCCCCTTTGTTGTGGACGTCCTTACCGGAGACCGGACCGGTTTTTATCTCGACCACCGGGACAATCGGCTGAAGCTCAGGCGGATGGCTGCGGGCAAGACGGTCCTCGACCTGTTTTCCTACACGGGAGCCTATGCCGTCAACGCGATCAAGGGGGGAGCCAAGTCGGCGGTTTCGGTCGATTCCTCCTCGACGGCCCAGGCGATGATGAAAAGAAATATGGAGATCAGCCAGATCAGCCCTTTTGTCTGGAGGCATGTAAGAGATGATGTCTTCAGGTTTCTCCAGGACGACCGGAGCCGTTACGACATCATCGTGTGCGATCCCCCGTCCTCACTGAAGGACGAGGATTTCGAAAAGGTCATGTCGCTCGCCATGGAGAGACTGAGCCCCTCGGGCCTGCTCTTTGCCGTGTCGTATCTGGGCTCGCAGTTCACCACCCTGGATTTTTACCGGGCGATCCATTTTTCCGCCGAAAAGGCGTCACGGAATGTCCGCCTTGTGGAGCCCCTCTACGAAGGCCACGATTTTCCCGTCCTGCCGACTCATCCCCAAGGCATCCATCTCTTCGGGCATATTCTCTATGCGGACTAGGAATTACAGCAGCACCTAATTCTTTTCCTTGAGATTTTTCTGCTGCTGTATGGCCGTCCTGACAGCCTCTTTCATTTCTTCGTTGCCAGGATCAATGGCAAGAAGCCCCTGCCAGAGGACGATGGCCTGGTTGAGATTGCCTTTCCGGTATTCCTCGAACCCCTGTCGCGTGAGTGTTTTCCTGCAGTAGTCGAGCCTTGAATTCAGAAAGGCATAATCGAACGAGAGCATCTGCTCGATGCCTCTGAATTTCGGATAGCTGTTTTTGAGGGCATACAGCAGCGCTCCCGCCGCCGCGATTTCACCCTTTCCCAGCATCTCTGCGGCGGTCGATTTCGCGCCGTTCAGAAACGTCGCATACTCCCTCGCCAGATGCTCGTCCTTCGGATTTTTCTGGTGTACATCATGGTAGACGGTGATCGCTTTCAGGTACTCGCCCGCCGCCGCATGTATTCTCGCCTGATTGACGGACTGGGCCGGCGTCTGATCCACAGGCTCGGGCAGGGGAACGGGCTTGGCCGGAGCAGGGGGCTGAACAGGACTTTTCGGTGATGCCGGGCCATTCATCCCGGCGCACGACTGGAGACAAAACGCGAGTATGAGGGCAAGGAAAAGGAATCTCATGTTCAGGGCTTTCATCATCAGAGCGCCTTCAATCCGGTCCAGGGCTTTCTATGGACCCGGTGTTTTTCCATCAGCTTGGTAAAAACCACAACGAGGTCGGGACGGAACTGGATGCCCGACATCCGATTGATTTCCTTCAAGGCGTCCTCCGCCGAGCGAGCCTTTCTGTAGGGCCTGTCCGACGTTATCGCGTCGAATGTATCTCCGATGGCTATGATCGCAGCGAAGAGCGGGATATTATCTCCGGACAGGCCGTCGGGATAGCCTTTGCCGTTGTGCCACTCGTGGTGATGGCGGGTGGAAGGGATGTATTTTTCCAATGAGGGCGCCCAGCTGAGAATAGTGGCGCCGTATTCCACATGAGACATCATTTCTTTGTATTCGGCGGGGCTGAGCTTGTCGGGCTTGAGCAGGATCGAGTCGGGGGTCTTTATCTTGCCCACATCGTGAAAGAGGCATGCAACCTCGAGATCCGTGAGCTCGTCAGGTGAAAGCCCGATCTCTTTGCCGATGAGCAGTGAGAGCTGCGCGACCCGTGCGGAGTGCCCGTGGGTGTAGGAGTCTCGCGCATCGATGGCCGCAGCCACCACCTTCACGATGGAAACATAGGCCTCTTCGAGATCGTGGGCGTATCTGTTCAGCTTTCCTCTCTGTTCCGCTATCTGTGCGGCCATTTCATTGAAGTTGCGCGTCAGGTCGCCCAGTTCGTCCTGAGAATAGATTCTGAGCGGTTTCTTGGCAGTTCCCTTTTTCAGTTCATCCACGCCTGCGGAGAGCTCCTGTATTGGCTTCATCAAAAACGAGGCCAGCAGAGAGCTCATGAATATTCCAAGGACTACGATGACGCCGAAGACGATCAGTATCCTGTCGGCGACCTTTCTCTGCGCTTCTATCAGCACGGACCTGTTCAATCCGAGGATGACATTGCCCAGCGTCTTATCCATGAAAACGATGGGGCACGATATTTCGAAGATGGTGCCTGAAGGGTTCGGCAGCTCCCGCACCATGATGCCGTCGCTTGCCTGACTGAAAGGCCGGCCCTTGGTGATGTGCATGGTCTCGCCGATCATGGGGGTGTCGCTGTGGACCACGACTTTCATGTTCGGGTCGACGATGGCAACATACGGCATGTCGCTGTTTGACGACTTGGCCTTGTAAACGAGTGTGTCAAGGGCCAGGAGGTCCCGCGAGAGAAGACTGTACCCCGCCGATGCGGCGATGCTCTTACCCACGGATTCTCCTCTCTTGATGATCTCGTTCAACACATAGTTGTTCATGATCTGGATGGTCATGATGCACAGGACAAGAGAGGTGCCGGTCAGGAGAATGACGGTTAAGAAGGCGATCTTGAACCTGAGGCTTGCCGATTTGAACCTTTCCGACATGATCGCGAGCGGAGCCCGGATGAGCCTTAAGAGAGCGCGAATACAGGCCGCCGTCTTATGCATGAAAGAATGTCGACCCGTATTCATAATCGCACATAACTCGCATGATCATTGTTGTCTCTTTTGCACATGCCCCGGTTTTATGCCTATCGGTAAAAAGAGCGACATTCTTGATCTCACCACGTGCAACCGGAACTATAAACCTACTAGGGGCATGTACGCAAGAACAAGTCTATCCAGTACCTGGGGTCACAGCACCCGGGGTCAGGTCTTGACATGTGACAGGCCAGCCGGCCTGTCACATGTCAAGACCTGACCCCTTTCTTTATGATCTCACCACGTGCAACCGGAACTATAAACCCACTAGGGGCATGTACGCAAGAACCAAGTCTATCCAGCACCTGACCCCTCTTCTTTTTCAGATGGATTCGAGGATTGTCTGAAAGTGGACGGCGCCTTCCCGGATGCATCTAGGCGGCCAGGTCGTGAGATCCACCAGCGTGGAGGGCATGCCGCCCGGGGTCTTTCCGCCGTCGAGAACGGCGTCGATGTCGGGGCTCCATGCAGCCACTTCTTCGGGTGTGCTTGCGGGCGCTTGCCCCGACGGGTTCGCAGAGGTGGAGGTGATAGGACCCGCGGTCCCGGTGAGAATGCGGGCAAGAGGATGGGGAGACACTCTCAGGGCGATCTTTCCCTCGGGCGCCAGGATCGGATGGACATCGCGCTGCGCCGTGAGAACGGCGCTCAAGGCTCCGGGCCAGAATTTCTTCAGAAGCGATTCCTGTCGAGCGTTCACCCGGGCGACCGAGAGCGCTTCCGGAAGGCTCGATACCAGCACGATCATGCCCTTGGAGGCATCCCTTCCCTTGATGCGGAGAATCCTCTCGATGCCGGTGACATCGGCGATCCGTGTTCCCAGACCATAGAACGTCTCCGTGGGGTAGGCGATGACCGCGCCCGGGGAATGGATAAGAATGGCCGCAGCTTCCGATGCGTCCCGCGTGATGCGCATGGTTAGAGCTTCTTGACGCTCTCGTCCGCCTCGAGGACGCTCTTTTTCATGTCCTGCCGGTAGATCTTGAGCTTTTCGGCCATTTCCGGGCTGGAGATCGAGAGTATCTCCGCGGCGAGAAGGGCGGCGTTTCTGGCGCCCGCTTTTCCCACTCCCATGGTGGCTACCGGGATTCCCGGAGGCATCTGAACCATGGAAAGCAGGGCGTCCATCCCGTTCAGGGACGAAGAGTCGATGGGAACGCCGATGACCGGCAGCGTGGTATGCGCCGCTACCACTCCGGCCAGATGGGCCGACATGCCGGCGCCGGCTATGATGATCGAAAAGCCGTTGTCACGGGCGGACCTGCTGAAGTCGGTGACCTCTTCAGGGGTTCTGTGGGCGGAGAGTATCCGCATTTCGCAGGCTATGCCGAACTGCCGCAGCACGCCTGAGCACTCCTCCATGACCGGGAGGTCTGATTTGCTTCCCATGATGATGGCAACCTTCATGACAACCTCGCCAGGGCTTTGTGCCCGATATCTCTCCGATAGTGCATCCCTTCGAAGGCGATGCAGGAGACCGCCTGGTAGGCCTTGTCGATGGTCGATTTCAGATCGTCGCCCAGAGCGGTCACCCCCAGCACTCTTCCACCGGCTGTGACGGGCCGGCTGTCCAGGAGCCTGGTGCCGGCGTGGAAGACCTTGACGCCGGGAATTTTCTCGGCATCGTTGATTCCCTCGATGGCCTTTCCCTTCTCATACGTCCCGGGATAGCCGCCCGACGCCATGACCACGCACACGCTCGGACCGTCTTCCCATGAGAGGTCCATGTTTCTGATGCTTCCGCCTCGGGCGGTTTCGGCCAGCAGCGGCACGATGTCGCTCTTGAGCCGCATGAGCAGGGGCTGGGTCTCCGGATCACCCATGCGGGCGTTGAACTCCAGCACGTACGGTCCGGAGTCGGTCATCATGAGGCCTGCATAGATGACGCCTCGATAGGTGATGCCCTCTCTCTTCATGACGTTCACGAGGGGGTAGAGGATCTTTTCCAGGACGTCGCCGTACGAAGCCTCATCGAGGACCGGAGCGGGTGAGTAGGCGCCCATGCCTCCGGTGTTGGGCCCCCGGTCGTTGTCGAAGACCGGCTTGTGGTCCTGGGAGGAGGCCAGGGAAATGATGTGCTCCCCGTCGCATACGGCGATGAACGAGGCCTCTTCTCCCGTGAGCCGCTCTTCGATCACCACCGACGAGCCCGCGTCTCCGAACGCGCGGGAGACCATGACCTCGTCCAGTGCCGTCAGCGCCTCCTCCTTGGAGGAGGTGACGATCACGCCCTTTCCCGCAGCCAGGCCGTCGGCCTTGACCACCAGCGGATAGTCCGCATCCCGGATGTATGACCTGGCCTGATCGACATCCGAAAAGACCCCGGACCGCGCCGTAGGTATGGATGCCCTGCGCATCATCTCCTTTGCGAAAGACTTCGACCCTTCGAGCAGAGAAGCGCGTTTGTCCGGGCCGAACACGGGAAGCCGCTCTGCCTGGAACGCGTCCGCTATTCCTGCAGTCAGGGGCGCTTCGGGCCCCACCACGGTAAGATCGATGGCGTTGTCTTTGACGAACCGGACCAGCGAGGGGATATCATCCGACGGAATTCCCACGCACACGGCATCGCCTGCGATGCCGCCGTTACCCGGCGCGCAGAACACCTCGTCCGCCAGGGTGCTCTGGGCGATCTTCCAGCATAAGGCGTGTTCCCGTCCTCCCGAGCCGACCACCAGGATTTTCATGGCCGCGTCCTAGTGCCTGAAGTGGCGCATGCCGGTAAAGATCATGGCCATGTCGTGCTCGTCGGCCGCCTCGATGACCTCCTGATCCCTCACCGAGCCGCCGGGCTGGATCGCCGCCGTGGCGCCCGCCCTGGCCGCCTCATCGATGCCGTCCCTGAAGGGGAAGAACGCATCGGATGCCACCACCGTGCCCTTGGTGGAAAGGCCTGCATTGCCGGCCTTGATGATGGCGAGCCGGGAGGAGTCGACCCTGCTCATCTGTCCAGCACCCACACCCACGAGCTGATCCTTGGCGGCATAGACGACGGCGTTCGACTTGACGAATTTGACGATCTTCCAGGCGAACTTCAGGGCCTCCATCTCATCTGCGGTGGGTTTGCGCTTCGTGACCACCGCGGCCTTGTCCAGATCGACGTCGCCCAAGTCCCTGTCCTGCACCAGCAGCCCGCCGACGACCCGGCGAGTGTTCAGGAACTGCTTCTTGGCCGATTTCCCCAGGGCGATCTCCGGGACCTTGAGGAGCCGCACGTTCTTCTTCCGGGTGAGGATGTCCAGCGCCTCCCTGGTGTAGTCGGGCGCCACCACCACCTCGGTGAACACGTCGCCGATGGCCTCGGCAGTGGATGCATCCACGGGCCTGTTCAGGCCCACGATCCCTCCGAATGCGGATGTTGGGTCGACCGCGAAGGCCTTCTTGTAGGCCTCCGACAGAGAGTCCTCGGACTGTGCCGCGCCGCAGGGGTTGGAGTGCTTGAGGATCACGCATGCGGGCTTTTCGAACTCCATGATGAGGTCGAGCGCCGCGTCCGCATCCATGATGTTGTTGTACGAGAGCTCCTTGCCCCAGAGCTGCTGGGCGGTGGAGATGGACGGCTGGTCCACGGAGAGCTCGCTGTAGAACGCCGCTTTCTGGTGGGGATTTTCCCCGTAGCGCATGATCTGGCTCCGCTTGTACTGGACGGTGTAGGTAAGCGGGAACCGGCTTTCTTCGATGTCGATGGACTGCAGATAATTCGATATGGCCGCGTCATACCGCGCTGTCAGCGAGAAGGCGTTGCGCGCCAGCTCGAAGTTGGTCTTCTCGCTCACGGAGCCGCCGGTGCTCTTCATTTCCTCGATGATGCGGCCGTAGTCCGCAGGATCGGTGACCACGGTGACGTACGGGTAATTCTTCGATGCCGCGCGCACCATGGCCGGTCCGCCGATGTCGATGTTCTCGATCGCGTGCTCGAGCGGGGCTCCCGAGGCCACCGTATCCTCGAACCGGTACAGATTGACCACGAGCATGTCGATGGGCTTGATGCCCTCTTTTTTCATGGATTCCACGTGCTCGGGGTTGCTCCTGACGGCGAGCATGCCGCCGTGGACCTTGGGGTGAAGGGTCTTGAGCCGTCCGTCCATCATCTCCGGGAACCCCGTATAGTCGGATATGTCCACAACCTTCACACCGTTTTCCCGCAGGATTTTCGCCGTACCTCCGGTCGAGATGATCTCCACGCCGAACGATGCGAGTTCCTTGATGAAATCTACGAGACCCCCCTTATCGGTGACACTGACCAGTGCCCGTTCAATTTTTGGCATACAAACTCCTTTCCCACGTGTATTCAAGAGAGCAGAAGGCAGTACGGCGGTTCAGTTGTTGCTTGCTCCGTTAAACCCCACTCTTTGCATATAATACCAGGTAAGAAACGGGACTATTCTTTCGAACAGGCCAACATCGAGATAGCTGATGTTCTCCACGTGATTCTTTACCTCGGCGCCCGATATGTCGCCGGAGATCATCCCGTCACGCAATCGAGTGATCCGGGAATAGAGCCTGTCTCTCATGGAGGGGTCCTCCACATACGCGGTGACGTAGCGGCTCATTTCGGCGAACAGGCTCTCCATGTCCATCAGCCCGGGCGTGCTGGTGTTCTCCGACTCCAGCTCGTCGATCAGGGAAGAAAGAAAGGACCTCGCGTCCTCCAGCCCCAGGCGGTAGGTTTCCTCGACCACGATCTCGTCGAAGTCTTCCAGAAACGAGGTGCAGAACTCGATGGAAAGAAACTCGAGTACATACGGGTGGTGCTCGCCGAGCATTTTCGTCAGGATGGAATCGGCCCGCTCCTTCCATTCGAGGGCCGGCTCTTTCTCGAGTGACTCCAGCAGCAGCCCGTTCACCTCATCGAGCAGATCCTTCAGCAGGACGATATACTTGGCAAGGCACCGGTTCACTTTCATGCCGCTATCATATACAGCGATTGGGGACAGGGTCAAGCCTGTTCATGCAGTGAGGTGTGTGTTATAGATATTTTCATGCGCCGTGAGAACATTGAAGATATCGTCAGAGACGAAAATGCACTGAAATCGCACATCGAGAGCCTGTTGTGCAACCGGCAGAGGAGACTCATTCCCAAAGACGATCTCCGGGAATCGGCCGTGCTCATCCCTGTATGCTTTGAAGACGGGCATCCGTGGGTGATCGTCACCAAGCGGTCCATGACCGTGGAGCACCATCGGGGGGAGATCTCCTTTCCTGGCGGAAGGGCGGAGCCCGGCGATAAGGATCTCGTCTTTACCGCCCTGCGGGAGGCGGAGGAGGAGATCGGGCTGAAAAAGGACGATGTGGAGGTCCTGGGTCTTCTGGACGATCACATCTCCATCCTCGGCTACCACATCACCCCGGTCGTGGGGGCCATTCCCTCCCCCTACCGGTTCACCATCAACTCCGAGTCCGAGGTTCTGCTCCGCGTCTCGCTGATCTCTGCGCTGAAGGATACGGTATGGATGGCCGAGAAGACCACCTTCATGGGCCGCGACATCAATATCTATTATCTCGAGATCGACGGAGGAATCCTCTGGGGGGCGAGCGCCCGGATGTTCAAGCACTTCGTCGATCTCATTGCGGGCAGGACCGTCTGTTACGGCCCCGTATCCCCAAAGGCCAAGGCATGGGTCCGCGAGCTCCTCGGCCGCCAGGCCGGCCACGCCTCGGGCCGTTGAGCGCCGGGCGCCGAGGCTAGATCGACAGGGATCTCCCGGTCAGAATTTCATACGCAGCAAGATACTTCTGCGAGGTCTTGCGGATCACGTCTTCCGGAAGACGTGATCCGCAAGACCTCGCA
>ERZ795030.1463-NODE-1463-length-31819-cov-7.297570_pt1 | contig 31819 bp, 41 predicted proteins | sample MGYA00375122_ERZ795030 | MGnify/ENA primary metagenome ERZ795030 (study PRJEB30165, sample SAMN05720146) | activated sludge metagenome | isolation source: anaerobic digester from wastewater treatment plant | place: Japan | collected 2015-04-20 ... | reverse complement strand
AAACGCCCCCGCCCGGAGTCGAACCGGGTTGCCCAAAGGGCCCTGCTCACTTGCTTCCTTAAAAGGCTCAAGGCAGGTGCAAAACCGTTATGCGCCGGAGGCTCAATTTGTTTGTTCTAATCATTTAAAAAATGCTTAGATACTTGATAGCTTAATAAATAGAATTGAAGATTATATTAAAAATCTTACTATAATCCAAAAACTCTTTTCCACCATGGTTTTTTTATTTCTATTTCCACAGGCTTATCGTTCTCATCAAGAACTTCATATTTTATTACTGGCTTTTCTTTAATAACTGGTGCCTCTTCTGCAAGTTCTTTATTAGCTGCTTCAAGAGCCTTATCTATAATTGTTCTGGAATATCCTTGATTCACTAATGCCCATTTTAAAGATTCTTCAGTATATCCTTTTTTAAAATTTTTTTTGAAATATTCTGTTAATCTTCTTCTAGACTCTTCAGCTCTCATATAAAATCAAGAAGAACGGAGTTTAAAAAAATTGTTATTTAGATATCTCTATTGGTTTTTCTTTATTGTAATATTTTATAGCTTCTTGTAAACGAGGTTTAGATTCTGAGTATATTGTCAAAAGCTTATCTCCTTTTTTTACCTTTTTACCAACATGGTGATGAATGTATAATCCTGAAGCTTTATCTGTTGGACATCCTGCAACTCTTGCAAGCATATTTATTTTTTTGTTGTTTATTCCTTTTATTTCTCCAGTTGATTTTGCAAGCATATCTTTCTTGAATTTACCTAAAGAAATATTTTTTATTGAACCTTTTTGTGCAGAAATAATTTCTTGAAATTTATTGAATGCTTTCCCTGATTTAAGTATTTCTTCTGCTATTTTCTCTCCTTCTCCTTTTTTAGCTTTTTTAGTTAATTCCAATAATTGTCCTGATAAAAAAACAGAGCGATTTTTCAAATCTTCAGGACCTTTCTCATAAGGATTTAATACTTTAATTATATCTAATAGTTCTAAAAATGGTCCAACACCATTTCCAATTGGCTCACTCCCTTTTGTTAAAACAGCTTTTAAATGCAATTTAAAATATTTTCCATATTTTTCAAAAGATTCCTTGAGCTCTAATCCTTGTTTAAAATCAACTTTTGCATTTTTTCCATAAGGGATATCAATAAGAACATACTTGCTGCCCACTGCAAGCTTTTTTGAAATTATAGAAGCGAGTAATTGAGCATGAGGATCAATCTTAAGCATTTTTTCTATTCTAATAATTTTAGAATCTGCTGGAACCAATTCTATTGAACCTCCCCAAATCATAAATGCTCCTGTTTTTTCTATTATTTCGTGTAATTCTTTTGTTGAGAATTCTATTTTAGCTATTGACTCGATAACATCTGCTGTTCCTGCTGCACTTGTTATTGCTTTAGAAGAAGTTTTTGGAAAAGTTAATCCTGCTGCAGCACAAATAGAAACAACTATTGGAGTTGTTCTATTTCCAGGTATTCCCCCTATACAATGTTTATCTGCAATATATTTTCCCTTAAATGAGAGCTTCTCTCCAGATTCTACAAATGATTCAATCAAATTTATTGTCTCTTTAAAAGTCATCTTATTCTCATACATTCCTGATACAAACATTGCAATTTCTGGCTCAGACAAGGAATTATTTACTATATCATTAATTATCTCTTTGATTTCTTTTTTTGAAAGTTCTTTTTTATCTATCTTTTTTCTTATATAATCCAAGCTCTTCGGGGAATTTGCTATATTTACATCTACTCTTTGATTTTTCTTAAGATTAAATGATTCTTGAATTTCAGATGAAATTCCTATCTCACCTTCCTTAACTATTTTATCTACAATATTTATAACAGTTAAAAAGGTCTTAGAATCAGCAGAATCTATTTTTTTTATGGATACGCGATCATTTTCATGAACTCCCATAGCTTCTGCTGTTTTAATTCCAATCATAGCTACAGGAACTCCTGCAGACCATTTTAAAATACGGGTTTTCAATTCCATCTTTTAACACTCTTTTAATATATATCTAAAAATTGATTTTTATACTTATTCTTTTTCTGGAGGAATTATTACTCCTTCAGGTAATTTCTTGTTTCTGAATACTTCTATTATTATAAAAAGGTAAGCTAGTATTAATGGTCCTAGAACTACTCCTAAAATACCGAATAACATTAAACCTCCTATCATTCCAAATAAAACTATTGAAGTGTTCATCTTAGCTCTCCTTGAAATAAAAATTGGTTTCAAGAAAGATTCAATAAATGAGGCAATCAAACCAAATAAAATTATACCTAGAGCACTTATTGGGGTGCCATGCATAAATAGATAAATTGCAACAGGTATCCAAACTAAAGCTGTCCCTATTATTGGAAAAATACCCAATAATGCTGCAATCGCAGTAAGTAAAAATGCTCCTGGAACATTGAATATCCATAAACCTATACCTACAATTATACCCTCTATAATTCCTAATAAGACTTGCCCGTATAGTATTGAAGCAGTCAAATCACTAGAGGACTTAAACAACTTTTTTTCTACATCTTTAGAAAAAGGTAAAAGAGATTTGATATAATCTTCTATTTTTTCTCTATCTCTTAAAAAGAAGAAGAAAGTGAATAGTATTACAAGCAATTTTAGTAAAAGAGTTGCAAAATTTAGAATTATGTTTGATAAGTGATTCATAAGAGAATTGGCTAATTTAGAAACAAAGGATTTTAATGCTTGTCCTATCTCATTGGAAAATTGTTCTGACTGAAAAATCTTAGGAAAAACTGTTTTTAATGGAGTTACAAAATCCCATTCCTGAGAAGCCATATAAACTTTGATTGATTCATCTATTGCTATTGGTATAACATACCACAAAGGAACAACTACCACTGCAATCAGAATAATTGAAACAATTATTGCTGAGAGGTTCTTTTTTTTAGTGTGCTTAAAAAAGAAAGAATATATTGGTCCGAATATAAAAGCAAATAAAATTCCCACAATCATAGACATAATTAATGGTTTCATTAAGAAAAAAGATAAAACCAATAGTCCAATAAAAATAATTGAAGTCAATATTTTTCTTGTGTAATCTTCATCCATTTTATATAAACCCTCTTTGATAAACAAAGAGTTATTTAATTTATAAATCTAATGAATAAGAACCATAAATCCTAAAAAATTTAGAAAAAAGTTTATAAACTAGTTTTTAGAAAGATATATATGAATTTTATAAAAAAGGTGCAGAACAAAAATTTCGATGATTCTGTACATCTTCAATTCCAAAAATTCTCTAAAGGAGAATTCAGAAATAGGGCACTCATAGAAGCAAAAAATTCAAACGGCAAGTACACAATAAAAACTTCTGCTGAATTTGCTAATGAGTTAGTTAAGGCACTTGCTGAAAAACTAGGAAACAATAAAACAAAAGTTACAGGTTCTATAATTGGAACTAATGATTTGAAAGGTGTTTTAGAGTTCAAAAAAATATCCCAATTTCAAGGAGTTAAGAATTATTCTATAGAACAAGATATGTCTGGTTCTGAGATTATAAAATTAATAAATCAATTTCCAAAAAACTTTTTTGCTTTAAGTTTCTCTGTTGGAGAAGAAGTTTTAAAGATAAAACCTAAAGCTCCAAAATCAGGTAAACCTGGAAGTAAGGGAGAAGAGACCCCAAAAGTAGATTTTTGTTCTTTAAAGACAACAGATAAAAAAATTGTAGAGAGTTTCATACTTGAGGGGACAGAGTTCAAGAGTGCTAAAGTGGTTCATGACTTTTTTATAAATAATATAGAAATACCTCCTGAATTAAAAAGTTCTACAGATTTTGCACTTATAAGAGAAAAATCAAAGAGAATTGGAAAAATATTAAGAAAAGCTGAAATAGATGGTAAGAAGATAGAAAGTTATCTGGAACTTGCTGCTTAAATAAAAATTATCAATAAATCTGAAAAAATACTATTAACAAGATTTTTAAACCCCTTTTTTCTTGAAATACTATTCCAGGGTAGGATAAAATGATATCCGCACTATTAACAAATATAAGAAATGGCACAGCCGAAATCACCAAGAAAAGGAAGTTTGCAATTCTGGCCAAGAAAAAGGGTCAGTAAATTCTTGCCTAGTGTAAACTGGAAGAGTATAAATTCTGGAAAGAATATTAAAGGATTTATTGGATACAAGGCAGGTATGTTTTCTGTTGAAGTAAAAGATACAACACCTAATTCAATGACTAAAGATAAAAGAATAATAATCCCTTCAACTGTGATTGAATGTCCTCCTATGAAGATTTTCTCAATAAGATTCTATAAAAATGGAAAGGTTGCAAAAGATGTCCTTGCAGAACATGTTGACAAGGAATTAAAAAGAAAAGTTAAATTACCAAAACAGGGAAAAAACCCAATTGATAGTTTAAAATCTGAAGGATATGATGATGTTTCTATAATTGTGTATTCTCAAGTTAAAAAAACTGGTGTGAAAAAAACTCCAGATTTAACTGAATTAGGTTTAACTGGAACAATTGAAGACAAACTTAATTTTATTAAATCGCATTTAAACAAAGATATTTCTATAAATGAGGTATTTTCACAAGGAGAATTAGTTGATGTTAGAGGATTAAGTAAAGGAAAAGGGTTTCAAGGGCCTGTTAAAAGATTTGGTATTAAATTGAGATTCCATAAATCTGAAAAAGGAGTAAGAAAAGTTGGTAGTATAGGGCCATGGCATCCTGCTAGAGTAACTTACAGAGTTCCTATGGCTGGTCAACTTGGAATGTTCACACGAGTCCACTATAATCAAAAAATATTACAACTAGTAAAATCTGAAGACGTAGATAATCAACTTAAAAATATAAAGAATTATGGAGATACAAAAACAGATTATATTATTCTATATGGAAGTGTCCAAGGTCCTGCAAAAAGACAAATATTACTAACAGCTCCACTAAGACCTAGTAAAATGCAAAAAAAGAAAATATTTGAATTTGTGGAGGTCAAGAAATAAAAATGAAATCAAAGATATTCGAATATCCAATAAGAGAAGATATTGTTGCAAAGGTTATTGAAACAAAAAAGAAACAACAACCTTACTCAAATTCTCCAGTAGCAGGAAAACAACATTCAGCAAAGGGATTGATTGTGCATGCAAGACATGTATGGAGAAGTGGATATGGAAGAGGGCAATCAAGAGTACCAAGAAAAATATTCTCTAGGAGAGGTTCTCAATTTAATTGGCAAGGTGCTGAAGTCCCTCATGCTAAAGGAGGTATGAGAGCTCATCCTCCAAAGATAACTCAATTTGTAAGAGACTTAAAAATAAATAAAAAAGAATTAAAAATAGCATTATTCTCTTCAATTTCTGCAACAGCCTCTGAAAAATACATATTAAAAAAATATTCAACAATAAAGAAATTAGACAAAAAAGCTCCATTTATTGTTTCTTCTGATTTAACTAAAAAGAAAACAAAAGATATTTTGAGTGAATTGAAAACAATTTTAGGAAATTTATATCCTGTGTCAATAAAAGAAAAATCAATTAGAGCTGGAAAAGGAAAATTAAGAGGAAGAAAATACAAATCAAATGCAGGAATGATATTGATAATTGGTAAAAATGAAAATGTTAAAACTGGTTTATTTGATGTTAGAAAGGCAAATGAATTAAGTGTTAGTGATTTAGCTAAAGGAGGGTTAGGAAGAGTAGCTGTTTATACTGAAGAAGCAGTAAAAGAATTAGAAAATAAAATGGAAGGTAAGAAAAAATGAAACTAAAACCAATTGCTACAGAAAAAGCAATTATGAAGGTTGAGAGAGATAATATTATTTCGTTTTTAGTTGACGAGAATTCAACAAAGGCAGAAATAGAAAAAGAAATAGAAAATTTGTTTAAAGTAAAAGTAGAAAAGATAAGGACAAGTGTAAGAAATAATCAAAAGATAGCTTATGTTAAATTAAATAAAAAATATCTTGCAATAGACCTTGCAACTAAATTAGGTTTAATGTAAATGGGAAAAAGAATAATACAACAGGCACGTGGGCATGGAAGTTCTACTTACAGAGCTAAACCTACTGCATTTGTTTATAAAATAAGATATCCTAAAAAATTAGAAGGAGAGGGAACAGTTGTAAAAATATTACATTCTCCTGCTCACTCTGCTCCAATTGCTAAAGTTTCTTACAGTGGAGGGTCATTTTATATTCCTGCATTTTATGGAATGATAGAAGGACAAAAAATATCATTCAATGAAGGAATAAAACCTGGAAATATACTTCCTTTAGAAAAAATACCAATTAAAACAGAAATTTATTGTATTGAATCAAGACCTGGAGATGGGGGAAAATTCATAAAAGCAGGTGGAAATGTTGCGGTTGTTACAAGAATAATAGGAGATAAAATAATGGTTATGCTTCCATCAAAAAGAGAAAAAAGTTTTAATGGAAGATGTCGTGCAGTGATAGGTAAGATTGCTGGGCATGGAAGATTAGAAAAACCTATTGTAAAGGCAGGTAAAAATTATTATATTAAAAAAGCTAGAAATAAATTATGGCCTAGAACAAGTGCAGTAAAGATGAATGCAATTGACCATCCTTTAGGTTCTGGTAGAGGAAAGAACATAAAGAGTAAGATTGCAAAGAGAAATGCTCCTGCAGGAAGGAAAGTAGGATTAATAAGGCCAAGAAGAACAGGTAAGAAGAAGTAAAATGGAAATACAAAAAAAACAATTTACATATCGTGGAAAGACTGTAGATGAACTTAAAGAGTTGGAAGTGCGTGAGTTTGCAAAATATTTACCATCTAGAGAAAAAAGAACTGTGCTTAGAAATTTCCAGATGATAGAGGACTTTGTTAAGAGAGCTAAAACTAAGATTGAGAAAGGAAAGAAGATAAGAACACATTCAAGAAATATAATAATTGTCCCAAAAATGATTGGTATGACAATACACGTCCATAATGGAAAGAATTTCAATCAAGTGCATATAGAACCTGAAATGTTAGGGCATAGACTTGGAGAAATGTCTGGAACAAGATCGAAGGTTGCACATAGTAAAGCAGGAGTTGGAGCAACAAAAGGAAGTAAACACAAAGCTAAGAAATAAATAAAATGACAGAAAAAAATTATAACCCAAATCAAAAAGAAAAGAACTCAATGAAAAAACAGCCAAAAACTAAGATAATTGAAAATCCTATAAAAACAGAAAACAAGGCAGAAACAGAAAATAAAAAAAATGAAGATACAACTAAAGAAAAAACACAAGTTGTAGAAGAGAAAAAAACTAAAGAAGATAAAAAAGAAATTAAAAAACAAGTAAAGAAGATAAAAAAAGAAGAAGTTTATGTTAATGCTAAAAGTGTTCCAATATCTACAAAATATGCTGTTAACTTGTGCAAGTTTGTTAAGGGAAAAAGGATAGGAGATGCTATAAGGGATTTAGAACAAGTAGTGTTGTTGAAAAAAGCTGTTCCTATGAAAGGAGAATATTCTCACAAAAAAGGAAAGGGAATGAGTGGAGGAGCTTATCCTCAAAAAGCAGCAAAACATTTTATAATATTGTTGAAAAGTCTTGCAGGAAACGCGAATAATCATGAAATAATTGAGCCAATAATAGTTGAGGCAAGGGCAAATTGGGCTCCTGCTCCAAGAGGAAGATTTGGAAGAGTGAAAAGAAAAAGAACACACATAACATTGAAGGCGGTTGAAATGAAAATTAAAGAAAACAAAAAGGAGAATAAAAAGTAAAAATGGAAGAAAAACAAACTGTGAAATTCAAGAAAGAAGAATTTGCTATTAAAGAATCAGTTAAAAAAATGCTTGGAAAAGGTAAAGTTAGCAAAGTTAGAATAGAATATACTCCTGTTGGTGAAAAAATAATTATCTCTACTAATAAACCTGGACTCATCATAGGTAAGGGTGGAGAGAAATTAAATGAGATAACAGAATATTTAAGAAAACATTTCAAATTTGAAAATTTACACTTAGATGTTGAAGAAATAACAGAACCAGAATTTGATGCTCAAATTGTTGCTGATGAAATAGCTTTAGGATTGGAAAGATTTGGACCTTTGAAATTCAAAATATTAGCATACAGGAGTTTGGAGAAAGTTATGAAAGCAGGAGCATTAGGGTGTGAAATAAGGTTAAGTGGTAAACTTCCTAGTTCAAGGGCTAAAACATGGAGATTCGCTCAGGGATATTTAAAGAAAACAGGAGATAGTTCAAAAGTAGTTGACAGAGCGCAATCAAGAGCAGAAACAAAACCAGGAACAGTTGGAATAAAAGTTAGTATACTCTCACCTCGTGCTGTATTGAAAGACAAAATATTTATCAACGAAGAATTAAAAGAAAAATTAAGAATGAATCAACAAGAACTTGAAGATAAACCTGTTAAAAAATCAAAAAGGAGTAAGAAAGATTAAAAATGAAATACAAGGAAATAAAAAATATGAGCGATGAAGAAAGAAATAAGAAATTAAATGATTTAAAGATAGAACTTTTAAAATCTAGAACAAAGTCATCAAAAACAGGAAGTTCAAATACAAGAGAAATAAAAAGGACAATTGCAAAGATACTCACATTCAACACCTCTAAAAAAGGTATTGAAAAAAAATAAACTATGGAAATAGATCCAAAGACAGGATTGCCATTACAGGCAATAGAATGGGAAAACCTCACGAGGAGTTCGCAGAGAATAAGTGTAACAACAGATAAGAAAAGATATGGAAAGATTGTTACATTGGTCAGCGGGTTCGACAAGGATGTCGATATAAAAAAAATCGCAAAGGCTCTGAAAAATGAGCTTGCATGCGGCGGCACCTTCAAGAACAATGTGATAGAACTTCAAGGAGACCATATGAAGAAGATAAAACCTCTTCTCATAAAGATGGGCTTCGAGAACAACTCAATAGAGGACTAATCCCTTCAGAATAAAAACAAAATGGAAAGAAAACAAAAAACAAAAGCTAGAAGTAAGGATACTTCTAAGAAAAACCAAGAAGAGAAAAAGATAGCTAGTGCTGAAAATGATAAGAAGATTACAACAAGAGGAAGAATCTTTGAAGGCATAGTTACTAAAAAATTCCCAAAAAGAATAGTTTTGGAATTTGAAAGAATGGTGTATATAAGGAAATATGAAAGATATGCTAAAATGAAAATAAAGATGCATGCAAGATTACCAGATTATATTGAAAAGGAAATTAATATTGGAGATTTAGTGAGAATTCGTGAATGTAGACCACTTAGTAAGATAATCCATTTTGTAGTTATAGAAAAAATAAAAGACGCTTCGGAGGCAAACAAATGAAAGCAATAAGTGCAAGAGGAACAAGTTCATTAAATTTAGGCGCAGAAGTTATTGCAGCAGATAATAGCGGAGCTAAAATAGTAAAGATAGTCTCAGTTAAAAAATCAAAGGCAAAAAAAGGAAAGCAAGTTTCGGCTAAGATAGCTGATTGGGTTAAGGTATCTGTAAGAAAAGGTGTTCCTGATATGAAAGGTAAAGTATTTGATGCTGTTGTTATAAGACAAAAGAAACCATTCAGGAGATTAAGTGGAGAAAGAATTGCATTTGAAGATAATGCTATTGCTATACTAAAGGATGAAAAAGGAAATCCAAAAGGAACTCAAATTAAAGGACCAATTGCAAGGGAGGTTCAGGAAAGATGGGCACAAGTTGCCAAAATAGCATCTGTAGTATATTAAAATGAAAAAGAAATTCTCAACACAATGGAAATCAAGTAAACAACCAAGAAAGAAAAGAAAATACGTAGCTAATGCTCCATTACACCTAAGAAAGAAATTTGTAAGTATTAACTTATCAAAAGAATTAAGGAAAAAAACAAATAAAAGAAATATTCCTGCAAAAAAAGGAGACAAAGTAAAAATTTGTGTAGGAAAATTCAAGGGAAAAACAGGAAAGATACTAACAGTTAATCTTAAAACATCAAAAATAATAGTTGAAGAAATCCAAGTAAAGAAACAAGATGGGTCTAAAGTTAATTTCAAACTTCAACCTTCAAACCTGCAGATTATAGAACTTGCAGAAAGAAAATCAAACAAAAAAAATAAACAAAAAGAAGAAAAAAAAGAATCTTCAGGAAATAAAAATAAGGAAAAAGGAAAGGAGAATAAAAAATGAGTCATATAAAAAGACAAATTATACCTAAAAGTTGGCCAATAAAAAGGAAAGGAACTGCTTTTGTAGTTAAACCAACACTCGGATTTTCAAACTCTTTACCAATACTAATTATATTGAGGGATTTGATTAATGTTGCACAAAACAGGAAAGAAGTGAAAAAGATGATTAATATGAAAAGTATATTGATTAATGGAAGAGAAGTTCGTGATGAAAAAGAAGGAGTTTTGTTATTTGATGTAATAACGCTAGTGCCTTCAAAAAAACATTATAGACTTAGTATATTTAAGAATGGAAAACTAAATGTAGAAGAAATAAAAGAGAGTGAGGCAAATACAAAAATATCTAAGATAGTAAATAAAAAAATTCTAAAGGGGAAGAAAACTCAATTAAACTTAAGTGATGGAAGAAACCTTCTCTCAGAAATAAAATGCAATGTTAATGATTCTGTTTTGATAAACTTAAAAACAAAGAAAATAGAAAAATGTCTTCCTTTTACGGAAAATTCAGAAGTGATAGTATTTTCTGGAAAACACGCTGGAGAGAAAGGAAAGATTGAAAAAATAAATCCAGAAAGAAAAAATGCAGAAATAAAATTAGAGAAAGGAAATATAAATGTTTTAATTAAACAATTGATGGTTATAAATTAAGATGACAAAAGAAAACATTATGAGAAAAATAAAAATAGAGAAAGTGGTACTTAGTGTTAGTGGAACAGCAGACGGGTTAGATAAAGGATTCAGATTATTAAAATTCTTAACAGATAAGAAACCTGCTAAAATAAAATCTAAAAGAAGAATACCTACTTGGGGAGTTAGGCCTGGACTTGAGGTTGGGGCAGTTGTTACACTAAGAAAAGATTTTGAACAATTCTTGAAGAGATTATTAGTATCTGTTGACAATACTCTAAAAAGAAAACAAATAAGTGAAAATAACTTTTCATTTGGAATAAAAGAATATATTGAAATACCTGGTGCAGAATATCAAAGAGATATAGGTATAATTGGATTAGATGTCACAGTTGTATTTAAAAGAAGTGGAAGAAGAGTAGGACTTAGAAAAATAAAAAGAGGGAAAGTCTCTAAAAAACAAACAATAACAAGAGAAGAAATAATTAAATTTATGGAAGATAACTTCCAAACAAAATTCATATAAAATGACTGCAAGTGATTGGAAAAAAATACTGAAGCAATTAGATGCTAAACCTGTAATTAAAGAGAAATATATGAAACATAATGTACCAAAGAAAAGAAAGATTGGAATAGCTGCTCAAAAATGTGAAAGATGTGGGAGATTTGGAGCACATATAAAATCATATGGATTAAATTTATGTCGACACTGCTTTAGAGAAATAGCAAGTGAAATCGGCTTTAAAAAATACAGTTAAAATGTCACACGATGTAGTTGCAGACGCATTAAACATGATAAGGAATGCCAAAAAGGCAGGAAAGGAAAATGTTGAGATAAAGATAATCTCAAATCTACTTATAGAAATATTGAAAATAATGAAACAGGAAAAAGCAATAAAGAAATATAAAATAGATGCAAAAGAAAAGTCAATAACTCTTACAATTGGGGAACTTTCTGAATGTAAAGCAGTAAAACCAAGATTCAGTTGTGATAAAGACCAAGTTGAAAAATACAGAAGAAGATATTTACCTGCTAGAAATCTTGGAACATTAATAATATCTACAAATAAAGGATTAATGACACACAAAGAAGCTCAAGAAGAAGGAACAGGAGGATGTGTAATCGCATATTTTTATTAAAATGAAAAAAGAATTTTCACAAGAAATAGAAATTCCTGAAGGAATAGAAGTAAAGAAAGAAGATAAGAAAATAATTGTAAAAGGTCCAGAAGGAGAAGTTTCAAAAGAATTCAACTTTGGTAGAATAAAATTTGAAAACAAAGATGGAAAAATCTTAATTTCTTATCCTATGGCTACAAGAAACGATAAAAGAATGATTAACACAATAACTGCACATTTGAAAAATATGGTTAAAGGGGTCAAGGAAAAATATGAATATAAACTAAAAATATGCTCTAGCCACTTCCCAATAAATGTGGAGATAAAAGGAAATGAGGCATTAATAAAAAACTTCCTTGGAGAAAAAACACCTAGAAAATGCAAAATACCCCAAGATGTTGAAGTTAAAATCAATAAAGAAATAATAACAATAAAATCTGCGAATAAAGAACTTGCTGGTCAATCAGCTGCAAATTTTGAAATGGCCACAGCAGTAAGAAACAGAGATAGAAGAGTATTCCAAGATGGGGTATACATAATAAATAAAGACGGAGAGGACATATAAAATGCCTAAATTTTTGAGACATACATCGCACAAATATTCCAAACTTGGATTGAGAAGAAAAAAGAAACAGGTTTGGAGAAGACCTACTGGAAGAGATAATAAGATGAGAGAACAGAGAAAAGGAAAACCTGCAATAGTTGCCATTGGATATTCAACTAATAAAAAAGAAAAAGGAAAAATAAATAATAAAACACCTGTAGTTGTAAATAATGTTCGCCAATTAGAGAATATACAAAAAAATCAAATTGTTGTATTAGGTAGAATAGGTAAAAAAAATAAAATAGAGATAGCAGAAAAAGCAAATGAACTTAAAATAGAAATCTACAAGTTTAACCCTCAAAAATATTTGAAAATGAATAAGAAAAAAGATAAAAAAATTGAAAAAAAAGAAAAGGAGAATAAAAAATGAATTTAAGATCTAAAAAACAATTAGCTGCAAATACCTTTGGAGTTGGAAAATCAAGAATAATGTTTGTAAATGAAAGGATTGAGGAAATTAAAGAAGCTATAACAAAACAAGATATGAGAAATTTGCTTCAAGACGGAGCTATAATAATCAAAGAAGTAAAAGGAAGAAGTAAAAATGTTGGAAAGAAAAAGAAAAGGAAATTTTCCAAGAGAAGAAAAAATGTAAATACAAGAAAAAAAGATTATGTCATATTAACAAGAAAATTAAGAAAATTAATAGCAGATAGAAAACAAAAAGGAGAAATAAATAAAGAAGAAGAAAAGAAATTAAGAAATAGGATAAGAAATAAAATGTTCAAGAGTAAAGCACATTTAAAAGAATATATGGGAGGAATAGAAAGTGAAAAGAAGCCAAAAAAGAAGAAGAAAAGAAAATAAGACAGATTATCTTAAAAGATTGAAGTTGTTAAAAAGTGAAAGAGCAAGAATAGTTTTTAGAAAAACTAACAAATATATAATCAGCGAATATGTAAAGAGTGAAGATGCCCAAGATAAAGTTATATTTGGATTTGATTCAAAAAAGCTTAATGATTATGGATGGGATAAGAAAGCACAAGGAAGTTTGAAATCTATAACTGCTGCATACTTAACAGGATATTTAACAGGTAAAACTGTAATAAAACAAAAACTAGAAATGCCGATATTAGACACTGGAATGAATAGAACAATTCATAAAAATAAGATATATGCTTTTTTGAAAGGATTAATCGACGCTGGTATAAAAATAGAATGTAAGAAAGAATTTTTCCCTGAAGAAGATAGGATAAAGGGAGAACATCTAAAAAATAAAATACAATTCAATGAAATTAAATCAAAAATAGATAAGATATAAGATGGCAAAGAAAAAAATAGAAGAAGTAGAACAAGAAGATGAATATGCTGAAGTTCCAGAAGAAGTTTTGGATAGTCAAGATTTAAAGGAATTAGAAGAAATAAAAAATGAGCAAGAAACTAAAAAAGCATTTGATAGAGACAAATCTAAACCATCAGAATCTTGGACTCCAAGAACAAAATTAGGAGAAGAAGTAAAAAGTGGTAAGATAAAAGATATAGATGAAATATTAGATAATAAAAGAAAAATATTGGAATCTGAAATAACAGATTATTTATTAGACCTTAAATCAGATTTAATCTCAATTGGGCAATCTAAAGGTAAATTCGGAGGAGGAAAAAGAAGAGCTTGGAGACAAACTCAAAGGAAAACTCAAGAAGGAAATGTTCCTACTTTCTCTGCGATGGCTATAGTTGGTGATGAAAACGGACATATTGGATTTGGATATGGAAAATCTATGGAAACTCTTCCTGCTAGAGATAAAGCAATTAGAAAGGCAAAACTAAACATAATAAAGGTAACTAGAGGATGTTCTGGTTTTGATTGTGATTGTTCTGAATTGCATACTGTTCCATTTAAAGTAACTGGAAAAGCTGGAAGTGTTAGGATTACACTAATTCCTGCTCCACAAGGTACAGGATTGGTTGTAGCAAATGAGTTAAAAAAGGTATTAAAACTTGCAGGAATAAAAGATGTTTATAGTAAAGGATTTGGAAAGATGAGAACAAGTTTTAATTTGATAAAGGCATGTTTTGATGCTCTTGAAAAAACAAATTCAGAGGAGAGTAAATAACAATGGCAATTGCACTAATACGTATCAAAGGAAGAGTAGGATTAAATAAAGACATAAATGAAACTTTAGATAGATTAAGATTAAGAAGAAAATATACTTGTGTTGTAGTAAATGGTTCAAAAGAAGAAATAGGTATGATTGAAAAATTAAGGGACTTTATTGCTTATGGAGAAATAAGGGATGAAGTTTACAAAGAATTATTAAAACAGAGAGGAAAGAAAGGAAAAGATGGAAAAATTAAACCATTCTTCAGACTAAGCCCTCCAAGAGGAGGAATTGATTCTAAGAAACACTTTGGTGTTGCAAAAGGAGTTCTTGGAAATAATGGGGATAAAATAAATGATTTGATATTAAGGATGTTATAAAATGACAATAAAAAAAACTCACAAACGTAAAAAGGTTTCAAGAATGCATGGAAGAAAGATGGGCACTCATGGATGGGGAGCAAGAAAGAAGCATAAGAAATCAGGACACAGAGGAGGAACAGGTATGGCTGGAACAGGTAAAAGGGGAGATTCAAAAACAACACTCATCACAAAACTTTATGGACATGATTATTTTGGAAAAAAAGGAATAACATCTAGAAAAACAAAAAAGGATACAAGACAGAGAATAAATCTTCAACAAATAGAAAAAAATCTAGAGAAATATGGAAAGAAAACTGCAAAGGGATGGGAAGTGAATCTTAAGAAATATAAAATATTAGGTGAAGGAGAGGTAAAAGAAAAATTAATAATAACTGCATTTGCAGCTTCTGAATCTGCACTAAAAAAAGTACAGAAAGCCGGAGGACAAATTATACTTCCTGAAAAAAATAAAACACTTGAGAAGAAAGAAGAGGAAGAATAAAACCCAATCTTTTTAAACTGATTTTATTTGATTATGAGATGGCAGATTTCACAAAAATATTCGCTTTAATACCAGAAGTAAAAAAGCCAGATGAAAAAAAACTGGCGTTCAATGTCAAGTTAAAATGGACTCTTATTGTCCTGATTAGTTTTTTTATTTTAGCTAATATTTCTTTATTTGGTTTATCTAACAATGCTCTTGAAAGATTTCAGTATCTTGCAATTATTTTAGGTACTGATTTTGGTTCAATAATATCACTAGGTATTGGTCCAATAGTAATGGCTTCTATTATACTTCAGTTACTTACTGGAGCAGGTATAATAAATATAAATACTAATACTGTCGAAGGTAAAAAGCTCTTCCAGGGAATACAGAAATTACTTGTATTTTTCTTTATAATATTTGAAGCTTGTGTTTATGTATTGATGAAAGGATTAGAAGCAATGCCTGGATATTCATGGCTTGTTATACTTCAATTAATACTTGGAGGAATAGCAATTTATTATATGAATGAGTTGTGTGAAAAATGGGGATTCGGTTCTGGAGTAAGCATATTCATTGCTGCTGGAGCATCTTGGCATTTATTCACCCAAGCGTTCCAGTTTGTTAATACGCAAGGAAGAAATTGTCTTTTAGATTTCAGTGGAACTGCTTGTTCTGGAAAAGTATTGGTTTTAATTCAATCTATAATTAACAAATATCCTGTAGAGTTTGCTTCTGCATTAGGAGCATTATTATCTACAGTTGTGATTTTCCTTTTAGTTGTATGGGCACAAAGCTTGAAGGTTGAAATCCCTTTAAGTTTTGGAAGAATAAGAGGATATGGAATTAAGTGGCCATTGAACTTTTTCTATGCTTCTGTTATACCAGTTATTTTAACTGCAGCACTAGTTGCAAATATCCAATTGTTTGGAGGGTTACTTGAAAATTGGGTAGGACACCCTACATTCTTAGGACACTTCTCTAATGGGCAGGCAGTTTCAGGATTTGCTTTCTGGCTAGGACATACTAATTTACTTGAGCTAATAATAAGAGGAGGATTCTTGCCTAGATATCTTATTCAGGGTATAACTCATATTATATTTTATGTTGGACTTGCTACTTTATTCTCTGTATTCTGGGTTAAAACATCTGGAATGGGGGCAAAGGAACAAGCCCAGAAGATTTCTGCATCTGGTTTACAAATTTCAGGATTTAGACAAGATGTTAGGGTTTTAGAAAGTGTTTTAGATAGATACATAATGCCTCTAACAGTGATGGGAGGTGCTGCAATAGGGTTGCTTACTGCTACAACAGATTTATTAGGTGCATTATCTTCAGGAACAGCAATACTGTTGGTAATTATGATTATGTATCAGTTCTATCAGAAGATAGCAGAACAACATATGACAGATATGAATCCTGCAATGAGGAAGTTTATTAGTAATAATTAAAAAAGATGGTAAAAGAAAAAGCTAGTTTTTCATATATCCAAACAAGAAGGGATTTTATCTAGATGGAAGAAACAAATTTAAAAAAAGACAAGAATGCGAAAGAAGGTAGTTTTGCCCCATTGATAATTTTTATGATACTTGCTATGGTTCTTGCTGGACTATGGGATAAAATACCTATAATAAAAAATTCAATACATTATATCCTTGACCCAAGTGCAGGAGTACTTCTGAATTGGAAATTAAATCTTGGAATGTTGATAATTGTTCTTGTAATAACAACGATAACTACAATTGTCCAAAAATATGCTACAGACCAAAAAACTCTAAAAGAAATGAGAAAGGAACAAAAAGAAATGCAAAAACAGATGAATGAATTTAAGAATAATCCTGACAAATTAATGGAACTTCAAAAGAAACAGTTTGCTATGATGCCTAAACAGATGAAATTAAGTATGAGGGCAATAATTTATACAGGTATTCCATTTATATTATTTTTTAGATGGTTTAATGATTATTTCATTGCTGCTGGAAGTCCTAGATTCTGGTTAGGATTAAGTTGGTTTTGGTTTTATTTGATATTTGCAATGATATTTGGTTCTTTCTTAAGAAAATGGTTTGATGTTGCTTAAATAATTTTAACCCCAAATCTTAAAAACCATCTTATTCTGATTTAAACATGGCAAAAGAAAATCAAGAATCGCAACAAGAACTTGTAATGCAATTTCAGATTTTTGAACAACAAATACGAATGATTCAAGAACAATTACAAGCAGTTGAACAAGCAATTGTAGAGTTAGGAAGTTTAAATTTTGGATTAGATGAACTTGTTGGTAAAAAAGATGAAGAAATATTATCTCCAATTGGAAGAGGAATATATGCTAAATCCAAACTAATATCTGAAGAACTGTTAGTAGATATAGGCAATAAAAATTTTGTAAAAAAATCAATACCTGAAACAAAAAAGATAATTCAGAATCAAATTAAAAAATTAGAGAAAGCAAAAGAAGAGTTAAACAAAGAATTAGAAAAGATAAATACTGAATTAACAGAAGTATTTATGAAACATCAATCCTCTCACAAACATGACCAATGTGATTGTGGTGAAGAAGAATGTGATTGTAAAAAATAATTAGTTTATCTTTCTTAAAAATTCCTTATATTTCATCAGGCCTAATTCAGTTATTATTCCTGAAATATATTTTCTTTTAATAAATTCAAATGCTGGATTTTTTATTTTAATATTCTTTGGAGATTTATCCCAGACTTCATTTAAGCTTCTTTGCTCTATTTTTATTTTATCTTTTGTAAACTTCCATGAATCTGCAATTATATAAACAGGTATTTTATTTCTTGATGCTATCTCAGCAAACATTCCACTCCCAATCTTATTTATTACTCCTTTTTTTAAAAGTGCATCTGCTCCAAGAAATATTTTGTCCACGTATATTTTATCTGATTTGTCATCTTTTTTTATTGCAAAGGCAGCTGCAGAATCTACAAACATTGTAACATCGATACCATTCTTCATTAATTCTACTGCAGTCTTTCTTCCTTGAAATAAAGGTCTAGTTTCAGTGTTATAAACTTTGAATTTTTTGCCTTTTTTCTTGGAATATATTAGGGAATTAACAACATTAGTAGAATGACAGTGAGTAAATATAACATCTCTGTTATTAATCAGTTTTAAAACATGTTTATTTATCTCTTTTTGAGAAAATTCAAAGTGATTTAATATCTCTTTTTTAGATACCCCTTTTTCAGCAAGATTAAGAACATAAAACATCATTGGCTCTGTTGGTCTGGAAGACATTAATTTTTCTTTTGAATCTTTAGAAGGTAAAAGAAAATAAGCTTCAAGTGCAGCCCTTGCAACATTCTTAGCCCCTTGAATTTCTACATTTTTTATTTTTCTTACAATTTCATTGAACCTCTTTTTCTTATTCATATATTCAAGAAGTTGTTAAGATTTAAAAATACTTCTTCTAAATTCATAGAAGAAAAATCATACAATCAACAATAATTTTTAATCAAATCCTCAATTATATACCTAACATTTAAAAATTCCTTTTATTTTAAACCATTATGCTTGAAGCACTTATAAATCCAAGAAAAGCAGAGAAGGGACCATGGAAAATGTTTTTTGTGGGTCTTGTTTATGCATCTCTGTCCCTTTTATTAGTACACTGGTTTTTTTCAGGAGACCCTAATTTATCAAATGCATCTGGGATGTTAGTAGTTTTGTTTTGTATAATGTTTAGTTTTCCTTTTATGTATTATATAATTAAAACTGAAGGGAGAGAAGATGAAGAAGTTGAAGGGTTATACAATGTTTGGCAAGCGCACAAAGATGCAATCTATGCATTTATGGGTTTATTTTTGGGTTTTGTGGTTGCATTTTCATTTTGGAATATTGTTTTACAAGATGCAAATCTCTTAAACTTTCAAATTCAAACTTATTGTCAAATAAATCGTCCTTCAGATGTTCAAGGATGTGTTCAAGAGTATTCTTCAGCAAAAGTAAATCTAACTGGATCGTCAATAAATGGTGTTAGATTGCTCTCTATAATAGAAAATAATGTTTATGTTATGATATTTACTCTCATATTTTCGCTCATATTTGGAGCAGGAGCTTTATTTATTCTAGTCTGGAATGCTAGTGTTATAGGCGCTGCAGTAGGGATATTTACAAGATATAATGTAAGTGAAATTCCATTAGGCATAGCAAGATATGCTATACATGGGTTCCCTGAAATAGCTGCATATTTCATTACTGCTCTTGCCGGAGGAATATTTGGTGTTGGTTTAATAAGGCATGGTCTAAGAGATAAAAGATTTTTGAAAATTGTTGAAAATGTTATTTTACTTATATTCTTAGCATTAGTAATACTCATAATAGCTGCACTATTAGAAGTATATATTACACCATTAATATTCAGATAAAATTTAAAAGCTCGAAGTATATTCAATTATAATGGAGCCTTTAATTGTAATGACTGTTTTTCTTAGTTTTTTTTGTACATATTTAACATTACCTTTTTGGATAAAAAAAGCAAAACAAATTGGATTATTGTGGGAAGATATGAATAAGCCAAGAAGAGAGAAAAATGTTGCTGGTTCTGGAGGAATAATTGTAGTTATAGGGGCGATAATAGGTATATTTATGTATATTGCTATACAAACATTTTACTTTAAATCTTCAGATGGAATATCAATACAATTATTTGCTATGACTAGTACAATTTTGCTTGTAGCAGGTGTGGGATTAATAGATGATTTATTTGGATGGAAAAAAGGAGGGCTTTCAAAAAGATCTAGAATAATACTTGTAATGTTGTCTGCAATACCCTTAATGATTATTAATGCTGGAGAATCAACAATGCTCGGCATGGATTTTGGAATATTATTTCCTTTAGTTATTATCCCCTTAGGTGTTGTTGGTGCAACAACTACATTTAATTTCTTAGCAGGATTTAATGGATTAGAAGCAAGACAAGGGATAATTTTGTTGTCTGCTATTGGAATAGTTACTTACCTAACAGGAAATTCTTGGTTAACTGTTGTTGCGCTCTGTTTAGTTGCCTCATTACTTGCATTTTACATTTTTAATGCTAACCCAGCAAAAGTTTTCCCAGGAGATACATTAACTTATGCTATAGGGGCATCATTTGCTTGTATTGCTATACTTGGAAATGTAGAAAAAATTGCAATATTCTTTTTTATTCCCTACCTTTTAGAAACTATTTTAAAACTAAGAGGAGGATTGAAGAAACAAAGTTTTGGTAGGCCTAATGAAGATGGAAGTTTAGAAATGCCTTATGAAAAAATATATGGATTAGAACATCTTGCTATATACATATTAAAAAAAATAAAACCAAGCAAAAAAGTTTATGAGAACGATGTGGTATCTCTTATAAATTTATTCCAAATAATTATAATTATAATTGGTTTTGTATTGTTCATAAAATTTTAACTATAAGGTTTTTAAATGACGTTTTTCTTTAATTCTAATGAAGATTAGTGGGTTGAAAGAAAAGTTTAATAATACTATAAAAATCTTAGAAAGGAAAAAAATTTTAACAATAATAACAATACTTCTTTTAATAACAATTATAGCGTTTACTGCAAATATAAGAACAAATAATATAGACAAGTTAAAAGATGTTACAACTGGTGAATATTTAACTGCTGATTTAGATGCTTTTTATTTTTTAAGATTAGCTGAGGTACTCCATGAAAATGGAAGCTACTCTGAATATGATTCTATGAGATATCCTCTACTTAAACTCTCATTCAGTAATGAACTTCTTCCATATACAATTGTATTTTTATATAAAGTTATTAAACCTTTATCAGCAGATATAACTATCAGGTACGTTGATGTTATTTATCCTGTAATATTTTTTGTGTTAGGCATGTTGGTATTCTTCTTTTTGATACTTCATCTCACAAAATCAAGAATGGTTGCTCTATTATCTAGCTTTTTCCTTGCAATAATTCCTTCGTATTTATTTAGAACAATGGCAGGAGTTTCAGACCATGAACCTCTTGGAATGTTTGCTTTTTTCTTAGCACTACTTGTATTTTCAATTTCTATGGAAAAAATAGAAAAAAAGAATTCTTGGAAAATGGCAATAATCCTTGGTATTATTACTGGTTTCTTTACAATATTTAGTATAGCTGCTTGGAGTGGTATTGCTTCATTTGTATTGCTCATAATTCCTCTTACAATCTTTTTATTATGGATAACTAATAAAAGAAACAGTGAAGAAGGAAAGAACAATCTTAGAGAATACCTTTTGTTTTATGGATTTTGGATAATTGCATTTATTTCACTTGGTTTTATATTTTCTTATCCTATTACTGCAATAAAAGGTTTTATCTTTAATATGAGGGGTTTAATTATTCCTTTGGTATTTGTATTTATTTTAACTGACTACATCTTAATAAATATGAAACATAGAAAGATAGAAAAATTAGGTAAAAAAAGAATAGGGGTTAGCTTAATATTAACATTATTTGTTTCAATTATTATTGCTTTAATATTTAACTTAAATCTTGGTTTTTCTTTATCTGACATTGTATCCTCTGTTCTTAGGCCATTTGGAGGAGGAAGAATAGGCTCAACTGTAGCAGAAAATGCTCTTCCATATACAGTTGATATTATAAGGCAGATAGGTGCTGCATTATTTTGGATATTCTTTTTAGGCGTTATATTTGTGGGTATTGAATCTTCTAAGGGAATAGGTAAGAAAAAGAATAGAATAATATTTTCCTTGTTGTGGGTATTCATGATGTCTGGAATATTGTTTCATAGATATTCTACAACAGCGTTATTTAATGGAAATTCTTTTTTGAGTAAATTATTTTACATTGGAGGAATGCTTCTCTTTTTTGGATATTTTGTTTGGATATACTTTAAAGATAATATAAAAATAAAAAGCAACCAGATAATAATATTACTATTTGTTTTCTTTATGACTCTATCAGGTATAAGTGCTGTAAGATTATTATTTATATTTACTCCTGTAGTTTGTTTTATATCTGCTTACTCTTTAAAAAAGATATATGATTATGCTGATAACTCAAAAGATGAAATTGTAAAAGTAATTCTTTATGCTGTTTTAATTGGAATAATAATACTCTTAGTATTTACCTCTGTTGCTTATATTAAATCAATAAAAGTTCAGTCAAGCCAAATAGGTTCATCTGCAAATGAACAGTGGCAACATTCTATGAAATGGGTAAGGGAAAATACTGAACCAAATGATGTATTTGTACATTGGTGGGATTATGGTTATTGGGTTCAATACATGGGGGAGAGGCCCACTATTACTGATGGGGGACATGGAAATGGATATTGGGATCACTTAATTGGAAGATATCTGCTTACAACACCTTATCCAGAGACTGCATTAAGTTTTATGAAAGCTCAAAATGTTTCATATCTTTTAATTGACCCTACAGATATTGGCAAATATTCTGCTTATAGTAGTATTGGAAGTAATGTTAAGGGAGATGATAGATTTTCATTTATACCAACAATGATTTCTAGTAAGAGTCAGATGCAAGAAACAAAGAATGGAATAATACGTGTTTACCAAGGAGGATATGGTTTAGATGGAGATATTCTTTATGAAGAAGATGATAAAAAAATATTTCTCCCAATGGAGAATTCTGGAATAGCAGGAGTAATAGTAGAAAAAGAGAATGGCAAGTTTAAACAGCCAATAGTTGCTTATGTTTACAATGGAAACCAAGTAAATATCCCTATGAGATATTTATATTACAATGGAACAATCTATGATTTCAAAAATGGTACAAATTCTGGAATTTATATAATCCCTCAAATAAGTCAAGTTAATAATGCATTACAATTAGATGAAGAGGGTGCTTTAATTTATCTTTCTCCAAAAGTAATTGATAGTTTAGTTGCACAAGTTTATTTGATGAATGACCCTCTAAAAAGATATAATAATAGTTTAAAGTTAGAACACTCTGAACCAGACCCTCTAAAAACATATTTAGAGATGTATTCAACTATGAAGATAAATGAATTCTTCTACTTAGGTGGAATTAGAGGACCACTTAAAATATGGTCTGTACATCCTTCTGAAAGAATAATTGCTAGAGAAGAATTTACAAAAGTTTCTGGAGAATATGCTGAATTAGATAATTTAACATTTATAAGATGAAAAAGAAAATAGCTATCTTTCACCCTTGGATAAAAAGCAGAGGGGGTGCAGAGAAAACTGTGCTTGAATTATTAAAAAACTTCAAAGGTTCTGAATTATATACTTGGGTATATGAAAAAGATAATACTTTTGAAGAATTTAAAAAATACAAGATAAATGTTATAGGAAATAACTTTTTTAGAAGATTTTCTCATTCAAATATATTAAGAGGATTATTTTTAATAAGTTCTTTTTCCTCTAAAATACCTTTAGAGAAGTATGATTTATTTTTAATTTCAACTTCAGGTGTTGGAGAATTTATATTATTCAAGAATTATAAACCTGGAAAAACATATGCATATGTTCATACTCCACTTAGAGATGCAGATAAAGATATTATAAATTGGAATCTAAAAAATAAACACAGAAATATAATTTCTAAAACAATTTATTTATTAGCTGTAAATGTGTATAAAACATTAGAAAAAATTTCTTGGAAAAGAATAGATCATGCAATATTTAATTCAGAATTAAGTCTAGAAAGAGCAAAGAAAAGAAACTTGATAAAAAATAAAAAATTTAGTGTAGTTTATCCTCCAACAGATATAAACAGAGCAGAAAAAATAAAAACACAAAGAAAAAATTATTTTTTATATCCTTCACGAATAAATCCTCCTAAAAGACAGGATTTATTGATAAAGGCATGGAAAATATTTTCTAAAAAACATCCAAATGAAACACTAATAATTGCTGGAAATCTGGAGAATAAAAAATACTATCAAGAATTAAAGAGATTATCTGAAGGATTTAAGAATATTGAAATAAAAACAAATCTAAACAATAATGATTTCTTGAAATTATATGAAGAAAGCAAAGCAGTAATATTTGTTCCATTTATGGAGGATTTTGGAATAGTTCCTTTTGAAGCATTAAGTTTAGGTAAACCATTAATTGCGGTAGATAAAGGAGGATATTATGATTTAGTCAAGAAAATACCTCAATATTATCCAATTAAAGAAGTATACTCTGAAGATAAGATGATAATTGAGATAAATAAGACATTGGAAAATTTTATGAAGTCGAGAGTAAAACCAAAAAAAATAACTAACTTAGTCTCCAACACAACTAATTTTATAAATAAAATTAGCGAGATATTAGAATGAAAGAGAAACTTGTATCTGTAAATATACCAACCTATAACTCTGAGAGTACTCTGGAACAATGTTTAAAGGCAGTTAAAAATCAGACTTACAAAAATATTGAGATTATTATAGTTGATAGCTACAGCAAGGATAGAACTCTGGAGATTGCTAAAAAATTCAATGCCAAAGTGATTATGTGCAAAGGAAAACTCTTGGAAGCTAGAATTTTGGGAACTGAAAAAAGTAAAGGGGAATATGTTTTATTGCTTGATTCAGATCAAATATTAGAAAAAACTGCAATAGAAAGAGCAGTTGAGAAAATGAAAGATTATGATAGTTTATGGTTTTGGGAAAGAGCTTACAATAGAAAAAAATTCTTACCTTCATTATATGATGCAGATAGAATGCTTGTTCAAACCTACTGGAGACCTGATGATGATATTGTATTGCCAAGATTCTTTAAAAGAAAATTGTTAATGAAAGCTCACAGCAAAATACCTAAAGAGCATATAAACATATGTGCTGCGCAAGACCACATAATTACGTGGCATGAATTCAAACAACTAACAAACAAAAATGGTATGATAAAAGATGCTGTAGAACATATGGAACCAGATACATTAAAATCATTATTTAAAAAACAGTGGAGATGGGGAAAAACTACAAGAGATTTTTATAAAACAGGACTTTACAGAGAATTAATAACTAAAAAAGACAGATTTAGAAGATTTAAATTTAAACACTTAAAATGGAGTCTTAAAAGTTTCCTATTAAGGATATTAAGAGGAATACCTTATAAGTTAGGATATTGGTTTGGGTAAGTTTCTAATATGAAAAACAAAAAAGTTGCAATTATAATCTGTACTTATAATCAAGAGAAACTTCTTAGAGAATGCCTTTTAAGTTTAAAAAACAAAACACTCTACAAGGATTATAAAGTGTATTTTGTTGACGATAGTGGTAAGGGGGAGATAGCTAAAAAAATAAAAAAAGAGTTTAAATGGGTAAATGAAATTGCAAATAAGAAAAATCTTGGCTTTTCTAAATCAAATAATGTAGGAATAAAAAAGGCAATAAAAGAATACAATCCTGATTATTTTGTTCTTTTAAACGATGATTGTGAAATTATTGATAAAAATTGGTTGAATAAAATAATTGAAACAGGGGAAAAAGACAAGAACATAGGTATTTTGGGGTGTAATATAAGATATCCTGATGGAAGTTTACAGAATCTTGGAGGTTATTTGCGCAAATGGAAAATAGACTTAGAATTAAAAGACAATAAAAAAAATAATTTTGAAGTGGACCATGTTATGGGTGCTTGTTTGATTGTAAAAAAAGAGGTTATAGAAGATGTTGGAATGCTCGATGAAATTTATTCGCCTTATCTTTTAGAAGATACTGATTATTGTTTAAGGGCTAAAAAAAATATGTGGAAAATAATAAGTATTCCAGATATAAAAATAATCCATAAAAAAGGCAAAAGTATTGATTCTCAGGAAGATAAAAGAAAACTTTTGATTAGATTCAAAAATGATATAATTTTTTCAAGGAGACATCTAAGTTTATTCAATAGAATATTTAGAATATTTATATACCTCCCTCTTGTTGCTGTATTTAAGAAGAAAAAAGACACTGGTGGATTTAGTCCAAGTAATTTAAAGTTTAGAACTAAATTTATAAGGAATTTGGGTATTTGGTTTATATCGTTTTTCCCTGCTTTATATAAAAAACATTTAAAATGATAAAAAAAACATTAAGAAAAATTAGAAGTACGAGAATAGGATATAATATTGGTAGAAAGATATTATCTACTCCTCTAATTGTTAATAGTTCTGTATACGATAAGTCTTATAATAAAAAAATAAGAAAAACTATAAACAAGTTAGAAAAAGAATATCCAACTGGAGTTGATATTGGAACAACTAATCTTTGTAATGCTGCATGCATAATGTGTCCTCATTCAAAATTAAAGAAGATGGGGACTATGGATATGAATCTTTATAAAAAAATAATAGACAATTGTGCTAAATTAAACATAAAACCAATTACACTCTCGTTTTTCGGTGAACCGTTTTTAGATAAAACTATAATTGAGAAGATAAAATATGCAAAACAAAAAGGAATGGATGTCGGATTTTATTCAAATGCTTCACTTCTTACTGAAGAATTATCAAAAGGGATAATAAATGCAAGATTGGATAGTATAACGATAAGTTTTGATGGGGCAACTAAAGAAACTTATGAAAAAATAAGAAAAAATCTGAAATTTGAGGTAACAAAGAAAAATGTTCTTGGACTCATAAATACTAAAAAGAAACTTAATAAGAAAAACCCAAAAGTAAATCTGGTTTTAGTTGAATTGGAGGAGAACAAGAGAGAAATAAAACAATTTTACAAATACTGGAAAGGGAAAGTAGATGGTATAAATATTATTAATATGAGAAACTGGGCTAATGAAATTCAAAAAAAAGGGACAAAGGAAAGTTTTCACTTTAATAAGAAAATAAGCAGGAAACCATGTGTATTAATTTGGTCAAAGATGGTTGTAGATTGGAATGGAGATGTTGTTTTATGTTGTGATGATTGGAATCACTCAACTATTTTAGGTAATTTAAAAAATCAAACAATAGAAGAGATATGGAAAGGAGAAAAATTAAGGAAGATACGTGAAGCACATATTAAAGGAGAATTTTATAAAGTTCCGTTATGTTCTTGTTGTAATAAAAAATCTGTATGGTGGTGGTATTAAATATGCCAGACAAAAAAATAAAAATTTGTTTTATTAGTGCTGAACCCAATTTTGATGGAGGAGTGAGTTTGTATACAAAGAATATTATAAAGTGTATAAAAAAAAATAAGAAAGATACAGAAATAACCTGGATTTATGTGGGTAAAAAAGCACAAATTTATACTAACAATGGAGTTAGATACATTGAGATAAAAAGCAATTTACCTTATCCTCTGGATCAAATAAGTGGTAATTTTAAAATCTATAAATTTCTTAAAAAAAATGATTTTGATATTATAAACTCGCATGCTGTCTGGGGAAGATGGATGAACTTTTATAAAAAAAGAAAATATCAAAAATTAGTGCACACCTACCATGGAGTAACTTATAATTATTTTAAAGTGCATATAAAGAGATTCTCTATATTAAAGAAAATTCTTTTCTCACCTATGATTCTTTTTGGATATATTCTGGAAAAGCCACCTATTAAAAAAGCAGATGAGATAATTTCTGTTTCTCAAAAAGTAAAAAATCAACTTAATGAAGCTTATAATTGCAAAAGAAAAATAAATGTAATAAGAACAGGAGTTGATTTAAAAGAATTTAAACCAAGAGATAAAGAAAAAATAAGAAAAAAACTTAATTTGGAGAATGATAAATTATATGGATTGTATATTGGTAAAGGGGGTTATTGGATAAAAGGATTAGATAGAGCAATAAAAATATCTGAAGAGATTTACAAAAAAGATAGAAATTATAGAATGATTATTGTTGGTGCAGATTATAAAAAAATAAAAGATTTCATAAAAAAAGATTTCATAATCTATTTAGAAAAAGTAGATAGAGAGGAAATTAAATATTATTATAATGTTTCGGATTTTCTTTTTTATCTTTCAAGATATGATGGAGGAGCCCCAACATTAGTTGTATCTGAAGCTATGGCTTCTGGATGTCCGATAATATTTTCTAAAGATTCTCAACAAGAGATAATAAAAGATAAAGAGAATGGTATAATAATAGACAAATTTAATATTGAGAGTTCTGAAATTATAATGGGAATATTAAAAGACAGAAAATTAAAAGAGAAGATTATAAAAAATGAAATAAGAACAATAAAAGAACTTTCTTTAGAAAAGTGGGGAGAAGAATATATAAAGATTTTAATTGGAGACAAAAAATAAATTAATTGGTTTAAAATTTTCTAAAGAGGCTTATCAATTTAAATGGAAAAAAACTTAAAATATAATATGCTACAAATCTTTTATTGAAACCGTATTGATTAAAATATCTTTTTATTTCTTTTCTCGCTTCTTTCATTTGATTGTCTTGAAATTTAATTGAAATTTTTATTTCTATGCCAATTCTAATAACATCGATATGCATATTCTCTAAAATAAATTGTTTATCGTTAAAATCTGGATAATTATCTTGTCCTGTTTTTTTTCTCTGTAAGTAAAATTCCTTTGCCTTGTTAAAATAATATCTTTGTTTTTTTATTTTATCTTCGTTTTCTTTATATACTCTATACATTATGATTAAATTTGAAATATTTATTATTTTTCTATGAGATTCCAAAATCCTAAGATAAAAGTCGTAATCTTGAGAAAGTTCAAATTCTCCTCTATAAAATAAATCCTTTGTGTTTCTAAAAAAGATTGAAGGATGAATTAGAGGGTTTGAATTCAGCAATTTTCTTTTTATTTTGCTAGGGGAATCATATTTTAAGAATTTCCCTTCTTTTTTCCCATATTCATTAATAACTATTGCAGAACCGCCACATAAAAATATATCCTCATTTCCCTCCATAAAATTGTATTGAATTTCTAAGCGATTTTTTATTGAAATATCGTCTGCATCCATCCTCGCAATATATTTTCCTTTAGCTACCTTCAAGCATTTGTTTAAAGAATTTGCTAAGTTAATTTTTTTAGAATTGTTTATTAGTTTAATTCGAACATCATTTTCTTTATACTTGTTAATTATCTTAAGCGAATTATCATTAGAACAATCATTTACTATTATAAATTCAAAATCCTTAAAACTCTGATTTAATATAGATTTTATTGAATCTTCTAAATATTTTTCTGAATTATATACAGACATAATTACAGACACTCTGGGGCACATGTATCTTAGACATTAAGAATATTTTTAAAGTTATTCCAATTATTTTGCAAATGTGTGGAATAAATGGTTTTAATTTTTTAGATAAAAGGCTGTTAAAGGATATGAACGAATCCATTCATCATAGAGGTCCAGATGATGAAGGGAAATTCTTTGATAGAAAGGTATCATTAGGTCATAAAAGATTATCTATTATGGATTTAAATATCAGAGGTAAGGAGCCTATGTCTTACTCTCATAAAGGAAAAAAGGCGATAATTGTTTTTGATGGAGAGATATACAACTTTATGGAAATAAAGGCTGAGTTAATTTTAAAGGGATATTTATTTGAGAATAAAACCGATGCAGAAGTCATACTTGCGAGTTATATGGAATGGGAGGAAAAATGTGTGAATAAATTTAATGGTGTGTGGGCATTTTGCATCTATGATTTAAACAAAGAATTATTATTTCTCTCCAGAGATCGTCTTGGAAAGAAACCATTATATTATTATGCTAAAAAAGATATCTTCATATTTAGTTCTGAGTTAAAGGCAATAACTCAATACAAACAATTTGTAAAAGAAATAGATAAAACTGCCATAGAATTTTACTTTTCTATGGGATTTATCCCTTCTCCACTTTCCATCTATAAAGATGTAAATAAGTTAGAACCTGGACAAAACATTACGTTTAATTTAAAGAATAAAAAAATTGATAAAAAATTTTACACTGATTTTATAAAATACTCTCCCATTAAAAATAAAAAAAAGCTTATAGAAGAAGGAAGAAAGCTACTTCACAAATGCACAAAAGATAAGATGATATCTGATGTTCCTATTGGAGCATTTTTAAGTGGAGGGGTAGATAGCTCTTCAGTTGTAGGAGAAATGATTAAAATAACTGAAAACAAAAATATTAATACATTTTCTGTTGGATTTGAAGGTAGATTCGACGAAAGCAAATATATTAATATAACAAAAGATTTTTTTAAAACCAAACACCATCACTATTATTTTAAAAAGAAAGATTTTAACGAATTACTGGAGATAATTTTTAATTATTATGATGAACCTTTTTCAGATATATCTATGTTCCCAACCTTTTTCATATCCAAAATTGCAAAAAGAGAGGTATCTGTTGTTTTAAGTGGAGATGGAGGAGATGAAATATTTGGAGGATATCCTAACCATAAAAACGCGTATCAAGTACAGATAATAAGAAAAATTCTTCCAAAAAGTATGAGAAATTTTATTATGAGGCTCAATATAAATAAGAAATTAAATAAAGTACTCAAAAAAAGTTTATTAAAAGACGAGTTTTTATTTGTTCAAAACTATGAATACTTACCAGAATCTGTTTTTTTATGGGCTAAAAAAAGATGGGATAAGTGTTTGGAATATTCGAATAAAGATATTGTTGAAGCATCAATAATGATGGACAGACATTTTACCACCCTACCTGATAATTTTTTAGTCAAAGTAGATAGAGCGTCTATGGCAAATGCGTTAGAGATAAGAAGCCCTTTTTTAGATTATCGGTTTATAGAATTTTCAGAAAAGATACCTTCAAAATACAAAGCAAGTCTATTTAAAACAAAAAAGATAATGCGAGATATAATTAAAGATATTGTCCCAAAGGAGATATTACACATTAAGAAAAAAGGATTTATACCTCCGGTAGAAGAATGGTTAGATGAGATTGAAGAAATAAAATCTCTTAATATATTTTTATCTAATTTACATAAGGCAGAGATAATCTCTGAAGATATAAAAGAATTTTATAATAAAAAAGTATTTAATAAACAAATAAGTAATTATAAAGGATATCTAATTCGTCTTTTCTTGATTAAAAAATGGCTAAATACAAATTCTGTAAAATTAACTCTTTAAAATATAAATATTTAAAATAAGATAAGGTTTTTTAAAAGAAATGGAAGGAAAATATAAGATAAAACGTTTAATAAATAGTATTTTAAATAAGTTTAATTTAGAAATTATAAAGACTCATCCAAGAGAAGCGATAAAATTTGCTAAAGAATATTTTAAAGGCAAAAAGATATTAGCAATAGAAATAGGAGTATTGCAGGGAATAAACTCTGAACAAATTTTAAAAAATCTCAATATAAAAGAGATATATCTCATTGACCCTTGGACATCCTATCTAGATTATAAAAAATCTGAACCTGAAAGAACACAACAATCACTAAATGAGGATTTTAAAGAATGTAAGAAAAGGTTATCTAAGTACAATCAAAAAATAAAGTACATAAAAAAATTCTCTGAAGATGCAATAAATTTTGTTCCAATGGTTGATTTCATATATATAGATGGAAATCACGAATATAATTATGTAAAAAAAGATTTAGAGTTGTATTGGGGAAA
>ERZ795030.1445-NODE-1445-length-32078-cov-7.893670_pt1 | contig 32078 bp, 28 predicted proteins | sample MGYA00375122_ERZ795030 | MGnify/ENA primary metagenome ERZ795030 (study PRJEB30165, sample SAMN05720146) | activated sludge metagenome | isolation source: anaerobic digester from wastewater treatment plant | place: Japan | collected 2015-04-20 ... | reverse complement strand
ACAGGATAATCCAATTTACCTACTCCCGGTTGACTCTTTTTATCATTCCTCCTTTTTGATAAACTCTGGTTGTATCCAGTTGAGCAAAACAGGCAAGACAGTCAATGCGACAACCGAGCTTGAAAAAATCGTAAGGGCAATAAGAAAACCGAATTGTGCAAGCATGTTGAATTTCGACAGCATCAGAACAGCGAACCCGCACCCTACGGAAATGGCATTGATCATGATGGCTTTTCCGGATGTAACGAATGTACGCCGCAGAAATCCTGACGCACCGCCGTGTGCGACATATTCCCGGTTATATGCTGCAAGGTAATGGATGGTATAGTCAATTCCGATACCTACGGCGAGACTCGCAACCAGAGCCGTTCCGATATTGAGCTTGATACCGGTTGCCGCCATTACCGCGAAATTCAGCAAGATCGATATGGCCAACGGCGCAATCCCGATGAAACCGGCCTGAATGGAACGCCAGGATAACGACAGGATAAGAAAGACCATTACGATCGAAATGATGACGGATATCAGTTGCGACTGTACGACAAGCCGATTGAGCGAACGTTCAACGAACGTCATTCCTCCAACAGTTACCTGAACAGTCGACGGAAATTTCGCTTGCACATATTCTTCAATTTTAGAGACGACAATGTCAGTATCAATTTGACCAACTGTCTTCATCTGTACACTTGATCGTATCGCCGTTGGTTCAAGCGGATCGTTCGCGTAGGAACTGATGTCGCCCGAAAGAAGAACAAGATAATTGGAAACAAGCGTGGCAAGTTCTTCCCTGGAAGATTTTCCATACCGGACAGGATTCGCTGGAATCTCATAATAGGCTTCACCGTCAAAATTGACCGAGTTCTTGAGTTCCTTGATCAGTTCCCGTACACTAACGCTTCCCGAATTCGCCCGCCGAAGGGCCTCGTCCAGAGAGGCGATAAACTCGAGACGCGTAAGATTGCCATCCATGAAAGATATAGCCGTATCGTCAAATGTATCATCCTCGCTATCCGTAGTTGCCCCACCGTCGGTATCAGACAGGAATACACCAAAATCACCGAAACCGAATGAATCCTCCCCGCCGGGATCTGTCAGGGTCATCGGGGTGACAGGTTGTATCCCCGCCGGATCTTCATCCGCGTTGTATACCTGGTTGATTCGCTTTACAAGATCGGTAAAGCCCATTACCTTGCCGACTTCGGGAACGCTTTTTGCAAGATACGTTGAAAGACCGTCCATTGCAATGAGAACGTCCGGATGAAGCACGCCAAGCGGTTCTTCTGAACGTACAACGACACTCAAAGTTTTTGTACCTGCGAAACGATCGCGGATAAACTGGTCGGATTGCGATACGTCCGCATCGCCCCTGAAGTATTCAACCAGAACATTATCGATTATCAATTTTGGAATTGAATAACAGGAGAAAAGAATAAGTGCAATCGAGCAAGTCACGACAATACGTTTCTTCCGTGTTATGCCGGTGAACGCATCGGCGATGGCATCGCTGAGAGGATCTGCACTGAAAGCCGTTTCTCCATCAACCGGACGATCTGATTTTTTCCGATTTCGGGAAAGGGGACGAGGACCGCGAACCAGAAGTACCGACGGAATGAAGGTCATTGAAACAATGAACGATGCGAACACGCCGAAACTGGAAAAATATCCGAACTCGCGAATCGGGAGTACCGACGTGAAACAGAATGAAACAAACCCGGCGAAAGTCGTGAGTGCGGCAAGCGCAACGGGTTTTCCGATTTTTCGGATCAATTCGAAAATGAGTTGTTCATGATCCTTTTTCGTCAGCACTTTCCCGTCAGCACGATCATCCAGATAATGGGTAACAACATGTATTCCGTATGCACTTCCCACGGCGACCAGAATAACCGGTAAAACGGTTGAAAGAACCGAGAGGCGGACGCCGAACAGGGGCATGGCACCTACCGACCAGATCGTTGCAATAACTACCGTGGAAAGCGGAAGAACGATGGCGATGGATTTGCGGAACGAGAAGAACAGGATAGCTAAAACCGTAATCACGACAAGGGGGTATGAGTGTACGCAGATCCTTTTTCATCGCCGAGTTGATATCGGAACTGAACACAGGAAGCCCTGCGAGATAGACCTTCGTCCCGTCCGTGAAAATCTCTCCGGAAATGACCCGAATATCATCGAGGACCGCAAGACTTTCCGTACTTCCCGCCTCCTCTGTCTTCAGGTCAAGCGAGACAAGCACCTGCGTCGATTTTTCATCATCCGATATGAGCGTCCGGTCATAGAGATCCCAGGATCGGACACGTTGCTTGATCGCTTCAATTTCCTCATCGCTTCCCGCAAAGTCGCCGGGAACCAATTGCTCGACAACTATCGAGTCTCCACGGGACGTGATATAGTCGGTCGAAACAATCGAGCTCACCGTATCGATATTATCCATGCCGTGAAGCCGTTCGTCGAACTCATGAACCCGACCAAGAAAATCTGAATCAAATATGGAATCGAACGGACGTTCAAGACCAATCAGGATAATGACCTGACTGCCAAAATCTTCATCAATCGCCTCGGTCTCGATTCGCGACGGATCATTCTCTGGAACAAACCGGAAGTTGTTGTTGTCGAGCTCCATGCGCGGAAACTGTGAAGCGAATGCCGCCGTTATCAGCAGAATGACCGCAATGATGATACGGGGATGACGATACAATCGTTCCATAATGACTTTCTCCTCTATCAATTTTCAGAAAGACTCAGTTGCGAGCGGTCAACACCGGGAGCCGCCATGCCACGCAGAAGCAATTCAAAAACCCGTTGCATCTCGGCAAGAACGATCGACATATCACGCAAATCGCGGGGAAGGCGGGCTACACTGTCCACAATCCCGGAGGCAATGATAAACACAGTCCGTGAAAGCGTTTTCGCGTCAAGACTGGTTTCCAGTGTTCCATCATGTAATCCGCGCTCAATAACCTCCTGGACGAGAGAAAGCATCCTGCTTCCAGCCCTGCGGGATGTGTTATCGGCCAGCTCGTACAGCAATGGAAAACTCGGGGCAATGAAATTTTTAACGCCAACAAGGACAAAGATGTCATTCGAATTCCGGAAGCGGTCAAGATAACATCTCCAAAGCGTCGAAATGGCTTCTACCCCCGAATCACTATCCGAAATACGTGATTCGGCATACTCTACAAAGGAAGTAACCGCTTCAGTAAAAAGCGCCTCAAGAAGGCTCTCCTTGTTGGAGTAATAAAGATACAACGTTGCCTTGCTGAGTTCACATTCCCGTGCGATATCCGACATGCTGACGGCTTCAACACCCCGCTCGAGAATAATGTCCCGGGCTGAATCCAGTATCACCTGACGACGATTTTCACGTTCACGCTTCTTCCGTTCTGCTATTCCCATTCAGTACTACTCCCTGCAACAAACCGTAATCATCAAAATGCATTCTGGACCATTCGAACTATGTACCCAGTATGCTTTTACTGACCGCCGGTCATTTTATTACTTATTGATATACTATTACCGATGAAACACAAGATGTCTAGCATCACCTTCACTTACGCAAAAAAAAACCGGCAACACAGTACGTATGTTGCCGGTTTCATGAACGGGATTCTTTCTTGTTTTAGAAAAATTAGCGGGTAGCGTCTCCGTAAAATGCGAGATACTCCGGAAGCCGGGACAGCCAATAGTCCTGATTATGCTTCCCCGGCTTTGTAGAATACCTGATGGACCAGTCATTATCCTCAAGGGCCGTTTTCATTTCTTCAACACCGGACAGGAGCCCATCCTGCTCTCCACAATCCAGCCAGATCCGGGTTTGCCCCTGTTCCCGCCGTTGTTAGTGCCGGCGGCAAACCGAAGGTATCTACCTGAGCAATCTTTTCAGCACACGCGGTGAAAAGACCTAAAAGCACGGCACCCATAACGACCGCGATCCACACATTTTTCTTGTTCACAATTCTGCCTCTTATGATGTAAACTATTAGCATAAGTATACCACGAATAGTATCCGGAGGAACGTTATGGATATTGAAATACGCCGTGAACGCGAGGATGATTACCGCAAGGTTGAGGAGCTCACCCGTGAGGCATTCTGGGATATTCACTTTCCCGGATGCGACGAACATTACCTGGTTCACGTCTTGCGTTCCCATCCGGATTTTATTCCCGAACTGGATTATGTTGCACTGGTAGACGGCAAGATCGTGGGAAACATCATGTATGCGAAAGCCTTCGTAGAAAACGAAAACGGGGAACGGCTGGAAGTTATCAGTTTTGGTCCGGTCAGCGTGCTTCCTTCATATCAACATAAAGGCGTGGGAACCTCACTCATCCAGCATTCTCTTCGGCAGGCAATGAATATGGGACACAAGGTTGTCGTGATTTACGGACACCCCTATAATTATTGCAAATACGGATTTGTCGGTGCCAAGAGTCTCAATATAAGCGACGAAAACGGGCGCTTCCCCTACAGCATGCTCGCCATCGAAATTCAAAAAGGCTTCTTGAATGATCATAAGTGGAAGTTCATTCCAAGCCGGGTGTATGAACTTGACGCTGCGGAGTCCGAAAAATTCGACAAGACCTTCCCTAAAAAGGAAAAGGGTTTTAAACCCTCGCAGGAGGAATTCCGCATCGCCTGCCACGCATATGTAGAGTAACAGTCGCATGACCACTGCGGAAATAACCGCCCGAAGCATCATTACCAAATCGAACCTTCCCGAAGCGGACTATGTGATAAATCCGTATACCGGCTGTTCCCATGCGTGCCGGTACTGTTATGCCCGGTTCATGAAACGCTTTACCGGACACAGCGAACCCTGGGGAAGCTTTGTCGATGTGAAACTGAACGCGCCTGATCTGATTCCGGAGAAAAGCAGCAAGTATCGGGGAAAATCAGTCTTTTTATCGTCGGTTACCGATCCCTACCTTCCCCTGGAGAAGAACTATGGCCTTACCCGGCAGATACTCGAAAGACTCATTCCCCTCGAGCCGCGTCTCGGCATCCAGACCAAAAGCGATCTCATTGTCCGCGACATCGACATCCTGAAACAATTCGAGGTCTGTGAAGCTGGACTCACCATAACCACACTCGATGACACGGTGCGCAAGGAAATTGAACCCGGGACAGCTCCGGTTCAAAACCGAATCACCGCACTCAAAGCGATGCATGAGGCCGGCCTCACCACCTACGTGTTTATCGGCCCCATTTTACCGGGTCTGACGGACTGGAAACACATCATTGAAGAAACCCGTACTTTTACCAGCTTCTACATGTTCGAAAATCTCAACATGAGCGGGAGCATCCGGGATTCGGTCATGGGTTGGCTCTCGGCGAAGCATCCTTCCCTTGTTCCCGAATACGAACGCATATATGGAAAACGGAATGACTACTGGGACCTTGTCGAGGAAGAGATTGCTGCATTCTGCAGCAAGGAACATATCGATGGACGGATTTTCTTCCATCACGGGAAGTGACGGCTCTAAAACAGGTCCGAAACAAAGATGTCCTCACAGGAGCTTATTTCCCAATCACAATATCGTCAAACAGAAATTCCATGCCGTTAAAATCGTGATGCTCGGGAACGATTTCGAACCGGGCAACCCGGGACCAGTCGAATGAATTTCCCGCATCCGGGAACCAGGCATCCTTCCAGGCACCGGTCGTATGCATCGCAGAAAGCGGAATGCGAATACGGTGCCATTCACCGTCCGGCGGAAGCATTGTCGAATCAATGGTGGCGGACATCCTCCAGGGCATATCGTCGGGACCAGCGTCCGGATTCACAAAGCGGATATCGAACCGGACATCCTTCGCGGTGGTACGGGCATAGAGGGTAACCGCATATCCGTCGCGGACAAGAGCGGTCATATCCTGCGGCGCCGGAAAAATGAGTCCCAGGTGGTTGTACCGGTCGAGATTCGCCATGCGAATTGCGTATGTGCCCCGTGCACGATCCCGTTCATAGAGACTGATGATACCGTCCGTAGATACATATCCGGAATAGCGTATGCGATCAGCAGGATAGTCGTCAAAGAGAACAACCGGACCGGAGAGCGGTTTGGATGTTCGGGACACCTGAACGGGTGTATTCAAACCGAGCGCGTCGGTTACATCGGTATCGAGGTCGGATTCAAACCGCGTCCCGGCTCCCGGCGTAAACATGCCGAAGGAACCGAAGCTGTCCCATAGCGCCCAGGAAAACCCGCGTTTTTCAAGGTGTTCCCCAACAAGGGCGTACCACCGTGCGCGGTCGCCCTGCAAACTGTTCGGAACATATACCCCGAACTCGCCGCAAAAAACAGGAACCTTGCGCTTCTTCGCAAACTTCCAGGCGATATCAATGGCTTTGGTAACCTGTTCGGGACTCCCGTCTCGTGAGTAGTTTTTGAGACTTCCCGCGACCCAGGTACTCCGGAGTTCCTGCGGAACCTTCGGCATGGGCGATACCCCTGGAGGGAAGGGAACGGCGGCAAGCGGGGTAAGCGGCGGGTCGGTCCAGGACGCCCCCTGATGGGTAAAGATGAACGGGTCATAAAAGTGAAAGGTGTACAGGAGTTTGTCGTCAGCATATTTTGGGAGCCGGTCAAGTTCATGATAGCTGTTGAAATTTGCGCCGCCCACAACGATCCAGTGGCGCTCATCAACCGCGCGGATGGTTTCGATAACCCTGCCCTGTATGGCCGCCCATTTTTTCGGGCTGATTCCGTGCGGCTCGTTGAGTATCTCGTAGAGTACCCGGTCCGAGCGGTCGCGGTACCGCGAGGCAATCTGGGTCCATACCTTGTGCAGGGTTTCTTCCACCGCCGGTTCCGTCGGGATGGACGGGTTGAACGTGTGATTGTCAATAATTATATACAGACCGGCCGCTTCTGCGCGGTCGATGGCACTATCGAGAAACTCGAAAAGCAGCGGATCGATGGTAAAGTCGGGAGCCCCCGAGGTCATGGGGTGCAGATTGATGGGAAGGCGGACTACTTCAATACCGAGCGCCTTGAGTGCGGCGAAGTCTTCCGAACCATGGCGGTTCACCAGAATCTGCCCGGCGGAGGACACCTCGAACCAGGTGGAAAGATTCACCCCTTTGGTAAAGGGCATCTGCGGAATCCCGTCTTCTGCCTCTGCAGGCTTGTGTGAAAAAAACAGACCTGAAAATGCGCAGAAAAAGAAAAACAGCCGGGATAATCCCGAAAAGCGATGCATCATGACAACCTCCTGAAACGCAGTACGGGGAGAGTATAGCATGAGACGTACCATTTTAGCCCTCTAAATCATACAATAATCAAAAACAAGTGGTGCATATCTTTTTACTTTACCATGCATATCTCTTGCAGTATACTTATGCATGGAGGACGCAATGAGAACAACGCTTGACATCCCGGAAGAGCTCATTTCGGAAGCCATGGAGCTTACCCGGATACAAACAAAAACAGATCTCATAAAAACAGCCCTGCAGAATCTCATTCAAAAGGAACGGATAAAGGATCTCAAGAACTATTTCGGCAAGGTCAATCTTGAGATCGATCTTGATACGATCCGGAAGAGACGATAATGGTTCTTGTAGATTCGTCAGTATGGATCGGTTATTTCCGGGGAGAGAAGAAAGCGAAGCATCTTGATCATCTTATAGAAACGAATACAGCCTGCGTAAATGACCTGATTCTTGCGGAGCTTCTCCCGTCAATCGCGCACAAGAATGAACCGGATCTCCGGGAACTTCTCCTTGTCGTACAGAGAATCCCGCTTGTAATCCGCTGGGATCACATCATTTCCATGCAAACTGCCAACCTGAAAAACGGTATAAACAAAGTGGGAATCCCGGATCTTATAATCATGCAAAACGCGCAGGAGCATAGCGTTCCCCTTTTTACCCTCGATCGTCATTTCGCCCTGATGAGCAAAATCCACGGAATCACCTTGTATGAGGTCTGACCACCCGGGCGCCACTTGACATCAGAGCCCGACTTTCTTATCCTTACCCGTACAGGCTTTGACGGAGACGAGTAGACTGATACCGGCGTATGAGGGACCGCGCGACGCGACTGAGAGCGCGCGGACGAAACGGACCGGTCGAAAACCACTCCCGAGCCGCCCGGATGAAACAGTGTCATGCACACTCAGTATTCCGGGCCGGATGTCTCCGTTACGGACGATGAGCGCGGCCGCTGTCATGGCAGGCCGAAGCAGGGTGGAACCGCGGAAGCATACCGAACCTTCGGATCTTTCGTCCTTGCCGATTTTGAGAGAATCGAAAGATTCTCGAGGATCAAATGATCCCGGATTCGGCTGTGACGCAGGATCCGAAGGTTTTTTTGTTTCCGGAAACGCTCATGCCGGAAACTCTGGAGGTTGTTATGAGTAACGAAGCAAACAAGGCACTGGAGACCGTACGGCACTCCCTGTCGCATGTCATGGCCGAAGCGGTCACCATTCTTTTCCCCGGCACCAAGTTCGGAATCGGTCCCGCGATCGATAACGGATTCTATTACGACATGGAACTCCCCCGCCCCATTACCGACGAGGATCTCCCGGCGATTGAAAGCACCATGCGCAAGATCATCAACGAAGGCCGCGAGTTCACCCGACGGGAAGTAAGCCGGGAAGAAGCGAAAAAACTCTTCGCCGATCAGCCGATGAAGCTCGAACTCATAGACGAGCTCCCCGAAGGCGAGATCATTTCGGTATACGAACAGGGCTCCTTCCGCGACCTCTGCCGCGGCCCCCATGTCGCCACCACCAAGGAACTCAACGCGCAGGCTTTCAAGCTCGTGAAGATCGCCGGGGCCTATTGGCGCGGCGACGAGAAGTGCCCCATGCTCACCCGGGTCTACGGCTACGGATTCCAGAAACCGAACGAACTCAAGGACTACCTGAACCTCCTCGCGGAAGCGGAAAAACGCGACAACCGGAAACTCGGCAAGGAACTCGATCTCTTCTCCACCCAGGAAGACGCGGGTCCCGGTCTCATTTACTGGCACCCCAAGGGAGGCCGCTTCCGCGTGGCGCTCGAAAACTGGTGGCGCGACGAACACTACAAAAACGGCTACGAAATTCTCTTTACCCCGCATATCGGAAAATCCTGGCTATGGGAAACAAGCGGCCACCTGAGCTTCTACAAGGAAGGCATGTATTCGTCCATGGAAATTGACGAGGACGACTACTACATCAAACCGATGAACTGTCCCTTCCATATCATGATTTACAACAACAGCTCGCACTCCTACCGCGACCTTCCCCTCCGCTGGGCGGAACTCGGCACCGTGTACCGCTACGAACGCTCCGGTACCCTGCACGGTCTTATGCGCGTACGCGGTTTTACCCAGGACGACGCACACATCATCTGTACTCCCGAGCAGATTGAGGACGAAATTTCCGAAGTCCTCCGCTTCTCCCTGTCCATGCACAAGACGCTCGGTTTCCAGGATATCAGTGTATACCTCGCGACCCGACCCGCCGGAGACGGCGCGGTGGGCGAACCGGAAAAATGGGATACCGCCCTCACCTCGCTCAAGAGTGCGGTGGAAAAGCAGGGACTCACCTACGAGATTGACGAAGGGGGCGGCGCTTTCTACGGTCCCAAGATCGACATCAAGGTCAAGGACGCACTCGGCCGCGAATGGCAGCTTTCCACCATCCAGTTCGACTTTAACCTGCCGGAGCGCTTTGACATGACCTACGTCGATTCGGACGGTATCAAGAAACGGCCGTACATGGTGCATCGCGCCCTCCTCGGTTCAATTGAACGGTTCTTCGGCGTCTACCTTGAGCACACCGCCGGCGCATTCCCCGTCTGGCTTTCACCGGAACAGGCGGTGGTTATCCCGGTTGCCCATACCTTCGACGACTACGCAAAGGATGTGGTTACACGCCTCCGTGCCGCCGGAATCCGCGCCACCGCCGATCTCCGCGACGACCGCATGAACGCCAAAATCCGCGACGGCCAGACACAGAAGATTCCGTACATGCTCGTGGTGGGCCAAAAAGAAGCCGACGCCGGCCAGGTAGCGCCCCGCACCCGGAACAACGAGCAGATGCCCGCCCTCTCCGTGGACGAGTTTATCTCGCGAATACGCGGCATCATCGACTCGAAGTCGCTGGAGCTGTAAGGACCGCCGGTTGAACGCGCACATTGTGTATTGTCATCCGTCAAAGACCTCCTGCACCCACGCGGTATGCGAATCGTTTATCCGCGGAGTACTCGATTCGGGCAACACCTGTACGGTGTCCGACCTCTATGCGCTGGACTTTGACGGAGACATTACCGAAGCGGAATACCTCCGCGATGCCAATTACCGCGACACCGGCGAATGTCCGCCGGAAATCCGGGCCGAGCAGGATAGAATCAACAATTCCGACGCGCTCGTCTTTGTGTACCCGGTATTCTGGACCGAGGCTCCGGCAAAACTCAAAGGCTGGTTTGACCGGGTCTGGTCCTTTGGCTTCGCCTACGGCGCGAACCGCCGCATGAAAACGTTCGAAACCGGGCTCATCCTTTGCTGCGCCGGTCACAGCATCGAAACGCTGGAACAGTTCGGCTACCTCGAGAGCATGAAAAAAGTCATGCTCAACGACCGCCTGAACGACCGGGCACAACGGCGCGAGTTTGTCGTCTACGACGAAACGAGCCACGAAAAGATTACCGCGGAAAAGCGGGCTCAGTATGTGGAAGACGCATATTCGCGGGGAAGCAAGCTGTTTTCGGCGGTACAGCACGCTGACGCCCCGGCCGCCATGTCCCTGGACGGTATCTATTGCACTGGACGCACCGCCCCTGCCGGCTTCCCGATCTCGGAGCTCACCGTCTTTTCGTTCCGGCAAAAGGATAAGACGGTGTGGGCAGAGTATCAGGGCGGCGGCATCGAAAAGGGCATGCTCCTTGGAAGTCTCACCGGAGCTTCACTCAAGGGCACCTGGCAGCACCGCACAACGGACGGAGAGCACGACACGGGAACCTTCAACGTTGCCATGAATCGTGAGCCTTCGGGAAGACTCTTGCTTGACGGATCATGGATTGGCGCCGGAGAAAACAGTCCTTCCCGCATCGTTCTTTCCGAAGCGGTTTCGGAAGTATGAAGATCCTCTTGCCATAAATCCTCATCTGATGCTATCATTCCATTATCATATCTTTACCCAGGAGGCAGTACATGCAAAACTACACGGTCATATTGTTGACGGTACTGCCGTCCTCCGGTCTTTCGCGCTAATCACGAAACAATCCTGACGGCAGCACTGTAATCCACCAAAAATCAGCACCACTACAAGGCGTATGCTATACGTGCGCCGTAAGGATTACCATGCAACTTTCAGAATTTGATGACTATGACGATATCGACTTATCTCCGTATTACGCGAAACCGAACAGAAAAGCAAGGACGCGTAACCGGAAAAAACAAACCGGGGCTGAACAGCATGTTGACTATTTCAGTCAGATAGATTTTGACACCGCGGAAGAATATTCCGCGTTCGAGTATTTCATCGGAGAGGGAATCATTGCCTCGGGAGGCCCGGTTCTCAAGCAGGGGAAGGAAGCCTGCGTGTACCGCTGTCCGGCGGAAGGAACCGAACGATCACGGGAGGTAGCGGTCAAGGTGTACAAGAACATTGAACACCGGAGCTTTCAGGCGCTTTCCGCCTACCTTCAGGGCCGGCTTGCCGAAGCGGGTATCAACCGCCGGGACTCCATGCACATTCTCTCGACACCGAGCGAGCTTCAGGCCTTCTGGGTGTACTCGGAGTTTTCAGTCATGCAGCGCCTCCACGACGCGGGGCTTCCCGTTCCGGTACCCTACGCAAAATGCGCGACCGCGTTCGCGATGGAATTCATCTACGAGGATGACAAACAGAATGAACCGGCGCTGCGGCTGCATGAATATCAATGCGGTCCCGGAGAAGCCCAAAGCAACAAGCGCATGTTGCTCAACGCGATTGAGCGGATGCTGGAACTCAACATCATCCACGGAGATCTGTCGCCGTACAACATCCTCGTGCGGAACGGAAAACCGGTCATCATCGATTTCCCGCAGGCGGTTGACGCGCGGTATAACATCCGCGGAAGGGAAATGCTTGAGCGGGACATCCTGAATGTCTGCCGGTACTGCCCGCATGAGCGGATGTCTCCGCAGGAAGAAACGGCACGACTCACTGAAAGACTCTGGGAGCCGTTCTCGCATTAGACACTAGGAATCCGGTATGATTTTCAGGGGAAAGGGTGTTGCCGCAGGGGCCGCCCTTTCCCCGGGAGCTTCCAACCATGAGCCTTACTCCTTGAATCGGATGCGAACCGAACCGACTCCGGTGGTAATTTCAAGGTGCCGTTCAGCATCCTGGTTGCCGGCAGTACCGCTCCCGATTCCGTTATACGATGAGCGCCCTACTCTGACCGAACCGATCCCGCGGGTAAAATCAACCCGATAATCATCTTCGGAACCGGCGAGGTCAAGCTCGACGGAACCCGCGCCGGTAGATATCACGGAACGCGAATCAAGTTCCCCGTCAAACCGAACCCTGCCAGCACCGGTTTGAATAAGGGTTTCTCCGAACGAAGAATCGGTAAATTCCAGGGAACCGGCGCCGGTCTTGAGCGACGCCCGTTTCGCCCGTATACCGTCACCCTTGATGGAACCCGCGCCGCTTTCAATATTGAAGGTATCTGCGTCAATGTCCGTCATGGTCATTGAACCCGCTCCGACAGAAATGGTGCTTGTCTCCAGCGTGACCCCTTCGGGAAGAACAATTTCAAGATGGCTTTTCAAGTGATGTTTCCCGAACTGAATCCGGTGCCGCCAATCGGTTTCCTCAACCGTGAGAGTGTCTCCGTCAATCCGTATGCTGATGGTACCCTCCCTGAAATCCGTCGCCCGATAGCCCGGAACATCTCCATCGCGGATATCCAGCGAGGATGCTTTCAAATCAACAACAAGGTTCCGGACACTCGCAGGAATCGTATCTTCAAGAATTTCCACTGGCCGGATTATCGCATCGTCATCATCCCAACAATCCCGGCCAAAATTGAAGTGCTCATTGTTCCAGGGCCAGAATTCAAATTCCCGTACTGATTGTCCGCCAAAGCTCAGTCCTACCGCGATCAAAATACCGCCGATGCACAGAAGAAAGAACCCTTTCATCAATCCCCGGCCCGAGTTTTTATTATCCATGATATCCTCCCGCGGAACGATCAAAGAGCCAGGAGATAAACTGACTCATGAGAGAAAGCATCGCGCCCATGATCGCAAATATGATTTTCCCGATCCCCCACAAAATGAATGCCGCGCCGAACATGACCAGTGCCGTCGCGGGCATGGAGAAAAGCCCGACGAAACCGCTGATAAAGGTGACGATGCCTCCGACGAGAAGCGCAATCGCCGCGATGCCGATTCCGAATATTGTAGCAAGTATGGCGATAAACACTCCGATAAGCCCGGCAATCGCGGGCAGTGCCAGGGGGGCCGCGAAAATCGCCAGCAGGATGAACCAGATCGCGGACAATCCCTTTCGCGGATTATGGGGAGACGCCCGGGCGGCCTTGACCGCACGGTCAGCGTAAATGCGTGAAGCAACGCTCGCGGGACTCCCCAGCTCACGAATAACATCCTGTTCGTGATCAACCCCGGCCTCGTCAAAATACTCTTCATAATACGCGAGAGCTTCCTCGCGTTCGTCCGAAGGAAGACGGTCCAGCCGTTCCCTCAATTCATTCATGAATTGCGCACGTGTCATGTTTGTATATCTCCTCCAAATATTCCGTCAATTCTGGCCCGGTACTCTTTCCATTCCTGTACATAGAGTTTGTGTTGGGTCAGCCCTTCACCGGTAATCCGGTAATACCGCCGGTTCCGGCCCTGCCAGGCTTCATCATAGGTGCTGAGCCACCCGTTCTTCAAAAGCCGCCTGAGTACCGGATACAGGGTTGACTCCGAGATGTCCATAACCTGTTTCACTTCCTGGGTCAGTCGGTACCCGTATTCATCACCCCGCGACAGAATGGCAAGAACACAGGCATCGAGCAAACCCGAGTTGATTGAAAACAACATAATGAGTAGTACCTCCTCCGGAACATCACCGACGTTCTTTGATACTCGTATAATATCATATTTATATTGGTATTATACGTCGTATAGTATTATGTTGTCAAGGATATTTTAGAAAAAAATGATTGGCCACAAAAAAACCGGTCCTTTAAGGACCGGCTTCTTTCATTTCTGTCCGTAGTACGCGTTCGGGCCGTGCTTGCGGAGGTAGTGCTTCCGGATAATGTGCTCCGGTAGGGGTACCGCCGCGGGATTAACCTGTTGCGTCAACAGTGCCATGGCCGCCACTTCTTCCAGAACAGCTCCGTTGTAGACGGCCTTGAGCGGGGACGCACCCCAGGCAAAGGGACCATGCCCGGCAACAAGCACCATGGGTACCTGCGCCGGATCAATGTTCCGTTCCCTGAACGTTTCAACAATCAGGTTGCCGGTTTCCTCTTCGTAGTTCCGCTCAACCGCGTCGGGTCCGAGAAAGGCCGTACAGGGAACGGGAAGCTGAAGATGATCCGCGTGGGTTGTACCGTACAGCGGAATGTCTTTCGCGCCCTGCGCCCAGGCGACCGCATGCGTTGAGTGAGTATGGATGATGCCGGTAACCGCACCGGGGGACCGCTCCGAAAAATAGCGGTAGAGTATCCGGTGAGTCGGTGTGTCTGACGACGGGTTCAGGTTCCCGTCAAGCACCGTGCCCTCCAGATCCAGAACCACCATCTGTTCCCATTGAAGCTCATCGTAGGGAACACCGGACGGCTTGATAGCGAACACCCCGAGAGACGCGTCAAAGGCGGACACATTTCCCCAGGTATAGAGCGCCAACCCTTGCCGGGGTATTTCCCGGTTTGCCTCCCAGGCTTCTTCCTTGAGTGCTTTGAACCGGGACATCAGTTCCTCCAGGCCGCGGCGTTCCAGCGGAGGATGTTCCGGAAATCGCATACCGTGGTACCGGCGTTAATCGAAACGAGTTCGATACCGGTTATTTCCGCCCAGTCTTCGAGCATGTCCGGGGACACAACATTCGAGAACGCGGTATGGTGTCCGCCGCCGGCGAGAATCCATGCTTCGGCCGCCGTGGTCAAATCCGGTTCCGGTTTCCACAGAACGCGGGCAACCGGGAGTTTCGGGAAGGCCTTTTTCGGCGGGACTACCTGCACCTCGGAGACCACACAGCGAAACCGGGAACCCATATCCACCACGGCGGCGCAGAGCGCGGGACCTTTCTTGCCGTCGAAGACAAGCCGCGCGGGATCATTTTTTCCGCCGATACCGAGCTGGTGTACTTCAAGCGACGGCTTGCCCGTGGCGATTGATGGGCAAATCTCGAGCATGTGCGCGCCGAGAATAAGGTCGTTTCCGCTTTCAAAATGATACGTATAGTCTTCCATAAATGACGTACCGTCGCCGGCGGCAGAATCAAGCCCGGCGGACATGACCTTGAGGGCACGGACCATTCCCGCAGTTTTCCAGTCGCCTTCTCCGGCGAACCCGAAGCCGTCGGCCATGAGCCGCTGACAGGCAAGACCGGGAAGCTGCTTCATGCCGTGCAGGTCCTGGAAGTTGGTGGTGAATGCGTTGATGCTCTCGTCACGGAAGAAGGCGCGCATGGCAAGCTCTATCTTTGCCTGTTCACGGATCGATTCCCGCGCAAACTCCTTGTCCGTCCCCCACTGTATGGTGTACAGCGAATTGTATTCGTCAAAAAGGGTATCGATTTCTTTTTCCGTAACCTTGCCCATATACTCAACCAGATCGCCGATTCCGTAATAGGGAACCGACCAGCCGATCTGAATCATGGCTTCAACCTTGTCGCCGTCGGTAACCGCGACATCGCGCATATTGTCGCCGAAGCGGCCGATGCGGAGCTGTTTGGCGTCCGCGGCGGCACAGGCGGCGCGCATCCACTGCGCGATCCGCGTGCGGGTTGTGTTGTCTTCCCAGTGACCGGCAACCACCTTGCGGGGAATATCCATGCGCGCGGTAATGTGACCGAACTCGCGGTCGCCGTGCGCGGACTGATTCAGATTCATGAAGTCCATATCGATGGCGTCGTAGGGAATGGCCGCGTTAAACTGGGTATTGAACTGGAGAAGCGGCTTTGTGTACGCCTTCAGTCCGGGTATCCACATCTTGGCCGGGCTGAACGTATGCATCCAGGCGATTACGCCGGCGCACTTCGGATCCGCATTCGCGTCCTGAAGCGTCTTGCAGATTCCTTCCGGCGTAAGCACGGTTTCCTTCCATACAAACGAGCAGGGAAAAACCGTGTCGTTGTTGAGACCGGCAACCATCTTTTTGGAATCTTCGGCAACCTGCCGCAGCGTTTCATCACCGTAGAGGGACTGACTGCCCGTTACAAACCAGAATTCAAATTTTGTGAGGTCTATCATTTCGTTTCTCCTTCAATAAAATTCCCGAGTTTTCTGTACTGTTCATACAGCGTGTCATATACCGCGGCCCGTGCGGGGTCGGGTTTGTGTATCCGCTCGGTTCCGGCGGACAGGGCTTTTTGCGCGGTAAAGATGTCGGGATAGAGACCGGCGGCTGTCGCGGCAAACACGGCCGCGCCGATTGCCGGCGACTGGTCTCCTGCCGTTACATGGATATCGCGGTTGGTCACATCCGCCAGGATCTGCATGCCGAGGATGCTCTTGCGGGCAACACCGCCAATGGCCATGATCTTTTCAATATGGATGCCGCCTTCTTCAAAAGTCTCGATGATGGCACGGGCACCATACGCGGTGGATTCCAGAAGGGCGCGCATGATGGCAGGCGCGTCGGTGCCGAGATTCAATCCCTGAATGGCCGCGCAGAGTTTCTGGTTTGCCCAGGGGGTGCGGCGGCCGTTTATCCAGTCGAGCGCCACCGGAGAGGTTTCCGCCGGGTCATAGTTTTCCGCCTCTTTTTCCAGTTCGCGCAAAAGCTTCTTCTCCACCTCTTCCACAAAGGCTGGATCCATCCCGGCGAAATTCCGGAGCGGCCACATGAGGAGTTTGCGGAACCAGGCGTAGTAGTCACCGTACGCCGACTGTCCCGCTTCATACCCTATCCAGCCGGGCACCACCGAACCGTCTACCTGTCCGCAAATACCGCCGATGAGCGCTTCGGTCTTTCCGGCAGGAGCGCGCGGCCCGATAATGACATCGCAGGTGGACGTCCCGATGCTCTTTACGAGAACGCCGGGAGCCGCGTCGCCGCCGACCGCGCCGATATGCGCATCGTACGCACCCACGCAGACGATCGTTTCCGGACTCAGCGAAAGTTTCTCCGCCCAGGCGGCGGTCAGCTTCCCGGCGACCGTGTCGGTCGTCCAGGTTTCCGTTCCCAGAGAATCGCGGAGGGCAACGAGCGCAGGGTCAAGTTTTTTCAGGAATTCCCCGGGCGGGTAGCCGCCCCATTGCTCGTGCCACATCATCTTGTGGCCGGCTGCACAGCGGCTCCGCTTTATTTTTTCCGGATGGACCGTGCCGGTCAATTCGGCGGTTATCCAGTCGCAGTGTTCCATCGCCGTAAACGCGGCTTTCTTTACCGCAGGATTTTTCCGCAGGGTGTGGAGGATTTTCGCCCAGAACCATTCCGAGGAGTACACTCCGCCCGAGTATTGCGTAAAGTCGGTGCCGCCCCAACTCCGCGCGAGGTCGTTGATTTCGTCGGCTTCGCGGACGGATGTGTGATCTTTCCAGAGGATGAACATGGCGTCAGGGTCTTCCGCGAATTCGGGAAGAAGCGCGAGCGGTGTTCCGGTCGCGTCCGCGAGAACCGGGGTTGAACCCGTCGTGTCGATACAGAACGCGCGAAGGCGATTACTCAGGGTGTCCGGCTGCGGTATCTTCTGTTTTGCCTCGGTAACCGCACCCTGAATCGCTTCGGTGAGGCTCTCCAGATAGTCCTTCGGATGCTGCCGGAACCGGTTTTCCCGGGGATCACAATAAAGTCCTTTTTTCCAGCGGGGATAATACGAAACAGATTGCCCCATCACGGTGCCGTCCGCCGCATCCAGAATGACAACGCGGACCGAGTCCGAGCCGAAGTCCGCTCCGGCAACATAGTATTCATTTTTTCCGGTCATATGAGATTCTCCTTGAAAAAGATATCCAGCGGAACGGAAACAGACGTTCCCTTTTTTTCCTGCAGGACGAATGCTTTGTATATTTCCTGTATCGCGAGCCGGCCCTGTTCCTCCGGCCGCTGCGATATCAGACAGTCTATTTTTCCCGTTTTCAGATACCGTTCATTGTACGGCACCAGATCGTACCCGATGAGTGTGATCCGTTTCTTGCTTTTTCGCTGATCAAGATAATCCGCAACCTTGTGCGCAATCGATGACACCGTGAACAGACCGGACAGATCGGGATTCCCGTCAAATACGAAATCGAGCATTTCATAGGTTTCTTTCTGATTATCTTCCGAACAAATACAGTCGAGTACTGTTACCGTTTCCTTCGCGGCAAACCATTCATTGAAACCGCGACTACGTTCGTTCAGGTTGTACGCTCCGGTATACGGCCGGACAACTCCGAAACACGTTCCCGCGGGAACAAAAATGTCCATGATCCTTCCCGCAAGAAACCCGCCGCGAAACGGATCCTGCGCTATGGTAGATCGCGCGGAAGAACCGGGAAGCGGAGAGTCGATGCAGATAAACGGCCGCGGTACTTCCGACGCGGTAATAAGCGCCATGCAGGATTCCTGCATGATCGGCGCGATAATCCACGCAGTACAGTCCGCCTCCTCCATTTTACGAAAAGCCGTTTTCAAGGAACGCTCATTCGGACGGGTAAACTCAAACGCCTGGAGGGTAAACGAGAAAGCGGAAAACTCCGCGACCGCCTTTTTCAAGCCGTTCCAGACGAGCCGCCAGTATCCCGATTCGGAGTCGTGCCGGGGAATGAGCACCCCAATCCTGATGTGATCCTTTCTGCGCAAATGACGCGCCAAAGGATTGGGCTGATAGCCTTCCTCATCGATAATCCGCTGAATCTTCTCTTTCGTCTTTGCCGAGACCCGTCCCCGGTTGTGGAGGACCCGGTCCACCGTACCGATCGAGACACCAGCCTTTTCCGCTATTTCAAACACTGTCATTGCGTGTACCTACACACAGGTTACCAGAGGATTGTACTGCCGTCAACACGAATTATCCTTTTTACGCCGTAAATGTCTCCTCCGTACGGGGAATAACCGGAATCGGGCAATTATGGTTCTTGTGTTCATGGTAATACCGGGTATAATTATGTACCGAAGAAACAAACGGGAGCGGTGTATGGCAAAGGGCGGTATGGGTTTCAGAAAGGGAATTGTGTTCGCATTTATCGCAGTAATTGCGGCCATGCTCGGCTGTCTGTTTGTACTCCTTTCTCTGGTCACCGTCGGTGCCCAGGATACCGGACCGGACAAGACAACCGGATCAACAGGAATAATCGTCGGGTTCTCCCAGATCGGCGCGGAGAGTGCCTGGCGCAAGCATAATACACTGTCAGTCCATGAAGCGGCCCGGGAGAAGGGAATCCGGCTGTTGTATGAAAACGCGGAACAAAAGCGGGAAAACCAGATAAAGGCGATACGGTCGTTCATCGCATACCGGGTTGACGTAATCGCGTTCGCGCCGCTCGTTGCCGACGGATGGGACAATGTTCTCCGCGAGGCCAAGGAAGCGGGCATCCCGGTTCTGGCCGTTGACCGAAAACTGGAAACAAGTGATGAATCCCTGTATGCAGGGTTTATCGGAACGGACAGTCTTGAGGAAGGCCGGAACGCGGCGCGCTTTATCATCAAAAAGTTCAGCAGCGGCGCTCCGTACAAGCGCTACCGGACAGAACCAATCAAAATAGTCGAGATAGCCGGAACCGCGGGCTCCTCACCCGCGCTCGGACGGGCGGAAGGTTTCCGTGAAGGACTTGCAGGACACGACAATTTCGAGATCATTTACAGTGAAGACGGGGACTTTCTCCGGTCACGGGGTTATGAAATCGCAAATCGTATCCTGGACGAATTTCCGGTAATAGATGTTATCTATTCCCATAACGACAGCATGACGCTCGGGCTAATCGATTCCATGAAGGAAAAAGGGATACGCCCGGGAAAGGATATCGTCATCGTCACCATAGACGCGGAACAGGCTGCCATTGACGCGCTCCGAAACGGAGAAGTGAACTGTGTCATCGAGTGCAATCCGAAACTCGGACCGGCCATAATAGACCTCGCCATTCAGCTGGCGGAAGGCAAGGAAATTCCGCGACTGCTTCATGTGGAAGAACAGGTATTCACGGAAGACGATCCGGATCTCGACTCCATTCCACCACGCGGATACTGACATGACCCTGCCAAGAATATCAAGCATTGCACAAAAACTCCGGGCCTCCTACATGATCATTATCGCGCTCATGCTCATTCTTCCGGCGACCACCATCATCAGCTCGATTGTACAAGCCTCGGTATATGACCGGATGATTACCAATGTCAGCAAGGCAAACGCGCTGAATCAGGTGGTAAAAAACGGTGTGTCCAACGCGGTATGGGAGATTGTTGCCGGGAACGTCAGTTTTACCGAAGGCAACCAGTACAACGTGATAATCTCCATAAAAGACGAACTCGCCGCGCTGATGAACACCACCTCGTCACTGGAAAACCGGCAGCTGCTGGAAGTAACCGGCCGTGCACTCGGAACCCTGACCGGATATGTCGACCAGCTTGGCGACCAGATGGCGATTGACGCGAGTGTTTCAGAAAACGAGAAGATCCTTGAGGAAATCCGCGGCGTATCCTCCCTTATCGCGGATATCCTGCAGGACTTTATCGTTCTGGAAATCGAGTCGTCGGCACGGGCAAACGAGCGGATTAAAACGACCGTCTGGATGCTTGCCGCCCTGCAGAGTCTCGTACTGTTGTGCGTAACCCTCTTTGCCGTGTACGCCCAGCGGTCGGTCTCCCGGAGCATCAACAATCCCATCCGGGAACTGGAAAAACTTTCATCGAGTATCGCGGCGGGAGACCTTGACGCGAGAGCGGTAATTCCGAATGTGAACGAACTGGACAACCTGACGAAGAATCTCAACTTCATGGCAAAACAGATCCGCAGCCTGATAGACATGAACATTCGGGAACAGAAGAACCTGCAGAAATCAGAAATGAAGGCGCTCCAGGCACAGATAACCCCTCACTTTCTCTACAACACCTTCGACACCATCATCTGGCTGGCCGAAGCCGGAAAGAGCCAGCAGGTTATCGATATTACCCGGGCGTTCTCAAGTTTTTTCCGTGTTTCACTGAGCCGGGGCAAAGAGTGGATTACCGTCGAGCAGGAAATAGAACACATTCAAAGCTATCTGGTAATCCAGAAAATACGCTATCGGGATATTCTTGATTATTCCATCGAGATTGACAACAATCTCTTCTCGAATAGAATATTGAAACTGCTTCTCCAGCCCCTTGTGGAAAACGCGCTCTATCATGGCATCAAGAACAAGCGGGGAAAAGGAACGATAACCATTGTGGGACAACGGAAAGAATCCTCCATGGTTTTCACCATAACGGATAACGGTTGTGGTATGCAGAGCGACCGCCTCAGGGAAGTAATGGAACAGATTGAAGCGGATCCGAAAAACCATGAACCCGGCGACGTGTACGGTTTGTTTAACGTTACCCGGCGTCTCCGCCTCTATTATGGAGAAGACGCTACGTTTGCCATTACGAGTGAATGGCAAAAGGGCACGGTCGTGACCCTTACCGTTCCGGAGGTTGCCCAAGATGTATAGTGTGTTTCTTGTTGACGATGAAGTGGTAGTCCGGGAAGGGATCCGGAACAGCATACCCTGGGATGAAACGGAGTACACCCTTGTGGGAGAGGCGCCCGACGGCGAGATGGCCCTTGCCATACTCAAGGATATAAAACCGGACATCCTCATTACGGACATTCGCATGCCCTTTCTCGACGGTCTGGCGCTTGCGCGCATTGTTAAAAAAACACAGCCATGGATCAAGATCATCATCCTCTCCGGCCACGATGAATTTTCCTATGCACAGGAAGCAATTTCCATCGGAGTGGAAGAATATCTCCTGAAACCGGTGTCATCGGGAAGCATGCTCGAATGCCTGCACAAGGTAGCGGGTCGACTGGATGAAGAAAAGAAGCAGCGGAATGATGCGGAAAACCTCAAACGGCGCGTCATGTCCAGCAATGACATCATGAAAGAAAAATGGCTGTGCGACCTTGTTTCGGGCGCGGCCAGCACCTCGTCGGCAATGGAACAAGCCCGCGAATTTGATGTGGACATTGTGTCCCAGGTATACGCGGTAGCCATCGCCGAGCTGTGCTGCGAAAAAACCAATTCGACCGAGCTTGAACGGGCGAAAAGCATAATAGAATCTCTTGCATCGGCATCGGAAGGCATACTCTGTTTTTCCAGCGGAGTGGATACCATCACCTTCATCATCAAGGGAAAAGACGGCGATACGGTGGAAGAGTCAGCGTATTCACTTGCCCAGGGAATCAAGTATGAAACGGAGCGCAACACAAACAGTCTCATCTCCGTAGGCATTGGTTCAAGCGTCAACCGGATCGGGCTACTTCCCCAATCCTGGTCAAACGCGAAGAGCGCACTAAAATACCTTTCCGCAACCGGGCGAAACATGATAGCCGGTGTTAACGATATCCATCCGGTAACAGATTCTGCCCATACCGACTTCGGTGCGGATCCGGTTGCCGTCCGACTGCGTCATGCGACAAAACAGGACATCGACTGCATTGTTGAGCAGTATTCCGGCATTCTCAATGAGTCGGGCGCACGACAGGGAACCATCGCGTACTATCTCCTGTACGATATCATCGTGGCCGCCAGAAAACTCGCCCTGGAATTCGGCGGTTCCCACCGGGACCTCTTCCCGGAAGATTTGCAGCCGGGCGACGTATCAGCCCTGGCTGACTCTCCCGAATCATTCCGCGCGGAAGTGCGCAGGATTCTTGAGCGGATTGTCGCATTGAGAACCGCGCGTGAAGGTTCCGGACATGATTCCGTTATCCAGCGTGCAAAACGGTATATCCAGGAACATTTCGCCGACCCGGACATTTCACTCAATACGGTTGCGGCCGAAGTGAACTACAGTCCGAATCATTTCAGTACGGTTTTTTCCCAGGAATCCGGCGAAACATTCATCGAATATCTCACCTGGACCCGTATAACCCGGGCAAAACAACTGCTGGCCTCAACTTCCCTGCGGAGCAGTGAAGTCGCGTATGAAGTGGGGTATAACGATCCCCACTATTTCAGTTTTCTTTTCAAGAAAAACACCGGAAAATCGCCACGTGAATTCCGGACGGAGACACCCCCCGGAGGTGAATAAAAAGCGCATGAATGCCGTTTTTGTTTCCCTTTTCCCCGAAAATTTGCTATAGTATCCTTGCGTTCCGCTCCCATGCTGAACAGGGAGGTCTCCTGTATGCCGGACAGTGAAAAAATCATGACCAGGGAAATTGATATTGACACACTGCGTACCTTGATTGAGGAACGTGAATACCGGAAACTCCGCCAGGCCGTTTCCGTTCTTGAGCCATTTGAACTGGCAGGACTCATAGAAGAACTCTCATCGGAAGACGCATCGATACTCTTCCGTCTGCTGCCCCATGATCTTGCGTCCGAAGTATTCCACCATATAGATGTTGAAACCCAGACAGACCTGGTGGAAACGCTCAACAACAACAAAGCCCTTCTCGCAAAACTGCTCGAAGACATGAATCCGGACGACCGCACGGAACTCTTCGAGGAACTTCCCGGAGATTTCGCGAAAAAGCTCCTCGAAATTCTCACTCCTGCAGAACGTCTTGTCGCAATAAAGCTTCTCGCCTACCCCGAAAACAGTATCGGACGCCTCATGACGCCGGACTTCCTTGCCATCAAGCAGGACTTTTCAATTCAGGAAACCCTGGACTATATTCGCGAACACGGCAGCAAGTCGGAAGTCATGAACGTATTGTACGTAACCGACCGGAAAGGGAAACTGGTGGACGATGTCCGGATCAGGGATCTTCTGCTCGCGGCTCCCGACCAGACTGTCGAATCCATCATGGACAATCGTTTTGCTTCCCTGAAAGCCGCCGATGACCAGGAAACTGCCATCGCCGTATTCCAGGACAGCGGACACACTGCGCTTCCGGTTACCGATTCAACCGGTTTCCTGCTCGGTATCGTTACCGTCGACGACATTCTGGACGTTATCGAAGAAGAGAACACCGAGGACTTCCATAAACTCGCGTCCATGGCGAATATCGACATGAACCCGCTGAATGCCGGAGTAACCTACCTGTACCGCAAGCGCATTCTGTGGCTCTTTGCCCTGGTATTCATGAACATCCTTTCGGGAGCCGTTCTCGCGTCGTTTGAATCGACAATACAGGCCGTGGTTTCCCTCGTCTTTTTTATGCCGCTTTTGATTGCGAGCGGAGGAAACACCGGCGCGCAATCGGCTACGCTGATCATCCGTTCGATCGCGACCGGCGACGTTGAAACAAAGGACTGGTTCCGTCTTGTTTTCAAGGAACTCGGCGTTGCCCTGTTGCTCGGCCTTACCATGGGGATCGGCGTCGCCGCGGTAGCAAGCATCCGCGCTCCGGAAATAATTCTTGTGGTTTCCCTTTCAATGGTCACGATTGTTCTGATCGGCGCGCTTGTCGGAACCACGCTGCCCTTCCTCTTCATAAAGCTCGGCGCGGACCCGGCTACCGCAAGCGTTCCGCTCATTACCTGTATCGCTGATGTAACCGGAATCCTTGTGTACTTCACGCTGGCGACCACACTCATTGGCTAAACACTGCAACCCTTGAATTTTCTCATTTTATATGTTATAATTGGTTAACAAACAAAATAAAGCAATCAGGCTCGTCAATTTATACTCACCATTATTGATTTTTCACGTCTTTTTGTTTATTTCAACGGAGGAATTATGTCTTTTACAAACAGACAAAAAACTATCGCAGAAACACTCGAAAAGGGTGCCGACATCGAAAAATGACAGGACTGGAAATGGCAGGTCCGCCATTCCATAACTACAATCGACCAGCTTGAGTCCATTGCGGGCCTCAGTTTTACCCCTGAAGAACGGGCGCAGCTTGAAGAAACAATCGAAAAGTTCCCCATGAGTGTAACACCCTACTATCTCTCGCTTATCGACATTGACGATTTCCGCAACGATCCGGTTTACCTGCAGGCAATACCCCGCCCAAGTGAACTGATCATGGCACGATACGACATGAGCGATCCGCTTTCCGAGGACAAGGATTCTCCCGCTCCATATTTAACCCACCGGTATCCCGATCGGGTCCTTTTCCATGTGAGCAATGTCTGTGCCATGTATTGCCGGCACTGCACCCGCAAGCGCAAAGTGGGAGACCGCGATTCCATTCCGAGTTTTGACCAGCTCCAGCCGGCAATCCAGTATATCCGCGAACACGAGGAAATCCGCGACGTTCTTCTTTCCGGCGGCGATCCCCTCATGCTCGACGACGACAAGCTGGAACTTCTTTTAAAAACCATCCGGGAAATTCCCCATGTGGAGATAATCAGGATCGGAAGCCGGGTGCCGGTGGTACTTCCGTACCGCATAACAGACAAACTGGTGGAAATGCTCAAGAAGTATCAGCCGGTTTTTCTTAACACACATTTCAACCATCCGCGGGAGCTCACCACAGCATCCCGGCGCGCTCTTGCCCGCCTTGCGGATGGCGGTGTTGTACTGGGAAACCAGACAGTTCTGCTTGCGGGCGTTAATGACTGTCCGAGAATCATCAAGCGTCTCTGTCAGAAATTGCTTACCGCCCGGGTCCGGCCCTACTACCTGTACCAGTGTGATCTTTCCGAAGGACTTACCCACTTCCGCACGCCGGTCGGAAAGGGAATAGAAATCTTGGAAAGCCTTATCGGCCACACTTCCGGGCTTGCCGTACCCACCTATGTCATTGACGCACCGAGCGGCGGCGGAAAAATCCCGATCATGCCGAACTACCTGATCTCATGGTCAACCAACAAAGTTGTTCTGAGAAATTATGAAGGCGTCATCACCACCTACAAGGAACCCGATTCCTATGAACCTACATTCTGCGACCGCGACTGTGAACACTGTAATCTCCAGCTCAAACTGAACGACGCCGAGGAACATACCCCCATCGGTATACAACGCCTCCTCTCGGACGAAGACCGTACCATCTCCCTCACTCCGGCCGGTAACGAACGCATGAACCGGAGATCCTGATGGACTACGACCGTATTGAGAAACAGGACGGCGCCGTATTTCACCACGGCAAGGCAAACAACCGGCTCTACCTCATGAAATGGGACGGTGAAAACCCCGGCCGGATTCTTGATGCCATGAACCGTCTCGTTGCTGAAAACGGCTATACCAAAATTTTTATCAAGGTTCCGGAAGCGCAAGCGGAGTTCTTCACCGCGCAGGGCTTTGAAGAAGAAGCACGGATTCCGTCATACTATGGCGCTGAGGCCTGTATCTTCATGGGAAAATTCCTGGACCCCGCACGGAAGATTGTCAATCCGGACATACGGGAAACCATGAACCGGAACCTGACCCTGGCCCGGGGGAAAAAGCCGGAAGCGCCCCCGCCGCTTGCGGACGGGTACACCATGCGGGAATTATACGGCGACGACTGTACCCGGCTCGCGGATCTTTACAAGCTGGTATTCAAGACCTATCCATTCCCGGTACATGATCCTTCCTATCTGGAAAAGACCATGGAAGAACACATTGCCTATTTCGGAATATTCTCCGGCGACAAACTCGTCGCCGCGTCATCGGCGGAAATGGATGAAGACACGTCCAGTGTGGAGTTCACCGACTTCGCGACAAATCCGAAATACCGGGGGAACTCGTTTGCATCAACCCTGCTTGGAACAATGCAGAAAGCAATGACCGAACGGGGCATTACCACCTGGTACACCATAGCCCGCGCGCTTTCAGCCGGTATGAACATCACCTTTGCGAAAGCGGGATACCGGTATGCGGGAACACTGGTGAACAATACGGACATATCCGGAACCATCGAGAGCATGAACGTGTGGTGGCGGTAGCGAGCGTTACGCGTCTCCCAGAAGTTTTATCCGGTTAAACAGGGACTCAAGTTTGTCGCTGTGTAAAACATACCGGTGCCACCGTCCGTCCAGCACGTCGGTCTTGAGCGCTTCGGCGGTTATATAGGGCCGGGTGTTGGGCCCGTCGGTCCAGTACACAAAAGAGATACGGTCATCATCCATTTCGAGCACCGTAATACCGTGCTTCCCCGTGGTACACCCCGCATTGAACAAACAGGGAACCAGGAAAGGACTGTCACCGTAGAGACTCTGGTTTTTCCGCCGTTTTTTGCTCATGGAAGACAGCTCCGTCATCTCTTCCCGAAGCATCATGATTTTTTCTTCGATTGCTCTTTTACGCCGCTTCGATGCACCGTCATATTCGGCAAGAAGGTTTTCGACCGTGAAACGGATATTGTCATATTTGGACAGCGACTCAAAAAGGGGCCGATGCGTATGACCGCTGATGCCGAGAATTCCCGAACCGCGTACCGCCTGGTATACCCGCCGTTCAGTTAAAAACCGCCGCCGGGAGTCACGCGACACGCTGGTGTTGTGGATTGGAAGGGGTTTCAGCAGGAACCGGATGAGCAATTCAGATATCTTTCCGTATTTAACGTACCGGTCCGATGCCTGATGACCATGAAAAATGAAAATGCGGTCATTGTTCCGCCTGAGCACGAGCCCCGGAAGAAGTTCAAAAGGATATCCTCGTATTCCAAGAAGCGGGAAATCATGGTTTCCGATAATCTTGCGTAACTGCCCTTTTTCGTTAAAGGCATAGAACAACTCAAAGAGACCGGGCCAGGCATGTCTGACCGATTCATACCGGAACTTGTTCACATCCTCAACATCGCCGTTGAGAATGAGCTGATAGTTTTTCTCCAGATACCACCGTCCCAGAACGGTCTGGACAATCTCGCGGTTCCGGGCCATGTCGTCGCGAGATCCGCCGTTACCGGCATGAAGATCTCCCATGACTACATAGGGTTTTCCCGGTTTGTACACTTCCTCCGGGCACTCTTCAATAAAGCGTGAAAAATACTCAAGAAACTCACTGTCTTTCATTGGTATCCTTTTCGGGAAGAATTGATCCGGGACGGTTTACGGCGGCATTTCGTGCGGCGCAATCCGTACCAATATCGAGCGCGGCTTCAAGTGAACCGGTCGCCACGAAAGAGTGGAGGAATCCGGCGGAAAACGCGTCACCGCAACCGATGGTGTTTTGCACCCGTACCCCCGGTACCGCTTTTGTATACACCGTTCCGCGTTTTGCCGCTATGGTTGCACGCGTTCCGCGGGTTACCACAAAGATCGTATCGAATTCGCGGCTCCGCTCGGCAATCTCCCATTCAAGCCGTTCATCGTTGAGTTGTGCCGGGCACGCGAATGTTTCGCAAAATTCACTGTCATTTATCTTTATTATGGTGGGAACCGATTCGGATAGTGTCGCGAGAAGATCCTTTCCCCGATAGTCGGCCATGAACACTATCCCGGCACTCCGGGCAGCCGCAGCCATCCGCGGGTAAAGATCTTCCGGCCAAAACTCCGGCCGGCTTCCGGCGATCAACAGTGCTTGTGCGCCCTGGATGCTGTCAGATACTTTCTTGATCAAACTATCCGCATATGACTGATAATTCCCGGCAACCGCGGCTTCATCCACCACAAGTTCGGTGGTTCTCCCCGAAGAAGGCTCCAGCAGCGTGTAACAAAACCGCGTTCTTCCGGGAATGGACACCGAAACTACCGGGAGGGCATCATTGTCGGCAAGCGACAAAAAGAGGGCCGAGTTTTCTTCTCCGAGCGGACTGACATTCACACAAGAGCCGGGGGCAAGCTGATGAAGCACCCTGGCCGCGTTTACCGCCTTGCCCGAAGCATCCAGACGGAACCCGCCCGACCGATTCACTCCACCAAGGTCAAGCAAACGGAAGAAAATCGTTTTTTGTATTGACGGACTCGCGCCGGCTGTTACAATACGAGTCATACTTCCACCTCTGCCTAATCCTAAATGAGTTCAGCCCGTATTGCAACAGGAGGATACCATGACCGATATCGACATTTGGCACGCAAAAGCTCTTGGAACCGCTGCCTGCAAAGCCCTCATAAAAAACGGCTTTGACGCACACTACATGGAAACCGGCGCGGAAGCAGCCGCATGGGTATTGTCCCTGGTACGGCCGGGTATGAAAGTAGGAACCGGCGGATCAATGACCCTTCATCAGCTTGGACTGCACAAGGACATCGAAGAAGCGGGCGCAACGCTGCTCTATCACTCTAAAAAGGGTCTTTCTCCGGAAGAAAAGATGGATATCATGCGCGCCCAGCTTACCAGTGATCTCTTTCTTTCGGGCACCAATGCGATTACCCTCGACGGCGAGCTGTACAATGTGGACGCAAACGGCAATCGTGTTGCCGCGCTTACCTTTGGCCCGAAAAAAACGGTAGTAATCGCAGGATGGAACAAGATCGTCCGGAACAGCGAAGAAGCCCGGGCCCGCGTTGAGCTCGAGGCCTCCCCGCCGAACAACCGGCGGCTGGGAACCGGCAATCCCTGCGCGGAAACCGGCTACTGTGTCGATTGCCGCGCGGAAAAGCGCATCTGCCGCATCTATACCCTGCTCCGCCGCCGGCCGCTGGCCAGCGACTTCTCCGTACTCATCGTGGGCGAGCGGCTCGGCTATTAACCTTCCGGCTGTACCGCCCGGCGAAGCAACGCGAACGCACCGATCAACATACCGAACAGGACGAACGGAGTTACTATCCAGACGAGCTCGTGCCCGACCGTAATCTGATAGTAGAGGGTCGCGGTTATCCAGGCGAGCACGGTCAGATAGGTTACCGAAACCCAGCCGAACAGCGGTCCGATTTCCCGGATCAGTGCGCCGAGCGCGGCGACACAGGGGAAATAAATCAGGATGAAGAGCATGTAGGCATAGGCCGCGTGTTTATCATTGTTGAAGAAACCCCGCATCACGGTGAACAGCCCGGGATCCGCTTCGATGTTCTCGGCGGTTTCCGCTTCATCACCGGACACTACGGAAATCCCCAGTGGATCACTCAACTTTGCCCCAAGTTCGGCAAAAGCCTCCGGAATGGACATGAATGCAGCGCCGACTTCACCGGCGAAACTCCATGCTTCTTCCGTTTCATCAGCCTCACCCTCCTCTGGAGCATTCCGGGAGGCAATCTGTCCATACAATCCATTGAGGGTTCCCACAACCGCCTCCTTGGCGAAGAGCCCGGTGAACATGCCCACCGTCGCCGGCCAGTTTTCCTTGTCGATACCCATGGGTCCGAAAACCGGGGTGATGGTCTTTCCGAGAGCGGACAATACCGATTCGGGTGAGTCCTCGTTGCCGAAAGAACCGTCGGTTCCCACCGAGTTCAACACACCCAGCAGGGCAACGACCAGAATTATGACCTTGCCCGCCCGAACGATGAACCCGCGCAGGCGCATCCATACATGATGAAGTACGGAGCCGAACCGGGGCACATGATACGGCGGCAGTTCCATGATGAACGGAGCCGGCTCGCCCCGGAAAAGGGTATTCTTGAGAATGAGACCCGTTACCACCGCGAGAATGATCCCGGCCAGGTAAACGCTCATGACGATGAGACCGGACATCCTGCCGAAAAAGGCAACGCCAAAAAGAGCATATACCGGAAGACGGGCCCCGCAGGACATGAACGGAGCCATGAACACGGTTATGTACCGATCCCGTTTGTTTTCAAGCGTCCGGGTAGCCATGATGGCCGGTACGGTACAGCCAAACCCTACGATCATGGGAATAAAGGCTTTTCCCGGCAAACCGATAGACCGGAGCGCCCGGTCCATCACGAACGCGGCGCGGGCCATATACCCGGAGTCTTCCAGAAGCGAGAGCGCGAGGAACATGGCAAACATGATGGGCACAAAAGTCGCAACCGTCTGGATACCCGCGCCGATTCCTCCCGCGAGAAGGCTCACGAGCCATTGGGGCGCTCCGGCGGATTCCAGTACCGCGCCGAAACCGTCCACAAAGACAGCACCGAATAAAATATCGAAGAAGTCGATGAACGCCCCGCCGATGTTGATAACGAACGCAAACATGAGATACATGACGGCGAGAAACACCGGAATACCGAGATACCGGTTAAGTACAACCCGGTCGATCTTTGCACTCGTGCTAGCAGCCGCAGCGTTACGTACGCTGCCGGTTCTGCTTGAATCGACGAGATCCCGGATACAGGCATACTTGGCTGCCGCGATAACCGCGTCGGGAGAATCGGTCTCCTTCCCGATAACCATGTCCATACCGGATGAAAGATACGTATCCGAAAACACTCCGAGGCGAATAACCTTGTCCGAATAGAATGAATCCTGTTCAAGCAGTTTGAGCGCAAGCCAGCGGCGATCCACACCGAGATCCGTTGATACATCGCCAAGACGCGCGCCCCAAACCGACAGGATATTTTCGACTGTTTCAGGATACGGTACCTTGAAGGGGGATCCTGCAAGAACATCCACCGAAGATTCAAGATCTTTGCGGAAAGAAACGATATCCGCCGCTTTCGTGGCGCTCATGGCCGTTACCGGTACACCGAGCCTGCGTGACAATACAGCGGGATCAATGACAAATCCGCGCTTCGCCGCCAGATCGGTCATGTTCAGCACAATATATACCGGCACCTTCATTTCCAGAAGGTTCAACGTCAAAAAGAGGTTCCGCTCAAGATTGGACGCATCAACAATATTGATAACAGCGTCGGCCTCTCCTGAAAGAAGATAATCCCGGGCAACCCGTTCATCGTCTGAATGGGAAGAAAGAGAGTAGATTCCGGGAAGATCCACCACCTCGGCGGATCGTTCTCCGAGACGCATCACTCCCGACTTTTTTTCTACGGTTACACCGGGCCAGTTTCCCACCCGTTGGGTGCTTCCGGTAAGCGCGTTAAAAAGTGTTGTCTTCCCCGAGTTCGGATTGCCGGCGAGCGCAATGACCAATTTTCCGG
>ERZ795030.1431-NODE-1431-length-32262-cov-4.649300_pt1 | contig 32262 bp, 15 predicted proteins | sample MGYA00375122_ERZ795030 | MGnify/ENA primary metagenome ERZ795030 (study PRJEB30165, sample SAMN05720146) | activated sludge metagenome | isolation source: anaerobic digester from wastewater treatment plant | place: Japan | collected 2015-04-20 ... | reverse complement strand
CACTCGAATCGCCACTTCTCCGGTCAGTACCTTCTTCCGGTACTTCGGCACCCATACAAGGTGCACCTTCAAGTCAGTTTTCGTGTGTGCCCCTACCCTATAACGTCGCATAGCGACATATATAATCTTCTCTTCGCCTGAAGGCGAGGGATTTCAACCATCCCCGACTGAGACATTAATTTTTACCTGAAGGTCTTTTTCTGGAAATGGAGGAACGCAGCTTGTCGCGAATATTCTCAAGTATTCCATAGCATTATCAGGGCTCATCCCGCCTTTTATCATGCAATTCGCAAGATGGAACAGTGTCTCGTCCCGGGAACCTTCCTGAAATCCCTTGTGGACACTTGTGGACATCTGTGGACAATTGTTACTATCTGTTGCCCCTGCTCTTATTCCCCCCCCTATAACCCCCCCATTTATTAAAATACTATATAGGGGTTCGGGCAGTGCTGCCGGTTGGACATCGAACATGCTCAGGTAGGGTGCCCATGAGTAAGGCCTGCCGTTCTGGCCTATGCTGGGAGGAGCAATAATATAACCTCCTTGGCCGCGATAATCACAATCTTCAATGAAACGTACTGCGTTACCAAGTGATTCCCTGTGAGCAACGTAAATATGCCTTCCCCCCCGAGGTGTTTTAACCGTAGGGGTCTCAAAAGTATCTGGCAGGTATCCTGTGAGTGCCTCTTCACCCTTCTCAGAATCAATATCAATAACATCAATTCCAGATAGCTCGCCAGTTACGATAGCAATGTTTGCATTCGGATACTTTTTATACCAGTGCTCAATTTGTTCAGTACTTGCTCGTTCTTTCTGGAAATGTTCCCATGGTATAAGAGGCTTCTTGTCTTTGGGTCGTATGGGGATGATAGAAAGGCCCTTATCATGATATTTGAGCGCTTCATCAAATAAACTGTTCATTTGCTCTTATCTTCTGGCTCAAACGCCTCATCAATTGAGATGTCCAGGTATTTACAGAGAGACTTAATCCGGGGGTCATCAGGCTTAGGACGATCTACACCAGATGTGATCTTATAAACTCGATTCGGTGACAGTCCACATTCCCAGGCAATATGGTAAAGCGGTTTCCCCACATCTCTGAGTCTTTGAAAAAAGACTTGTGAAAGCACCATAAGCTCCTTTCTTTTTCTTCTTTTTCCTTGAGGATAGAAAACCAGGCATGTAATAGCAAGTAATCAAACGGGGAATAACTTTTAGATTTATTCCCCGGACTCTAAAAGAGGTAGGTCATGAGATACATTATCAGCGATTGGAAAAACCCGAAGGATTACGAGTTACCCTTTTCTCAGTATAACCCCCAAGAGGCTCCAGAAAAGCAGAAGTCCGTACAGGTTGATGGTGCACAATTAACGTATCCAATCGATAAGCTAAAAGCAGGAGCGCAGGTTACTCCAGAAGATGTGCACGATATTATGATGACCTACGGATCGAATCAATTGAAATGGAAGGAGGTTTGGCCTCTTATAGAGAAGGCTCAGGCTGAGGGTAGAATCATTCAAACGTATAAAGACCATGCCCAAGAAAAGCCCGGAGCCAATGACTCAAGCCAGCTATACTTTTGGTTATGGCAATTTCTCAGGCGTAACAGTGATTACCAAAAAGAGTGGGAGGAAGAGTATAGCCATTATTTGGAAGAAGGCGGCAGGCCTCTTGAAGCAATGGAAGAAATTGAACAGGCCTTTTTTAAGATCCATTCAAGACAATCAGAAAAATGGTTCATCAGCGCTTATATAGACCCATCCAACACAAGTCCTTGGAATATTGAATGGGGTACTTGGATCGGAAAAGTATACTTCGATCACATTTTCAATCGAATGTTTCTGCCAGATGATGGGGTACGTGGACCTGAAAAGATACCAGAAGGCGGAATTGCTATTCTATTTGATCTTAACATTGATATTAAGTATCAAATAGATAAAATTTGTTCAGTCTTTAATGACTTACAACAGCACTATCCCTACAGGAAGAAAATATTCACAGCTTCAGCACGATTACCCAAGAAATCGAAGAATCATGTTTTGAACCATGTGAACATTGAAAACTATGCGCTCTGGAAGCGCTATTTACGTGTATTTGATGCAAAAGAACAGGGGGTAGGAGAGAAGGAAATCACCTCTGAGCTATTTCCCTTATCTAATGAAATCGACTACGATAATAAAATCCGGCAGGTTAGAGATGATTATAAAAGAGCAAAGGAGCTTATTGGAGGTGATTACCGAAGATATATCGTTGCTATGAAGAAACCATGACAAAGAGGTTTAGGCCGTTACACATTATGTATATAGTACTTCAATATTAATTGATATTTTATTTTGTGTTGAGGCTTAACAGGGTAGTAAATGTGCAAAAGGATGACTATCTTCTAATCCAGGCTAGTAAAATGAATGATCCATAGGGATGAGAAGAGAAAAAAATGAGGGAGGCTTCGACAATGCAAATAGCACAGCGTTTTATCTCACTTACGTTCCTGGCAGGGCATCCCTCATAACTTGAGCAAGCTCGGGATTCTGACATAAGATAGAGGTGAGAGCATTGTGAATTTCTTCGTCAGATAAATTCTCAAGCTCTTCTTGGATGGGATCTTTTACCGTGAGGTGATCTTTGTACATTCCCTGAATACGGGCTAATTCTCGTATTGCTTCAAGGGGTCTCTCGATTTCCACTGTAATATCCATACCGTAACGGGATGTCCGTTGCGTCACCTTGACGATATTTGCTGTTTGTTCACGCGAGAGATTGGAAGAAGGAAGGACTTTTATCCCATTAGGCCCCCATTCAATATAATCAGCAATATTGCTCTTGGCAATCTTCAAGAGCTTGCTTTTGATGTAATCAGGACCAAACTCTCTACCAATCATTTCCTCCATTTTATAACCTTCAAGGGCAGCAAGTACTCTGGGATTGTCAACGGGCGCGTGAAAGTTTACCAAAAATGGGCATGAGAAGTTTACCACCCTTACCCAATAGTGCCATGAGCATCGACCCCGTCCTTTGAGATTTTTCCCCGTAAGCGGAAGCTGTTGCCCTTGATATTGATTACGACGCTGTGATGAAGCAGGCGATCAAGAATAGCCGTGACGATGACCTGGTCATGGAAGAGCTCTGCCCAGTCGGTGAATGCCTTGTTTGAGGTCAGGATGGTGCTGGCTTTCTCGTAGCGGTTGGCAACGAAGCGGTAAAAGAGATTGCACTCCTGCCGGTCAATGGGCGTATACCCGACTTCATCGACGACTACGAGAGCCGATTTGTAATAGCTTCTTCCTCTGCCGGATCGGCCGGTCTCATGGTCTTTCTTAAGTTTCCTGATGAGATCCTCCATGGTGGTGAAGTAGACGCTCATGCCCGACTGACAGGCCTTCACCGCCAGGGCCACGGCCAGGTGGGTCTTCCCAACCCCTGGAGGGCCAAGGAAGATCACGTTGCCCTTTTTCCGGATGAAGGTCAGGTCAAACAGAGACATCACTTTCTGACGGTCAAGGTTGGGCTGGAAGGTGAAGTCGAACTCGTCGATGGACTTGATGAAGGGAAGGCCTGAGATCTTCAGTGTGGTCTCCACCCTGCGCTGCTCCTTCTGGGCCACTTCCTCTTCGAGTAAGTCATCGAGGAAGGACAGATAGCTCTTTCTCTGTTCCTCGGCAGCATGGATGGTGCCGTCGAGGATCTCCCTGATCCGTGGCAGCCGCAGACGGGTGAGATTGGCCTCTATCCGCTCAAACACGAGGGTATCACTCATAGCGAAGCTCCTGCTGCATGGTCATAGATGGATACCGGTCTGATCTGTACGTCCATGTCATACTGTGGTTTTACCGGTGAGATAGTCGGCTTTGCCCGGCCCTTTGAAGGTCTGCCCTGATGGTACTTCCTGGCATTCATCGCCTTATCCCTGCGAAGAGCCTCATAGAAGCGCTTATCCTGCACCAGGTGGCCTCTTCCTTCTGGGATCTTATACGCAACAACCAGCCGGTTGTCGGCAAACACCCTTATGATTCCATCCTTCACTCGAAGCACAATCGCTTTACCAACCAGGGTATGAGGGACAACGTAGCTGTTGCCTTCAAAGCGTACCGTGCAGTCCTTGTGCACCTTCCGGTACACCCGGTACGAGGTATCGAAGGCCTGGGCAGGCACTGGCTTCAGAAAGGGCAACTCCCGCTCGAAGCGTACCCGCACTACCTCGTGGGTCGTGCCGTGGACCCGCTCATCCTTAACTTGAAGCCATTCACTCAGATCACGGTTGGCAGTCGGGAGGCAGGTAAAACCGTAGCCTCTCCAGAATCCTTCCCGGATGAACGAATACGGCCTCTCCACCTTGCCCTTTACCCATGCGGCATAGGCGGGTGCCACTACGGGCTTGAACCCGTAGTGAAGTGCAAATCCCTGAACCGTGGAATTGAACCTGGTCTTGCCTGCAACCTTGCCGATATAGACGTTCCTCATCCGGTCGTAGAGAATCTCTCCGGGAACACCCCCTAAGAAGGCAAATGCCCGGATATGGCAATCCAGAAAGGTGGGCAGATCGCACTTCTCAATGAACTCTCCGTAGATCTTCCGAGAGTATCCCAGGATCATGCAGAACAGATAGTACTTCCCGATGGAGCCGTCTTCCCTTTCCACCTGAAACTCACCGAAGTCCACCTGCGCCTGGCAGCCAGGCTCGCTCTCGAACCGCATATAGGCTATGCGCTGAGACTCTTCCTTGAGTTCATGCACCTTGCGCTTCACCACATCGTAGCTTCCGGTATATCCCAGTGGCTTGAGGTGGTCATAGATCCAGATTGCTTTATACTCGGGATCTTCCTTAAGCCAGGCCCGGACGTTCCCCTCGTAGGGATCGAGTTTGCTCTCCCTCTCCACTGGACGCCGCCCGCGTTCGCATGCTTCGGGATCCTCAAGGTACTTGTGCACAGTCGGCCGGGAGATCCCCAGCCGCTTGGCAATCTGCCTCTCGGATAACCCCTGTCGTTTAAGCGCCACGATGTCCATTACATCTCCCAGTCTCTTCACCGCGCCCCCTCATGATTCCGTCTCTGCACTCCATCAAGTGCTCCTCGGAAACCACGTCGGGGCGACTGACTACTTCCCGGGGGACACATTCCCCCCGGCCCCTTTGAAAAACCTTTTTAAACTCTTTAAAACGAAAACCTTAAAGACTCGCTGGGTGGTAAACTTTCACGTGCCCATTTCTGGTAAGATTTATCACGCCCAAGAACAGGGATTGCTCATGAGCCGGGTTACCACATTATCGAGTTGATGTTCTCCCTCTCTCAGTTTTCGATGAAACCCCTTATAACCAGCTATCTCTGCACATTGGATCTGATATGCATGGGTACGAAGCCTTGGATTACGCTCTTTGAGCATCTCCTTCACGAAAATATCTTGCCGATAATCTAGCCCGCCCCTTTTTCGAGTATGCATAACAAATTCCTCCGATGCTCATTATAACACTAAGGAATGATTTGTTAATTGTTTTTTATCTAAAGGATTAATAATTACAATTTAATAGCATCTAAATTGGTATCCCCGTTTATCCACTGAGAAGTACATGTATTTTTACCACTTACGGCCAAGGAAAATACCAGTTCGTTAAGTGTCCTACTCGTCTTCTACCAGATACTCAGAATTCATTCTTTACATGACAATAAATACTGGGGCTCTCATTAAATGCCCACTAGCCTTACGAAGATGCCCATTGATTTGACCAAAAGGTCTTATGCTATACAGTTCCCCACTTCCAACCTGAACGCAAGCTTTCGGGCAAGAGATTCCGGCAGAGGAATGCGGGAAGCAAGCTTATCGGTGGCACGGACGCTCGTATCGAACTTTTCGCCCATGACTACGCTGAACCATCGCTCCCGGTCCATGACAACGCGATACATTTTCTCGTCCTGAGTCTCCGAAATATACGGCAGGTAAACATAAATGGGTTTGCCGCAATTCTCTGCTTTTGCCCCAACACGGTCCACTCGGCCATTTCGCTGCTCTAATGTGCTTGGGTTCCAGCACAGATCGTGGTGGATGACATACCGGCAGTTCAGATGAAGGTCCACGCCTTCGGCCATGACACTGCTCGCTACGAGGACCTCGGGGTAAAAAGGTGTGTTGAAAGCCAGCATCAGCCGCTGGCGGGTCTCCTGCTTGGTAGTGCCATTGACCAGACGTATGTTTGGGACTAGGAGGCCGCTGTTTTCCCCTTGAATCTCGTCATCCGTGTACGTGCTTTTGGTAAAATGCTCTCCTGTCTGTATCCTGGAAACCGCCTTTATGTAATTGTGCCTGCTTTCGCTTCTCTGCTCGAGAAAAGTGAAGAAGGTCTGCAAAAGGCTGCTCAGAGTCATGTTCGACTGGTCCACGCGGTTGAAGGCTTCTTCAATGGCAGCCTCGTCAATCCTTTCGCTTAGAGAAGGAAAGAATCGTACCAGGAATGACGGCGTGCGGATCATACGCCGAACAACCTCCTGCAGTTCCTCCCTGTACCCTGCAAGACCCTTATAGCCCTTCAGCATCCTGGAGATTTCGGCATCACAAAAACGCCTGGCTGGGGAATCAGCGTCAAAAAATCTCTTCCCGATACGGTCCAGTTCATCGAAAACATCTTCCTTAGGGCACTTCAGTCTTGCCATGCCCTGCTCGGCAATCTTCTCACGGATCGCATGGGAAATGCCCAGACGCAGCACCTTTCCGGTGGCAATGAAATGGCAGAATACCAGCACCTTCTCGCCATGGGCCCATTCCCTCACCACCCGATCAACCGTTGCTGCAATCTTGGGATGAGTCAAAGAGGCATCAATATCTCCATGGGGGATAATCGTTTCGAGGTGATCCAGATACCATCGAAGAGTATCATCGACTTTAGGCCTGTCAATTGCTTGATCAGTATCTAGATCTTCAGCACAGCCATTTTCCAGTAATGCCTTACGTGTATGCAGAAAAGCTTCATAGCTCGATGCCAGTCCTTCTGCAAATACCGAACGGCAATCAGGTGAACACGCTGTTGCCCTGGCGGCAAGCAAGAATGGCACGATGGTTTCACCTTCGACATTGAGCCCGCCATCTGAGCCTTTTGCTGCGCTTCCCCTGATCAAACTACCTGGCAGCTTTTTCCTTCTCGGCTCCCCGTTATAGGGCGCCGGCAGCTCCCTGCTCTTGAGATGACGGATAACCCAGGGTTTCAAAAGGCTCTCTGCAGATCGCATACGCTCATCAGTTGTCCTATAACAAAAGAGCACCCGCGCAGCCTGGGGAGAAAGACCTTGAGCATTCTGAATGCCCTCCCACCACTGCCCAGGGTCTTCATAGCTTTTTTCGTTGACAATGAGGTCCTCTGTGCACAAACGGCTCCAGGCATCATCGAGACGCAGTGCTGCTTCCTGTGCCGTATCCAAGGATTTTCTCAACTCGGCTACTTTCTCAAGGAAGTCTTCCCTGCCGCTTTGTGGTGCCAGTGGGCTGTTCCATGCAATGCCTTCAAATCGCTCTATGACAGAACACAGCTCAGAATGACCGAGCTGAAAAGGGGTTGCGGTCAGAAAGAGCATCCGCTCGAATACACTGTTGAGCGCCCCTCTCCTGATCTCCTCAACATCTTCCTCAGCTTCCTTATATTGAAACAGTGACGCGAGCTGCGTGCCCTTATTTTTCAGGTGGTGAGCCTCGTCCAGAATCAACAGCGGGAGACGCAGCTGCATGTGCTGGATACACTCTGCCCATACAGAACGAAGCTCGTCATGAATACCCTTACGTGCCTCGGCCAGCCGCTTCTCGAATGAAGCATTTTTTATCTTTGGGATCGTGCACAGCTTATTGTAGAGGTTTCTGGTGCTGACCTCTTTCATGACATCGAGGACAGCATTTGGCACCGGATCGTCGTCGGTAGCGGGGTCGTCATCTCCCTCGGGATCGATCCCCCACTTCTGGATAACCCTCAACCACGAGGATGGATGCTTGTCTAAAAGTTCCATCCATAAGCTCTCTTTATATTTCTGATCCATCCGTGTTTCTCGCAGCAGGCTCCCCATGATCCTGCAGAGATTTCGTTTGAGCTTATCGACACCACGCCGATACAGCAGTGCCTGCCTGATCAAAGCGAGCTTCACCCACTTGTCGGCCAGATTCCTGCTCATCGCGCCATGGGTGACAAAGATGATCGTTTTACGCCGATGAGGCGGGTCATCAATGAGCTTGAGAAACTCGACAGCCCTTGTTGCCACTCCGTATGATACCTTCTCGCGGAGCTCGGACGTCATGCAGTGGGTTCGGAATGTTTCAAAATCCTGCGGCCACTTGTTCTTTAACGATGGAGGCACCATGACCACTACGGGCATACGATCCTGGTTTCCCAAGGCGGCGGATACTGCCACCGCAAGGGCAACAAAGGTTTTCCCCATGCCCACTTCATCTGCCAGAACAACTCCTGGCCGGTCTTTCAACCTGCACAGTATCTCCCGTGCCGTAGCCTCCTGCCTGCCCGCATCCTTTTTGGTAATTCTGCCGGATACATGCAGGTTGATCTGCTCGCAGTATGGATAGAGATGGGACATCCTTTATGCTCCTGTCATCTGGCCTGCAACATGCTCCTGAATCTTATTCAGGTATGCTTGGAGGTGCTTACTTATTGATCCTTCCCGAAGCTTTCCTCCGTTACATAAAGCTTGCGCGGTTTCCAGCAGAACTTCACGCACTCTGCTGGCGGGAAGGTAGCCATGCGCGTCTTCAGGGTTGACTCGGGCAAGCTCCAGCGCCAGCTCTGCAACCAGGAACAGCCTCTCCTCGGTTGATCTTGCTTCACGTTTCAGGGCATTGGCCACTGCCATGACGCCAACCGGCCCATGTATGCGCCAGTTGAGAAGACATTCCTCGGTCGCCACAGGCCTCTCCAGGCGTTTCCTCAGGCTGTTGAGTGCCCACGAAAAACGGCGTGTCCTCTGCAGGAGAAACCCGCTTGTATCGACCCGTTTGTGAGGGTCGGCATCTTTATAGCTCGTATCAAGGATTGCATCCCCATTATCATGCCTGCGAAGGTATCGCCGCAGCACCTCGTGAAGAGGGCGGGCCGAGGTGAGCAGGCTGATCAGGATCTCAAGGGGGAGTTCCTTTAATTCTTCAGGAGGAGGAAGGTCAGAGGAAGACTCCACATTCACCGGCCACCAGGCCTTGCCCTGTGCGCCCGGCCATGTCACGAGTATGCCCGAAGGTGCAAGGGTGGCCCAAGGCACTGCCCAGCGTGAGGGTTTCCCTGCTGTCTCCCACACGGCAGCATCTTGCCAAAGTTTCTCATCATCCGAGAACAACTGCCACTGTGCAGGCAGGTCGTTGCCGAGCTCAAGAACCAACTCGCCGACATTCTCATTCCATAGTCGATAGGTCGCTGACTTGAAACCTGGTGGCAATAACACTGTCTCTGCAGGAGAATCCTGGTTATCACCGGCGGGGCCGAATTGAACCGAGTCTACTGCCGTACTCTCGGGAAAACGCTTTACCAGGTCTTTATAGCCACGATCTCCCCCGGGCTTCTTCTTGTCAAGTATGTAGACCAGATTTGCTTCATAATTTACTGTCTTACCTAGCCCCATACCAGCAGATGTGAAGTTGCTCGAGCCCACCATGAGAAGTGCGAACCGGTCGTCTTCAAACATAAGCTCCTTTGCGTGCAGGGGCCGGTCAGGTTCTGTTTTCACCCTCCGGAGAACCACTCGTGCAGAATCACGGGACGGTTTGATGCTTCCAAGGGTAGATGGCGCCCTGGCAAGAAGCCTCTTTTCATCAGGCACTTCTTCCATTTCCAGGCAGTAGCTCACCGCCGCTTTTCCACGCTTGCGCACAGCCTTCCAGATCGCTTTTGCAGGCCTGTTTTCTGCACCGGGCGGATCGAAGAACGGGCTCAAGACTCTGGCCGTGTGCGGCGGGCTCCCTGCAGGCCAGACATCATCCAGTTGCCTGAATACATCTGCCTTTCCAGGCCCGGTCAGTATGGAAGAAACGCGTAGTTGCCTGCGGCCTTGTTCCTCCGTGCTTTGCCCCCATGTATCAGCCTTGCTTTCAACCTGATCGAGGAAGGCATACCACCTCTCAACGGCACTATTGCCCTCGCCTGTCTGAGAAGCATGCATCACCTCCCGCAGGTATGCAATGATTTCCGTGAGTACCTGCTTAGGACTTTCAGCACGATCATAATAATCAAGCACTCCGAACACTTCCTGGTTTCGCCGATATCCGTCTTCCGTGAGGTTTGCAGAACCAACGATCAGCCGTATCCAATCGGCCCAGCAAAGCAGCGAGATCTTGGCGTGCAGAATGCCGTTTACCCGGGCCGGATGCAGATCCCACCGCAGGCTCCGCGTGCCTTTGCAGTTGTGCTGATCAACCAGAACTGCGGCACATACAACCTGTGCGAGCTTCTCCTCCCTCTCAACCAGATAAAGCGGACCGTCTTCTGCCGCATCGGTCTCCAGCTTGATGAATCTGCTCAGGCACTCTTCTTCGAAAAAAGCAGGGGAGAAGGAAAAGGTGGTGGCGATACACCCTACAGGATCTCCGGCACCCTCCGGAGCTTCCCACTGCTCCAGGAGCCTGCCGTATCCCTCAGGTATATCCTTGTTTCTTGCCCTGCTCATAGCATCCCCATATCCAAAGCAAAGGACCACAGCGAGTTCAGCCGGTATGTGTGCACATAGCTGTCATCACCGCGCCCACCTTTGTCCCGGACATAACTCTGGCGCATGATGCACGAGCCGTCATCGAACCGGTCGAACCAGGGTAGTTTGCCGTTGGGTGGTTTATTCATCTGTACACGTCTGTGATGCTCCAGGAGTCTTACCACCCAGTCTCTGGGCGATCCTTTGTCAGCCAGAGGAGCAAATGCTTGCTGAAAACGGGCCAGCTCGCCCACGGGCTCCAGCCTGTCCATGGTTTGGCCATATTCCATGGGAATACGCTCTGCTGCGTTCTTCACATTCTGGCAATCAGCCAAGATTTCCACCGGAGTTTTGCCCCGGTGTCGTGTCATCTCATGCAGGCAGTCTTCAAACGCATCCTGAAGAAGGCGGGCAAAGGTTTCGTATGCCGTTATAGCATCGAGCAATTCCCGCAGATCAGCACCAGCTACTTTGCGCAATGCTTTATGGAACGGCCGCTCTGACCACACAGAATCCTTCTCATCAATCGCTCGGATCTGTTGAACAATTGCTGAGCCTGCGGCGGAAATCATAAACTCTGCAAGTTCCCTTGTGTAGCCTTTCTCATGACTGAGTATCAGGTCGCTCAGTGCTCGCTTCTCTGCAGGGCCGGCATTATGGGGGCTCAGATGCCGGGCAATGAGCTGCCACCCCTGCCAGGCTCCGCTGCGGGCTACTGCACCCTTGGCAAGACTGTCTCGAACCGCGTCTTTCCATATCCTGAGGACATCCGCCCCCTTGCCAGAGCTCATTTCACCAAAGCCCGCCAGGTCCTGCTCCTCGCTCCATATGCTGAGCAGGCGATAGCCTCCTTCACCCAGGCGGCCATTCATGTCAATCTTCAGGGTTCGCGCAAGAAGACGGTACACCCCATGAAACCCGAACACACTCGGTGTCTTGAGATATCGCCTGGCTGTTACAGGCACACCGTCTTGGATCGACCGAAAAACCTTGTCATTACCTGGCAGGCCTCTGAGCTGGTCTTTTTCTTTGATGCACCTCACCAGCCCTTCCACCACATGCCACTCAAACACCTGCCATGGCTCGCTGGCGCCATCCTTTGCCAGGGTATCATCATCGAAACCGCCGCACACAGCCAGAGACACTGCAGTGAGGGTAAGGAACCGGGGGTGCTTCATGCGCTCACGTATGCCCGGCACGAGCTTGACTGCCAAGGCATCAGCAATCTGGTAAAGGCCGAGGGGGTCGAGAGTGCCCTCAGAGCTGGCAGCAGGGTCTTTTGCTGAAAGGAAAGGCATCAACATAAAAACATTGAAAGGGAAACTGATTCCTCCCTGTAGGTTCGCACCTGTATCCTACCTCCAGCTAATCGAACAGGTCCCATGCTCGCTTCTCTCACGCAGGTATGCTTTGAGCTCTTTTTCCCATGCATTTATTCTTTAATGTACCTGTGAATGAAATCATTCATTGGAGAATCAAAGACATCACATTGCGTTATTTCCACTGATGGTGGAAATGGGCAACCTCCACAATCGTGTACCGCTGAATTGATTCTGATACAATCGCCTTCAACCTTTAGCAAGAATCCCACACATGCACCTTCTCCCAGACAAAAATCAGATTCTTCGTCGATCTCATACTCTTCCCCGTCAGCACATCTTATAGGTTCTCCCACATCCGAATCTGAAAAGGGGAAAAACAGGTGGTATCCCTGATTTAATTCTTCAAGAAAGTTGTTCCGGCCGGATTCTGAACCAAATTCCGGAATATCGTCCAAACTCTTTGTTCGTGCAATAGCAGATGATGGATCAATGTCTTCATATCCTCTTCCGGCCAGAAATTTCAGAACATCACTGACAAATTTTTCGAACTGGAATTGGTTAATGCTTAGTACCATTTCTTTCATGACGCTTTTCCTTTCTTTGATGGAATAACGGCTTTCATTCCTCTTCGAATCCATGATTCGAAAATCGAAGGGTCGTGCAGTTTTCGGTGACGGTTCTTACGAGATTATCTGGTGCGCCTTCTGGGATACGGGCGTGGATTTCAAGGGTTACCTCCACGTTGCATCCGGCCAGTGCACAGAAATGCTGGACAATTTCTTCTGCAACCTTTGAGGCATCACGAGATAGACGAAGGGCATCCAGGCTCACCGTCCCATAAAAACGGCGCGGCAGAGTTCTGGGAAGAGGGCCTGGTGGGACTACCGTGTCCCCGTTCCCTCCTGAGGGTTCGGTGTCCCCATTATCTCCTCTCAACCCAGGTTCGCCTTCTTCCTTCCGGGCTGCTTCTCTTGCCTTTCGCTCTTCTTCTCTCTGTCGATTTGCTACATCAGGCTTCACCAGAACGCTCTTGCTGTCCATGATGATGGAGGTCATATCTCCGGCAGCCAATCCCAGATATCGTTTCTTCTCTTCATCGAATGCCGTGGCATAGGCAAAATTCTCTTCCCAGGTAATTTTCCCCACGCCTGACTGAATTCCATCAATCAGCACGGCGCTGCTTGCGAGCCGCGGCAGGTAGAGATAGGTGGCAAAGTATTCCCACAGCCTCCTGATCCCGATATGGTCTTTGTCTTTCCACAAGAACCGGTCGAGCTCGAGCCTGACTCTGATGGCCGAGAACTCAGTAAAGAGGTTTTCATCGTGTATGAGCTTTTTCGAGGCCTTGACCGCCAGAGGATCCTGGCCAGTGACTCTGGCCTGCTGCCACTCGGCCTTCCCATGCGGGTCAGGCTGGATGGGTGTCAGGAGCCAGATAAACGTCTCCCTCACCCTGGCATTCACCGCATCATCTGCCTGTCGGCGTTTGGCCTCAGCCTGTTCTGATTGATGCACGTCCAGATTCAGCACCAGTTTGTCGTCGCAGATCGTTTTCCATGCCTTAAAGGTTCGAATGGCCTGCTCCAGCTCATCGAGTCGCGGCTTGTCAGGTGCCAGGAAAACGAGCATATTCCGATACATCCGGGGCGATGTCCCTCGATTGTTCAGGATGTCCTGAGCGCTTGCGAGCGCAGGCGTATCCGGCGTCTTGTTATTGACATGGTATGACTCCGGACCAAGGATCACGAGCCGGGCCTCCATATCGTCCGGCACATCTCCGCTCGAGTCCGGTGCTGGATGCACGGCACAAAATGCGCCCCGCTGCCGGTCGGCTCGTATACGCAGTTTCACCTCATCCGAGATGACGTGCTCCTCGAACTGCGCTGCCCGCTCCTCAGCCAGCCTGGTCACACTCGGCTGGGTGGAAAACCAGTAGGTCTTTCCATCGAGATACAGGTGCGTCGCCCGGTCGGTGAGCCGGCGCAGCGCATCGCCAAAGGTGGCCACGTTTTCTCCCGGCTGCGCGCACCCGAGCTTGATCCTCCGCTCGTCGATCCCCCTGCGGGCAGCCTTCTCCAGCGGAGCCGATCCCATGTAGATGGTGCGTGCCACCCGCCGTGCAGCAGAATACCGTCCAATGTTCGGAAGGCTGCGGTCGATCTTCAAAGACAGGGCCTCGGGCCCGTCCACGTCCTTTTCGATAACCGGCCTCCAGCTGTCGCCCAGATACCGTGTCAGCTCGCCCTGCACGGCAGATGCATCCATGGGTACGGTCGAGGGCATGATGAGGAGGCTGGCATCGTTACGGTCCCAGAGCTCTGATATCACCGAGGCCATCAGCCGCAGCACCCCCCGGGTTCTCTGGAAGCGATCCAGGCTGCTCCAGTCTTCGTAAAGCCTGTCAAAGAGCTCGGGGTGGATCGGATAGGCCTTTTCCATCCTCCTCTGGTACTCGACTTCGGCGCACCCGTGGGGAAACTCGCTCCTGTTTGCCTGATAGTACTGCGTAAATTTCTTGATGACCGCATCCCTGGCAGCAAAGTCCTTGGGATCTGTTACGGGCTCGAAAAGTCTTCTCCGCACGATCTCAAAGCTTTCTTCGGCGCTCGCCGCCCGCCAGGGAGACTGCATCCTGCCAAAGGTCGTCTGGAGCCTGGTGAGGGCATCTTTGCCGCCCTCGCCCCCGATCTCTATCTGTGAGGCCGGCAACGACGCCACCAGCATGCAGCCAGGAGTTGCCCGTACAGCCTCGGTGAGGGCCTGGGCAAAGGTCATGTTCGCATCGAAGCTGCCGCCGGAGATATCGGTCTTGCCGTAGGTCTGGCGGACATAGGCAACCCACTCGTCGATCAGAACAATGCAGGGGTTGTACCTTTTGAAAAGCTCTCCTAAGGTCTGCGAGCCCGGGCTGGTGCCGTTCTCATCATTGAGTGCCACCATTCGGTATGCATCCACCCCGCCCAGTTGCCAGGCAAGCTCTCCCCACAAGGTCCTGATAACCGTTCCGTCGTCCTTTGTGTGCGGCTGCCCAGGGTTCAGCGATGTCCCCACCAGCACGGCCCTGTGGGCCTTTGGTAAATCCTTGACCGGCAGGCTCTGCAGGATCTGATCGACCCCTGCCAATTCGTTTCCTGCGGCTCCTGAAAACAGGTGATGCAGCGCCAGCATGGAGTGGGTCTTGCCGCCGCCGAAGTTTGTCTGGAGCTCTACGACCGGGCTGCCGCCGGTCGCGCTCAAGCGGGCGATGGCCTCTTTGAGCAGGTTGGAGAGACCCTCGGTGATGTAGGTTCTGCGGAAGAACTCGTGCGCGTCCCCATACTCGGACGATGCCTGCCCGGAAATCACCTGGGCCAGGTCGGCGGCGAATTCCGCCTGAACATAGCGCCCCTTGGCCACGTCCGGATGCGGGGTAACCACCTCGCGCCACGGCTTCAGTCCCGATTCCGGCGTTCCGTCGATCGATACTTTCTTCCTCGTTTCCTGGCGGGCCTGCTCGGCAAAGCGCACCCGCATGGTCTCCTGGGCGATCTTCTCTACCTCTTCTGCCTGGGGGGCCGAGATGGACTTGAGGAGCCGGACTATGGTGTCGAGCGCGCGGTAGGTGTCGTCATAGGAAAAGGTCTCCTGGTGGGCCCATTTGTTGCGCACCTCGCGCAACTCGCTCACGAACGACCGCTCGGTATGCCCGAACGTATTTCTGAACACCGCGTTCCACTGGTTCCACAGGAGCATAAGCAGCGGCTGGATATCCCATTGTATCTTGCCGCCAATAATGCTGAAATCCCGCTGGAGATTATGCTGCACGACCTGCTGCCACCGCTCCTTGTACTGTGCCTGCATCTCGCGCTCCACAAACGGCGCCAGTCCGTCACGCAGGAGCTCCAAGCCCTTACCGATGCGTTCACTGTTGGATATCGCCATTTCTCCCCCTCAATCTCACACCCAGGTATCTTGCGTGGGCTCGGTTGCTGGCTGCTGCTTCGCCATATTCACCAGATCAGGCCAGGCAACCACCAGGCTGTTGTATGCCAAGGCCTCCTGGGCCCATTTCTTGCGCTCGCATATCGAATACAGCCGGTACGCGAGGTTCCGGGCTGCCTCGCCCAGGGCGCCCACCTTTTTCAGGAGCTTGGCCGCCGCCTCCTCGCTGCCCTCATCCACGAGCTTTTTGATGAGATGCTGGGTCACCTCCCAGATGGTGAGCCGTTTGTCGGCTACCGGGTCCCAGGTATCTGAAAGCTCATCGCGAGTTAAAAGCCTGACCTTTCCGCCCTTGGAAAAGAGGAAGCCTGCCCCGACGAGCCCGGCTACCGACGTGTTCTTTGCCGTGCACAGAGTATTGGCAGTGCCAAAGGGTCCATCGTTCATACCATGCTGTTCAAACCAGGCCAGGGCCCAGCGGGTATCGGGATCGTACTCTCCCTCCTGCTCCGAGAGATACTCATCGAGCACCTGGTTGATGAGCGCCAGGGCATCCCGAACCCGCATGGCGGAACCGTCGGCCTCCAGGACCTTGCTGTACTGGGAAAACACTGCCATGCCAGGGCCAATAGCTGCCTGGGCCATGTCCACGGGCGCAATATTGCTCTGCTGGAGTTTTTTCAAGGCAGCCGGGAGCTCTCTTTTCAGTGCATTAAGAAAATCTCGGCGAGTGGTCATGGAAGCCTCTTGGGGGCGTTTTCTGCAGACCAGTACTATGGACGATGCAAGGGCATTAGTGCCTATGCTAATAGATCTTCCGGTACGTTCTGTACGCAGAGGCCATGTACCGGTTATCGAGAAACCTGCATTGAGAACAGCAGTCAAGAATGTCTCCCATCCTGTTGATGCGATTCCTTGATCTGAATTCTCTGCCTGCTTGAATGCATAGTAAATTGTGGCTGGAAAATCGGGATTGGAATTCTGAGCCATATTTTTGATGGCTTTTGTCATCCCATCCATAAAAAATATTTCTGCATTGCCCCTATTCTCATGACGGTATGGTGTAGCAACGAGCTCTTGTGTCTTCGGAACAAGCAAAGTCGAGAAAATATCAGGGAAGACTGTCTTCAAGGGTCTCCGAATCCATACATAGAAAAAGTCAGAGAGATCGGCATAGCCAATGTTGTCGTAGTATGGTGGATCTGTAGAAATGGCTTTATTGGAATACTCATCTATGATTGTTGTTGCATCTCGTTGCTTAACAAATCCTTCTTGAACAGGATTCAACTCCTTGATTACATTCCAACACCAATCAATTGCATTGTTGAAATTCGCTGTTGATGTGGAAAAAGGATTACATTCGGCATAATCCCAAGTCATCGGTATTGCTTGCCGTGCAAAGCAATTCCGTATAAATTCACCGCTGTTTGCCCATGTTGCAATGGTGTTCCAATAATCGGTACATTTATCAAGGGCAAATGCCAGATACACTGCTACAGCATCCCCATACGCGGTGGCTCCGGTGCCGCCATCATTGAGACCAATGCCGTCATCTTTCCAGCCGGCCGCCCTGGCATCCTCGATCACCCTGGCCCGGGCCTCCAGCACCAGGTCGGAAAAGGTCGTCAGCGCCACAAGCTGGCGAGGGGTGAAGAGGTCTGCAAAAGTATTCATCCCATAATTCGGGGTCTTGAAATCGCGAGGATTTACCGGCAACTCATACTCCGGTTTCCAGGCGGGTCTTGCCGAACGGGCTACCTGTTCAATTTCCTCAGTGGGGCCAAGGTATACTCTTCCACGAGCGCCTTCGGCGACTACTGCCATAAGTCGCTCACTCATCCGGCCTTGTTTGCCCTCTGACCGGATATGTGTAAAAGGCACCGGGGTGCCGCAGCACAAACACATTGCCCCTTTGCGGTTCACCGTACCATCACGCGATTTTCCCGTACCTGTTTTTACTTCGAACCGATATCGGTTGCCCTGAACGACCGGCTCAACCCATGCCTGCCTGCCGTTCTTGATTGAAAGGTCGAACGATCTCACCAGCGGCATCTTTGCCCCGCAGGCGGGGTTCGGACACTTCACGGTCCTGGCCCAGAGCCAGGCGATCACAGTGGCCTCTCCGCCCCCGTGATCTTTGGGAAGCTTCACCTTGGGATATAGGTGTCCAATACGTTTGTACGCCTCGTCCCGCATCCACTCACCGTAGTAGCGCACGTCCTCGGCGAGTCCCCGGGCGCCTTTCCATTCATAGCTCGACCTTGCCTTCTCGTCATGAGGCCTCACCGGCGGCCTGCCCGCAAACTTGGGCGGGATCTCGATCATGGCCTTGGTGATGAGCACGGCCACCGGGTTGAGGTCGCTCCCGTGGGCCTCCAGCCCGAGACGCTGCGCTTCCAGGGGTATGGACCCACCGCCGCAGAAGGGGTCGTAGACAGGCGGCGGATTGCCGCCTGTGCATTTCCTGATCTCGGCTCTGGCCTTTTCCAGCACGATCTCGTCATTTATGTTTTCCCACTTCACCAGGTCTTCGATGATGCGAAAGATCCGCTGCCTTTCTCTGTCCTGGGCCTCTTCCGTGGGAAACTTCTCGGGATGGCTCGACGGGTCGTCGACAAGCTGGGCAAAGAGCACGGCCCGGCACGCAGCCAGGGGCCGCCTGGCCCACCACAGGTGCAGCGTGCTCGGATGCCCGTGCCGGATGGACTTCTCACGTGCTGATTCCTTGTTGATCGCATCGAGCGGCAGCGCCACCTCGATGAGCTTTTTTCTCATGTGGTCTCCTTTTTCTCAATTGCCATAGAGATGGTATCGATGGAATCACCTGCCAATATTCGACGGACCAGTTCACACCTTTCACGGGATTCCATGGGTGTGCTATCAATCATGGCAAGGAGATCCAACTCCTCCCTGCACCGTTTTTTTATCCCGTGAGATCGGAGGTCACGGCACAATGCATCGTTTGCCACATTCATGGCTTCGATCAGGTCTTCTTCCTCAACCTTTATTCCCCGCAGAAAAAAACTGTCGGTCAGGATCTTCCTGGGGAATGCAGCAATATCCTTGAGCAGCGAATACGCCTGTCCCCACGGGGAGATCTGTCCGCTTTCCGTGCGGACAAAGCTCACCGCAGAGTAGGAAAGCTCAGGCATGAAGCTGACTGACTGCGCTTTCTCCAGCCGCCCTTTGATATTGCTTATGATTTCGTTGATGACTGCTTCCGGGACTTTTCCTTGCCTGCCCAATGCCTTGTGCATCTCGATGATATCGTTGACAAGTTTTCCCCGTCCTGCCTCGATGAATGCCTGGATATTACCTCCCAGCAGGCCCGATATCAGTTTTTTCCCCTCTTCATTCAGCCGATTCAGCTCTGATTCGAACAGTGGGCGTGCGGCATCGGGCATCCATCGCATGCTGTCCGCCAGGCCGAAGGTGAACTTGGCGAGTGTGGTGCGGAGCCCCTGTCTGCGCTTTTCTATATCCTTGAGTGTCTTCTGGTCGATCAGGGAGACGCGCATGTTTATCTTCCGGGTAACAGCCCCCTGATGGATCTCTGATACATCACCGAATAATCTTGGATCGAGCGGGGCATCGAGAGGAGGTATCCGGCTTAACTTATTAGTGCTCACCAGGGAGCCCCTCTCATATATCCGAGCCACAAACTCGGCAAGATGATCGAGCTTTTTCATGCCAAGCTCATCCGTGGGCGATTCTATCTCCTGCTCCTGGCATGTCTTAGATATCACAGAAACTTCGCCGGTCTCCGGGTCGATTCGGGCGGCAGATAATTGCTTGCCTGCAACTTGCTGGGAATCAGAACATCGGCTCACATAATCACGCCACATCCGAGATCCCTCTTCCGTGCCTTCAGGGAGAACGAGGTCGGGAATGAGCAATACCCCTTGCCCGGTAATCTGCGCAGATTTCGTCCACAGCCAGTCAAAATAGCGTTTACAGGATTCTGCCTGCAAAGAGTTTGCACGGAAGACGCAATTTACCTGGCCCTGTTGCCAGGGCTCAAGGCCGAGATCCTGACTTGGGCCGGTAACCATGTGCACCGCCTCTGCCTGCAAGGCCAGAAAGCAGAGCATGGTCGAGGCATGGTCTGTCACCTTCTCAAGGGGCAGGATGTGCGCGGCAAGCCTGTCGTTAGATCGAACGACAAGATCGAGAAGTCGGGCGAGATCTTCCTTTCGTGTTGCACAGGCAGGGTAGACGGCTACGATCAGACGAACCTTGAGAAGGTCATTTTGTGCAAGCCAGGATTCGAGAACATCCACTCCATGAACAGTCATGGCAGGCACGATTCCGAACATCGCGCTTGAGGTGATGGCCAGAGACTCGAAGGGGGGAGTATCCTGATAGCTGCACATCCCCTCCATCACCCGCGGTTCCGGCCACACGAAGTGAGGAAAAGGGATGGACCGACTATCAGGTTTCTGAGATCCACCTTCTCTTTCGATATCCATCTGACGATTATGCCCTTTCATCTGACGATTATCTGACGATTATGTTTTTGCGGCATGAACGTAGCGGGTCGATCTGCCTTGTCCTACCTTCCTTGCCACACCCAGCTCGATTAACACATTGAAGTCTCTGGTTGCAGTGTCCCGAGTGATGCCGAATTTCTCCTCACACCGCCTGCTCGTCAGCTCCTCTCCCTGCACGAGAAGCGAAACCATTGCCCTCTGCCGTTCGTTCAACTGCGCTTCCATTGCAGGGGTCACCAGAATCTGCTTCTCGGGCACCCGGATGCGCTCGATATTTTCTCCCGGCCCCGGGAAGGTGACCTGGAAGTAACCGGTATCCGTGCCGATGAGCGGCTGATCGAGCCCGTGATCGAGCATCTGATTGCGCATACGGCGGAAGCCGCTGCCTCGCTCCTCGATGCGGTGAAAATAAGAAAGGTTCTGAGCCAGAACAGGGTTTCGGGAGCAGGGGCGGTACTTTCCGCTGCGGAGCTTCGCAATGGTGATCGGCGCAGGAGGAAGCCCCGGGCTCAACACAACGACACGGTCGGCGAAAACCTCGAGCATGATCTTGCGGCCCGCATCCTCGTACTGCCGGTGGGCCACGGCATTGACCAATGCCTCGCGCAAGGCCTCTGCCGGGTACTCATCAAGCCGAACACGGTTGAGCCCCACAATACGCATGGGATGACGGGTGTTGCGATCGATAAAGGCAATAGCCCGCTCGATGGCAAGCGCCATGGGGCCCCTGACGTCCTCATGGTCCCGCGGGTCCCCATCAGGCTCGCATCCTCTGTAGGCATCGGCCAGAATGCGGCATTGGGGAAACACCGCCGATGGGTCTTTTGCCAGAAGCACGATCCCTGCTGCGGTTGCATAAGAGATGCCCGAAGCCGGGTCGCACCATGCTAGCCCCCTCTGCTTGGCTTCTGCGAGAATATCATCTTCGGTAAGGGCGCCTGGATCGCATTGCCTTGCCGTAGCGATGAGGCGGCGCGCCGTATCCTGATCGAGATCCTGCCATCTGATACGGTCAAGCGGCTTGGATTCGAAAGATGAGGTGGCCTCGATGGTATGCTCGGCGATATGGTCCTCATCTGTGGTGGGAGCAATCCCAAATTGCTCCAGTAAAAGCTTTGCCAAGGCTGAGCGTACCTCTTTCTGAAGCTCGACGACATTGCCGAATCGCTTGTACTTGAATCCATCGTCATCGAGCTCTGAGAGAAGAGCCGTTACGCCCTCAGCCCTCTCCGCGCTTCTCTCCCCTTTTATAAAGGCCAGAACGGGCAGGTCCTTCTCTTTTGCCCTACGATACTCGGCATGAGTGATGGACAGCTCTCCCACGCGTTTACCATACTCGGTGCCTACGATGAGCAGGTAGACCTGGCAGTCATCCAGAGAGCGCAGGCAGCCTTCCACAGCGTTATCCGGAGAAGCGGGCTCAAGCTCATAGAGTACGGGAACACAACGTGCTGACAGGAATTGGTCGGTGTTCACCAGGTTCTGAACAATGAGACGTTCGTCTTCAAGCTCTTTCTGGACCGAGCTGACAAAGACTTTGAGCTTCTCTGTCATCGGGGCGGCTCCCCTTTTGCCAGGAGCTCGCTTAAGGCATAGTTCACGCTGGTGACCCCGAAATCGGGCTCCTTGGTAAAAGGCTTTCGCACGTAACAAACCTTGCAACCATTATATACGTCACCGTAACGCTTCATGGTTTCGCCGATTTCCCATGGATCTGCATCTTGGAAAGCGGACGAAGACGGCACCTCAACCAGGGCGAGAATGAAGTCATCGGGCTTGTTCAGGGCTGTGAGGATCTCGTTCTTGCTGACGGTAACAGTGGCAGCCCCTGCAATCCTTCCTTTGACCTCGATGAACCGCATTTTCCCTTTCCCATCCCGGATGAGTGACTCGATGTCATAGCCGCACTTCTGGCTGCTCACATCAACAGGAGCATTGCCCAGTGCTTTCTCCGCAGCCATTACCGCATCCATGGCCGCAAGCTCTACACGCTTTGTCTCATGGGCAAAGGTAGCGGGCTCGCCGGTGCGGATTCCACGCAGCCTGGCCAGGAGACCGCCGGGGATGACTAACGCCCCACCGATTACCACGGGCGGGAGTGGGGAGATCTGCCGCTCGTCCTCGAGCTCCTTCATGCGCTTTTCCAGCCGTGCCTGGAGTTCGTCTGCTCGCGCACGGGCTTTTCCGGAGTTCATCTTGGCGTTCGTCTTTCCTGCCAGCTCCTGCATCTTCAAATCATTGGCCCGCTCATCCCAGTATCTGATCTCTTTGACGAGCCGGTCTTTCACTGCAGCTGTGGTCTTTGTAATCCTTTCCTCGCTGCGCGCTTTCACCTCGTCTAAATGCTGCTTCACCAGGCTCGTTACCGCATAGGTAACCGCCTTTGATTCCAGATCGCCCTTGAGCCAGTCTTTTTGAAGTGCTGCAGAAACACGGGCCTGCTCGTCGGCAGACAGCGGGCGATAATCCAGGTATGGAGCATACCCTGCATTCCTTACAGTACCGGATTCATCCATCTCGACAAACTGCATGCGGCGGGAGACAAGCCTCTTGTTCCCGTGACGGTCGACCCTGGCATCCTGGATCGAGTGTTCCAGATAAAAGAGGACCCTGAGATCCTCTCCGGTATCGCTCTCATCAAGAAAGAGCGCGCCCTGCTTCATGAGATCGCGATACCTCTCCTTGACCAGGTCGATGGTCGCATCGAGCAGCGGGTGCCCTGGGCAGACAAATTCAGCCAAAGGCTTTCCGGGCGTGCTTATCAGATCTTTTTCAAAACAAATACGCTCGTATTTCGATAGAACAGGATAACCCTGGCCGATCTGCCGGTCGCGGGCCCTGATCGTGTTGGGAACGTGCTTAATCTCATAACGCTTTTGCTCACGCTCATGGACGGTGCCGCCAAGAAGCCTGAATGCTTCCAGGAAAAAAGACGCGATAAAGTGTGGCTGCAGCCTCCTTGCCTCGGCGCGCTCCATCTCTTCGCGGATCTTGAACACCCGCGCGGTGTCCATGGTCTCATGCACGAGTGCCTTCTCATCAAGCAAGTCCTGGAGCCGAGAACGGTCCAGCGAATCTTCCACCTTCTGGAGGAGCCTCGCCTTGACCTCAGGTTTCTCTCCATACCGTATGGCCTCTATCAGGAGTTCTCTTAGCTCAGTGCCGCCGATGGCCTTGCCCAGCACATCGAAAACAGCGCCGCCAAGGGCGTTGCGCTCAACCCCAAGCTTCTCCAGAAGAGTTCGGTATACCTCTCCCTCGCGGGTCTCTTCCGCCACGAGGTTCCAGAGATGACAGACCTCGGTCTGGCCAATGCGGTGTATCCTGCCAAAGCGCTGTTCGATACGATTGGGGTTCCAGGGAAGGTCATAGTTCACCATGAGGTGCGCCCGCTGGAGGTTGATGCCCTCGCCGGCGGCATCCGTAGCCACGAGCACAAGCACATCCTTGTCCTGCTTGAAGAGCTCTTCTGCCTTCTTGCGGTCTTCTCTTCCCATCCCCCCATGTATGGTAATGACGGTTTCTTCTTTTCCAAGAAGTGTCCTGATGCGTGTGGTCAGATAGTTCAGGGTATCTCGATGCTCTGTGAATATAATCAGCTTTCTCCTGGAGCCTATGGGATCGAACATTTCAGCATTGTCCTGAAGAAGCCTAGAAAGCTCTTCCCATTTCTTGTCCGTACCGCTGCTTCTAACCCGCAAGGCAAGCTCTTCCAGCTCCTTCAGTATGGATATCTCCGCCTTCAGCTCGGCTATAGTCTGGGCTGCCGTCGCTTTGTCTATGATCTCCTCTTCAATCTGCTCGACCTCGGCATCGGTTGCATCATCGAAATCTTCGATATCTTCATTACTCAAAGGTGCAACCTGGCTTATCTCCTGCAGCCTCGCATGCTCGCCTCTTTTCAACAGCTCTTCTTCTCTGAGGCGCCTTTCCAGTCGCTCCCGCCGGCGCTGGATTGATTTATATATTGCTTCAGGAGATGACGCGAGACGGCGTTGGAGGATCGTCAAGGCGAAGCCCACGGTGCCTTTCCTGCCATCATTTCCCAGCATGTCCGCGCGGTTGAACTCCTCACGGACATAACTGGTCACTTCTTTATACAATCTCGCTTCAAGATCGGAGAGCTTGTAACCCACCGTATATGCAAGCCTTTCAGGAAAAAGGCGTGTCCCGTCGAACTTCAGCAGGTTTTCTTTGACCATCCTCCTCATGATATCGGAGGCATCAACAACATGAACGCCGTCACGGAAACGGCCTTCGAACCTGTCTCCGTCGAGCAATGCAAGAAAGAGCTGGAAATCCTCCTCCTTGCCGTTATGCGGAGTAGCCGTCATCAGGAGAAAATGCCTGGTCAGGCCCGATACGAGCTTACCAAGCTTATAGCGTTTGGTTTCCTTGATCTCCCGTCCGAAAAACGATGCAGACATCTTGTGAGCCTCATCGCACACAATGAGGTCCCAATCTGTCTGCATGAGCTTGGCCTGGACATCTTCGTTTCTGCTCAGCTTATCCAGCCTGGCTATGACGAAGGGCATCTCGTAAAAGGCATTGCCCGTATGTGCTGCCTCCAGGCGGTCGTTGGTGAGTATCTCAAAGGGTAGCTGGAACCTGGTGTACAACTCGTCCTGCCACTGCTCGGCGAGATTCCCCGGGCAGACGATGAGGCAGCGGTCCATGTCGCCACGCACCCTGAGCTCTTTCATGAGCAGGCCTGCCATGATTGTTTTCCCTGCGCCCGGGTCATCGGCCAGGAGGTATCGCAAGGGCTGGCGAGAGAGCATCTCCTCATATACGGCAGTGATCTGGTGGGGCAACGGGTCGAGCAGGGAGGTATGAACCGGCAAGTGGGGATCGAAAAGGTACGCCAGACGTATGCGGTATGCCTCGGAAACAAGACGCATCATCTTGGCGTCTGCATTGAAGCCCCAGACAATCCCTGGCTGAATAATCTCAAGGGTGGGTTCGCTGTCTCGAAAGAGAAGCTTGCTATGGACAGAACCGGTATCTTCTTTATACGTCAGCTCAACGGCTGAATCGCCATGCCACTTCAGATCGATGACGGCAATAATTCCCGATGATGACACACCTCTGACTAGTGCGCCCCTCTTTAATTCTTCAAGCCTCGCCATGATATGCCCTCAAAAACAAAAAACAGTGTTGCTTTTGTTTTATGCCGTATAACATTTCCAAGTATTACCGCCCAAGTTTCGTTTGCTTACGTGAGTAAGACGGGTGTTATAAACCTTATCACTTTTCAAAGATTTTTCATAGATCGTACGTCAATATCTCCAATATACTTTGACTCAGGAGGAAAGATACTCTTACACAATTGACAGCTTGGTACCTGCATACGTCATGCAGAATTCTACCCTCTGAGAAGTGACACTGCAATGAATGGGACTCTTATATTTAGCCTCAGCCCTAAGCCTCTAATGATAATATATTTTTTAAAATGTGCCACCGATTGTGATGATTCTCGATTTATTTGCCTGGTTGCCTTAAGTTACCCTGCATGATAACTTTCTCAGAACCAAGATGATGCGGCTTTATGTCCTCCTCATGCACCCACTGCAAAGGATCAAAGACTGCTCCCAATCTATACCATTTAAGTTATACCCAGCCTCTCCTGCCTCTGTATTTTCACAACCTTAATGATTCGAGAGCGTCCGTCGGGAAAAAGGAGTTCGTTTTCCTCGCCAATGGAAAGATCGAGAAGTGCCTGGGCAACCGGGGTTCTCTCATTGAGAAGATTAAGTCTTGTGTTGCTTGGGCTATCGACAATCATCACAGTGTGCTTGTCCTTAGGGTTATCAGCGAAGCAGTATGTCACTTGATCACCAATTTCTACAAACAGATCTGCGCCCAAGAGACCTTCTTCTCTGAGAATTACCTGCTCTGTGGATCTTTTCTTCTCGACGACAGGAGGAATATCTTCATCTCTTTGCTCTTCGAAAGGAATATACTCTATAATAGGTTCTGTTTTGCTTATCTCGCGACGGCGCTCTAAGAACTGGAATAATCGTTCGGCTTCTCTGCGTGGGTCATAGAACCAATCGCATGACCAGATTCGCCAAATACGATCCTTCCACCCGAGCGACTCCAGAATATCCTGCCGTATACGATCCCTGTCCCTTGCAGATTTGCCCGAATGATATGTTGCGCCATCACATTCGACGGCAGCGAGATATTCTCCCGGCCGTTCCGGGTTACGCACGGCAATATCAATAAAGTAACCTGCTACACCCAATTGTGGTACAACCTCATAGCCTTTGCTTTTAATAACTTCGCCTACCGCAACTTCAAAATCGCTATCCGGCTCCCGAAATCCTACAACGGTTTTTTTCAGTTCCCCTCGTTTAGCGTAATCGAGGTAGTCTCGAAGCGCCTGCGTCCCGGCAGGTGTTTTCTCATCAACAATTATATCTTCGGGCTGCATTGAGGTGAAAAGCTCAATCCTTAGCTTCGCACGGGTGAAAAGAACATTAAGGCGCCGCCAGCCAAAGGGGCGGCTTATTGGACCAAAATTCTGCCGCACTTTATCCGTGCCCAATGCTTTGCCAAAGGTTGTGGATATAAATACTACATCACGCTCGTCACCTTGAACGTTTTCGAGGTTCTTGATAAAAAACGGCCAACCATTCTCTTCCCAGAGGCTAATAAATTTCTGGCACTCTTTAACATTTCGCAATTTCTTATCGAAAATATCTTCTATGAGATCACGCTGGGTCAAGTTCAGCGTTACGACGCCCAAAGACTCTCCTGGATTTTTTATCATGTGCTCAATGATAGCATCCACTACTCGCTGGGCCTCGGGTATATTCTGCCTGTCCCGATAAACGCCATTACCTATATATCTGAACCGCAATCCTACCCTCATGTTTCTTTCGAACGGAGACGGGAAGACAAGTAACTTTTCTTCGTAGAAGTGATGGTTCGAGAAGGCGATTAATGAATGATGATTGGAGCGGTAGTGCCACCGAAGAGTTCGCACAGGGCGGAAAATCTGTTGGCAGATATCAAGGATGCTATCAGAGCCTGATAGAACTGCAGGCAAATCATCATCTTCATCGTCACCATCGTCGGCCATTCGGTCAAAAAAGCTGGTAGGTGGCAACTGTTTTGGATCACCAACAACTACGACCTGCCGGGCACGTATAATCGCCCCCAACGCCTCTTCGGGTTTAAGCTGCGATGCTTCATCCATGATAATTATGTCAAAATTTATAACACCTTGCTCGAGATATTGGGCAACCGAGAGAGGCCCCATCATAAAACACGGTTTCAGGGCCTGTATTGCCCGTCCAGCTCGTTTCATAAGCTGACGAATTGGGATGTGTCTTTTTTGTTTATGAATCTCGTTATAAACGAGTTCCATTTCTGTAAGTTCACTCACACGGTAGCCTCTTTCTCCGAGAGGAACCTTTTTTGCTTTATCAATCTCATAAGCAAAATTTTTTCCGTTCAATGAGATAATTTCCTTATCAAGGTTAATAAAATCTTCCCTGATTTTTTCGTGCGAGGCCCCAGAAAACTGTGAAAAACCAGATACAGTTCTGTAAATATGTCTGCCAATAGAGCGATATGTTATGTAGTCAAATACAGCCCCAAGTTGGTCGGGCGGGATCTTCAAAGCTTCAAGTCCGGCAACAAGATCACCTAATCCAAGCTTCTCGCATTCTTTCTTTTCCGTTACATACTTTGAAAGCGGCAGAACTGATCCAATATTTTCAGCTGTGGTTAATAATCTGAGCGTAAGGTTATCAGAATAACACTGGTCATCAACATCTCCATAGGGTTCAATCCATCTATTCCAGCCAAAGGTGCCGTATTGAGTAAGCTGAAGAAGCTCGGAGCGCACTTTCTCAAACAACTCAATTATTATTGAGAGCTTATTCTTGACAAGTGTTAAGGCATCAGTCGCATCTTGTGATAAAAGTCTCTTGGCAAGGGATTGGGGAAATGATGAACATTTCTTTAGCGCAATCTGATTGCCCCATTCATAAGTATCACGAAATGCATTTATCCTTGTTTCGCATCCATCAATAAATCCATCAAATATTGATTTGATCACATCATCTGAGTTCAAGTTGTTTAGTATGGCGTCATATTCAAAAGCGGACTCCAACCCAGAGATGACGTTATTTATAGATTTATCCGGTAAGCCCAGCGGTTCTAATAATAGTACAACCGATTGTGCATCATTTCGCACACCATCAGCGAATTTTATATAATCATTCCAACAATCAAAGGACGCAGAATCAGGTAAAAAAGCCAAGCTCGAGAGAGACGAATCAAGATCCATTTTTGAACTGATGAACAATCGTGCATCTTCAGGAGAAATATCTTGCGTAGTAAACGTTAATACGAAGCTACATAGCTCGTTCACCTTCTTCATACACAGATCTATTTCATGAAAATATTCATCCCAGATATGAAATGAAACTGACAATGCATTCCGAAAAAGCTGACCGCCTGCTTCTTGGATAATATCCTTACCATTACGAACTGTTTGAAAGTCAGGGTCAGCTTTAGATAATGCAAGCTTTCCTTTAAGGAGTGTTACCGCTCTGCTGGGCGACACTGAATCATTTACGTACATTCCCAGTAATTCAACTATGTTCTTTAAATCATTCGCTACATTTTGAACATGTTCAGAATATTCTGACAAACTCCTTTCATCCAGGGTGTCAAGGAAAGGTATCTCTCCGTTACTGTGCTCTTGAACATTTTTCATACATACTTCAAGCTGACTTTCGAGAGCTCGGATTCGAGGGGCAGATGCTTCAATCCTTTGGATCTGGTGAGAATCTAATCCGAACAGATCGATACAATCGCTGAGGCAAGGGTGAAGAAGGATTTCCTTATAGCTCTGTGTGTACCATGTATAAAGGCGACGTATCTTATCAAAATTGGTATCAAGGCCATTGAATAAGCTGCCGAATATTTCTCTGTATTCACCATTACAAACATAAGAATTACTGATGTCTTGCCATTTAATAATACGGGAGATGAACTCAGCGCACTCGAATGCTTTACGTTTTGTCTTCTGCTTGCAAATACCTGCAAAGATTCGTTTTGCTTCCCTCCGCTCTTTATTCAAGAAAGCGAACAGCCTGTCTCCTTGGCGGAAGATCTGTACTGCCTTCTTCAGTTCCTGCACCTCAGGCAATGCATCCAGAAAGAAGAGTTCTTCAAGTTCGTTTCTGAGAGCGAACTCTTCCTTTTGTTCGTTTTCAGCCCTTTCTATGACTTCGTTGAGACCAGGATTTGCCAAGGAGTTGCTTCTATGTGCCAATAATTCTTTCGGTGCCGTCTCCGCGATACCAGCCATAGCCATCAAACCGGCGATCGATCTTCTTGTATCGGAAAAGGGTAGCTTGAGTTGGCTTGCTACGGTTTTTAACTCATGAACGATTTGAAAAATCTGATTGCCAGCTTCCTGTAGGCACCTTTGTCGTCTATTTATATCATTTAGTGAGTGTTCAGAGAGGAAAGATTTTGAAGCCTTCTGCACCTCCTCGATCACTGTCTGGTCAATTTTCACATGTGATCGAATCTCTTGCAAAAAATCTTGTCTCGAAAGACGATCAACAGCATCAGGAGTTCCATCAAATGATCCGTTCAAATGATGAGCAATCTCTTTCAGATTTCCTAAGGAATTTTTTACACGAGATACAGCCTCTGTAATAGCATGAGAATACATGGTCAGCTCTTTTACTGGCGCATCTGATAGACCAAGATTATTGAACGGTGCAATAAGGCTATAAAACTGGTCAAGTGTATCTTCTTTTATCGAACAAAATGCAAAGGAGACCTTGTCAGAAATTGCTTTAAAAGTATCGAGGCTCTTCGTAAGATCTTCTGTTTTCTGCTTAAATGTTTTCAGGTCATTTTGCAAGGCATCAGGTAAAATCTTTTCGCTTCGGCTGCTGATGTCAAAGAATGATTGTGGATCTATTATCTTGAAGTCCGGTTTTAAAAATAACTCAATCACATCTTTTAATTTACGAAGCTGTTCAATACTGGAACATACAGAATCGATTACTTCCTCACTCTTCTCTCCATATAAATCATTATCAGAGAAGAACTTGGGCAGAAGCTCCAAAATCAATGAGTCTGGAGGCTCAGGAACGAGAGAAAGCAGTCTCTGCTGATGTACAATATCTTGAACACTGATTGGAGATGCATCCTTTAAAAAGGTCTTATATTCTTCAATCTCGTTATTCAGCTCTGTAGCTATGGCTAATGATCTGTTTATGATATTCCCGATAGCTTCATCATCTCCAGGTGCCAATGGATTGGGAATGAATCCCCACCAGGGATGACTTTCATCATAAGCACCTGAGTCTCCAAAGAGCTGTCCTAGGATTTGCAACTTCCCTCTTCTCTTCTCGATATCGTCATACGTCCATTTTGTTGCTTCAGGAAGGAACAGAGATTGTACTTTACTTGCAAGATCACCAATAACTTGTCTATATCGTTCTGTTCTCCAAAAAATATCATGAGCTGTGATACCAAGGTCGTTACCTAAATAACTATTCATGAGTTCGGAGTATCTATTGAGCTGGCTCCTTCGTTGTGCAAGGGTTGATAGTTTTGCCTGCAGTTGTTGTGGTGCTCGGAACGTTTGATTAATCCTCTCTTGGATGTCTGCCAAGAGCTTTTTCTTCTGTGTCTTGTGACTGTGCAACTCAAGACAGAACTGGCCCAGATGAGCTTGATTGAGGCGGCGTCGAACTACTTCAAGGGCTGCAAGCTTCTCAGAAACAAACAATACAGTTTTTCCTTCTTTCAATGCTGTTGCAATAATATTGGTAATAGTTTGTGATTTTCCTGTACCCGGGGGTCCATTGATAACCATATTCTTCCCGGAGAGCACATCAACAATAGCACTATGCTGGGATGAATCGGCATCAAAAATCAGAGGCACGTCTCCATTGGGCAGTCCATCAATGTTATAATCTTCAGCGAATAGCGCCGATCCGATATTAGAACTACCAGAGAATACCTCCTGCAACAGAGCGTTCTTTGTTAGGCCCGGCCATTTCTTAGGATTCAAATCTTCCCAAACTGCTAATTTACCAAATGAAAGGAAGCCCAATGTAAGCTGATGACGCACCTTCCATCGTTTAATATTTTTTATTGCAAGAGCCACCTTCTTGAGATAGTCTCCTGGGAGATCTTCATCACCGAGCTCAGGCAGATAAAGGCCAAAATCCTGGGCCAGTTTTTCTCGCAAAGTATAATTCACATGAACGTCTTCGCCAGAGTACAGAATTGAATACTGGTACGTCCTCGATTCTTTGTCCAGAGACCCTTTTTCAAGGAATACCGGTACTGCGAGCAGAGGCGCTAATAATGGCCTCTCAGAGCAATCATTCTCATAAAATTCCAGGAAGCCAACCATTAGATAGAGCATGTTGCTGCCTGTCTCCTCAATAGACATCCTGGCATCTGCGCTGATACGCCTGCATATTTTCTCAAGCTCAGCCGGATAGAAAAGTGCCTGTAACTTTGGAGCGTGCTTATGCTGAGTTGATCCACAACAAGCGACATTGAATTCAGTGGAAATATCAATTCCCAGAGAATCTGCATGTTCTTTTACTTCGGGCCGTTTTAGCTGATAACTATGAGGGTCAGGTTCTGGAACATACTTGATCAACACGCTTCTATTGGAGTCTATCAATCTTTCATAAACCAGGTTGATATTGGGAGAGTCAACAAATTGTATGCATCGCCCTTTTGGATAGCGATAATTCAAAAGACGGTTTCTTGGAGATAAGTCAAGTAAACGTTTCCTTAAATGTTGTAATGCCTGCTCTAACGTAAACTGACCACTAAAAACGTCATCTGTCAGTTTTTGGGGCAACTTGTCGT
>ERZ795030.1412-NODE-1412-length-32427-cov-7.631750_pt1 | contig 32427 bp, 33 predicted proteins | sample MGYA00375122_ERZ795030 | MGnify/ENA primary metagenome ERZ795030 (study PRJEB30165, sample SAMN05720146) | activated sludge metagenome | isolation source: anaerobic digester from wastewater treatment plant | place: Japan | collected 2015-04-20 ... | reverse complement strand
TCCTTGAGCCTGTAACTCTTTCCTTCAAATTTCAGCAGATGACCGTGGTGCAACAGACGGTCGAGGATGGCCGAAGCCGCCGCATTGTCGCCGAGCAGTTTTCCCCAGTCTTCGATTGGCCGGTTGGAAGTGATCATCGTGCTTTTCCGGTGGCGATAGCGATCCAAAATCACATCAAGCAAATCTTCGGCGGCAGTCTGCGGCAGACGTTTTTGGAGGAACAGATCATCGATGACTAAAAGATCGGCGCCGCAGAACAGTTTGAACAGTTTTTTGCGTTTTTTGGTTTGTGTGGCTTCAAAAATGTCTTCAAAGAACCCCTGCGCTTCCCGGTAGGCCACCTGATAGCCGGCCTGGATCGCGGCATGGGCAACCGCTTTGGCGATGTGGCTTTTGCCGGTGCCGGGGTGGCCGATTAAAAGCGCATCGGCGGCCTGCTGCACAAACTTCCCGCTGATCAGCTCCAAAATCTCCTGTTTCGGGAGACGGGGATTATAAGACCAGTCAAAATCCTGCATGATCTTCCGTTCATCCAGCCCGGAGCCGTGAAAGCGCCGCTCAATCAATCGGGATTGCCGGCAGTCCAGTTCATCCTGGACAAGTTGCGTCAGGACATCCAGAACACTCATGGATCCGTTTTGTTGTGCCTGCAGACACCGGGCCTGCAGGGTCTGGGCCATCCCGTGCAACCGCAGCGTCCGGAGTTGTTTTTCAGTTTCTTCAATCGTCTTCATGCCTTCTCCTTTCATGAATGCGTATGGGGCTGGCGACCCCTGCCGGCCGCGTGGGTTTCAAAAAACAGTGCATAGTCCTGCGGGGACCGGATGAGGCTGTGCTCCTGGGTCAAGTCGTCGGGAAACTTCTCCGGGTTGGTTCTTTTGTCTAAATCCTCAACCAGCCTGCGAATGATCCTGGAGGAAGAAAGCCCCCGTTCAAGAGCTATCCGGGCGACCTGCTCAATATGGGCGGCGCAATGCTTGCGGGCCAGCGCGACGATGCCCTGCATACGGCGGTGTCCCTGACGGCCTTCACCCTCAAACAATTGTCTGCACAGCTTTCCCGTAAGAGGGCCGATCGCCGCCGCCTGAGCCAATAAATAACATGTCTGTCGGGAAGGGTTGAAGATCCGGTCTTTTTCTTCCATCACGACCATGCCCTTGCGGGTTCCTTTGGGATGCCGTCGCAAAACGGTCAGCGTTTGAGGATCAAGGATTTCAATCTCGTAGTCGTAAATGCGCACCATCACTTTGGTATGCAGCCGGGCGGGCAAGGCGGCGTAATAGCAGTCGTGAACCTGGATGGTGCCGTCATCCTGCACAGTGCGGGTTTCCTGGGTAAAGTAGGCAAAGCTCCTCAATGGCAGAGCCTGGAGAAACGGTTTTTCTTCCTCAAACATCTCCTGGACCTGACGTTTTGCACGGCCGTGAATCCGCATGGAGGCCCAGCGTTCCTCCCAGTGCATCAGCCACTGGTTTTGTTCTTCGATGCTTTCAAACCGGCGGCCTTTCAAGGCGGTGTCCTGGGTGTGCTGGATCGCGTTTTCCACGCTGCCCTTACGATCAGGATCGGCCACACGGGCCGGATCAGCCACAACGTAGTGGGGTTGATCTGGGGTCGAATCTTTATCCTTGACAAATAGCGACTAGACCGCAACCCCTACAAGAAGAATTGTAAACATATAACCCGTCGCTTCACCCGGTAGCGGATCACTAACCCGCTCGTGGTGAGCTTGGCCGTTATGTGGCAGCAATGACAACCTAAAAAAAACTCACCGTGAACACGTAAAACGGACAACCAGGGGACGTCTCGATTGCTAATCAAACCAGTCCCGTTCATGGCAGAAGCTTTTAGCCAGATATTGGCGGGGATGACAAGGCGCAAAACCCGCAAGGATGATCAGGCAAATGTATTGATATTTGAACCGAGTTGCGGGGTTTCCATGTCCTGGACTGGTTGCTTGGGAGTGTAGTGCGTTTCCGTTTTACCACCCGCTACATAGATGCGTCCGCATTCCGGGCAGACCCCGTAGGAAATCGTCACCGTCGAATGGGCGACCATGCCCTCCTGACGCGCGCGCTCAGCATTATGTGCGACATGCTCCTGCTCATGCGCCGAGACAGCCAGCGCCGCCTCGCCCGGAGCCAGTTTCGTCGGGGTTTGAAACGAAACGGAAGAATCGTTGGAGCGATCGACATAGCGGCGTTTGGCGCAAGTCTGGCAGGGCTTGGGGTGGAGTTCTGGTTTGTCCGGCGGCGTGGCCGCGCTGAGTGAACCCGCGGCGTTTCCATGCGCTAATGGTGCGAATAAACTCGCACTATATCCAATCGGGGGAATAGTCATCTTTAGACCCAAAAATTCCTTTTACTCTTTCGTGTTATCGGACGATTGAATTTAAAACTTTAATTCTGGTTGTATTCGGGAATGTGTTTTTACACGGACCTTCCGGCTGTGCTGGTTGACTCACAAATCAATGTTACCGAAGAACGGTTCGGTAAAAGAGATATATTTTTTAAGGAGGCGACAGGGGGGACGCCTGTACGTCGGGCCGTCGTCCGGTTATTTAGAGGTGAAATTCCAGGAAGGTTATGGTATCTAATTCTAGATTACTTCAGGCGCGGGAGATTCCTTATGGCCGATAAATCGAAGCTCGGGTTTGAGTTTCCGACCGGTTATTTTCAGGTTCAAAAAAATAAAATAGCAGAGTTTGCCGCGGCGGTATCCCAGAAAGATTCCATCAATGACATAAAAAATATTTACCGCGATGAAGAGACGGCCAAAAGCGATGGCTATATAAATATCCCTATCCCTCTCACCTTCCCCACTAGTTTTGCCTTCTGGACGGCGGGCGGCATTTTCGGTATCATCGACGAGGTCGGTGCGGACGTGACAAAACTCTTGCACAGCGAGGAGGAATACGAATATTTTGCGCCGATTTGCGCAGGCGACAAACTTACCGCCAAGATGAGAGTGGCGGAAATGTATGAAAGAGGAAAAAAGGAAAGAAAAGGCCGGTACTTTGAAATAACGGTTCTGGTAACGGAAATCTTCAACGAAAAAAACGAGCTTGTCCTGCGCGCCCGCACTACTTTTGTAGAAAGATAGGTAACGTATGAAAATCAACTTCGACAACATTCAAGTAGGCGATACGATGCCTTCCTATACATCGCTGCCGATCACCCGCACTCATCTGGTGCGCTATGCGGGAGCCTCGGGTGATTTCAACCCTTTGCATCACGATGAGACATTTGCCAAGGCCGTCGGCCTGGAAACGGTCATCTCCCATGGTATGTTCATCATGGGGATTGCCGGCGAGGCCATTACCGCCTGGATTGACAATAAACATATACGAAAATTTTCCGTCCACTTCATGGGGATGACCCAGCCTGCGGACCTGAATGATTTTGAAAACACCAAAAATCGCGCCACAATCACCGTGACGGGCAAAGTTGTGGAAAAATTCACAGAAAACGGTGAAAAAAGGATCCGCTGTGAGATACTGGCCGAAGATGCGCTGGGGGGCCGCAAGTTAAGCGGTTATCTCATCGCGGCCCTGCCCTGATCACCGGCGCGCACCATCCAGGTGTTCTTCTATGAAAGCTCACATACTCGTCTTGGATGATGATGCTGTAGCCTGTGAATTCCTCAGGGAAGCCTTGGAGCGTGACGGTTACGGCGTTGACGTGTACACTGCTGCAACCGACGCTCTTGAACAGGACCTCGGCCAATATGATTTACTCATTTCCGACATCCGAATGCCGGAAATGGATGGACTGCAATTTTTAAATGAAGTCCGGAACAGATGGCCGGATCTGCCCGTTATTCTCATGACGGCTTACGGATCCCTGGAAACAACCATGGACGCCCTCAGACAAGGCGCATGGGATTATATCAGCAAGCCTTTTTCACCGGACGAGTGCCGACGCCTGGTGAAAAAAGTTCTGGAGTTCCGGCAATTACGGCAGCGGAGATCCGGCGCGCCGCCCGCCGCCATTGAAGAGGGCCGGTTGCTGGGCTCTTCGCCCGCCATGGTTGAATTTTACAAGCAAATAGCAAGAATCTCCGACTCGCCCGCCAGCGTTCTCATTGAAGGTGAAAGCGGCACAGGTAAAGAACTCACCGCCCGTTCCCTGCATTATATGTCGCCGCGGCGGCAAAAACCGTTTGTGGTGGTGCATTGCGGCGCAATTCCGGACAATCTGCTCGAATCGGAGCTTTTCGGTTATGAAAGGGGGGCCTTCACCGGCGCGGATCATCAGCATGCAGGCCTTATTGAATCAGCCAAAGAGGGTACGATTTTTCTCGATGAGATTACTGAAATGTCCACGGCGCTCCAGAGTAAGCTCCTGCGTTTCATGCAAAACGGAGAGGTGCGTAGAATCGGCGGCCACGAAGTGCGGCATGTTGCGACGCGAGTTGTTGCGGCTGCCAATAAAAATATCGATGAGGAAGTGGGCGCGGGCCGTTTTCGCCTCGATCTTCTTTATCGCTTTATTGTCCGGTTGCGCATACCGCCGCTTAGGGAACGGCGTGGAGATATCCCCCTGCTCATTGACGCCATACTAAAAAAATTGGGCTACTCCGGAGTGCGCGTTTCAGCCGAGGCCATGGAGCTTATCATGGCCTACGACTGGCCGGGCAATGTACGCGAACTGGAAAACGTCCTGCAGCAAACGATGCTTCTTTCTCCGTTTGTCGTCATTGTGCCGGAAAATCTTCCGGCGCGGTTTCGCTGCAAAACCGAAAACGAAAAATCCAACGGCGGACAGGAGATGACCCCGCTGGAAGAAGCGCAAAAAGAACAAATATTGCAGGCGCTCAGGAAAACCTCCTGGAATCAGTCACGGGCGGCCGCCGCCCTGGGCATTGACCGCAAAACACTAAGAATGAAAATCCGTCGCTACGGCCTCCGGGAGGAAAAATAATTTTCCAATCAAGCCGCGGTATTGTCGGCCATGCGCAAACAGAGGACGACTTTTGTCCCGAGCCCCGGTGTGCTGTGGATCTCCATGCGGCCGTCATGCACCTTCACGATGTCGCTGACAATGGCCAGGCCCAGGCCACGCAGGCCCTCATCATGGTGAGAGCTGAAGAAGGGTTCACAAACTTTTTTCAACAGATCGGGCTCAATGCCGTCTCCGTCGTCGCTGACCTGTATTTTTACTGTTCTGGAGGCAAAATCATCTTCTGCACGGATCACAATTGTGCCGCCGTCAGGCATGGCTTCAATTGAATTTTGAATGATGTTCAACAGGGCAGTCTGAATCCGGTAGCGGTCGGCATACACAAAGCTGGCTGATGAACCGGACGCCACCTCTATCGTCACATCGCTTTTGTCTATCAGCGGCTCGACCAGCGGCAGCGTGTCGTTCAATATTCTGCCGACCGGCATTAATTCGAAATGAGGGTCAGGCAGGCGCGTGGCCTTACGCACATTTTGAATAATACTGTCCAGCCGTTGCGTCTGTTCGACAATCAGATTGAGCTTTCGTGCTACGTCCGGCGGCCAACCTTCTCTCTCCAGCAGTAGTCTGGCCAGCCCGGCGATGGAGTGAAGTGGCGTGCCCAGGTCATGAGCCAGATTGGCGCTTAAATGTCCCAGAGCTGTTAACCTTTTCAAGTCGTCAACCTGTTTTTGCAGGCTAACAACATTGAGGGTTTCTTCGCGGACACGGTCTTCCAGATGGCGGGTTAATTCCGAATTTCTGCTCATTGCATTCTGAATTTCGTCAGCCATCCGGTTAAAATGCAAGCCAAGCTGTCCCCACTCATCGGTTTGTGAAATGGTGATGCGATCGACGTACCTTCCCTTTTGAAATTCGTCAATCGTGCCGATGATCGTCTTCAGGGGGTTGCCGATGATCCATCTGTAGCTGATGGCAAGCAGCAGAAGGATGGCCATGAGCAGGCCTGCGCTGCTGCAAACGAGCAGGCGGCGCGCCCGGTTCATAATTTCCGCATTGGCGCGTGAAAAACCGATGACACCGATGACGACGCGGGAGTCTCTGTCCTCCCCCGAAAGGGGATACAAAAGACCCAGCGAAGGGCCGCCCTCCGTTTGAATCTTCACATATCGCGTCCTGGCTCTTTGGGCAGTCTCGGTAACGATTTTATCCGGCCATTCATATTGAACGCGGGTGGCGCCGGCTACGTAATTAATGCGGCTGCGCCGCGTGTCAAAGATGTCGATGCGGGCCAGACGTACATCCGACTGGATATGGTCATTAAGAGTGGAATCAAGGGTGGCAATACCCTTCTTTGTGGGAAAATGCTGATAAAAGGCACTGACCGTCTCCGCAACATCTTCGAGTCGCTTCACTTGCTGATCGACCAGAATTTTATCCAACACGCTAAGTTGAATAACCCCCCAGACAGCCATGGTAAAAGCCAGTCCGGCGGTCGTAAGTGCCAGCAGCCTGACTCTGACGGTCAGGTTATTATTCCAGCAAATTATTCTGTCGAGCAGATTTCTTAGCATGATGAAATTTATATCAGAAAGCTCAGGAATAAACCATTACGCTATACAGGGTTTCACAGGCACAAAAAAAAGGATGGAACTCGCCATCCTTTTTCTGGGTGCCATAAGCCGCTATGAGCCTATTTCACCGCAGGTGCTGCCGGAGCGGCCTGCTCAGCTTTCTTTTCTTCTTTCTTTGCTTTCTTCACCAGTTTTTTTACGTGCTTTGCTTCAGCCGCCTTCTTGTCTGCTTCCGGGGCTGCTTTGTCGGCAGCGACAGCTTTATCAGCCGGAACGGCAGGAGCGGCCGCCTTATCGGCTGCAAATGCAGTCATGGTAAGTGCGAAAACAAACGCAACAACTAACAACACTAAACGCTTCATGGTAAATCCTCCCTGGTTAATGGTTTTGGTCTCCCCCTTAATCTTGCCAAGGGGCCTCTTATATATCAGGCATCGCCGGATTACTTCTTGTACGCGACACCGATTTATCTTTTATCTGACTCAGCCGGCGGACGTCCGGCCGTCTGCCTGGCGACTCTCAACGCCATAAGTTTTCCGTCCTTGAGTGTATATTCGACATTTACCGCATCATTGACTAAGATACCTGTCAACTGGCTCTCCAGGGCGAATTCCATAACTTCCACCCGGCCTTTAATAATCCGCTCAATCTTGACGGCCTTGTCGGATATTTCGACCACTTTCCCCCGTGCATTCATACGTGCTGTTTTGACCGTTGCCGCTTTGAGGGCGCTGCGGCCACCTGTAATGCTTTCGTTTTTGTCCGCAAAAAGAGGAAACGCCATCAAAAGGCAAATCAGGGCCATCACATGAACCGCCGTTTTCTTCATCGTGTTTTGCTCCCCAGATCCTTCGCCAAGTAATTTAGCAATGGATGTGCCAGGTCGTCTGCCCGGCTGCCAAACTTCTATTTACCTGTAATTACAGAAAATTAAATCGCGATGGGAAACACGGACGAAAAATGCAATTGCTAAAATGGGGCAGAATTCCCCGTGGCCGGGGAATAATTCATCATTGGGTATTTGCCGTTTGGGGACATTAACCGGCTAGGCTTCGGTAGATGCGGCAGTGCAGGTAAAAGAAATAAGACGTCCATCCGCCCAGGCGCAGAAGATTTTTGGCAAGCGCGCGTACATCCTCCTGACCGGACACTTTCGGGTCCGCCAGATAGATCGCCAGCAGGCCGCGGACAATCAAACGATGAAATTTTTTATTGGGCAGGCTCTCCACGCTTGAAAGCGACTGCAGGTAGAAGTGCTCAAAGCGTGCAGACATAGCGGCGGCGCTCTCATAGTAGTTGCAGAAGTTCAAATCACCTTCCCGGCGATCCTCCTCTTGGTCAATTAAATAATCAAGCAGGATATGCAGTCCCTGCATCCAGGGGAAATAGGCTTTTTTTATCTTTTCTGCCAGCAGGGGCCGTGCGCCACTATTTAATATTTCTGACACGATGCAGAAAATCCCCAGCGTTGAGCCGGTGCAGGCGGCAAACTCGTACCAGGACATGGGCGGCAACTTGTCTTGATGTGTGGCGAACCAGGACTTAAGTCGCGGCACCCGTTCGTCTTTTTGCACATGCTTGTGAACCTGTAGATCAACATACAGGGAAGCCAGTGCCAGGAGTGTTTCCCGAACAGCCGGATAGCCGTCCACACCATTGAGCACTTCGCGGCAGGCCCGCACCAGCTCCGCCAGATAGCCCCCGTCGTCCTTTTCCCGCCGGAAGCGGTAATAGTCCGCAAGTGGGGTTCCCGGTGTGAGTGCCTGCTGCATGGACTCATGCAGGGCGTAGAAATCATCGGGGTCCTGCGATGTACTGCGGTCGCACAGATTGTCCAGATAATCGCTGATCGTCTGATAAGCGACAATAAACTTTACCGCCTCGCGATACTCCGTGCCGGCCAGCAGACCGTAGAGTGCTCCCCCTTCACAGTGGAACCTTTTTGCCTCCAGGCTGGCCTGTGCCTGCCTGCGCAATTCGTCATCAGGGATTTCCAGCGCCTTTTCCTTCCAGACACCAAGCCAGTAACGTGTAACGGGATGAACCTTCGTAACGGCGGCGGTGGTAAGAGTTATGATATCGGCAGGTGCCCGTGGCTCTCCTTTCTTTATCAAAGCCATTTAGCTGTTATCCTTTATTTTTATCTTTTCGCCTTAGCCTTTAACACAGGGCAGGCGCTATCTCAACTGCATAACCACTCTCGAATTGACCGCCTGTGATTATCTGTGATAGCAGACACGTCTGTGGAGGTTTCATGAGTTGGGGAAACGGCATCGATACTGATGTCCTGGTCATCGGTGGAGGCGCGGCCGGCATGATGGCCGCGGGCAGCGCCGCCGGGGCAGGTGCGCGCACGCTGCTTTTGGAAAAGACCGGGCAATGCGGCAACAAGATTCTGGTCAGCGGCAAAACACGCTGTAATCTGACCAATGCCGGAGAGCTGCCGCAGTTTATTTCCATGTACGGGCCCAACGGCCGTTTTCTCCACAGCACTTTTGCCCGTTTCTTCCGCGACGAGCTGCTTAACCTTCTGCACAAATATGGTGTAGAGACAAAAGTCGAGCGGGGAGGCCGGATTTTCCCTGTTTCCGACGATGCCCGCGATGTGGTGAGGGCGCTGGAGAGATATATGGCCAAAGGCGGAGTCCGTCTTTGCCATGACTGTGCTGTCCGGGAAATTGTCGCCCGGGAGCAGGGGCGCTTTACCGTTCGTTGTGACTCCGGTGATTTTCGTGCTACATGTGTAATTGTGGCCACCGGCGGCGCCTCCTGGCCTGCCACCGGCTCAACCGGCGACGGCTATGAAATGGCCAGAACCCTCGGCCACATGATCGTGCCCCTGCAGCCGGCACTGGTTCCGCTTGCCGTCACAGAAGCACAGCTTGCCAGGTCGATGCAGGGCGTCTCTTTGCGCAATGTGCGGGCCACTGCGTTTGCCTGTGAGGCGTCTGCTGCGGATGAGTTGCTCATTCCGTCATATGATTCCGGAAGGGGCGCAAAAAAAATGCCGCGCCCGCCCGTACTGGAAAGCCGTTTCGGCGAGATGATTTTCACCCATTTCGGTCTGGGCGGCCCGATCATCCTTTTGATGAGCCTGACGGTGGTCAGGGCTTTGGCCGGAGGTCCTGTTTCCATTCTTATCGACCTCAAACCGTCGCTTACGAGAGATCAGTTGAAGCGGCGTCTTCTTGCTGACCTGGACAGATTCGGCAAGCGGAAAATCACGTCAATTTTAAAGGACTACCTTCCATCAAAACTAATTGAGCCTGTGCACACACTGGCCGGTATTGGTGCGGATGTCCGTGCGCATCAGATCAATGCGGCCGGGCGGGAAAAGATCATCGGTCTGCTTAAGGCTTTACGTTTCAATATCTCCGGAGCGCTGCCTCTTTCCAGGGCGATTGTCACGGCGGGAGGTGTATCCCTCAGTGAGATTGATCCGCGCACCATGGCCTCACGCCTTCATCCGGGACTGTTTTTTTGCGGTGAGGTGCTTGATCTGGACGCGGACACAGGGGGCTACAATTTACAGGCCGCCTTTTCCACGGGCTTTGTGGCCGGCCGAAGCGCGGCGCAATATGCACTCCGACACCCCTTAGCCGGATGCGTCTCATAAAAGATCATCCGGAAGAGTTGCGCCCGGAGCCGGGTTCTGTGACAACAATAGTGCAAATCAGCGCCAGAAACAGGCTCAAAAAACAAATTTTAAAAGCGGCGGAATAGGCTCCGACAGTGTAGGGACTGACGCCTTCACAGTGAAAATCAAGATACCAGCCGATAAGCGGCTGCCCCACCAGAGCGCCGACAAATGGAAACAGATTCATCGTACCCGTGGCAGTTCCCGATATTTGCAAAGGGAAGGAATCCTTAACGATGGAATAACCCACCACGGCAAGGCTCGACATGCAAAAATTGAAGGAGAAGCACCACAGATAAAGCTGTGCGTGTGAAAACTTTCCGGTGCAAAAAGCCAGTGGAATAAAAATGACCAACGCACAGGCATGCCCCAGCACCAGTACTTTTTTTCTGGAGCCGAACACCCGATTGGCCAGGAGGCTCATTACCGGTGCGCCGGTCACCATGCCTATGGCCATGGCGGATAAAACACCACCCGCCTGTGCTTTGCTCATGTCATAGACGTGCATCAGAAAAGGCCCGCTCCACAGGCCGGCAAAGCTAAGCATCACCAGCTGGCCGAAAAAACTGCATCCGGCCATAGGCCAGAAGGCCGGGCTTTTCAGAACCAGGCCGATGCCGCTGAATAATTTCATCTTTTTTTCTTCAATCCCGGCTGCGGGAAGGTGGTTAACCGGCTTAAATCCGGATTGCTCCGGCCTGTCGCGCACGATAAGCCAGACCAGCCCGGACATGACCAGCGTCACCAACCCGATGAGGACCATGGAGCCGCGCCAGGAAATGGCGCCGCTCAAAAGCGCGAGCGGAGTCGAGGCAGTGAAAGCTCCCACGCCACCCAGCGTCATCAAGAGCCCGTTCATGTAAACGAACTTGTCCGACTCGAACCAATTGGTCAATATTTTGAGAGTCGGTATAAAAACCATCGCTACACCCAGGCCGACGAGCACCCGGCCGAAAATGGCCATGGCGGCATTTTGTGAAAGTCCCAGCAAAATGGAGCCCGCAGCACCGATGATGAAAAAAAGCGCTATCGATCTGCGTGGCCCCCATGAATCGGACAACAGACCGGCGGGAATTTGCATGAGGCCATAGGGATAGAAATAAGCCGATGCCAGTATCCCCAGCAGAGCGCCGCCGGCTTTCAAATCCGCCATCATGTCGATGGCTACTACCGCCGGCGCCATCCTGTGAAAAAACACTAAAATATAGGCACACCCCAAAATGGCAAAAATCAGATAACGGTATTGAGAAAACGATATTCCTGTTTTGTTCATGAAAATAAATCCGGGAAATCAGACGGCTTGAGAGCCCTTAAAGTTCCGGGGCTCCGGCTGGAATCAGGCAGACAATGATCAGCGTTTCCCCGGCGACATTCTTTATTTGATGTTCTTCATGGGGAGCGACATATAAGGCCGTGCCGGGGCCTGCGGAAAATACATCACCGTTTATGTGAATTTCCGCCTGTCCTGCATGAACAAAGATTTCATGTTCCCAAGGGTGGGTATGGCGCGGCGTATTACCGCCCGGGCCGATCTCGAAGCTCCTCATGCAGAAGTGCGTCGCCCCGTCCTGTTTTCCGATCAGCACGCGGCCTGTCACTCCTTTGGCCTGTTCACCATCGAAGACTCTCATCCGGGCATCCGTGTAATGGATCAGCTTCATTTCCCCCTCCTGCTTTCATTTTTCCACAGCTTATAATAGCTCAGCCGGTGCCGGCAACTTCTTTTCTTTGTCAATGTTTCTTGTACATAAAGGCGTGTTTTCACTGCCCGTGCTTGCCGGGTTTTGCGGCGGCTGGAGGCATCAGCTTTTTTCCATGGTTTTGTGAAACTCGATTTTAGGCCACTCCTCCATGACGTGCCCAAGACGCCACTCGGAAAGAGCCAGATAGACGAGATTGCCTTCCGTGTCCGTGGCGAGGTTGGCATAATTTTTTTTCCGGAATTCCTCGAGGATCACCGGATCTGCTGAGCTCACCCAGCGTGAAGCCGCGTAGTTAGCTTTTTCCGCTTCGGCATAGACACTGTATTCATCCCTGAGGCGTGCCATGGTAACATCGAACTGCAGAGCGCCCACGGCGCCGAGGATGTTTTCCGAGCCGCGCAAAGGCCGGAAAACCTGTATTGCTCCCTCTTCAGAAAGCTGGATGAGGCCTTTTTGCAGATGTTTGACACGCAGCGGGTCTCTAAGGCGCACGCGGCAAAAATGCTCAGGGGCAAAATGGGGGATGCCCGTGAATTTCAGCGGCTCCTTTTGCGAAAAGGTGTCGCCGACTTTGATTGTGCCGTGATTGTGCAGACCGATAATATCTCCGGGATAGGCCTCATCGACATTGGTTCGGTCCTGCGCCATGAAAATTGTTGCGTTGGCCAGCGTTACTTCTTTTCCGATACGATGTTGGATGACGCGCATGCCGCGCGTAAAGCGGCCCGAGCAGATACGTAAAAAAGCGATGCGGTCACGGTGGGCCGGGTCCATATTCGCCTGAATTTTAAACACGAAGCCTGAAAAGTTATCTTCTTCCGGGTTTACCGACCGTGTCGTCGCCGGCCGTGCCGCCGGCGGAGGAGCGATTTCCACAAATGCGTCGAGCAGCTCTCTGACGCCGAAGTTATTGATGGCGCTGCCGAAGAAAACCGGCGTCTGCCCCGCTTTCAGGTATTGCCTGAGATCGAAAGGGTTGGCCGCCCCCTCAAGCAGTGCGATCTCCTCACGCAGCTCCAGGGCCTGGCTTCCAAGCAGCTCATCAAGCAGCGGGTCGGCAAGATCAGCAATAACTACCCCGTCATCATGGCGCGTGTCTTTGCCCGGTGTGAACAAATGCAATGTCCTCTTGTAAATATTATAGACGCCCCGGAAGCGCTTGCCCATGCCGATCGGCCAGGACAGGGGGGCACACTCAATTTGCAGTTTATCTTCAATATCCGCCAGGATATCCAGCGGCGCAAGGCCATCCCGGTCAAGTTTATTGATAAAGGTGATAATCGGCGTGTTGCGCAGACGGCATACTTCCATCAACTTCTGTGTCTGTGTCTCCACACCCCTGGAACCGTCGATAACCATCAGCGCGCTGTCCACCGCGGTGAGAACACGGTAAGTGTCTTCGGAAAAATCCTGGTGGCCGGGCGTGTCCAGCAGGTTAATCTCGCAGTCGGCATATTCAAATTTCATGACGGAGGAGGTCACGGAAATGCCGCGCTGCTTTTCAATGGACATCCAGTCGGAAAGGGCGTGGCGTGATGCTTTGCGCGCCTTGACCGCTCCGGCCATCTGAATCGCCCCGCCGAAAAGCAGCAGCTTTTCCGTGAGCGTCGTTTTCCCCGCATCCGGATGGCTGATGATCCCGAACGTACGTCGTTTTTCAATTTCCTTCAACATTTGTTTACTCAAATGACATGCCTCTAAATTAAAGGTCAAAGGGCTGGGGTGGATTTTAAATTATCGGCATTGCCGCCGGCGGGGGACATTATCCGCCATCAACTATGCACTACGAGCTACCAGCTTCTTCCCCTGCACTTATCACTCGTTACTGGTTACTCGTTACTGGCCTCTTAGGCTTGTTCCTTCCGGCCGGTGCCGCCTCTTATACGACAATTGCCTACCTGTCAACAGCCAACGCACCTGCAGGAGGCTATTTTCATTGACAGACACAGACGAAATCGCTATGGTTTATTAACTAACATCTGTCAGCCGCTGCCCGGCCGTGGGGAGAAACCAAGATGAACAAAACATTAATTAGTTCAGCCGCGCTGGTTATCTTTTTTGTGTTACTGGCCGGGGCAAATGAAACCGCCCCGGTGTTACCGGCGGTGACGGGACCGGTCGTCAAGGGAGTGTCGGCGTGTAATACGGATTACGGCTGGAAACTGGCCAAATACAATGGCCGTGAAAGCTGTGTTTTTTGTGACGAAAAAAGCGGGTGGCGCTACGCAAAGTATGACGGTAAAGATGCTTGCGTACGTTGCAATGAAAGAAGCGGCTGGGTTTATGACGGCAAAAAATATTGTATCAGGAAAGATAAATAAAAGGGGCCGGGTGTCGTGCCGGCCCGTAAAAAACAAATTATAAAGATGGAATTTAAAATACGCAAGGCCGAAGGCCACGACGTTGAACAACTGGCCGCAATAATTCGCAGCGCTTTTGAAGACGCAGCCTGGCATCTGGGGATTTCACAGCAAAACAACCCCTCCCACCCGTCCAACTGCCGGGCAGACAGGCTTATCCAGGAGATGAACCGCGGTGTCGCCTATTACATCCTTGAGGCGGAAGGCCAGGCGTTCGGCTGTATCGGCATGGAGATGATCAACGATGAGCTCGGCCGCCTCGATAAACTGGCGGTTTTGCCGCCGGAGCAACGCAGGGGGCTCGGCCAGGCGCTGGTAGAGCACACAATAGCGGAAGCACGGAAAAAGAATCTGTTTCGCGTGCAGATCGGCATCGGCGATGAAGACGACCAATTACGCGATTGGTTTAAAAAACTTGGTTTTGAAGATAATGAGCAAAAGGCATTTTCCCAGCTTGTTTCCCCCGTTTCTTTGATGACTTATTATTGTTTGTAACTGTGGCGACGCGTTGCCCGTTGTCGGTTGCGTCCTTTAGCTCCAAAAGCATCTTTTTTAGCCTTTTTTATATTAAAATACGGTGCGGGCTATTTGGAAAATGAAACAGCTGCCGGCCGTCACACCGTTATGTCGTGCCGGCGGCCGGAGCCTCCAGCCGGAAGATCCGCGGTAATTGATGAAGTTTTCATGATATGCGCTCATACGGTTATTGGGTCCGTCTGTTTCAGGCGTGCGTATAAGGAAAACATCGGCTTTTTCTTTTTTTCATGTTGACACCCGGGCGGCCAGACCGATATAGGACTGGCGGTTATGCGGGCAAGAGGTTTTCCATATACCGCCCACGGAGACAACAAATGGACTTCGTCCTGTACATTTTTGATTTCTTCATCCATCTGGATAAACATCTGCCGGTGCTGATCGCAAGTTTCGGTATCTGGGTCTACCTGATTGTGTTTGTGGTTATCTTTTGCGAAACCGGTCTGGTGGTCACGCCTGTTTTGCCGGGTGATTCCCTGCTCTTCGCGCTGGGGGCGCTGGCCGCCCTGGGAGCGTTGCATCTTGAAGTCCTGCTTGTGTTATTGATCATCGCGGCTATTGCCGGAGATACGGTGAATTACAGCATCGGTCACTTCCTCGGGCCAAAGGTTTTCCAGTATGAAGACAGCCGATTTTTCAAAAAGAAATACCTGATAAAAACTCATGAATTTTATGAGAAACATGGCGGGAAAACCATTGTTATCGCCCGTTTCATGCCTTTTATCCGGACATTCGCTCCTTTTGTAGCGGGAATCGGTGCGATGCGCTATCCTCTTTTTATTTTGTATAATGTCGCCGGCGGAATTGCCTGGGTCTGTATTTTTCTGCTGGGAGGCTATTATTTCGGCAACATCCCCACAATCAAAAGCAATTTTACGATTGTCATTGCGGCCATCATCATTATCTCCGTCATGCCCGGTTTTATCGCTTATTTGCGGCAATTGTTTAAAGACAGGGCGTCCCGGGACGCCGCACGCGTACAGGTGAATAAATGAAGACAGGATTTGCCGTCATTGCAGTGCTTGTTTTGCTCGTTTTTCTGCCTTCCGGGGCGGAGGCGCAAAGTATTTTTTATGCGGGACGCAATATTACGATAGAAAAAGGGGAAACGATAGACAACGCCGTGGCGCTGGGGGGGCAAATAACGGTCAGCGGCCGGGTGAAAAAGAATGTCGTGGCCATAGGCGGATCAGTGGTGCTCACCAAAAGTGCCGTTGTCGAAGGAAAAGTGATCTCCATCGGAGGCGTCATTGTTGCGGGCAGCGGTGCCCGGGTTTACGGGGAAGTCACGGAAATAAATTCCAATGCACTTGCCGAAGCCTTCCGCTCGACGATGCGCGGCGAACTGGAAGGCTGGACGCTGATTTTAAACATCATTTCACTGGGCTTTTTCGCCATTATCCTGATTGTCGCGCTGGTTACGGCATTTTTGCTGCCTAAACCTCTTGCCGCCACGATCAGCGCCGTCAGGACGGGCAAGGTCAAATCTTTTTTCTGGGGGGCATTGGCCACGCTCGCGATTGTACCCTTGTTTATGCTGCTGGCCATTTCGGTCATCGGCATCTTCTTCATACCGCTGGTCTTCACGGCGCTGGTGCTGGCGGCCATCGTCGGGTTTATCGCCGTCGGGTCTCTTCTGGGAGCTTTTGTGCTGGGCAAGATATTTCCGAAGCGCAAAAAATCACTCGTCGGCGAGGCACTCGTGGGAGTTACGCTGCTGTGGGTCCTGGGCTGGATTCCTTTCTACATCGGAACGGCCATCAAGGGTGTTGCTCTTACCTGCGGTCTTGGCGGTGTCCTGATGTCCGTCATCCGCAGAAAAGCAGTCCCCGAGTAACCGCCCCCATTACCTGCCTACACCCACTCCTGGCTCAACACATCGCCCCGGGTGCTGATCACAACAACTTTCAGGGGGACTTTCCTTGCCGCTTTTTGCAGCGCCGTCTGCACAATCTGCAAAAGACCGCTGCAGCAGGGAACCTGCATGATTACCAAAGTCAGCGTATTGATCTTCGCCTCGTCAACCATGCGGCGGATCTTATCGAGATACTCGTCGAGGCCGGAATCAAGTTTGGGGCAGGCAATCGCCAGACTTTTCCCCCTGAGGAAGCGCGCATGAAAATCTCCCATTGTATAGGCGACGCAATCGGCCGCCAATACTACATCCTGCTCTTGTAAAAAGTTTGCCGCAGGATTGATCAGATGCAGCTGAACCGGCCAGTGTGTGAGCTCCGTAGGCTGAGAACCGACCGCGGGCTCGGCGGCCCGGTTTTGACTTTGCCGGTCGAAAACTGCATGTGCCGTGCCGGGGCAGACGCCGCCTGCCGCGGGAACCGCCGTCAGACTGACCAGGGCGGGGCGCCCGTGATTGCGTCTGGCCTCTATGGCCGCCTGAACCGCCTGTTCATCAAAAGCTTCCGCTTCACGCTCCTCGATCGACAAGGCTCCTTCCGGACAATCACCGATGCAGGCGCCCAGTCCATCGCAATATACATCGCTGACCAGCTTCGCCTTGCCGTTTATGATCTTGATTGCTTCCTCGGCGCAGCCGGGCACGCACAGACCACACCCGTTGCACTTTTCTTCATCAATTTTGATGATCTTTCGAATCATATCCTCTTCCGCCCTAATCGTTTTTTCTTAATGTTTAATCATCGGGTCTGAAAATGGCAAGACAAGGCGCCCGATTAGCTGGTCGGGCTTTGCCGCTTGTTGTGGTGGCTCGCATTATCTTGTTTTCAGGGCAGTTTTTTCATCGCCTCTATCAGCTCGCGCACTTGGGCGGCCGAGTTGTGCAATTGTCTTAACTCATGTTTTTTGAGGTCAAGCACGATGATCTGCTCGATGCCTCCACGTCCCAACTTCACCGGTACTCCGGCAAACAGGCCGTCGATGCCGTATTCCCCCTCCAGATACGCGGCGCAGGGGAGGATTTTCCTTTTGTCCTTAAGAATGGCCCCGGCCATCTCCACCGCAGCCGATGAGGGTGCGTAATAGGCGCTGCCTGTTTTCAGAAGTCCGACGATTTCCGCACCGCCGTTGCGTGTACGGGCAACCAACTCTTCGATACGATCAGGTGTCATCAATTCCGTGATCGGCACACCCGCCACTGTGGAGAAACGCGGCAGAGGCACCATGGTATCGCCATGGCTTCCCATGACCAGTGCATGAACATTTTCCACGGACACATCAAGGTCCGCCGCGATGAAAGCCCTGAAGCGCGCCGAATCCAGAACGCCCGCCATGCCGATGACACGGTTTTTGGGGAAACCGCTTTCTTCCATCGCCACATGGCACATGGCGTCAAGCGGGTTGCTGACAACAATCAGGACCGCCTCCGGCGAGTGGCGGGCAACCTGCCTGGCAACATTTTTGACAATCTCCCTATTGGTAGCCAGCAAATCGTTACGGCTCATCCCCGGCTTGCGCGGCACGCCGGCGGTAATGATCACAATGTCGGAACCGGCGGACATCTCATAGTCATTAGTGCCTTTAAGGCGTGCGTCGTGCATTTCAATCGGTGCGGCCTGGGCCAGATCGAGGCTTTTGCCCTCCGGCAAACCTTCAACAATATCAATGAGCACCACATCCGCCAGCTCTTTTTCCGCCAGACGCTGCGCAGCAGTCGAGCCGACATGGCCCGCTCCCACAACAGTCACTTTTTGCCTCATCATGCCTCCTGAAACATGCCCTAAGGTAATCTTTCTGTATAACATTGTGCCCGGTAAATCAATTGCCGTAAGCCGGCGATGATCTGTAGCGAAAGCGGCGCCCGCAAGGCGAGCCTTACGCTGTCCGATGCATGACGGCCGGTTTGCCCCGCTTCGGTGATACTTTCCACGATCATTCAGACCGTCGGCAGGACGTCTTTTTGGTGAAATGACGGTTTGGAACTCCTAAGCGGTTTGTTTATGGGGACGCCTCCGGACTGATATCCGGGTGGAAAATATAGGCCATTTTTTCCACTGCCTCAAAGATGCGCGGCGAGGCTCTGTTGATCAGGTCCGCGTCGAGTGGGTAAATACGGTTGTTTTTCACTGCAGGCACATCTTTGTATTTTTGCCAGAATTTTCTGACAGCAATAAATTCCCTGTCATTGACCATCGGCGCGAAAACAATTATGTCGGGCCGGGCCTGGATGATGCCTTCCGCACTGTAGCGCGGGTAGCGGGCAGGACCTTGTGCCGCCACGTTTATGCCTCCGGCCCGCTCGATGACTTCATCAATCAAGGTACCGCGCCCGGCCGTCACGATGGGATCGAGGCCGAGCTGAAAAAAAACCCGCGGCTTTTTTCTCAAGCCGGTCAGGCGCGCCAGCCTCTCGAGTTTCGCCTGCAGCTCGCCTGTCAGTTTTTCAGCCTCCTCCTGCCGGCCAGTGATGAGCCCCAGATGCAAAATACTCCTCAGAACTCCGTCGGTATCGGAGGGGTTTATGACATAGACACAAAGCCCCAGTCTTGCCAGCTGCATCGCCGTCTCGGGGCGGTTGCCGTCGGCAGTGGCCACAATCAGATCCGGTTTCAAAGATACGATCTTTTCAATGGATGGATTGGCAAAGCCGCCGATCCGCGTTTTCTCGCGGGCGGCGGCCGGCCAGTCGCAAAAAGTGGTAACGCCGGCTATTTTATCCCCGAGGCCCAGGGCGTAGAGCATTTCGGTGATGCCGGGGGCAAGCGAAACAATCCGCTCGGGCGGCTCGGCAATGTGCACCGTACGGCCCTTCTCGTCGGTAACGTCCAGCGCGCCTGCCGGGCAGGCCCCGAGCGCCAGAAACATCACAAAAAGCGGTAAAATGATTTTTCTCATACCCAGGGCCTAAAACTCGATGCTAATCCCCGCCTTGACGGTTCTGCCCGGCATCGGGTAGTAGAAATTTTCCATGCCGTACTGCGTATAATCAACACCGAATGAAGAATACAGTGTGTCCGTCAGGTTTTCCACGCCGGCAAAAATGGTCATATTCAGCCTGCCGAAAGTCGGCCGGTAATGGGCATAGAAATTCAGCAGCGTGTAATCGTCGAGCTTTCCGGCATTGTTGTCACTGTCGCCGGAAAGAAACGACTTTCCGACATGGCGGACCTCCGGTCTGAGCGTGATCCGGTATGGCAGGTAAATCTCCAGGCCCGCATTGATGATACTGTGGGGGACCATCGGTATGGTCTTTTTGTTGAACTGTCCGGCCTGGTAGGTGGCACGGTGATAGGTGTAATTCCAGTAGACCTTGAGGTATTCACGCCACAGGTAGGAGGTGGAAATTTCCGCCCCGTCATGGCGGGTCTTGCCGACGTTGCGGTTTTCACCCAGATAGTTGGCCGGGTCGTACATGAAGTATTCGATTTCGTCACTCATGTCGATGCGGTAAATAGTCATTGCCAGCCGAAGATTATCCAGCGGATAGTACACCACACCCGCTTCCATGCTTTTGCCCTTTTCCTTGTCAAGTGCCAAGAGGAAAGGCCTCTCACCGGCAAAACCGTTGAACGACGCGATTTCATCGAGAAAAGGGATACGGTAAACCGTCGCGTAGCGGGCAAATACTTTCGATTTGTCGCCAAAAAGCCAGGTGAGCCCTGCCTCGAAGGCCTGTGCCCTGTAGTCTTTTTCCTGATTGAAATTGTTATCCTGCCATGCCGGGCCGAAATCGGTGTTGATGCCTTTGATTTTTGTTTTCTCGATACGGTAACCAGCGCTGACAATCAGACTTTTAAAGATGGTCAACTCATCACGAAGGTAGCCGCCGACGCTCTGGCGGGTAAGATCCGCCCGGCTGAGCCTTTCCGTTCTTTCGCGGTCGTTGTAAATTTCTTTGCGGTAGGGCTCGCGGTAGTAATCAACACCGGCGGTGAGCTTGTTGTGAAAACCGGGAAAACTTTTTGACCAAATGTATTTAGGGGTAACACCGTAGGTATCTGCGGTGGTGTCCGAATAAGCATAATTCCGTGGCGACCATGCCGATGCCCACGACGGCATGTTCATCTGGAGGTCCTTGCGGCCGTACATGAAATCGACTTCCAACTGACCGTAAGGCCCCCAAACTGATTTCACTCCGAAATTCAAGTTTGTATGCTTGTCGCGTCCGTCATCGTCCGGGTGGGCGTTCATGTAATACATCTCCGGCTGATACTGGCGCCGGTTATAGTGCATCTGTTCTTCGGTCAGCGCCCCGGGCATCTGATAGTCATTGCGGTTGAAAGAGGTGCTAAGCGACAGATTGAGAAGCTCATGCGCGTTATATGCCAGATCAAATCCTCCTCCCTGCGCCGTGTATTCGGACCTGTCGCGGTAGCCGTCGCTGTGGTCATGTTCCCCGACCAGGGCATAGGTCCATTTGCCGGTCGCGCCGGTCAGCCCCGCCCTGGCGTTGCGCAGCCCGTAGGAGCCGGCCATGCCCGAGATGTTGAAGGAGGGCCGGCCGCTTCCCTTTCTGGTGATAACATTGATGACGCCGCCGATGGCCGCATCACCGTACAGAACGCTTCCCGGGCCACGGACAATCTCGATTCTTTCAATATTGTCAAGCGGCAGGGAAAGCCAGCTCACCGAGGCCATGTCGGTGCGGTTGAGACGCCGGCCGTTGAGCAATATGAGTGTTTTCCCGTAGGGATTGTCCCCCCCGAAGCCGCGCACATCGATCATGGACCCGGATGCATTGCCGCTGTATGAGTGGAACCTGATGCTTTCGAGTTTTTCCAGAAGTTCGACGATGGTGGCCGCGCCCGAGGTCTGAATATCGGCGGCGGTGATCACGCTGACATTGGCGGGCGCCTGACGGACCTCCTGCGTATCACGCGAGGCGGTGACGACGATCTCATTTAGTTGGAGTGGTTCATTTTCGGCGGGACTTTGGGCACAAAGAGGTGAAACAAAAACAAAACAAACAAACAGACAGACTAACTTAAACAGCTTCATGAAACTTCTCCTTTCCCCCTCGGGATCAAAGTTTATGGTGGCTGTCCGTTAAGTCTCCTGGCTTGCGTCAACCTACTTCCCACGCCTTCCGGACATGTCGCGTCCGTGGCTGATTTCCCGGGGCTTACCAAACATCGGGAGAAATCGTGTGGGTTTCGTTCCGCTTACAGTTGCGGGGCAGCGCCGGCTTTGAACCGGCTTCCTCTACCGGACAACCATGCCCGTCGGCCCGCCCTCTGACATAACCGGCAAAGGGCCCTGTCATATGCGGTAACAAAACGGGCAAGTTCAGGCAAACAATGTCAATCGGGGCGATCCGTTGTGAGGATTCTGATCGATCCCGACCTGTACATCATAAACCTCCTCTATGTTTTTCGCGGTCAGAACTTCCGCGGGAGCTCCTATAGCATATTTTTTTCCTTTGTAAAGCAAAAGAATCTGATCGGCGTTTTGCGCGGCCAGATTGATGTCGTGAGTGACAAAAACCACGGAGAGGCCCTGCTCGCGATTTAGCTCTCTTATCAGAGACAAAAACTGCGCCTGATGTTTGAGGTCAAGATACACGGTGCTTTCGTCCAGCAGCAGTATTTCCGGCTCCTGCGCCAGCGCCCGCGCGATGAGCACCCTTTGCCTCTCACCTGCGGAAAGTTCACTGAAACGCGCTCGCGCAAAAGGCAGCGAATTGGTCTTCTCCATTGCGGCATGAACGATCCGGTAATCTTTTTTACCGTCAAACAGGCGGTAACCCTGATGGGGGAAGCGGCCCATCAGGACGATCTCTTCCGCCGCAAACTCGAAAACCGACGGCATCTCCTGGGGAACCATCGCCACCAGCCGGGCCATTTCCCGTCGTGAAAAACGGCGTGTGTCCGTGCCGCGGATGCGGGCGCTTCCTGAGTCGGGGAAAAGGGTCGCGTTCAGCATTTTCAGAAGTGTTGTCTTGCCAGACCCGTTGGGGCCGATAACAGCCAGCAGGCAGGGCGTATCCACGCCAAAGGAGAGGCTCTCCAGAACCCGCTTGTCCGTGTAGCGAAAAGATAGATCATGAGCGGAGATGATCGACATTACCGGCCGCCTCTTCTTCTCATCAGGAAAATAAAATAGGGCGCGCCGCACAGGGCTGTAATCACTCCCACCGGCAGCTCGGCCGGCGCCAGAATCGTTCTGGCCAGCGTGTCGGCTGCGATGAGCAGCAATGCTCCGAACAGCGCCGCCGCCGGCAGAAGCAGACGGTGATCCGAACCCCACATAAGCCGCATCATGTGCGGTACCATCATCCCGACAAAACCGATGATCCCGGCCAGCGACACGGCCATGGCCGTCACAAGTGAGGCAGCGGTGAGCATGATATATTTGGCGGACTTTATGTTTACGCCCAGCTGGGAGGCTGTTTCCTGTCCCTGCACCAGCAGATTGAGTTTGCGTGCCTGACTGTATAAAACCGCAAAGGCGACCAGCAGACACAAAAAAACAACTCCGATATCGGGCCAGGCCGCGCCGGAAAGATCACCCATCAGCCAGAAGCTGATACTGCGCAGCTCCATACTGTCCACCACAGACAGACAAAAAAGAATGGCGGCGGAAAAAAAAGAATTCACCACCACGCCCGCCAGCAACAGAGAGTTGTCCATAAAGACGCCGCGCGGCCCCCCCGCCACGACAAAAACCAGCACCACCGTCACGATGGCGCCGCTGAAGGCCAGAAAAGGCACCCCTGCGAAAAAAGCCCCCGCACCCAGTATGATGCCGGCAATCGCGCCCAGCGCCGATCCGCCGGAAATGCCCAGCACGTACGGGTCGGCCAGCGGATTGCGTAAAAGAGCCTGAAAGACGACTCCCGCAACGGACAACGAAGCCCCCACGGCGCCCGCAAAGAAAATCCTGGGGAGACGCACAGAGAATAAAATCTGGTTTTCGGCCCCGCCTCCGGGAAACTCCCTGAGCGCTTGCAGAATTTCTACAAAGCTTGTCTGCACGGCCCCCGTGCCGAGGGCCGCCAGGCTCGTGGCAACCAGTAATAAAAAAAGGAGCGCGCTCACCCCCAGCACGCGTGATAATGTAACCCTATGGTATGACTTCATTTTCATCGCACGGCCGAACCGTAGATCATTTCATCCGTCCATGTCGGCGCATGTAGTGGAGTATAAAAAATCCGGTGATCTGTCGGCGGCAAGCTTTTCATTATCCGCACCCGTCCTTCTTCGGCAGACGCCCCTCACTTCTACTTCGCAGCATCCTCGTTTTTACCGGGGGCTTTATTCTGCACAAAATCGAACACCTCTTTAAACAGCTCCGGGTGAGCGTAAAGAGGCCAGTCGTTATGCCCCGCCCCCTTAATGACCCACATTTTTTTCCTGCCCGCCGGCAGGTGTTTGTAAAGATTGAAGGCATGCGCCACGGGCAGAATCTCATCGCGCTCGGCTGCCACAACGGCGATATTGTGCGGGTAATTTTTCAGATTTTCTATGCTGTCATATTTATCGGTCAGCACAAGACGCACGGGAAAGAAGCGGAAAAGCGATTTGGCTACCAGTGCCAGTGTGTCCCACGGGGTGATCAAAATAATACCGGCGATGGGAACGCTTGTCTGTTTTGCCGCCGCCGCCGCCACGCCGCAGCCCAGTGACTCGCCCACCAGATAAAGAGGACCGCCGTACTGCCCGTAAGCAAGATCCAGTGTTTGAAGGGCATCGGCGACAAACGGCTTTTCGCCAACCTTGCCGGGACGTCCTCCGTAGAGGGGATATTCCGCCAAAATCACCCTGAAGCCCAGGTTCATAAACGGCTCGAGATAAAACGAACGGTCAAATGCCGTCCCGCCGTTGCCGTGGAATAAAACTAACGTCCCGGCAGGCGCGCGCTCTTCGGACGCCGCCGTCAGTCCCCGGTAGTCGGATCCGGACATTTGCCACATGGCCAAGTTTTGGGCCGCCAGCATCGCCTTTGTCGGTCGCTCGTCATTGGGAAAATACAGAAATTTGTTTTGCATGTCACATCCCTCCATCATTACCAGCAATACAATGAGTGCCGTGAGCCTAAGTTTTTTCATTGAGAAGCGCGCCCTGAGCAGTTTTATATACAATTACACTTAGCACAACCGCCCGTTTTATAAAACGCAATACTTCAACAATGTCAGGGGCGGTTTTTTTCCGGTCGCTATTGCCGGATCGCTCATTTTAATGGCGCAAAAACATGTTTTCGGCTATGTATGGCCTATGAACACGCAGTGGCTCCTCATCGATACTCCTCAAACTGTGAAGCTTGCCGCCGGGCAGATACAAAACGCGCCACTACTGGCTCTGGACACCGAATACGATTCTTTTCGCTACTTCCGCGAAAAGCTCTGTCTGATCCAGATTTTTACTTCCGAAAAGACACTGATTATCGACCCGATGGCCGGCTTGGATCTGTCGTTTCTCGCCAGGCCGTTTAAAAACAGTTCCGTCGTCAAGATCATACATGCGGCGGAAAATGATATCCGTCTGCTCAAAAGAGATTACGATTTTGAGTTTGAAAATATTTTTGATACGCACAGAACGGCGATGTTGCTGGGGTACCGCCAGCTTTCACTCGAAACCATTGTCCGTGAATTTCTCAACGTCGAGCTCAACAAAAGCAAAAAGGTTCAGCGCTCCCGCTGGGACATACGCCCGCTGACCGATTCGCAGCTAGACTACGCCGTCCGGGACGTAACGCTCCTGCCGGCTCTGTATGAAAAGCAGCTTACGGCCTTGAAGGAGCAGGGGCTGGAGGCGGCCGCCTCGGAGGCCTTTGCGAAAATCGCCGCCGCGAGCTGGCAGGAAAGAAATTATAATCGGTTCGGTCACACCAGAATCAAAGGATTTTGTGACCTGGACACCCAGCGTCAGGAACTGCTCAGAAAGCTCTTTCGATGGCGTTTTGAAAAGGCCAGAGAAACAGATTGCGCTATTTTTATGCTGCTGCCGGACGAACAACTGGCCGAATTGGTGCAAGGCGACGGTAATGTCGAAGAAATTTTACCCAACGAAAAATACCGCCGTTTCGGAAAAGAGATCGAGCAGATTATCGAAGGTCACGCGGCCCAGTAAGGCACGCGGACAAATCACCCCGCAAGCGCCTTGCCGACCGCTTCAAAATCCATTGCCACCCTTGAGCTGGGCGCCTGACAGACGGGAATCTCCTGTCTCAATATCGCTTTGGGAATCATCTCATCGTAGCGGATATTCCCCAGCCAGGAAAGGGGAAAACCCAAAAATCTCTGACAGATCGTATTGATGTTTTTAAAGATATTTTCCCCTTCCCGTGCGCTTGAAACATTGTTGGTGATGATACAAAAAGACCGGCGGCCGAATGACTGATGCATGACCTTCACCATCGCGTAAGCGTCGGTAAGGCTGGTGATTTCCCGGTTGATGACGATAATATTCCGGCCGGCCAGCAAATTGAACTGCAGCACAATTTCAGACATCCCCGCGCCGGTATCCAGAAGGATTACGTCGTAGCCTTCCAGCTCGGTGAGCATGTCCTTCAGGTATTGTATCTTTTCGAAGAGAAGCTGGGCCATCTCTCGTATCCCGGAGCTTGCCGGAATCAGATCGAATCCGCCTGGCGCGGCCACGATGACGTCACGCAGATGAAGGTTCCCGAAAACCGCGTCTTTGAGCGTCACTTCCGGATTGATGCCGAGCATGATGTCGATATTGGCCAGTCCCAGATCGCAGTCAACCACCAGAACATTTTTCCCCTGACGGGCGAGCGTCGCTGCCAGATTGGTTGTCACGAAAGTTTTGCCGACACCGCCTTTACCGCTGGTCATCGATACGATAAGCGTCTTTTGTCTTTTTTTCACTTTTTCCCTCCGCTGTCCGTGGACGCCGGCCTCCTGCCTGCCTTCGGCTGGAAAATGTGGTAAAGAACTTCTTTTTCCGCCCATGTTACCGCCTTGTCTTCGCGCTTTTCGACTTGGGGATGAACGATCTTCCCCTTGCCCTCTCTTTTCGCCTGATACAGCCTCTCATCCACTTTCTGCACGAACGCCTGTGCGTCGAGGACGCAGGAGGCATCGAATTCATCCACACCGATGGAGGCGGAAGCACTCAGGCGCATGCCGGCGGCGGCGCGCTCGATGTTTTGGTGCCAGCGTCCGGCAATTTTAACCGCGTCGCCAAGTGTGGTCGCGGGCAGAATAACGGCAAACTCGTCTCCCCCGAAGCGGCAGGCGAAATCCATCGGCCGCGCTTTGGCCTTCATTCGGCGGCTTATTTTAATCAGAAACTCATCTCCCCGGGCGTGCCCCAGCACATCGTTGACCGCCTTAAAATTATCCAGGTCGATGAAAATAAGACAAAAAGGTTCGCCTGTCCTGCGTGTGCGGGCAATTTCCACTTTAAGCTGAGAGTTAAAAAATCTTTTATTGTACAGACCGGTCAGACCGTCTCTGATGCTCAGATTCTTAAGGTGACGATTCTCCTCCTCGAGCCGTAAAAGACGATCCATGAGGTCTTCTTCGGGCGTGACGAAAAACCCGCCCATGCGCGTCAGCCTCGCGCGCACCTCAGATGTGACTTTTGTTGCGGGAATGACAAGAAACTTGCCGTCAAGGCGTTTGCCTTTGGCGGTTTCCTGCCCGGCCTGGTTTGTTTTTTCGAATACACCTTCGATGATTGCGGCACTGGGGGCGGGGTTGCGGGGAAAGCTTTTTTTGACGGATTTCATATCTTGATCAGTCCGGAGCGGTCATCAGCGACTGTTTGTTTTCATGGTGCCGAAGGCGAGACTCGAACTCGCACAGGCGTGGCCTACTACCCCCTCAAGATAGCGTGTCTACCAATTCCACCACTTCGGCAGCATGTAAATACCGGGTGCCCGTCTAACCGTGGGCTTTTTATATGAGGTCATTCCCGGCTTGAGGATATGAAAAGAGCAATCTTATTTGTCCGCCGCGCCTTGCCCGGCGGGTGTTGCTGTGGTTGCGTCGGACGGAGCGAGCGGGCCGTCGGCCGGTTCACCCTTTGCCGGAGACGACTCCTGCACAACGCCTGCCGGCGCTTTATCCATCAGCCCGGAGACTTTTCTTGACGCAGTATAGGTCAAAGAAATAGAAGTAAGCATAAAGACGATGGCCACTCCGGCGGTCACTTTACCCAGAAAAGTTCCGGCGCCGCTGGAGCCGAACACCGTCTGGCTGGAGCCGCCGAAGGCCGCCCCCATATTCGCTCCTTTGCCCGCCTGCAAAAGCACAATGAGAATCAGTGTGATGCAGGCCACGATATGGATAATGGTTAGCACGGTTGTCATTTTACAATCCCTTTTCTACAAAATCTCGCAATTCCACCGTTGATTTGGGAACATATCACCGGCCGGTGTTTTATTCAATGCTTCTTTCATTTCCACCCCGATGGATTGCCCGCTTGCTGCGTAAAGGCGGAAATTTTAAGCCGGCTATTTGCCCGACGGAAAAGACTCCGTAAAACCTGTGCTCTATATCCAAATGAAAATAAATCGTCAACTTTTTTCTTCAGCCAGGTATGGCTGAATAAACTTGCCTGTTTGGGAGAAAAAGGCAAAACCGGGATAAGAGCCGATGGTCATCATTTAAAACGCATGATAGGCGGTGCGATTTATCTTCCCTTCTCTCTAACGGCTCTTCGTTACTCCGGCACGGTCGCAGTATCCGGCAAGCGGGCAGACACTACACAGGGGGGAAACCGGCTTGCAGGTCGTCCGGCCGAAGAAAACCATGAGCGTGTTGATGTCAATCCAGTATTTGCGCGGCAGTTTGGCGCGCAGCGCCATTTCCGTCTCGTCGGGCGTTTTGGTCCTGACATAGCCCAGACGGTTGGAAATGCGGTGCACATGCGTATCCACACAAATACCTTCTTTGCCGTAACCAAGAGTAACGACCAGGTTGGCGGTTTTACGTCCGACACCTTTGATGCTCAAAAGATCGTCAATATTGTCGGGAACCTTTGAGCCGAAGCGCTCAATCAGATCTTTGCTTGCCGTCAGTACGGTTTTTGCCTTGTTGCGGTAGAAACCTGCCGGGTAAATCGTCCGGGCGATTTTTTCTTCAGGTATTTTAAGCATTTCCGCGGGCGTGGCCGCCAGCCGCAGGAGTTTTTCCGCGGCAACAGCGGTTACTTCATCTTTCGTGCGCAGACTCAAAAGTGTGGAAATGAGAATGGCATACGGATCCGGACTGTTTTCCGCCATTGCGGAGACAACAGGTGTCTCTCCTTTTTTCAGCTCTTTTTTCAGAATTCTGACGATATGATGGATGTCAGCATCTTTCATGGTCTGTTTTATCTAACCTCTTTTTTCCGCCGAAACGAGGCTTAAATATGAGAGTTTTTGCACAACCCTGCGCAACCGGCAATGTCGTCATACCGGCCCGCGTGAAATCGGGGGGCCGGTATCCAGTGTTATCAAGTGCTTTCTGGATTCCGGGTCAAGCCCGGAACGACTGGAGGCGGTATTATTCAAATGTCTCACTAATACTCCGTCGGTTAAATTGCAAGTATTTATCAGAAAAACGGCTGTTGTCGTACGCCGGAGTGCCCGTAATCATTCATGAAGGGTTGCCGGCTGAAGCGTTTTTCCTTGACAGTCCATCCTTATTTCTATATTGCCCAACTACTGTGTCCTGCGCGGCGGGGGCCCGGGACGGTGCCCGAAAGGCCGCGGCCGAAGACCCGACACACGAAACATGCATGCGGGCACCGGCAGGGGGCAGCCGTTTTGATAAGCGGCGGAGATGGCAAGCTCATGCACAAAACGATACATTATCCGGGTCGCCGGCCCGTAGACACGGGGCGCAGAAAAAGGAAACTCGGGCGGGTCATCATTATTGATGACCGCTGTAAAGGCTGCGGTTTCTGCATTGCCAACTGTCCGCGGCAGGTTCTCGGTGTTTCCGCCTCATTCAACAAAAAGGGCTATCATCCCCCTGAAGTCATACAGCCCGTAGAATGTGTGAACTGCCATTTCTGTGAGATTCTTTGTCCTGATTTTGCTATTTACAGCATCGATGCCGACGCTTTTGGCGGGTGAGACTGAAGGAGGCGGTTTTTGGTTGCAAAAGGAGCGAACACTGGAACCTATTTCATGAACGGCGACGAAGCCTGCAGCGAGGGCGCGCTGGCTGCCGGCTGCCGCTTTTTTGCCGGCTACCCGATTACACCGGCGACGGAAATCGCCGAGGTCATGTCCCGGCGACTGCCGCAACTGGGCGGCATATATATCCAGATGGAAGATGAAATTGCGTCAATGGCGGCAATTCTCGGCGCAAGCTGGGGCGGAGTCAAGTCTATGACCAGCACATCGGGCCCCGGCTTTTCCTTAATGATGGAAAATATCGGCCTGGGTATCGCCACGGAAACTCCCTGTGTGGTGTGCAACGTCCAACGGGCGGGACCCAGCACGGGGCTGCCGACGCTGACTGCCCAGAGCGATATGATGCAGGCGCGCTGGGGTTCGCACGGTCACTATGAAATCATCGCTCTTTCTCCGTCGAGTCCTCAGGAAATGTTCGATATGACCATCCGCGCCTTCAACCTGAGCGAATACTTCCGCCTGCCCGTGCTGATTATGGCCGACGAAGTTGTCGGGCACATGAACGAGCGGGTGATCATCCCTCATGAAGATGAAATTGAAATCATCTCACGCCGCAAGCCCTCAGTCGCCCCCGAAGATTATCTGCCCTACAAGGCGGACGATGACTGGATCGCGCCCATGGCCAACTGCAGTGAAGGTTACCGTATTCACATCACAGGCCTGACCCACGACGAGCGCGGCTATCCGGCAATGAACGCAGAGGCGCACGAACGCATGGTTGCGCGCCTGGTCAACAAAATCCGTAAAAACCTCGGTAAAATTATTGCCACCAAAAACATGTACATCGACGATGCCGAGGTGGTCGTGGTTTCCTACGGCATCAGTGCGCGCTCGGCCATGAAAGCAGTGCAGGACGCCCGCAGCGGGGGCATCCGGGCGGGACTCATTAAGCTGGAAACGGTTTGGCCTTTTCCCGAAGAGCTCATCCGCTCGGTGGCGGCAAACGCCCAGGCCCTGATCATGGCGGAAATCAACGGCGGCCAGATGGTGCTGGAGCTTGAGCGCGTGGTGTGCGGCGTCTGTCCCGTGCATCTCATTTCCAATTACGGCGGCGCGATCATCCACCCGGGCAAAATCCTGGAGGCGATTTCCAAAGCAGCAAAGGGGAAATTATGACAACAGCAAAAGCAGCAAAACACCTGCCGCCGCACCCGATGGATTCCCTGTTGAGGACGGAACGTATTCCGCACATCTGGTGTCCCGGCTGCGGCATCGGTACAGTCTTCAATGCATTGCTGACGGCCATCAGCGAAAGCGGTTATGATCCCGACGCGATTGCGGTTGTTTCCGGCATCGGCTGCACCGGAAGGATGGCCGGTTACATCAGGCTCGATTCTTTCCACACCACGCACGGCCGGGCTCTGCCGTTTGCCACCGGGCTGAAGCTGGCCAAACCGGACACAAAAATCATCGTCGTCTCGGGTGACGGAGACCTGTTTGCTATCGGCGGCAATCATTTCATACATGCCGCACGGCGTAATATCGACATGACCGTCGTGTGTGTGAATAATTTCAACTATGGCATGACCGGCGGGCAACAGGCCCCCAGCACGCCGCTGGGCGCGAAAACCTCGACGACATTCAACGGATCGCCTGAGGAGCCTTTCAATTTCTGTGATCTGGCCGCCTCCTGCGGCGCCGCCTATGTCGCCAGATGGACGGCCCAGCAGGTGCGCTCGATACGCAGCTCCATAAATGAAGCGATGGAAAAACGAGGTTTCGGCTTTGTCGAAGTAATTGCTCCCTGCCCTTCCGCCTTCGGCCGGCGCAACCGCATGGGAAACGCACTGGAAATGCTGAAGTTCTATCGCGGCCGCTCGGTGACACGCAGCGATATTGACACCCGCGAGGCAATTCTGGACATCGACCGGGAAATTGTTGTCGGAAAATTTGTCGACATCGAAAGGCCGACCTTTATGGATCACTACAACAGGTACAACCGGCCGCAGATGCCTCCCTGGCGTGCGGGAGGCCCCGGCCGCGAAGTCAAGCGGTAACCACCATGCCGGATAAGAAAGAAAGACATCTTGTGATCAGCGGTTTCGGAGGCCAGGGGATCATTCTGGCCGGAGACATTCTGGGCAAAGCCGCGACTCTTTATGCGCACAGGCATGCGACAATGACGCAAAACTACGGACCGGAAGCCCGGGGCGGGTCATGCTCCAGTCAGGTGATCGTAAGCGGCGAGGAAATCCTCTTCCCCCATGTGGCCGAACCGGAGATTCTGGTCTGCATGAGTCAGGAGGCCTATACCAAAAACATCAAAACCCTGCGTCCCGGCGGCACTTTTCTGTGGGATACGGACCTGGTGCATGTGCGCCGGTCAGACATGCCTTCCCGGGCGTTTCATATTCCCGCCACCCGTTTCGCCGAAGAGCTGGGAACGAAGATGATGGCCAACATAGTCATGCTGGGTTTTTTATCTGCCGTGGAACCGCTGGTCCCCGCCGAGGCGCTCAAAAAAGCAATCGCCGATTCCGTGCCCGTGCAAACTAAAGACAAGAATCTGCACGCTTTCGCCAAAGGTAGAGAATACGGCACGGCCATCGTCAAGGGTACAGCCGGCGAGGAGCCGGCAAAAAATCAGGATTAAAAAAACCGCCTGGACATTTAAGGCCTCAAAGTGTCGCCGCCCAAGACCTTTCCTCTTTGACGGGGGAAGAGCTTTGATCATATGAAAAAGCTACCTTCCTTCGGGTTCTGTAGTAGAATGAA
>ERZ795030.1395-NODE-1395-length-32750-cov-17.208503_pt1 | contig 32750 bp, 29 predicted proteins | sample MGYA00375122_ERZ795030 | MGnify/ENA primary metagenome ERZ795030 (study PRJEB30165, sample SAMN05720146) | activated sludge metagenome | isolation source: anaerobic digester from wastewater treatment plant | place: Japan | collected 2015-04-20 ... | reverse complement strand
GAGGCGCACAGCGAGGCCGACGACCGCCAGTGGTGCGGGGAGTTCGACGACTTCATGGATCGGGTGGGGCTGCCCCGCAGGAGCCGGGAGTACGACCTCGAGGTCGAGGTCAGCGCCACCGTCCGAGTCACCCTGACCGCCACGAGTGAGGAGGAGGCCACCGACGCACTCACCCGCGAGAACGTCTGGGCCGCGCTCGGGGAGGACAACATCACCTGGGACGTGAGCGAGGTCTACGACGACTGACCCCGTGACCCGGTGCGCGTCGCCGGCGGTGACCACGACCCCGCCGGCGACGCACACCGCCACACACCTCTCCTGGCCACCCCATGCCGACTGGTCCAGCTGCTGTGGGTCGTTGCGGTGTCGGTGGTGGACGGTAGCGTCGAAGACACCACCACTTGTGAGCGGCCGACCATCGCTCACCCGAGACCCGAGGAGAGGTCATGACGTTGACCATCGAGCACACCGAGGCTGAAGGAACTTTGCTGCTGGGCACGTCCCGAGGGGACGGTTCGGCCGAGGTCGTCAAGGCGTTGGGTTGGCGGTGGGGGCGCAGCATCGGGCTGTGGTTCGTTCCGCGCAGTCGCGACGCTGCGCCGAAGCGGCCGCTGATCGAGCAGACCGCGCGGCAGCTGCGGGAGGCCGGATTCGAGGTCGAGGTGTCGATCGACACTACGACCGGGGACCGTGAAGCGGCCGAAGCGCGGCGGGCCGAGCGTGCCCAGGAGCGATCCGGCAGGCTCGCGGACCGGGCCGAGCGGGAGCAGGCCAAGGCCGATCAGCGGTATGCCGCCTCCCGCAAGATCGCCGACGGGATCCCGTTCGGGCAGCCGATCCTGCTGGGCCACCACTCCCAGGCCCGGGCCGAGCGGGACGCCCGCAAGATCCGCTCGCACATGGACGCCAGCCTCGAGCACCAGGCGCACGCTGACCAGGCGGCCGCGGCCGCCGCCAGCGCAGCTGCCACGACCGGTCATCGCCACAACCCGGTGACCGTGGCCAACCGCATCGAACGGCTCGGCGCCGACATCCGACGCATGGAACACAGCCTGGCGCAGTCCGTCGCGGCCGGTCACCCCCGTCAGGATCTGGAGGACCGGCTCGCGATCGACCGGGCCGACCTCGAGCACTGGATGCAGGTGCGCGCCGACCAGCTCGCCACCGGTCAGGCCACCAACTACAGCCGCGAGAACGTCGCCGTAGGCGACCTGGTCAAGATCGGCGGCTCCTGGCATACCGTGGCCCGCTGCAACGCCAAGACCGTGGCGGTTCAGACCGGGTACTCCTGGACCAACAAGGCACCCTGGCACAAGGTCCAGGACCACCGACCGCGACCCGAGCAGGGCTGAGACATGGCCCCAGCAGGCACCGAGGGAACCGTCGTCATCGCGACCAGCCAACTGCTGGACGCCGACGCGATCTGTCCCGACTGCAGGGAGTGGATCGTGGCAACCGGCGACCCGGACGGGATCTGGATCGAGTGCTCCTGCGATGCCGGCTACGCGGGGCCGGCGGATCAGGGTCCTGATGCCCTAAGACCCGCCCGCTCCTCTGCTGCAGCGCCCCGAGTGGGGCGCTGCACTTTGTCATCCCCGTGCCCGGTACCCCATGCCGCCGGGCACGGGGTCGATCGTTGGTGCGCAAGGGGATTCGTCGTCGGTGGGGGCGGCTAGTGTCGATGACACCAACCACCGCGGCGGGCTGACCATCTGCCGCACCGAGACCCCGAGGAGGGGACGATGAGCAGCACCGTTGAGCAGGCCGTCGAGCGCATGGATCAGCTGACCGCGATCGTCGTCGAGGCGACCGTGGCCGAGATGCGGGCGGCGGCCTACGCGATCGCCAGGCAGACCCGAGAGCAGCACCCCGCCGCGGTGCGGGTGCACCTGGAGGCTTCCGACCAGGGCGACTGGCTGGACGCGACAGGCTGGGACGCGGGTGACGAGGTGGAGGATCTCGACCTTCCCGAGGACGTGGCTTTCGCCGCCGCTCACCTCTACATCCCGCACATCGGCAACGGTGACCACGCCGGAGCCGTGCCCGGGCTGCGCTACACCGATCGTCGCCGCGGGATCTTCATCCTCGACGTCGACCGGGTGCTCGCCGACTGTGACCAGGACCCGGTCGTGGCCGAGGTGCTGGTCACCCGGGACCCGGACGGGCCCAACGACGTCGCCGTCGCCGTCCTGGGTCGCAGCGTGCAGCCCAGGCAGGTGCGGGTCTTCTCCGTGGACGCCGGAGCCGGGTGGTACCCGGTGCGGGTGGCGGGTGCCGTCTTGCCGATGACCCGGACATTGCGTTCGTTCGACACCTGACGTACAGTTTTCCGTACAGGAGGTCCCTATGAAGACGATGAGCTACACCGAGTCCCGTGCTCGCTATGCCGAGGTGCTTGACGGTGTTGCCAACGACCGGGAGGAAGTCATCATCACTCGGGCCGGGCACGAGCCGGTGGTCATCGTCTCTCTCGAAGAGTACGAGTCACTGCGCGAGACGGCATACCTGATGCGTTCGCCGGCCAACGCGCGTCGGCTGTTGGATGCCATGGAGCGACTGGAGGCCGGTCGCGGCGAGCCGCACGACATGATCGACGCCGACTGACGTGCTCCTCGTCTGGGACGAGAACGCGTGGCAGGACTACCTGTGGTGGCAGACCCAGGACCGCAGAGTCCTCAAACGGATCAACCTGCTGCTGACCGACATCCAGCGCAACGGCAACGAGGGAATCGGTAAGCCGGAGGCGCTCAAGCACGACTTCGCCGGCTACTGGTCCCGGCGCATCACGGATGAGCACCGCCTCGTGTACAAGCTGGTCGACGAAGAGATCCGGATCGCCGCCTGCCGGTACCACTACGGCTAGTGTCCCGCGTCGTGAAGGTTGCGGCGTGTTCGGAGCCTTACCCCAGGCCATGTCGTGTCTCCGAGATTAGGCGTCAGTTCATGAAAGGTGGTCCCCGCGCTGCTCCTGCCACTGCGGTCACGGGCCCAGAGGGAGATAGTGGCGTGGATCGTCTTGCACCCGCAGCACGAGTTCTCGCTGGTGGGATCGCGGGGGCGGTGGGAGTGTCATCGCCGACGATGATTCGGGAGGTGGCCGAGCTTGCTCCTGCGGGATTGATCTGGCAGGTACGCCGAGGGAATCAGCCGATGGTGCGGGCCGAGACCGACAACGTGGTGTTCGCGCCACTGGCGCAGTTGATGGCGGTGACTTCGTGCCGGTCCCGGTGGTGCGGGAGCTGCTCGCCCCTATCGCGGGGATCCGCGATGAGCAATCTACGGGTCGTGGGCGGCCCGCTGCGCCCAGGTGCCTGGCCCGGTCCTCGGCGATATCGACGTTCTGGTTATCGGTACGGCCGACCCGTGAGCTAGATGCGGTCGTGGCCGCGGCCGGGGCCCGCCTCGGTCGTGAGGTCTCCATCCGCCGGATTCGCCCGACAACCCGGGACCGCGCCGGCGATGACGATGGCACGCCGTGCCGACCTGGCGCCAACGCGCCTAACATTGGCGTGCACACGAACGTGCAGTAGTCCCCCCTCATGTCCGATTTGCGGTGGTATGCCGCCCCGGATTCTGCCTACTGCACGTTTGAGTGCGCGTTGAGCGCAGGCGGCGAGGGCACCTCGTCGGCTGTGTGGCGGGCAGCGGGCCGGGCCGGAGCGGGCGCTGCCCCCGCCGAGCGGTACTTTCGGTCCGCCGGTCTGCTGGCTCCCGACGAGCCGGCAGGTGCCTACCTGGCCACGGACGTTGGCCGGCGACCGGCGCCGTGACGGCATCGCCGTCCTTCCCCTCGGACTGCTGGCTCTGTGGGTCCTCCGTGCCTGGTTTTCACCCGCTGCTGGGTAGAGGATTCGACTCGGACCGGGGCTCGCTGAGGTACGGGGCATCGAGCACTCCCCATCGAGGGTGACGAGAGGAAGGAGGAAATGACGTGACGGGATCGGCGCGCGGCGGGCCGGCGCTGGGAGAGTTCCTGACAGCGCTTCACGACCGGTTGCGTCCGCTGTCGCGGGAGGATCTCGTGGCCGTGCTCGGCAAGCACGCTGAGCGGCTGCCGGCGCGGGAACGCCAAGCATTCCTCGACATCTTCCGCGACCCGACCCTTGCGCCCCCGGACCCGCTGAAGAGCGTCGGCGTCGAGCTGGAGGCTCGGATCGAGTCGTTCGCGGCACGGGTCGCCGCAGGTGAGTATGCCGAGGATGAGGGGTACCGCTGGGACGGCTATGGGTGGGAAGAGGAGGAGACCGCGTGGGCTCCGGACGCCGAAGCGTTGTTCGCCGAGGTCGGGGAGGTCTTCGTTGGCGGTGACCTCGCCGCGGCACGGGCGGCATACGAGCGTCTGCTGGCGCCCTTCGGACTGGCGGGCGACGACGGCTGGTCGCTGGAACTGTGGCAGCTGGAGTCCACAGACGTGCCCGAAACGCTGGCCAGGTACGTGCGCTGTGTCTTCGAGACGACGCCGACGGCCCAGCGGGTCCAGGCCGTCTACCAGGTCTTTCGTGACCTTGCGGGAGTGCGGGCCTTGAGCCTGGCGGAGGTGTCCACCACGGGGGTTGACCCGCTGCCCGACCTGGGCGCCTTCGTGCCCAGGTGGATCGACGCGTTGGTGGCCGAGAACGACGTGCTGTTGTTGCGTGATCGGGTCCGGCTCCTCGTCGAGGCCGCCAACCTGCGCGGCGGGGTGGACGCGCTGGCCGATGTTGCCCGGCGCCCTGGCCCCCACCAAGGCGGTGTCGGCCTGGCCTGGATCGATTCCTTGACCGCGCGGGGCCGCCTCGTCGAGGCGCGCGCAGCGGCCGAGCTGACTCTGGACCTGCCCGGGGCCGACGGGGCCCACCGGGCTAGGGCCGCCGACCGGCTCGCCGACCTGCACGCCCGCGCGGGTGACACTGGGGAAGCGGTGGCGGCCCGGCGCCGCGCCTGGAGTCTCCAACCGACGCGCGCCCGACTGCTCGCCCTGGCCGGCACGAGCGGGGACGCGGGGGTACTGCTCGAGACCCTTGCTGCGGAGGCCGACGCGCTGGCTCCGGGTCGGGCTGGCAGGGACCGGCTCGGCTGCGAGCTGCTCCTGCTGGCTGGTCGCCTCGACGAGGCGGTCGCCGCGCTGACCGGGTCACCCCCCCTCGGCTGGCACCGCGCCGATCACCCTGGCCAGGTGGTTCTGCCGTTCCTGTGGGCCGCGGCCATGGGCACGGCGCCGCCCGCAGGCTCTGGTCACCTCGGGCGCCTATACGCGGAGGTCGACGTTGATCCGGCTGCTCTGCCCCAGTTCGAGGGATGGTCCGGCTGGGATGGTATGCCGGGTGTGACGCCGGACCCGGGCCGGTTGCCGGCGGTTGGCCCGTCGGCTGGCCCGTCGGCGACCGGCCCGCTGCTGACCGGTCTGCTCGCTGACGCCGTTGGCCGGCTCTCGCCCGACCCTGGCACCCGCGAGCAGTGGCTGGTCATTGCCGGCGGCGTGGCCGACGCACGGATCGACGCGATCGTCTCGGGCAAGCACCGGGGCGCCTACGCCTGCGCGGCATCTCTGGCGTATGCCCATGCCGAGGCCCTCGCCGGGGTTGGCCGAACGGCGCATGCGCATGACTATCTCGTCGCCGTGCGGGCCCGGTTCCCCCGGCATACCGCTTTCCGCGGTGAGTTCGACGCTGCCGCGACCACCTCGACCCTGCGCGGCAAGGGCAGGTGAGCCCCACCACGGCGGGATGCGGAACGGCGGCCGTGCCACTTGCCCAACGAGTCTTGCCGATGACCCGGACATTGCGTTCGTTCGACACCTGACGTACAGTTTTCCGTACAGGAGGTCCCTATGAAGACGATGAGCTACACCGAGTCCCGTGCTCGCTATGCCGAGGTGCTTGACGGTGTTGCCAACGACCGGGAGGAAGTCATCATCACTCGGGCCGGGCACGAGCCGGTGGTCATCGTCTCTCTCGAAGAGTACGAGTCACTGCGCGAGACGGCATACCTGATGCGTTCGCCGGCCAACGCGCGTCGGCTGTTGGATGCCATGGAGCGACTGGAGGCCGGTCGCGGCGAGCCGCACGACATGATCGACGCCGACTGACGTGCTCCTCGTCTGGGACGAGAACGCGTGGCAGGACTACCTGTGGTGGCAGACCCAGGACCGCAGAGTCCTCAAACGGATCAACCTGCTGCTGACCGACATCCAGCGCAACGGCAACGAGGGAATCGGTAAGCCGGAGGCGCTCAAGCACGACTTCGCCGGCTACTGGTCCCGGCGCATCACGGATGAGCACCGCCTCGTGTACAAGCTGGTGGACGATGAGATCCGGATCGCCGCCTGCCGGTACCACTACGGCTAGAACCGCCAGGCGACGCCACAAGCCAAGGGCACTGTCCGTGGCAGATGGGCGTTCGGTCACAGCCACGTCGATGTGGGCTCCGTCCTCCCTTCTTTGCTGGATGCCCCGTTGAGACTGTGGGCAAAGCCGGGATCGGCGGAGATGCTGGGGGCGGCTCATCCCTACCTAGGGGGTGATCAGCAGGTCGATGACGCGACGCTGCGTTGCCAGGACGCTGGCGCACCTGCAAACGACGGTCACCAGGTCACCGCCGAGGAGTGGGCGTCGGACCAGCCCGTAACCGCGGTGGCCGTTGCCCTTGGCTGGGCGGACGGGGGCACGCACAGTCGGCCATGCGCGTGCAGGTGCTGGGTCCCTCCACGTGGCAGGCAGGGTGGACGTGCAGCAGCGCGATCGGTGAGTGCTTGCGGCACTGGTCCTGCGCCTGCCGTTGACGACCGGCGGGTCGGCGGAGGCACGTGGGGCGATGAGCCGCCGGCGTCGTACCGCAAGGTGATTCAGGCACCCAACTCCCCTGGTGGGGCGATCCTCTGAAGGAGGGTGAAGGAGAGCGGTCGGGGCCGGCGCGAGCCCCGTCCCCAGCGGTGTTCGAGATCCGGGCCCCGCCGGCGGACCCGATGCGGCCCGACCGGCCGGCAACGCGCGGTGGTCGTGCGCGGCACTCGGGCCGAGGCCGTCCTGGCGGCGTGACCGCCGCGGTTCGCGAGGCTGCCGCGGGCTCACTGACCTGAGACGCATCCATTCGACTGCGAACTGCATGATTCACGTCCTGCGAACTGTCTGATTCAGGCCCTGCCCGTTGTATGGGTGCAGCATGGAAGGCACACCGATCGGCCCCCAAGCCGGCACCCTGCTCGGTCATCTCCTCGAGTCCCTCGCCACCGTGTGCGTGCGCGTTCCTGCGCAAGCAGCCGACACCACAAACTCTGAGCAAGAGGCCGCTTGGCCATCGCGGCCGAGCAGTCGGCGCGACGGAGCGCCCGGCCGCCAGGGGAAAGGTCTCGTTCACGCTGGACCCGCTGACCGGGGCCACGGCCACCGCCAGCAGGGCGGCCGGCCGGACGGTACTCGGTCGCGCCCCGGGAAACATGTCGTTCCCAGAGGGCGCCCGACGCTCAGCGGAAGGCCGGAATCCCGGTGAGCGCCTGCCCCACGACGAGCGTGTGCATCTCGACCGTGCCCTCGTAGGTCAGCACGGACTCGAGGTTGTTCATGTGCCGGATCACCGGGAACTCCAGCGAGATCCCGTTGCCGCCGAGGATCGTCCGAGCGGTCCGGCAGATCTCCAATGCCACTCGCGGGTTGTTGAGCTTGCCCAGGCTGACCTGCTCAGGACGCAGGGTGTGGGTGTCCTTGCGCCGGCCGAGATGCAGGGCCAGCAGCAGACCCTTGGTGTACTCCAGCGACATCTCGGCGAGCTTGGCCTGGGTGAGCTGGAAGGAGGCGATGGGACGGCCGAACTGCTCCCGCTGGAGGCTGTAGCGCACGGCCGACTCCAACGCGGACCGGGCCGCCCCCATCGCCCCCCACACGATGCCGTAGCGCGCCTCGTTGAGACAGGACAGCGGTCCCTTGAGGCCACGGACCTCGGGGAAGACGGCCGACTCGGGCAGCCGCACCTCGTCGAGGACGAGCTCGCTGGTCACCGACGCGCGCAGCGAGAGCTTGTGCTTGATCAGTGGCGCCGAGAAGCCCGGCGCGTCCGTGGGCACGACAAAGCCGCGTATGCCGTCGTCAGTCTGCGCCCAGACGACAGCGACGTCGGCCACCGTGCCATTGGTGATCCACATCTTGCGACCGGTGAGGACCCAGTCCGAGCCGTCCCGCCGAGCGTGCGTCTGCATGCTGCCCGGATCGGACCCGGCGTCCGGCTCGGTCAGCCCGAAGCAACCGATCGCCTCGCCGGCCGCCATCTGGGGCAGCCACTCCCGCTTCTGCTCCTCGGTGCCCCAGCGCCAGATGGCGAACATCGCCAAGGACCCCTGGACGGAGACCAGCGAGCGGATCCCCGAGTCGGACGCCTCCAGCTCCAGGCACGCGAGGCCATAGGACACCGCGGACATCCCCGCGCAGCCGTAGCCCTCCAGGTGCATCCCGAGCAGGCCAAGGTCCCCCAGCGCCTTGGTCAGCCCACGGATGTCGTCGATCTCGCCGCGCTCGAACCAGTCGGCGACGAACGGGTCGACACGCTCCTCGCACAGCGCGCGGACCGAGCTGCGGACGAGCCTCTCGTCGACGGTGAGCAGGTCGTCGATGCCGGCCAGCTCGACACCGGTAGTGACCTGGAGGGACTGCGTGCTCATGGGTGGCTCCTTGACGGGCTGGGGGGCATCGGAAGGGCGGCGTGTCCGGCGAGCCAGTCCCGTACGAGGGCGTCGTGCTCGCCGAGGTCGGGGGGCGGCATACTCCGGTCGGGGGTGTGCTCGGAAAGCCGGATCGGGTTGCGGACCTGAGCGGCGCGGCCCGGCCCGACGTCATAGCTGGGCTCCAGGCCGAGCGAGGCGGCCCGGCGGAAGGCTCCGGCGATATCGCTGACCGGACCGACCGCGATCCCCGCGGTACTAAGAACGTCCTCCCAGTAGCCCGCGGGTCGCTCCACCAGGCGGGACTCGAGGTCCGCGGCGAGGCTCTCGCGGTTGGCGACCCGGTCGGCGTTGGTCGCGTACTCGGGGCGGGTCGCCAGCGCGGGCAGCCCCAGGGCGTTGACCAGCCGGCGGAACTGGGCGTCGTTCCCGCAGGCCACCGCGAGGTATCCGTCGGCGCACTGGAGCAGCTCGTAGGGCGCGATGGACGGATGCTGGTTGCCCATCCGGCCGGGCGAGCGCCCGGTGGTGAGATAGCCCGCGCTCTGGTTGGCCAAGGACCCGAGCAGGCTGGAGAGCAGGTCGACCTCGACCCGCTGTCCGCGGCCGGTGCGGTTGCGGGCGGCAAGGGCGGCGAGTATGCCGATGACCGCGTCCTTGCCGGTGAGCACGTCGACGAGGGCGACGCCGACCTTCTGCGGCGGCCCGTCTGCGCGTCCGGTGATGCTCATCAGCCCACCGACGGCCTGGACGACGAAGTCGTAGCCGGGCAGGTGCGCCCCGGCAGCGCTGCCGAAGCCCGTGATCGACACGTAGACCACCCCGGGGTTGGCCTGCGCGACCTGGGCGTACCCCAGGCCGTACCGCTCCATCGTCCCGGTGCGGAAGTTCTCCACGACCACATCGGCACGCCGGGCCAGGTCCTGCGCCAGGGCGAGGTCACCCGCGTCGCGCAGGTCGAGGGTGACGCTGAGCTTGGATCGGTTGACCGACTCGAAATAGGAGCTGGACCGCCCGGTCCAGGGTGGTCCCCAGCTCCGGGTGTCGTCACCGATGCCGGGGCGCTCCACCTTGACGACCGTGGCCCCGAGGTCCGCGAGGTACATCGTGGCGAACGGTCCGGCGAGGACGCGGCTGAAGTCGGCGACGAGCAGGCCCGCCAAGGGTGCGGTCACGGGGCCCTCTTCTTGCCGGGGCGACCCGGTACGGGGACGAACCGGCCGTCGACCCTGCGGGGGAGCCGCCAGGGGTTGGCGTCCGCGAGCGCGGGTGGCAGCGCTGTCGGCGGGGTGTTCTGGAAGGCCACCGGTCGGGTGAAACGAGCCAGCGCGGCGGCGCCCACCGACGTCGCGGCAGGGACGGTCGTCGACGGCCACGGGCCTCCGTGCTGCTGGGCCCAGGTGGTGGCCACACCGGTCGGCCAGGCGTCGACGGCCACCCGGCCGACGAATCGGGCGAGCGAGGTCACCACGGCGGGAGCATCGGGGTCGTCCGCCCCAGCCGTCATCACGCAGCCGACGAGGGCGCCCTGGAGGCGACCCAGGATGGCGGTGAGCTCGGCGTCATCGGCATACTCCACGACGAGGATGGCCGGGCCGAAGCACTCGGCCAGCAGCGGCGAGCCCGGCACCAGCCGCGCCGCCGGGGCAGTGAGCACGGTGGCGCAGACGCCCCAGCCGGCACCCGGCTCGGCCACCGCCCCGACGAGAGTGGCCCCGGAGAGCTGCAAGGTGCGGACCCCCTCGGCATACGAGCGAGCCATCCCGGCGGTGAGCAGCGGCCCGCGCGGGGACGCCGCCTCGAGCTCCGCCGCCACGGCCGGGGCGACCCCGGCACCGGTGGGGACGAGGAGCAGCCCCGGTTTGGTGCAGAACTGCCCCATGCCGAGGGTGAACGACTGGACGCTTCCCTTGGCCAGGGTGGCCAGGGCGTCCGGCTGCGCGACGGCGGCGGGCGTGACGACGACGGGGTTGACCGTCCCCATCTCGGCGAAGACCGGGATGACTCGCGGTCGGCTCTGCGCCAGGCTCCACAGGCTCAGCCCTGCGGCTTGGGAACCGGTGAAGGCGACCGCGCTGATCGCGTCGTCGAGCACCAGGGCGCGACCGTTGTCCAGACCGGACACGGCGCCGAAGGTGCCGGCAGGGGCGCCGAGCTCGGCGAGGGTCGACGCCGCCAGGTCGGCGAGCGCCGCATGGGTGAGCGGGTGCGCCGGGTGGCCCTTGACGATGACCGGGCAGCCGGCCGCCAGCGCTGATCCGGTGTCATTGCCCAAGGTGCCGAAGCCGAACGGGAAGTTGCTCGCCCCGAAGACAGCCACCGGTCCCAGGGGCACGGCGACCCTGCGCAGGTCGGGCGTGTCCGATGTGGCGTGGTCGATCGTGGCGCCGAGCCAGGAGCCCTCGCGGCATACCGCGGCGTAGAAGCGCAGCTGGTTGGCGCACCGGGCCACTTCCGCGGTGAGCCGGGCTGTGCCGAGCCCGGTCTCCCGGTCGGCGGTCGGGACGAGGGTGTCGACGGCGCCGGCGACGGCGTTGGCGAGACCCTCGAGCCAGCCAGCCCGAGCCGCGGGGCTCACCGATCCGACGGCTGTTGTCGCCAAGACCGCGGCCGCCACCGTCTCGGCGAGGTGCTGGGGTGTCGACACCGGTATGGCGGCGACGACCTCGCCGGTGCGGGGGTCCAGAGCCAGATCACTCACCATGGTGGTGGCGGTCATCCCAAGGCCTCCACCAGCACACCGAGGGCTTCGGTGAGCAGCTCGTCGCTCATCACCAGAGGGGGCAACAGCCGCAGGACGTTGCCATATGTGCCCGCCTGCAGGACCAGGACGCCGGCCCGGTGGCAGTATGCCGCGACCGCCGTAGCGAGGTCCGGCGCCGGGGTCTTCGTCCCCGGCACTACCAGCTCCAGCGCGACCATGGCCCCGCGGCCGCGGACCTCTCCGATGATGGGGTTGACCGCGGCGACCGGGTCGAGGGCCGCGCGGATGATGGCCTCGATGTGGCGCGCCCGGGCGACCAGCCCCTCGCTCTCGATCGTCTCGAAGACACCGAGAGCAGCGGCGCAGGCCACCGGGTTGCCGGCGAAGGTGCCGCCGAGCCCGCCCGGCGAGACCGCGTCCATGAGGTCCGCGCGACCGGTGACGGCGCCAAGCGGCAGCCCGCCGGCCAGGCCCTTGGCCGTCGTCATGAGGTCCGGGACCAGGCCCTCGAGCTCGGAGGCGAAGATCGCTCCAGTCCGGGCGATCCCGGTCTGTACCTCGTCGGCGATGAGGACGATCCCGTGCGCCCGGGCCAGCTCGGCCACGCCCTGCAGGTACCCAGGTGGGGGGACGATCACGCCGCCTTCGCCCTGGATCGGCTCGATGACGATGGCGGCGCAGTGCCGGGCACCGATCTGCTTGACGACGAGGTCCTCCAGCGCCGCCAGGGCCTCGGCCGCGCAGCGCTCGGGGCCGCTGTCCCAGCGGTAGGGATAGGCCAACGGGGCGCGGTAGACCTCGGGGGCGAACGGGCCGAAGCCGTCCTTGTAGGGGGCGTTCTTGGCCGTCATCGTCATGGTCAGAAGGGTGCGTCCGTGATAGGCGTGGCCGAAGGTGACCACCGCTGGGCGACCGGTGGCGGCCCGGGCGATCTTCACCGCGTTCTCGACGGCCTCCGAACCGGTGGAGAACAGGGCCGACTTCTTCGGCTGGTCTCCGGGGGCGAGCCGGTTGAGGGTGTCGCAGACCTCGACGTAGCCGTCGTACTCGGTGACGAGGAAGCAGGTGTGCGTCAGCTTGGCGACCTGCTCCTGGACGCGGTGAACGACCGCGGGTGCGCTGGCCCCGACCGTCGTCACGGCGATCCCCGAAGCGAGGTCGATGAGGTGGTTCCCGTCGACGTCCACGAGGATCCCGCCGCCGCCGCGCTCGATGAAGACCGGCAGCACCGTGCCCAGGCCGGCCGAGAGGACGGACGTCCGATGCGCGTGCCGGGCCTGCGAGGCCGGGCCGGGAATGGCGGTGACGAGCTTGCGAACCTGCTCGACAGGAGCCAGGGTCATCGGGGCGGCGCCGGGCGCGGGCGGGGCGGTGATATCGACGTTGAGTGACATGTGGTTCTCCCCTGCAGCTCAGGTGATGGGTCGGGACCGACATGGTCTCGGTGGCCAACAGACCGAGGACCGATGTCGCAACGGTAGGTGAGCCGACTCTGCAGCACCTTGGATGTTCTATCCAGACATGGGACACTCTGAGATGAAATGACCAGGACCGGTTCGGAGTCGACGCCCACCCTGCGCCATCTGTGCGCCCGGGTTCCCGACGCCTTGGTCCCGCTCGTCCCCCGACCTGCACCGGACCTCCCGCTCACCGCAGTCCACATCAGCGAGCTCACCGACCCGACGCCCTATCTCGACGGTGGCGAGCTCTTGCTCACCACCGGCCTCACCCTGCCGCGCCGCGACGACGGATGTCGCCGGTATGTCGACCGCCTCGTCGACGCGGATCTGGCCGGCATCGCCTTGGGCCTGGGTCCGGTCCACCACCGCGCGCCGGCGGCACTGGAACGCGCCTGCCGTTCGGCGGGCCTGCCGCTACTCGTCGTCCCGGACGAGGTCCCCTTCCTCGCCGTCACCCGCGGCTTCTGGGAGGCGGTGGGGGAGGAGCACGAACGGCTGCTGTATGCCGCCCTCGACGCCGACCGCCGGATCGTCGCCGCCGCCACGTCGACCGATCCGGTGCCGGCGGTCGTCCGCGCGCTGGCCGAGGCGGTGCACGGGTGGGCCGTCCTCGTGGACGTGCACGGCGCCGCCCTTCAGTCGTGGCCGCCCGAGCGCGCCGCGGACGCCGCGAGGTTGGCCCCGGAGATCGACCGGCTGCGCACTGCGGGCGCTCGCTCGGCGGCCACCTTCCCCCTCGACGACCTCGATGTCGTCGTCCACCCGGTGCTGGCTGATGACGCCGTCGTCGGCTATCTCGCGATCGTCTCCAGCCCCCCACGACGCCCGACCGCACGGCGTGCCGTGCTCGTCGCGCTCGCTCTGCTGGGTTCCGAAGCGGTGCGCCGCCGGCAGGCCCAGTCGGTCGACGCGGTGCGCCGGGCCGCCGTCGCTCATCTCGTCGACGCCAGGCAGCTGCGGGCCGGACGCCTGCTCGCCGGCGCGCTCGGCGTCGAGTTCCCCCCGACGAAGGTCCGGGTGGTCGTCGCCGTCGGCGCGGACGGCCGGGGGGGACCCGAGGTCCTCGCCGCCCTCGTCGACGCGCTGGCGCGGCAGCGGCCAGAGCACGCCAACCGCTGGGTCGGGGACACCGAGCCGGAGGCCGCGTGGATCGTCGTCCCAGGTGCCCTGCCGCCACCGGACGGCCCCTCGCTCGCGGCGGACATGGTCGGTTTGGGGGCCGAGTCCAGCCGGCGGTCCCGGGTGCTCGTCGGTCCGGTGGGCGATATCGCCGACGTGCCCACGGTCCGGGCACACCTGGCCGCTCGACTGGCCGACGCGTCGAGCCCGAGCACACCGGGCTGGCTCCCGGCTGCAGCGGTCGACCCCCCAGGTTGGGCTCGTGCGCTCCTCGAACCGCTGTCGCGCCACCACCGCGCTGACCTCGTCGGGGCGGTTGCGGCATACCTGCGTCACCGGGGGCACTGGGAGGCGGCCTCACGCGAGCTCGACGTGCACCGCAACACCCTCCGAGCCCGGATCGCGCGGGCCGAGGCGCTGTTGGGCGCCTCCCTGGAAGACCCCGATCTCACATCACGGGTCTGGCTGGCGCTGCGCTCCAGCGGCTTGGCGTGATTCCATGGGCCGAGGCCGGGGCGCACCGACTCGGCCCGACAGTTCGAGCAGAGGCGACGAGCGAGAACGACGGGAGGCCCCGTGTCGATCACCGTGTCCCGACTGTGCGCCGACCCGACCCTCGGTCTGACCGTCGTCGCGGGGGCGGCGGGAGCTCACCGCGTGATCAGCTGGGCGCACACCAGCGAGCTTGCCGACCCCACCCCCTGGTTGGAGGGTGGCGAGGTGCTCATGACCCTGGCGCTCAACCTCGACCTCACTGCGGCGTCGCAGTACGCCTACGTCGAACGTCTCGCGGGGGCAGGAGTCGCCGCATTGGCGGTCGACACCGGGATGATCCATCCCGTCGTCCCCGCAGGTCTGCTTAGTGCCGGTGACGCCTTCGGCCTCCCGGTGCTCGCCGTCCCGGCCGCCACGCCCTTCCTGGCCATATCGCGTGCCGTGATCTCTGCTGTCACGGCGGCCCAGATCCGCGCGTTCCAGCAGACCTCCAAGGACCAGGAACGGCTGGCCAGCGCGGCCCTGCTCACCGGGAAGTCCGGTGTCGTCGAGACCCTCGCGAAGGTCCTCGGCGGCAGCGTCCTGCTCCTCGATGCCAAGGGGCGGACACTGGTGTCGGCCGGCCCGGACCGGGTGCAGCTCGCGACCCGGGTCACCAACCGGCTCCAGGCGTATGCCGCCCGCCAGGCCGGCAGCGCGCGCCAGGCCGGTTTCACCCATGTCGACGACGATGGCCACCTCGTCGTCCATGCCCTCGACGCCCCGGCCACCTCCCGGGGCTACCTCGCCCTGGGAACGGCCGACGCGCTGACGAGCAGCGAGCGGCTGCTCATCAGCCACGCGATCACCTTGTTGTCGATCGTCCTGGACCGGCCGACCCAGCTGCGCCGGACCGAGACGCGGCTGCGGCGGGCCGTCTTCCGGTCGCTGCTGCGGCAGGGCGCGGACACCGATCTCGCTCTCGTGAAGTTCTTCGGCTTCACCCGGACCGCGCCGGTCGCCGTGAGCGTCATCGTCGAGACCGGCTCCCCGCGGTTCAGCGAGACGCTCGTCGTCGACGGCCTCGACGAGCACCAGGTGCCCTTCCTCACCAGCGCGCTCGCCGACGGCATCGCCATCCTGCTCCCGGCGGACGTCATCGACGAGCGGACCACGGAGCTGCAGGAGCTCTTCTACCGGGCCCTGGGCCGGCGGGTCAGCGCCGGGGTGGGCAAACCGGTCGACCTGACCCGCGCGGTCGAGAGCCTGCGCCAGGCCCGGGCGGCCGCCCGGGTGGGCATGACCGAGCCGGGCCGCAAGGTGGGATTCGCCGAGCTCGACGTCTTCGAGCTGTTGCTGGGGACCCAGCCGCGGGACACCCTCGAGGCGATTGCCTCGGCGGTCCTGCATCCCCTGGAGACCCTCGGCGGCGCCGAGCTGCTCCGCACGACGGCGGAGTTCCTCCTGCGCAACGGCCACTGGGAGAGCACCGCGGCCGCCCTCGGGGTCCACCGGCATACCCTGCGCAACCGGATCGACCGGATCTCCACTCTGCTGGGACGGGACCTCAGCTCCGCCCCAGCCCGGGCCGAGGTGTGGATGGCCCTCAAGGCGCGCGAGCTGCTCTCGATGAGCGGCCAGGACTCCTCCCAGTGGTTCGGCCTGGACGAGGGCGATCTCAGCGAGACGGGCGAGGTGGACCAGCTCGGCCCCGAGACGGGCACCAGTGGCTGGAGCGGATGGGCCGGCTGAAGGCTCCGACCGGCCGATCCGCTCCAGTCTGGCAGGTCAGAGCGCTGAGGCTCCGAGGATCGTCGGAGGAACCGGAGGGGCCACCCCGACCGACGACGTGACGTACTGCGAGCGCAGGCCCGAGATGATGCTCCGGCACCGGTCGGTGAGGGCCTTAGGGTCGTCGGTCTGCATCCGCGCCTTGGTCACGACGATGCCCAGGTCAGCCCCCTTGAAGAGGTAGTCGCCGGCGCCGTAGACCCGCATGAAGAAGAGCTCGTTCTCGTCCTGGAGGCCGTGCCAGTCCGAGGACAGCCGACGATACTCGAGCCGACCGCCGGGCAGCACGCCCCACGTCCCGGTCCGCGGGGCAGCGGCGATGAGCCCGACCTGGTCCTCGGGCTGCTTCATGATGAGCTGGCTCCACATGTCGATCGCCGCCAGCTCGCTCCAGCGCTCGTTGATCTCGTCGACGTCGAGCTCATAGTCGACGTCCATGTACTCGAGCAGATGGAAGAGGAAGAGCGGCAGGTCGGCATACGCGCCGGCGGTGACATTGGTGATCGGGGAGGCACCGGAGATCCGGGGGTTGAGCTCACCGAGGTAGACCTCGTCGGTGTCGAGGTCGATGAGGACGTCCACCTCGAAGAAGCCCTGGTAGCCCTCCTGGGCCAAGCGGTCCCCAAGACGGCGGACCAGGGTCGTCGCGGCCGCCCGCTGCTTGGTCGTCATGGCGTCGGGGAACATGTCGTTGCCGCACCAGCCGCCCTTGTATGGCGTCAGCTCGGTGTAGCCGGTGAGGTCGACCATGAAGGGGCCTACGATGGTCCCGTGTCGGGTGATGACCGCCTCGACCGCGAGGGCGGTGTTGCGGATCCGTTTCATGATCTTGCTCTCGCGGTTGGCGAGGTTGATCGCGTGCTTGGTCCAGTCCGACTCGTCGGCCACGAAGAAGGTCGTCTTGCCCGAGTCGCCATAGGGCAGCTGGATGACCAGGTCGGTGCCGAGCCCGGCCGCTTCGGACATCGAGACCAGCGTGGCGTAGTCGGTCGGCGTGCCGAGGATGTTCGGGACGCTGGGTGCCCCGGCCTCGTTGCCCAGGCGCGTGGTCTCCAGCTTGGAGTCCAGCCGGGAGCGCAGCGCGTATGGCGGCAGGGTCAGCCGGTAGCCCAGGTCACGACAGATGGCCTCGGTCTCTTCGTCGAAGAAGACCGCCATGACGCGAGGAGTGCCTGGGCGTGCGGCGATCCGGGCCCTGATCTCGTCATTGCGCAGGAGCCAGTTGGTCACCTCCTCCGCGCTGGTGAAGGTCTCGGTGCCCTTCCGGACGGGGGACATCACCCGCGGGTGCATCCCGTCCCACGGGTCGTAGTAGGACACATAGGTGAAGCTGCGAACCCACCGGTCCAGCCCGAGCAGGTTGAAGGCGGTCGGACCGAAGAAGTAGATCGGGTCCTCGTTCGTCCGGAAGAAGGTCCGGATCTCGGAGATATTGCGCAGTCCGTGGGTAGGCTTCACCGGAGCTCCTGGTGGTGGGTGACGGGGTGCTGGTGGGTGTAGCGGTCCAGGGCGGCTGAGATCGACTCGAAGGCCCCGAGGGTGTCGTAGAACAAGGCGCCGTTCTGCGCCGTCGGCCAGGTCGAGAGCTTGACGCCGACGACCCCCGACTGCTGGTTGACGTAGACCATCTGGCCGTGGATGCCCAGGGCGAGGAAGACGCTCCGGTCGGGGAAGGGCACCCAGACCTGGTTGCGGTAGTGGCCACCCGGCATACCGGTCGGGCTGTTGGTGGCCGCGAAGGCGTCCCGTGAGTCTTCGGCCGCCACCAGCGTGTCGACGACGAACCACGGCGGGGCGACCTGCGCGCCCGAGCGGGCGATCCCGTTGCGCGCGAGCATGTCGGCCAACCGGCCCACGTCCCTTAGGGTCGCGCTCAGCCCACCGTCGCCGACGGCGACGCCGGTCGGGTCGACGGTGATGTGAGCCGGGAACTCGGCCCCGATCTGCGCCCAGACCCACTCGTGGATGAGGGTGGCCAGGTCCTGGCCCGAGGCCACCTCGCAGATCCACGAGAGGACGTTGGTCTCGCTCGAGCGGTACCGGAACCGGCCGCCGTGCTCCTCGTCGCGGGGCAGCTGGGCGAGGAACTCCCGCAGCGACCCAGGGACGTCCTCTCGGGGGGACCGCCAGCCACAGGCGTGCTCCATGAGATAGACGTCCGCGTCTGGGTCGTGGTACGTCTCGTTGAAGCGGACGCCGGTGCGCATGTCGAGGACGTCGCGCACCGTCGCTCCCGCGAAGCCCGACCCGGCGAGGGCCGGGATGATCGCCTCGACGCGGTCGTCCAGGGCCAGGACGCCGTCCTCGACCAGGGCGCACGCGATGACCCCCACGACGGTCTTGGTCACCGACATGAGCAGGTGCCTGGTCGAGGGCGCCATCGCCGGGGCGTACCACTCGGCGGCGATGCGCCCGTGGTGCATGACGAGGAAGCCGTCGGTGTGGCTCTCGGCGAGGAGCTGCTCGACGCTGGTGTGATCGACGATGCGGGCCGTGACGTCATAGCGCGGCGTGATGACGTCGAGGACCGGGATCGGAGCCACCTCCAGGGTGACCGGTGCCGCGGACGCGGCGATCGGCGCCGTCGCCAGCACCTCATCGAGGTGGAGGAAGCTCCAGCGCAGCCCGGGGGGCTCGGCCCAGTTGTCTCGGGTGACGGACCAGGGCGCCGACTGGTCCGTCCCCGCGTCGAGCACGTTCATGGATCAGGCGCCCCCGCCGCTGCGGGTCTCGACCGGATCGACCAGGTGTGGGTGCGCCAGGTCCGGCAGGCCGGGGCGACCCACGACGCTGTAGACCGGGATACACAGGCTCTCGCGGGCCTGGGCAACGACGTCGTTGGGCACGAGCATCTGGGAGTCCTCGGAGTTGCGCACCACGAGGATCGAGTCGGGTCGGAAGGTGCCGACGCCCTCCTCGAGGGCGATGGCCGGGGAGAAGTCCCCGAGACTGCCCTCGGTCGGGACACCGGCCTGGCGCAGAGTGCGGACCATCTCGTCGAGTCGTGCCTGGGCCACCTCGATCGTGGCGGCCCGGATCGATGCGGCTCGGGCGAACTCCGCGGTCCCCGTGTCGATCGGGTTCTTGGGCACGACGACATAGGCCTCGACGTAGCGCTCCGAGCTGAGCAGGTGCACCTGCGCGAGCAAGGCGGCCGGCTCCAGCTCGTCGTTGGCGAGGACGAGCAGCCGATGGGCCGCGACGGGCGTCGGCTCGCCGTCGACCTCCACGGCGTCGACGACCTTTTCGCGGTAGCCCTTGATGAGCCGGAAGACGACGAGCAGGAAGGCCCACGAGGCAAGGCCCAAGGTGATCTGCGATCTGGTGTCCTCGCGGACCGCCATGGAGATGAGGACGGCGAGCATCGCGAGGATCGTCGCGATGGTGAGCCAGGGGAACAGCCACATTCGGAACTTCAGAGTCTGACCTGCCGCGTCCGCTCGGCGCCGCAGGACGAGCTGGGAGCCCGCGATGAGGATGTACGCGAAGAGGATGACCGCGCCGGAGGAGTTGAGCAAGAAGGAGAAGACGCCCGACGGCGAGATATACGCCGCGATGACGCAGAGGAAACCGACCACCGTCGACAGGAGGATGGCGTAGGTGGGAACGCCCCGGCGGTTGACCCAGAGGACCTGGGGCGGAGCTTCGCGGCGACCGGCCAAGACGAAGAGCATCCGCGACGCGGTGTAGAGCCCGGAGTTGAGGCAGGACAGCACGGAGGTGAGCACGACCGCGTTCATGATCGAGGCGGCATACGGGATGCCGATGACCTCGAAGGCGCTCACATACGGGGACTTGCCCAGCTCGTTGGAGTTCCACGGCAGGATGACGGCAAGGAGGAAGACCGAGCCGATGAAGAAGAGCGAAATGCGCCATACGACGGAGCGGGTCGCCCGGGTGACGGCGCGCTCAGGGTCGTCCGACTCGGCGCCGGCGATCGTCGCGATCTCGGCCCCGACCATGGAGAAGATGACGACGACGATGCTCGACAGCAGGATCGACGGGCCCTTGGGGAAGAAGCCGCCGTGCTCGGTGAGATTGCTGAAGTCCAGCGTCGACCCCGGCCAGGCGCCGAGGACGAAGAGGGACCCGATGCTAAGGAAGACCAGGATCGTGGCGACCTTGATGCCGGCGAACCAGTACTCGAACTCACCGAAGGACCGCACCGAGTACAGGTTCGTCGCCGTCATCAGCACCATGAGGATGAGCGACAGGATCCACAGGGGCGCATCGATCCAGTAGGTGATGATCTTGGCGCCGGCGACCGCCTCGAAACCGACGACGATGACCCAGAAGTACCAGTACAGCCAGGCCACCGAGAAGCCCGCCCACGGGCCCATGGCGTCGCGGGCGTACTCCGCGAAGGAGCCGGTGCTCGGTTTGGCGACCGCCATCTCGCCGAGCATCTGCATCACCATGATGATGAGCACGCCGGCTAGGCCGTAGGTGAGGAACGCGCCGGGCCCGGCTTCGTTGATCACCACGCCGGAGCCGACGAACAGACCGGCTCCGATGACACCACCGATCGCGATCATCGTCAGGTGTCGCTGTTTCAGCCCCTGATGCAGTCCTGTGGTTGCCATGGGTCCTCCGGGAGAGTTGGTCCCACGCCATGAGTGGGATATCCGGAGTATCTGGACCCGAGAACCCGGAGGAATATGGACGAGCTGTCCACCTGCGGGGGTGGGAATCGCCAGAACGTCCACTTGACGGGAGATGAACAGCCGGTGAGCGGACGTCGTCCACGCCCTCGTGTGGACGCCAAACGTCCTGGCGTCCGGCCCACGGCCGCCTCAGCTCTGCGGGAAGACGGCGGCCCGGGCCAGCGCGCGCTGCGTCGGCGTGGTCACACCGAGCAGGTGGCCCTGCCAGGAGCCCGTCGCCCAGACCAGCCGGTCGATGACGTGGAACGCAGTGCGCCATACCTGGGCTGAGGTCACGGGCTGACCCAGGTCGGTGCGCCACCCCGCGCGGGTGAGGACCTGCGCGATCTCGACCCAGACGGCCTCGCCGATCTGCGACCCCGCCGCCGTGTGCAGGAGGGTGAGGATGCAGACGTCCCGTTCGAACGAGTCCGCTGCCGCGGGTACCAGACCGCGCGCCACGACCAACCAGAGCGCGGCCGCGTCCCCGTCGGCCGCCCGCCCTGCAGGCGTACGGACCAGCCGTCCCTTGTGCTTGCGGAGCAGGCGGTCGGCCACGACGATCTGGCGCAGCTCGGCCACGGGGTGTGTCTGGTCCTCCCTGTTGCCCTTGCCGAACCAGGTCGCGTCGAGCCGCAGGGCGACGAACGCGTCCCGCACCGCCGCCGGCCGCATCCACCCGGCCGCCGTCAACGGTATGCCGTCCTCGCCCGCCATCGAGAGGAGCACCTGCCAGGGCCGGACCGCCGCCCTGGTGTCGAGAGCGCCGACCTCGCGCGGGCCGAGCTGCTCCGCGTCGGACGTCTCGCCGGCCCGGTCCCCGGTCATCGCCGCGTGGGTGAGCTCGGCAATGGCCGTGACGTCGCGCAGGTCGAGCCGTTCGACGAGTTCGGTCACCGCGTCATGGGTCCGTACCGCGCCGCGCTCTGACTCCCAGAGGCCCATCAGCTCCTCGGTCGTCATCGACCCGATCCGTAGTGCGGTAGTGGTGCCGTCGACGTCAAACTCGCTCGGATCCCACTCCGGTGGCACCCAGGTGTCCAGGGGCTCTGTGAGGGGGGTGCCGGCGGTCAACGCCGCGACGATCTCGTTGTGCCCGCCGGGTCCGCCGCAGTCTTCGAGAGGACAGGCCCGACGTCCGTCGAGACAGACCGCGGGCGGGTCGTCGTCGGTGGCCGAACGCACCGACTCGACCGTGACGGAGTGGTCCCACCCGTCGCCGAAGTCGTAGGTGTAGAACAGCCGGTCGCCGGGCCTCCGGAGCAGCTGGTCGACCTCGACCGCGTCCTCGTGCCCGGCGACGCGGCTCTCATCGCCGTCCCACTCGTGCTCGTCGAGGTCGTTGACCAGGTGCGGCCCGGTCCACAGCCGCTTCGCCGGCCCGACCCAGAACCGGTGCAGATGACCGTCGCTCCACCCCATCGCCGCCTGGAGGATGCCGTGGAGCTCCGTCGCGGTGAGGTCGCTACGGATCGCCAGGCGCCGCCAGACGATGGGCTTGGTGCCGTCGAGGTCGACCCGGACGGTGAGGACGCTTGCCTCGTCGCGCGCCTCGGGGAGCTGCTGGACCCGCCCTCGTCGCGCCGGGCTGGGGGCCGCGTCGTCCCCGAAGACGCCCGCGGTCACTGCTCGGCCCAGGTCCTCGATGGAGGGCATCCTGTTGGCAGCCAGCCACTGGTCGATCGCGTCACGTCCCGGGCCGGTCGGGGGCGTCTTGGGCATGAACCGACAATGCCAGCGGTATGCCGGTCCCGTCACCCCGGCGAGCGGCGGATCGCTCACGACCTCGACTTTCGCGGCGACAGACAACCGTGGGCGTGCACACGAACGTGCAGTAGTCCCCTTTCGTGTCCGTTTTGCGGTGGTATGCCGCCCCGGATTCTGACTATTGCACGTTTGAGTGCGCGGTGAGCGGTCGTCTGGTGGCCGGCCTGGACGCTCCGACGGCATCGCGGCCAGCGGCCTAGCCGCAGTAGCACGTCGCGATGAAGGCAGCAGAGGACGACGGTGGCGCACAACGCAGAAGGTCGTGCGGTGTGTCGGGTGCAGCGACTGCCGTGCTCGACAGGTTGCCCGGACCGAGGCCGTTCGTACCATGGAGGCATGGCTGATTCGGGGCACCAGACACAGCGCATCGGACACGCCGATCGCGAGGCCGCCGAGCGCGAGCTCGCACTGCACACGAACGCGGGGCGGTTGACCGAGCAGGAACGGGTCGAACGCGTCGACGCCGCGCGGGCGGCGGTCACCCGGGCGGACCTCGACGCCGTCTTCGCGGACCTTCCCCGTCCCGACGCTCCGCCCTACCTGCAGGTGTCGGACGCACCGGCCTGGCCCGGTCCGACGGTCTCGGGTCCACCGCCCGCGCCGATGTCCGACTCGGCTCCACCACCGGCCCCAACGCCTCAACCGACCGGCTCGACGACGTCGTCGAGGATGCTGGCAGTCAGCGGCAGTGTTGCGACCTTCCTTTTCCTCGCCTGCGGTATGGCGTTCGACGGCTGGGCCTGGGCCTGGGTGTTCTTCCTCGTGCCGGGGATCGTCGCCACGTGGTATGGCGACGACGACTGAGGCCGACCCCCGGTCATGGGTGGGCCGGGGCTGCTCAGGTGCCGAGCCGCTCGTCGAGGAGTCGGATCATCGGCCAGGCACCCTCGGACCAGTTGGCCAGGATCGTGTACGTGATGGCCGTCGATGGTTGATGCAGGCTGAGGAAGGAGACGCCGGCGTCATACCCCTCCATGAAGACCGCATCACCAGCGGCGGCGAGGTGGAAGCCGAGCCCGTACCGCCGACTCTCCTGCGGCCAGTCACTGCACGGGCGCAGCAGCTCCGCGACGAGCGGGGGCGCCACGATCTGCCCGGCGAAGAGCGCCGACCACAGCGCGTGAAGATCGGCGAGCGTCGAGTAGGTCCCGCCGTCGCCGCTGCCCCGGACCGGTAGGTGCAGGACATTGGTGCGCAGCCCGGTGGCGTCGAGGTAGCCCACGGCGCCGCGCCCGGGCAAGGAGTCGGTGCGCAGGAAGGCGGTGTCCGGCATGCCGGCGGGGTCGCAGACCAGGTCCGAGACCAAGGTGGGAAGGTCGGTTCCCGCAGCCCGCCCGGCAAGGACTGCGAGCAGCACATAGCCGGAGTTGGTGTAGGTGAACCGTTCGCCGGGCGCGAAGACACGCGGACGGCCGTCGAGTACCCGCAGGTACGCCTCGGAGGTCGCCAGCTCGTGGACCGGCACGGGTAGCGCGTAGTCGCGGACGTTGCCGCCGGAGCTCTCGTCCAGGTAGTCACCGATGCCCGAGCGGTGCGCGAGCAGATGCTCGACCGTGACACCGTCGCCGACCAGCGGCAGGTCCTCGCCCAGCAGCGACCGGGCGGTGGTGTCCAGCCGGAGCGTGCCCTGCTCGACGAGCGCCATGACGGTCACGGCGGTGAGGCTCTTCGTCCCACTCGCCATGGCGAACTGCGTGTCGACGGTCGCCGGGATGCCGTGGGCTCGGTCGGCCAGCCCGTGTGCCGCACAGACCACGGTGTCACCCTCGCGGTCGACCCGGACCGCCCCGGAGAAGCCGGTGCGCTCGGCGACCTCGGCCACTTCGGTCTGCAGGGTGGTCATGGCCGGTCAGGCTAGCCCGCACCCCGGGGCACGCGCCCCCGAGTTATGCGACCAGGGCGGCGCCGGCATCCAGCGGTCGGGGACCGTCTGCACCCACTGGTATGCCGCGCGCCGCCCCTCGCGGACGGGATGGTTCAGCGGCCGAAGGCAGCCTCGAAGTGGTCCTGCAGCTGCTGGGACCACTCGCCGCTCGCGCTGCAGGGCGCGACGCTTCCGCCCGAGGCGACGATGAGGTACCGCTGGCCCATCTCCGGGTTGACCGTGCCGAGCAGCGCGGTCTCCGTGCCCGTCGGGGCCTGGAGCCGCACGGTCGTCGCGCCGTTGCCCCCGGCATACCACGTGGACACCGAGAGGGTGGCGACGCCATCCGTCACATCCGTGACCGTGCCGTCGAAGGCGACCTCGGCCTGCTTCGTCGTCGCGACGTCGATGGCCAGGCACATCGCCGAAGCGTCTGTCGCGGCGACCGACAAGGTCAGTGGCGCGGTGGGCTTCGGGCCGTTGGTCGCGATGCCGACGCCGACGCCGCCCATGAGCAGGGCGGCAGCCGCGGCGGCAGGCCACCACCGGCGTCGGGGTGGGGCCTGGGTCGTTGTGGAGATCTGGGTCATGACGTCCTCCAGTGCTGACGGGTCGACACCGGGGGCGATCCCCGGTGCGGCGGGATCGGCGGCGCGGAGCATGGCCCGCAGAACCTCGTCCTCCTGGCCGACCGGCCAGCGGAACAGGCCTTCGTCGTTCGGGGTCGTGCGGTCATGTGCTGTCATGTCGCGAATCCCTCCTCCCTCACTGGTTCTCTGTCCGCCACCTCGGTCAACCTTTCCCGGAGCCGCTTCTTGGCGCGGTGGAGGCGGATGCTCACGGCATTGGCGGAGATCCCGAGGACCTTGGCGATCTCGGCCGGTTCGAGCTGCTCCCACGCCCACAGCTGCAGCACCTCCCGGTCGTCGGCGCGCAGCCCGCGCAGCGCGGAGCGGACGCCCTCGGCCGCGAGCCCGCTGTCGTCGAGGAGTTCGCTCGCCGGGTCGGGGGCTGTCGGGGGTGGCGGGTCAAGCATGGCGATCCGGTGGGCCAGCGCGCGCTGTCTGCGCGCCCCGCGGGTCGCATTAGCGAGGCACCCTCGGGCCACGGCGTAGCACCAGGGGAGCGGCTCGAGAGTCGGCACATCGTCGAGCCGGCGCCAGATGACGACGAGGACGTCGTTGAGGACCTCCGCCGCCGTGTCGCGGTCCGTGCGGCGCAGCAGGAAGCGCCATACCGGGTCGTGCACGGCGGCGACGACGGCAGCGAACCGGTCGGCGCGCGCCGGGGAGTCCTCCACGACTACCTCCTGTCCGGCAGGGGCCTGAATCTTTCCACGCCGCTCCGACGGGGCCGCTTCGATGGAGGCCAACCCCCGCGCGATGGCAGAGTCTCAGATCTCCCAGCTGGCCTCGGCGCGGTCGATCGAGGCGGCGTGGGCGACGAAGCGGGCGCCCTCGTCGGTGCGCAGCCAGCCGCGGACGGCAAACGCCCACTGCGCAGCCATCCCGAGGAAGACCGACGTGGTGAGCACGACGGGGGAGGCGCCGACCGCCGCAAGCACCGCGGCGAGGGCAATGACGCCGAGCCCGGCGCGGGTGGCCGGGCGATACATGGGGGCCAGGGCGGACCAGTCGCGCAGCAGGCGGGCCGCCGCACCGGCACTGAGCAGTGCCAGCGCAACGAACGCCGCGAAGGCCCACGACGGGCCGGCGAGGTCGTCGGAGTGGGAGCGCTCGATGAGGCTGACGGTCACGCCTCCGACGCCGGTGATGGCCAGGGCCAGCGGCAGCTGGACGAGGTTGAACAGGTACCGGGCGCCCAGGGTCGGAGCGGGCTCACGGCGCCCGATGAGGTCGAAGTAGGTCCACCAGAAGGCCATCGCCACCGCCAGACCGGCGAAGCCGGTGGCGAAGACGGTGGGGGTGAGCACCTCGACCGAGCCGAGGCCCGCGACCACCCCAGCCACCACCTCGCCGAGGACGATGATGACGAAGAGCCCGAAGCGTTCCAGGAGGGACTCGGTCGCCAGCGGGCTGCCCTGCTCGGTGTCCACCGCTGGCTCCGGCGCCCCCTGCGTCGTCAGCTGCGGCACCTCCTCGGTGGTCGTCGACATCGCCCCCTGCGCCGAAGCCGCACGAGGGGAGCGGACAACCTGCAACGCCATACCGACGACATAGGCGAAGGTGAAGGCCGCCCACATCCACAACCGCGCCGGCCCTGACACGACGATGGACAGCCCGATCCACGCCGTCATCACCGCCATGGTGACGGTGTAGCGGGTCGCGACCGGGCCGTACAGCGGGTCACCGCGTTCCATCCGGGCCACGACGACCCACTGCCCGACGAGGACGATGAGGACGACAAGATAGCTCGCCGCGAAACCCACGCCACCGGCGCCCGCGGCGTCCGGCGCGAAGACCGCCATCGAGGCCAGCGCGAACATCTGGAGGAAGGTCAGCAGCCGGGTCCGCACGTCCGGGCGCCCATGGGCGTCGTGGAGGACCGAGCCGTTGTACCAGCCGACCCACAGCAGCCCGAAGAGCACGCAGAAGGTCGCCAGCGCCCCGAGGGTGATCTCGCCGTGCAGCCCCTGCGCCACCCGGGCGATGAGGGCGACATAGACGAGGTCGTAGAACAGCTCCAGCGAGCTGACCACCCGGTCCGGGACCCGCTCGCGGTGGGTGCGCGGCCGCTGCCAGAAGTAGCCCAGGGTCGTCCTGCTCACATCGGCCCCCTCAGTCGTGGTCGGCACCAGTCCCGCACGTGCCAGAAGGGTATGCCGTCCCCCGCGTATGGCGCCCCCACGGCTCGCCTGCACGCCTGGTCGGGTCGTGCCTGCGGGTGGTGAGCCGGCGGCCCCACAGGCCCCGTCGCGAGATCCGGGATGGGCGAATTCGGTTCGGGGGCAATGGATCAGGACGAAGGGCACCGTACAGCGCCCAGCCGTCGTGACACCCTGGAACTGGGGACACCCACCTCACGCGAATCGCGGAGGGGAGGTCAGCCATGTCCCGCAGGTTGCACGCCCTGGCCGTCGATCTCGACGGCACCTTGACCCACAGCGGCCTCATCGCGCCGGCCACCCTCGACGCCCTGCGCCAGATCCGCGGCGAGGGGGTCGCGACGATCCTCGTCACGGGGCGCTCCCGCGAGGACCTGGGCCGCTACTTCCCCCGCCTGACCGAGCACTTCGACGCCGTCGTCACCGACAACGGGTGCGTCCTCGCGGTCGGCGGGGTGAGCCAGTACCTGGCAGAGCCCGTCGACGAGCGGCTCCGCTGGGCGATGGTCGGAGCGGGCATCGAGCTCGAGGTCGGCGACTGTCTGCTCTCCTGCGATGGCGCGCACCGGCATCTGGTGGTGGAGCTGATCGAGCACTTCGGCCTGGACGCCCAGCTGCTGCTCAACCGCGGCCGGCTCATGGTTCTTCCCGCCGGGGTGACTAAGGCCACCGGCCTGCTCGCTGCCCTGCACCGGCTCGGCCTCTCCCGGCACAATGCCATGGCGGTCGGCGACGCCGAGAACGACCTCGCCATGCTCACCACGGCGCAGATGGGGGTCGCGGTCGCCAACGCGGCCCCGAGTGTCAAGGCGGTGGCCGACCTCGTCCTCGAGGCCCCGGACGGCGAGGGGGTGCGCCGCCTCCTCACCCAGGACTGGCAGGGCACCTGGGCCGCCCGGCAGAAGCACACGCGCGACGACCTGACGATCGGCCGGTTCGAGGACGGGGAGGCGGCGTGTGTGCCGGCGACGACACCGAACATCCTCATCAGCGGGGAGAGTGGGAGCGGCAAGTCCTATCTCGCCGGCCTGCTCGTCGAGGCGCTGAGCGCCCTCGACTTCCGGGTCCTCGTCGTCGACATCGAGGGCGACTACCTCGGGCTGCGCCATCTGCCCGATGTCGTCGTCTTCAGCGGCCACGAGCCGCCGGACGAGCTGGTCCTTGAGTCGATCATGCGCTGGGGCGGCCAGTCGGTTGTCGTCGACCTGTCCGTGGTGGACCGCGCGGTCGCCGCGGCCTATCTCGCCCGGCTCCCGGGCCTCATCGCCTCCTTGCGAGAGCTCAGCGGTATGCCGCACTGGGTCATCCTCGACGAGGCGCATTCGTCGCTGGGGTCCGGCGGGACGATGGAGGGCGCGCTGGGCAGCGCCGACGAGGGCTTCGTCTTCGTCACCTACCGTCCGGGCGACCTGCCCCGCGCGGACGTCCCGCTCGTCGGTGCCGTCATCTCGGTCCATGGTGTGCCGCCCGGCGCGGACCACTCCGATGCGACGCTGCGCCTGGGGGATGGACCGGCCCGCACCTTCGTCGCCGACCCCAGGCAGACCTCGCATGCTCGGCACTGGCACAAGTACACCGCGCTGCCGATGACGGCCAGTCACTGGTTCACCTTCACCGACGCCGACGGCCGCGAGGTCGCCGTCGCGCACAGCGTCGCCGAGTTCGCGCACCTGCTCCGCGAGCTGCCGTATGCCGTCGTGCGTCGGCACGTCCACCGCGGAGACGTCTCCCGGTGGATCGCCGACCTCGGGTCCCGCGAGCTAGAGGTGGCCGTCCGTGAGGTTGCTGACCCGCCGAGGTGGCCCGCCGATGGCGACCCCGAGTCGGGAGCGGGCTTGGCCGACACCATCTCGTCGCGGCTGGTCGACGGACTGATCGACCGTCGTTCGCCGCCCACCGCTGACGCGCCGGATCGCACCCCCAGCGACGCGCCCGACGACGCAGCGCCAGGGATCAGCTGATCCGGACCTTGGCGTCCAGGCGGGGCAGCTCGACAAAGGTCTGGCCCGGCGCCATCTGCAGCGGTGAGCCGTCGTCGAGGACGAGCTCGAAGAGCGTCTCGACGGCACCCTTGGACCACGTCCCGGTGACGTACTTGCCGCCGTGGGCGTAGACGAAGGTCCCGGAGGCCTTGATGATGTCGTGGACCGGCTCCTCGTGACCCTTGCCGGCGTAGAGCTTGGCGAACCGCTGGCCGGCCCGGATGACCAGGACGTTGTCGGTGGCGACCCGTGTGCCGTTGGCCAGGATGTGCGGCCCCCAGGGCATGCTCCGCAGATACCGACGGCTCGGTGCGTCATACGAATATGACATGTCGTAGCTCTCACCGGGTTTCCAGGGGACGGCCACCTTGGTGGCCGGGCGGCCGGTCACGGTGCTGACCGCGGTGGGGTCACCGGTGAACGGCAGATAGGGTCGGCTCGGCCCCGAGGTGAAGGACCGGGCCCGCTTGGCGAGGACGTCGGGGCGGCAGACGACCGCCCGGTCGTAGTACTTGACGCCACCGATCGAGCGGACTCTGGACCCGTCGATCGAGTAAGACCCGGTGCCCTGCGTCGCCAGATAGGTCAGGTTGCCGTCGACATACTGACCGAAGCTCTTGATGTAGTCCACGACCCAGGGCGCCGCCCCGGTGCTGCCGATGGTGACCCCGATCGGGGCGAGCAGCGGGACGTCGACCGGCCGCATCGAGCGCACCGGTGCCGCCGCGTGCGGCAGCGTCGAATGGAACAGCGGCATGAGCCGGGTGCTGCTGTTACCCGCCGCGTCGACATACCCCTCGAGCTCGACGAAGACGATGTCGGCAGCGTCGAGCCCGACCTGGGGATGCTCACCCTTGTTGTCGGGCACCTTCACCGCGATGGGCGTATGCCGCCCTGCGGCCGGGTCCTCCATGAGGGCCCCGGTCAGCGGCCACCGGGGCCGCGGGTCGACCGACGGCGTGGCGCTCGTCGTGGTGGTCGAGGGCGGCAGGGACGTCGGACCTGCGCTGGTCGGTGCGGGACCTGGGGTGGTCGAGGTGCAGCCGGCGGCAGTGAGCCCGGCCGCCCCGACCATGCCGAGGATGAGCGACCGGCGGTCGATCTGGGTCATCGTGAGTCTTCCCCCTGGTTGGCGTGGGACGGGTTGGCCGTCGGTGGCACTGGCCGGCCGCCTAGGCCGAGGTCTCCCCGCCCTCTGCGGCGTTCGCCGAGTCACCCTGCACGGCAGAGATATTGACCATCCACTCGATGCCGTACTTGTACGTCATCGCCTCGCGGGTGTTGCCGGCGAAGTTGAGGTACGGGTTCACCGTGATGGCCATGGGGGCTCCTTCGGGTGGGGGCGGCCCGGTGTCCGCCGTCGGTCAGGGGGTGCGGTGGCTCGTGCCGGTGGCATCCGCGACCCATGATGACGCACGGACCTGGTCACAGCGCCGGGTGGGTGTCGGCCCAGGGATGCGCGCGCTCGAGCTGCCCTGCGGCGGCGAAGATCGTGTCCTCCCGCCCCGGCGCCGCGACCAGCTGGATGGCCAGCGGCAGACCGGTGGCGTCGTCGAAGCCCGCCGGCACGGACGCGGCCGGGTTTCCGGTGAGATTCCACAGCGAGGTGTAGGAGATCATCGGCACCGACGCGAGCTGAGCGGCCATGCTCGACCGCCCGGTGAGCCGCCCGGGTCGAGCACCGTGACCACTGCCTCGCCGAGGCCAGCGAAGGGCTCCAGGAGCCGCTGCGGGCCGCCCTGGACTCCCCGCCGGGCGGCAAGTACGTCGAGGGCAGGGACGGGCAGGACTGGCTCTCTGGGGTGGCGTCATGAGCGAGTGGATCGTCACCTACACCTCGATGCCGATCGAGGCGGACAGCGCAGAACAGGCGATCGAGCGCGAGGGCAACGGGGGAGGGCACTGGAACGCCTACCCGGTCACGCAGCGTCCCGAAGCCCTGGAGGCGCACGCTGCCGTCTGGCCTGGCGACGCCGATCTGCCGGTGATCCTCGGTGCTGTCGGTGGGCTGCGCCTGGCGATGTACCAGCACCGAGACAGCGACGACGCACCCCTGCCGGTGGTCGTCCTTGACCTGGACCGGGACGACCCCGAACTCGAGGTGCGCGTCTACGTCGGCGACATGCCCCTCGCCACCGTTCCCGCGGCCAACCCGTAGCGCTCAGCCCCCGTCTCTGGGGTGCGGCGAAGGAGATACGCACCCCCGGGACGGGCACCCCATGCCGCCCGTCCCGGGGCCACAAACCATCGCCTCTGTCGGTGGGGACGGCTAATGTCGAAGACACCAACCACATCGAGCGACTGACCATCGCTCTGGTGATCACCACACCACCACCGAAGGGCAGCAGCCAATGGAACCGACCACTTGGGACAACGTGGGACAGCACTACACCGCCGATGGCGTTCTGATCGTGCCTGGCCTTCGCATCATCAACTACGACCGTCGAGCCGACACCGTGATCGAGCCCGTGCGCTACGGAAACCCCGCTGAGCCGCAGTGGTTCGTCACCGAGCACGGCATCTTCGATGGTTCCCGCATGCAGGCGGCTCCGCCGACAGACTCGGGCCCGGCGGGACCCACATGGGCCAAGCCGTGCGAGAAGTGCGGCCAGCAGGTCGAGCGCTGGCGCGGGCAAGGGGACGTCTCCTGCTCCTGCGGTGCCTGGTACAACGCCGGCGGGCAGCGTCTGCGGGACGACTGGGCCGGCAATCTCGCGTGGCGCGATGACGAGGTGGACGACCTCGAAGGCTTCGAGCGCCAGCAGCTGGCCAAGGAGGAGTACCTGTGAGCCGGCAGCGAGGCCGCCACCGCGCACGGGGCACGCTGCGGCTGATCGTGCTCCCGCTCCGGGAGGCACGAGCGGGTGCCCGCCCACCACTTGGGCACCACTCGCCCACCACTGGCACACCACTACGTCAATCACGAAACCGCAACGGTTCAGACGAAAGGAGGCAGAGTCATGGTCATGACCAGCGTCACTGAGCGCATCATCCGGCAGGCGCAGCAACGCGGCTTCCGCATCCGCACCAGCACAGCCGGCGGCCGCACGATCCACCTGGTCGACCAGCACGGCCAGGACGGCTGCTTCGGCGCGATCTACGTGGGGCAGCACTCGGGCCGAATCACCGGGGCGATCTTGCACCACGGCAACCAAGACACGGCCGGCACCAGGCTGCTGGGCGCGCTGGCCACGGGCCGCGCGATCCGCGCAATCCCCGCTCGCCCAGCAGGTTTCCCGGTGTGGAGCGTGCGGACCCATGACGATCGTGGGCGTGAAGGATGGTCCGTCACACCGCACCCACCGGCACACTGCTAGTCACCCCAGCCGGTGAAATCCGATGGGCAGACCGTGACGAGCCTGCAGCGCGGGGACGACCTCGAGCGGTGCCAGCGGTGGGCCGAGGAGTACGCCGAGACCCACCGCCACCCTGCGGCCGAGACATGAGCTCGCAGGTCGACCCGGGGCCGGGCCGGCTTGCCGGCACGCTCCTTCGGATGCAGGCGCGCAGCGCCTGGCACCTTGCCCGAAGG